>LULJ01000069.1_pt1 | contig 43048 bp, 47 predicted proteins | sample 728171 | NCBI WGS metagenome assembly LULJ01 (sample SAMN03860292, study PRJNA289734) | marine metagenome | biome: seawater column; feature: ocean; material: water; isolation source: Red Sea water column Station 169 - depth 25m | place: Saudi Arabia: Red Sea | collected 2011-10-15 | depth 25 m
CCTGGATCATTTATTGAAATTTCAACAGAAAATACAAACAAAGAATATAAAAACTTTTTATCTTCTAATGAAAATATAATGAAAAAAAATGGAAGAATTAAAAATTTTCATGAAAAAGATTTAGACAAACCATCTGCAAGTATAGTCATAAGTGGTGAGTTATTTAAATTATATTTTGATGAAGATGTTGATTTAAATATGATCAAATCAACATTAGAAAAGAAAATTACAAAAATTAGGGAAGAGATGAAAAAAATTGATGTTAGATTGTCAAATAAATCCTTTGTGGATCGTGCACCACAAAATATAGTAGAGCAGGAGAAAAGCAACTTTGCTAATCTTGAAAAAGATGTTAAAAAAATAGAATTAACTCTTAAAGGTTTATAATGAAAAAATTTAATAAGAAAAAATTACCAAGTAGACATACAACAATAGGTGCAGATAAAGCCCCTCAAAGATCATTTTATTACGCAATGGATTTAACCGAAAAAGATGTAGCAAAACCATTTGTTGGAGTTGTTTCAACATGGAATGAAGCAGCTCCTTGTAACATAAATTTAATGAAACAAGCTCAATCAGTTAAAAAAGGAGTTAAAGCTTCAGGTGGAACTCCAAGAGAATTTTGTACTATTACAGTAACTGATGGTATTGCGATGGGTCATGAGGGAATGAAGTCATCATTAATATCAAGAGATGTGATAGCAGACTCAACTGAACTTACGGTTAGAGGACATTGTTATGATGCATTAGTTGGATTAGCGGGCTGTGATAAATCATTACCTGGTTTAATGATGTCGATGGTTCGTTTAAATATTCCAAGTGTATTTATATATGGTGGATCAATTCTACCTGGGAGATTTAATGGAAAAGATGTAACTGTTGTAGATGTATTTGAAGGAGTTGGAAAATATACTTCAAAGAAAATGACAGCTCATGCATTAAGAAAATTAGAATTAAAAGCATGTCCAAGTGCAGGTGCTTGTGGTGGACAATTTACTGCAAACACAATGGCATGTGTTTCTGAAGCAATAGGATTAGCTTTACCATTCTCAGCAGGAACGCCAGCACCATATTTAGAAAGAAATAAATATGCAATAGACAGCGGTAAAGCTGTAATGAATTTATTAGCAAAGAATATTAGACCTAGAGACATAGTAACAAGAAAAGCTCTTGAAAATGCAGCAACAATTGTTGCAGCAACAGGTGGATCAACAAATGCAGGTTTACACTTGCCAGCTATTGCAAATGAAATTGGAATTAAATTTGATTTAATGGATGTTGCAAAAATATTTAAGAAAACTCCTTATCTTGCAGATTTAAAACCTGGTGGAAAGTATGTTGCAAAAGATATGTGGGAAGCAGGAGGAGTTCCAATGTTATTAAAAACTCTTATGGATGGTGGCTACATTCACGGAGACTGTATGACAGTTACAGGTAAAACAATGAGAGAAAATTTAAAAAATGTCAAATTTAGAACTAATCAAAAAGTAATGAGATCCTATAAAAATCCAATTTCACCAACAGGAGGAGTTGTTGGATTAAAAGGAAATTTAGCTCCAGAAGGTGGAATTGTAAAAATAGCTGGTTTAAAAAAATTACAATTTACAGGAAGAGCTAGATGTTTTGATAATGAAGAGTCTGCTTACAAAGCAGTAATAAACAGAAAATACAAAGATGGTGATATCATCATTATTAGATATGAGGGACCTATAGGAGGTCCTGGAATGAGAGAAATGCTTCAAACAACTGCAGCAATCTACGGTCAAGGAAAAGGGGAGAAAGTAGCCCTCATTACAGACGGTAGGTTCTCTGGGGCTACCAGAGGCTTTTGTATCGGTCATGTGGGCCCTGAGGCCTCCGTAGGCGGTCCTATAGCCCTTTTAAGGAACGGGGATATCATCGATATAGACGCTAAAAAGGGCACAATTAACGTAAGGCTTACAAAGAAGGAATTAAGTGCAAGACGTAAAAAATGGAAACCAAGAAAAGTGAATTTTGGTAATGGTACATTATGGAAATATGCACAAACTGTTGGACCAGCTTATAAAGGTGCACCAACTCATCCAGGTGGTAAAAACGAGGTTAGAACGTACGCTGATATTTAATGAAAATTAGACCTGTAATACTTTGTGGTGGCGCAGGAACAAGACTTTGGCCAGATAAAAAAAAACATCAAGCAAAACAATTTATTGATTTTGGCGGATGGAGTTTAATTCAAAAAACTTTAGAAAGAGTAAATAAACCAATTTTTGATTTTCCTATAATCAGTTTTAGAACCAGCTAAAAAAAATACCGCACCAGCAATATTAGCGTCCGCATTAATAAAAGATATTCCATTAGAGCAACCATTAATGTTTTTTGCAGCAGATCATTTAATTGAAAAATCTAATATTTTAAATAAAGCCCTATTAAAAAATAAATCAAATTTAGATGATCAAAATTTATTTATTTTTGGAATAAAACCTACAAACCCATCAAGTGAATATGGATATTTTTTAACTAAAAAAATTAAATCTATAAATAAAGTTACAAAATTTATTGAAAAACCAAAATTATCAAAAGCAAAGGAAGTAATTAAGAAAAAAGGTTACTGGAATTCTGGCATGTTTTATTTAAGAAAAGACTCAATAATCAATAACTTTAAAAAATATCAAAATAAAACTTACAAAAGTTGTGTTGAAGCGATTAAAAAAGGCAAATATAAAAATAACACTTATTACTTAAATAAAAGAGCTTTTGAAAAATCAATCGAGAAATCTTTTGATTATGCAATACTTGAGAAAACAAATAAAATTAATGCTATTAAACTAGATATACCTTGGTCTGATCTTGGTAGTTGGAAAGAGATACTCAAGATATATGATAAAAATAAAAGAAAACACTTTAAGAAAAAGAATGTTTTTTATAGACCATGGGGGAGTTATTTAAATTTATTTGAGGGAAAAGAGTTTTTAATTAAAGAATTATCAGTAAAACCTAAAGGTATATTAAGTCTTCAAAAACATCATCACAGAGCAGAACATTGGTTAGTTACAAAAGGTAATCCAAGAATAACTTTAAATAAAAATATTATTAATAAAAAACCTGATGAGCATATATTTATTCCATTAGGAGCAATTCATAGAATACAAAATCCTGGAAAAAAACCTGTAAAAATTATGGAAGCTCAAGTTGGTTCAATTCTAAAAGAGACTGATATTGTTAGATATCAAGACATTTATGGTAGAGCAAATAAACTTTAATTAAATTGTAATAATCTATTAATATTTTTGTCATGAACATTAATTATAAAATTCTAATAGAATTTTAAATTATAAAACATCTTTATTTCCCCTTAATTTTAAAATTTTGTTGATTAACTACTTTCCCCTTTTTTAATTACAAAAAGGGGAAAGAAGATTTAGAAATTAATTATTTACAGATGCGGAACTCTCGATAGTCTTCTTTTTAGCTAGTTTTTTTGTTTTTTTTTCAGCAACTCTTTTTTCAATACTTGCAATTTTAATATTAATTTTAGATAATTTTTTTTCTTTTAAATTGATCTTATTTTTAAGTTTTTCTATTAACTTGATAACCTTTTTTTTTCTTTTTTCATTTTTCTTTAACTTTTTACTCATAATGACCTCCTGTGTAATTTTATAATAATTATATTTAAATTAAATATCTTAGTAAAATGATTTTTTGATAAATTCTCTTATTTAAAAGTTATGCTGTTAATATGTTAAAATATTTTCCTGATTTCCTTAATTCTACGTTATCACAATATTGATATTTATCACCATCAATTTGAATTGGAATTTTTTTCCCTTGTCCATCAATTTTTAGCTCACTGGAATAAGATGTTATAACACTCGTAGACTTCGATAAATCTCCAAAAAAAATAATCAAATAAATATAATAAAGTATTTTTATTCTTGTAAGGTCTTTGAATACATAAGTAATAATTTTGTTATCAAATATATTTGTTTTATTAATTTTGTAGTGACCCGCATAATAATTGGTATTAGAACATAACACCCAGTCAGCTATATGATTTTGACCATCTATGTTAACTTTTAATTTTTGATTTTTCATTAACAAAAATTTTTGCAATCCTTTATATCCAAAAATAATTTTACCTAACAGTTTTTTTAGAGAACTATTAATTGAATGGACTATCGTTGCATCCCAACCTATACCTGCCATTAAAATAAAATAATCATTATTGATTTTTACTAAATTAGTTTGTTTTAAATTGTTTGATTGTAAAATTTGAACAATTTTACTTATTTTTTTACTCATATTTAGTTCAGCTTGAAGTAAATTAGCAGTTCCAGCTGGTATATAACCAATAGCAAAATCTTTTTTTGGAACAAAATTATTTTTAATAAGTTTGTTTATTGCAAATGATACTGAACCATCGCCTCCAGCAACTACAAGTCTATCTATATTTAACTTAGAAATATTTTTAAATACTGCCTCTGCTTTATCCACGCTCTCAGTTTCAAAAAAAGAAACATCGTTATACTTAGAAAGTTCATCAGAAATTTTTTTTATAAATTTAGATTTTCTGCCAGAGGAAGCGTTTTTGTTGTAAATAATGCAATATTTCATAATAAATTTTAATATTTCCTTAACATTACTATGGCACAAAGAATTAAACGATTCTAGTGCAAATTGAATTAAAAAAAAAGGATTAAATGAAACCTATATTAAAATACAAAAGTATATTCATTTCAGATGTGCATCTTGGTACTAAAGGTTGCCAAGCAAATAAATTGCTTGAATTTTTTAAAAATACAAGATCAGAAAAACTTTATTGTGTAGGTGATATAATAGATGTTTGGGCACTTCAAAAAAATTTTTATTGGCCACAAGAACATAATGACGTAATTCAAAAAATATTAAGAAAAGCAAGACATGGAACAGAAGTTTACTACGTTATAGGTAATCATGATGAAGTGTTTCGAAAATTTATTCCTATGCATTTTGGACAGATAAAAATGATCAATAGAGTAATTCATCAGTCTGTTTTAAATAAAAAATATTTAGTTGTTCACGGTGATGCTTGGGATGGTGTTATGAGATATGCCAAATGGTTGTCGAAGTTAGGCGCAATAGCCTATGAAATGCTATTGAAATTAAATGTAGTGATTAACTTTTTTAGACGTCTAAGAGGTAAAGGCCAGTGGTCTTTAGCAAAGTTTCTTAAATATAAGGTAAAAAATGCAGTTAAATATATGGGAGAATACGAAAAAACAATTGCAGAATATGGAAAGAAAAAAAAATTTGATGGAATAATCTGTGGGCATATTCATCATGCCCAAAATGAAAATTATGTTGGTGTTAATTATTTAAATTGTGGAGACTGGGTTGAGTCTTGTACTGCCTTAGTTGAAAACTTTGATGGAACGTTTGAAATAATTTATTGGGATAAATTAAGAGAAGAATTTTCAGATAGTCGTAATAATTCAGATAAAGAAGTAATTGAAACTCCAGGTCTGAAAAAGGCATCATAATGAAAATATTAATTGTAACAGACGCTTATTTTCCACAAGTAAATGGTGTGGTAAGAACTTTAAATGAAACAGGAAAAAAACTTGAAGCAATGGGTCACGAAGTTGAGTATTTAAATCCCCAACTTTTCTTCACTGTGCCAATGCCTAAATATAATGAAATAAGACTTTCTGTGAATATTTGGCCAAGAGTAAGTCATTTAATAAAAAAAATAAATCCTTCAGCCATACATATAGCTACCGAAGGTCCTTTAGGATTTATGGCAAGAAGATATTGTCTTAAAAATAATCTAAAGTTTACCACAAGTTTTCACACAAGATTTGATAAATATATGAAATTATATTTACCTTGGGTTCCTGAAAAATTATCACAGAAATTCCTAAGCAACTTTCATAACAAAGCAGAAAAAATTTTGGTTACAACCGAATCTATGAAAAAAGAACTAATTCAAATTGGAGTAGATGAAAGTAAAATGGTTGTTTGGACAAGAGGTGCTGATCATGGATCGTTTAAAAATCCAAAAAAAATCAATTTAGAATATAAAAGGCCTATATGGATATATGTAGGTCGAGTAGCTATTGAAAAAAATATTCGTGCTTTTTTAAATCTAAAATTAGAAGGAACAAAACTTCTTGTTGGTAAAGGACCAGATATTGAAAAGTTAAAAAAAGAATTTCCAGATGCTCACTTCTTAGGTGAAAAAACTAACGGTGAATTAGCTTCATATTTTACATCATCTGATGTTTTTGTCTTCCCAAGCAAAACAGATACGTTTGCAATTGTAATATGTGAATCCCTCAGTTGTGGTACACCGGTTGCAGCATTTCCTGTTCCTGGTCCTAAAGATATTTTCAAAGATAGTGAAATTAATTGTTTAGATGAGGATTTAGAAAAATCTGCAATGAAAGCTCTAAAAGTTGAAAGAGAAAAGTGCCTAGAATACTCTAAAAACTTTACTTGGGATAAAACCGCAGAAATTTTTATTAATAATATCTCCCCTAATTAAATAACTAAAATTTAAATAATTGCATATTAAATTTTTAATATGTTAATTATATACTTAACTTTTAGAACATCATGATTGGCCTCTTTGAAATACTATTAATCTGTGTAATTATATTTCTACTAATAATAATTTATTCAAACAGAAACAAAAAAAATACTGATGATAAAATTATTATCTCAAAGTATGAAAAGGATGATAGCAAAACATTTATATTAGATGAATTAGAGGATCAATTTATAGCATTAGATAAATTAAATATTATAAAATATGCCAATCCAAGTGCCGAAAAAAGATTTGGTAAAAATATTTTAAATACACATCTCGGCACAATTTTAAGGCATCCTAATCTAGATGAAAAAATCAGAGAAGTTAAGTTTTCAAAAAAAACTAGTAATTTAGATTTAGAAATAAATTTGCCTTCATATCAGTATTACAGAATTTATGTGATTCCTGGACCAACTGTAATTTTTACAGAAAAAGACTCTGTTGTTTTATTTTTAAAAGATCTTACTGAAATTTCAAAAGCACAAAAATTTAGAACTGACTTTGTTGCTAATGTTAGCCATGAATTAAAAACTCCTCTTGTTTCAATTAAAGGCGCTATAGAGACAATAGAGGGTCCTGCTAAAGATGACGAAATAGCAAAGATAAACTTTCTTAAAATAATCTCTTCACAAAGCAAAAGAATGGAAAATTTAATAAGTGATCTATTAATATTAAGCAGAATTGAACTCCAGGAGCATATAAGACCTGACAAACCAGTTAATTTGAAGAATGTATTGACAAAAGTAAAAGATGTTCATTTTACTAGCTTAAAAGAAAAAAATATCAATCTTGAAATTAATTTAGGTAATGTAAGTGATGTTATTGGTGATGAAGATAAATTAATAACAGTTTTTTCTAATTTATTAGACAATGCTATTAAATACTCAAAAGAAAAATCAACTATAAATATATTAGCTTCTCCAAGCAAAGGGAAACTCATAACAAAAGGAATTAAAATATCTGTATCTGATCAAGGTATTGGAATTCCCGAGGATCAAATTAACAGGGTAACTGAAAGATTTTATAGAGTAGATGTTGAAGAGAGCAGGAAAGTTGGTGGAACAGGTTTAGGTCTTGCAATTGTCAAACATATAATTTCTCAACATAGAGGTGATTACGAAATAAAAAATCTTAATGGTAAAGGAACCGAAATTAACATTCATTTACCCAGTGAATTATAAACTTCATATAATTTAACAATTTTCACAATATAATTTAATTTGTAAATAACGGATTTTTTAAATAAAATTGTTAAATGAAAAAAATAATAATAAATTTTTTTATTTTTTCTTACTTATTTTTTAATTTTATATCAAATTCTTACTCTGAAGACTCTAATAAAAAAGACATTACAACACTTTTAAGAAACCAACAACTTACTGTATTTGATATTGGTATTTTTAGAATGAAAAATGACTTAGAAAATACGAAAAGCACTGTCAATAAACATTTTCCATCTGACAAAGTAAATGTTGATCATATCTATACTGAGGTTTTAACTTCATTCTGGAGAGATACAATTGATTTGATTGTATCAATCCCAATGAACAAAAACTTAAAAAAAGAAAATTATATGTCTGACATGCATAGATGTAAAAATATTTTCTTTTCTGTAAGAGATCATTTGTTAAGAAAACAAAATGAGAGTAATTATAATTTTAATAGGGCCTCAAGTTATATAATTACTACTTTTTCTACCCCCACAAGTTGGCCTTCATGGAAATATGATCAAAATCAAGTAAAAGACCTTATATCAATGATACAACTAGAAGTTACTTTAAGACCAACAAAGAGCTTAGCACTAAGTGAAAATGTCAGCCCAATTCGTTGTCGAGGAGATTTAGCTGCAGATAATGATACCTTAATCATCTCTAAAAAATACAACTAAAAAGTTACCTATTTAACAAAACTGTAACAAATTTGTAATACTAGAGTCCTCAATAAAATTTATTAAGCGAGTCGTTAATTAACTTTAATTCACGAAAGGATATTAAAAATGAAAAAACTAACTATAGTCCTTGCTTCAATAGTTGCCATTTCTGTTGCCACTATTGCTCAAGCAAGAGATCAAATCAAAATAGTTGGATCATCTACTGTATTCCCTTACGCAACAATAGTTGCTGAAAGATTCGGGCAAACTGGATTTAAAACACCAGTAATCGAGTCAACTGGTACAGGTGGTGGTGCAAAATTATTTTGTGCAGGTGTAGGAGAAGCTCACCCTGATATAACAAATGCATCAAGAGCAATGAAAGATAAAGAAAAAGCTCTTTGCAAAAAAAATGGTGTTAATGAAATAGTTGAAGTTATTATAGGTAACGATGGTATTACTTTAGCATACAGTGTTGATGCTGAACCAGTAAACTTCACTAAAGAACAACTTTGGAAAGCTTTAGCAAAACACTCAGTTGTTGATGGTAAATTAGTAGACAACATATACAAAACATGGGATCAAATAGACCCAAGTTTACCAAAACAAAAGATTTCAGTTATGATTCCCCCAGGAACATCCGGAACAAGAGATGCTTGGAATTCGTTAGTAATGAAAAAAGGTATGCCTAAAGAGGCTAAAGCATTATACAAAGCAGGTTTCGAAGCTGGAAATAAAAAATATAAAAAACCACAAAAACTTTACAGAGAAGATGGTGCTGCAATTGAAGTTGGAGAGAATGATAGTTTAATTATTCAAAAATTATCTGAAGACAAAGAAATGTTTGGTTTCTTTGGATTTAGTTACTTCTTAGCTGCTAGAGATAAATTGCAAGCTGCAAGTATAGAAGGTGGTCAACCATCACTAGAATCTATCCAAGACTATAGTTATGCTGTTGCTAGACCATTATTCTTTTACGTAAAAAAAGCTCATGTTGGTGTAATTCCAGGATTACATGAATTTGTAAAAGAATTCACTACAACTAAAGCTATTGGTAAAAGAGGTTACTTAGCGGAAATAGGACTTGTTCCACTTGATGCTGCAACTTACAGAACAGTTAGAGATAATTCGAAATCTCTTACTGCAATGTCAATGGAGTAATATAATATTTGTTAATAAACTCAAAAGGGGCCCTATTAAATGGGCCCTTTTTTTTGTATAAATCTAAAGGAGCCAATAATTGAATTCAGTAATATTTTTAACAATCGTTCTTTTAGCTTTATCCAGTTACTTCTTTGGAAGAAAAAAAGCTATTTTAATTCAATCTAACAAACGGTTAACAGCTCTTCCAAAATTTTATGGGTACTATCTTGCTATATGGTGTGGCGCACCCGCTTTTCTTTTGTATGCTTTATGGTCGATATTTGAACCTAGCATAGTAAGATTTTTTATACTTAGTGATTATTCTTCGCAAGGACTTCTAGAAGGAGAGTTGAATTTATTTTATGAAAAAGTAAAATCACTTTCTCGAAACCAGTATTCAGGAGAACTTACTGCAGAGTTACAAAGATCAGCAGAAAAATATTTAAACTTTAGAGACATAGCAAAGTGGTCTAAGGTCGTTATAGTTTTATCATTATTAATTGCATCAACAGGTTATGCGTATACAAAGATTTCAAACAACACTAAAACAAGAGAACCAGTTGAAATATTTCTTAAAGGAGTATTTTTTTTATCATCACTGGCAGCGATATTAACAACCATTGGTATTATTTTTTCCCTTTTGTTTCAAACAATAGAATTTTTTCAAGTTATCCCACTATTTGATTTTGTATTTGGAATGCACTGGTATCCTGCAAAAGCTTTTGTTCGAGATGCAAGTGAAGCACTTGATCCATCAATGTATAGTGATACTTTTGGCGCGGTTCCGATATTTGCAGGCACCTTTTTTATAGCTTTGATTGCAATGTGTGTTGCAATACCAATTGGTTTGTTAAGTGGTATTTATATGGCGGAATATGCGAGCAAACGTTTAAGACAATATGCCAAACCTGTCATTGAAATTTTAGCAGGAATTCCAACTGTTGTTTATGGTTTTTTTGCTGCTTTAACAGTTGGACCTTTTTTAAAAGACCTTGGATTATCATTAGGACTAGAGGTGTCAGCAGAAAGCGCACTGGCAGCCGGTGGTGTTATGGGAATTATGATTATTCCATTTATATCAAGCTTAAGTGACGACGTAATTACAAGTGTTCCTCAAAATCTTAGAGATGGTAGCTATGCCATGGGAGCAACAAAATCTGAAACAATAAAAAGAGTAATTTTTCCAGCTGCTTTACCTGGAATTGTTGGATCTATTTTATTAGGTGTTTCTAGAGCTATTGGTGAAACAATGATTGTTGTAATGGCATCAGGGTTGGCAGCAAACCTAACTCTTAATCCATTAGAGTCCACTTCAACAATAACTGCTCAAATTGTTGTTATCTTAATTGGTGATCAACAATTTGGGGATCCGAAAACCCAAGCAGCTTTTGCACTGGGATTAAGTTTATTTATAGTTACTTTAGTTTTAAATATTGTTGCCTTATCTGTTGTGAAAAAATATAGAGAGAAATATGAATAAAGAAGAACGTTTAATTAAAAGATACAAAGCTGAAAAAAGATTTCAATTTTACGGTAAAGCTGCAATATTTATGGCTTTATTATTTCTAGTGGTATTTCTAACAAAGATATTTTCTACTGGTTACACAGCATTTCAAAAAACATGGTTGGTAATACCAGTCAATTATAATGCAGATTTATTATATTTGGATCCAGATAAAAAACCAACAACCGAAGATATTAATGATGCAGACTTTTATGAGTTTGGGATAGAAACATTTATCAGTCTCGATCCAGACGCAAGTGAGGATCAAATTATGGAATTAAAAAAAATGTTTGCATTTACTTTTGAGAGAGAATTAAAATATTATCTTCTAGACAATCCTGATAGCTTTGGAAAAACAGTTGATGTAAAATTAACAGCCTCTGACGACTTAGATCAAGTATTTAAAGGAAATTATCCAAGAGATATACCTGAAAATAGAAGAAGAGCATCTGATTATCAATTAAAAATTTTTGATAAATTAAATGAAGACGGAAGAGTTATAAGTGAATTTAATGCCAGTTTTTTTACAAATGCTGATTCTAGAGAAGCTGAGTTAGCGGGAATAGCAAGCTCATTTATGGGTTCATTATTTTCCATACTTGTCTGTCTGTCAATTGCCTTTCCTGTTGCCTTACTAGCTGCAGTTTATCTAGAGGAATTTGCACCAAAAAATAGATTTACAGATTTTATAGAAGTAAATATCAATAATCTAGCAGCAGTTCCTTCAATTGTTTTTGGATTATTAGGATTAGGTGTTTTATTGGCTGTATTTGGTTTACCTAGATCAACACCCTTAGTTGGAGGCATAACCCTTTCATTAATGACTCTTCCAACAATTATAATAGCAGCCAGAGCATCATTGAAGGCTGTTCCACCCAGTATAAGAGAAGCAGCTTTAGCAATGGGAGCTAGCAGAATGCAAACGACGATGCATCATACCGTGCCATTGGCTTTACCTGGAACTTTATCAGGTACTATAATTGGCTTAGCTCAAGCATTAGGTGAAACAGCGCCTTTAATATTAATTGGAATGGTTGCTTTTGTTAACACAATACCAGGAACCCCTATGGATCCAGCAGCTAGCTTGCCTGTTCAAATCTATATATGGGCGGAGAGTGCCGAAAGAGGATTTGTAGAAAAAGTGTCTGCTTGCATAATGGTATTATTATTTTTCCTAATTTTTATGAATTTAGGAGCACAATTAATTAGACATAAATTTGAAAAGAAATGGAACTAAAATATGAATAAAATAGAAGCAAAAAATGTTGATGTCTATTATGGAGCGAAACAAGCTTTATTTGATATCAATATGGATATCGAAGCAAATAAAGTAACTGCTCTTATTGGACCTTCTGGTTGTGGTAAATCAACATTCTTAAGATGTTTAAATAGAATGAATGATGTGATCGATATTTGTAAAGTCAGTGGTGTCGTAAAAATTAATGACTATGACATAAATCAAAAAGATACAGATGTTGTAAGGCTTAGAGAAAAAGTTGGAATGATTTTTCAAAAACCAAATCCTTTTCCAAAAACTATTTATGAGAATATTTCTTATGGACCTGAGATACATGGGATAGCTCAATCTAAAAGTGAAATGGATAATATTGTTGAAGAGAGTTTGAGAAAAGCAGCACTTTGGGAAGAGGTAAAAGACAGAATTCACGAACCAGGTACTGGTTTATCAGGTGGACAACAGCAAAGACTTTGTATTGCAAGAACAATATCAATTAAGCCAGAGGTAATACTCATGGATGAGCCATGTTCAGCTCTTGATCCAATTGCAACAGCACAAATAGAGGAGCTAATTGATGAATTAAGAAAGGAACATACTATAATAATTGTTACTCACTCAATGTCCCAAGCTGCAAGAGTCTCTCAAAATACTGGTTTTTTTCACCTTGGTAAATTGATTGAAGTAGGTTCTACTGATAAGATATTCAAGAATCCGACTCAACAACAAACGCAGGATTACATAACAGGAAGGTTTGGATAATGAATGAAAAACCACACACAGTAAAATCTTACGAAGACCAATTAAAAAAATTAAACAATGATTTAGTTGAAATGGGGGCAAATTGCGAAACCGCTTTAGGTAATGCAATGAAAGCAATATCAACAAATGATCATAACCTTGCTGATGATGTTATAAATTCAGATGTAGTTATAGATAATTTTGAGTCTCAGATAGAGAATGAGGTAGTAAATTTAATTGCTTTAAGACAACCAATGGCTGTTGATCTTAGAGAAACAGTTGCAGCTCTAAAGATGTCTTCAGACTTAGAAAGAATAGGTGATCTTGCCAAAAATATTGCAAAAAGAACAAAACTTATAAATACGCATTTGCCAAATAATTTAATTGAAGCAATGAATAGAATCTGCATTTTGGTTCAAAAACAATTAAAAATTGTTTTAGACTCATATCTAAGTAGATCAAGCGATGTAGCTCGAACAGTATGGGAGAGTGATGAACAAGTTGATGATTTAACAAATAAATGTATGGAAGAAGTCATCTCACTACTTAAATCAAATACGGAAAATATTGAATATGGCTCACATCTTTTATTTGTAACTAAAAACATTGAAAGGATAGGAGATCATACAACCAACATAGCTGAGCAAGTATTTTATTTAGTTACAGGTGATTATTTAGAGGGTGAAAGACCTAAGGGTAGCGACTCAGTATTAACAAAGTAATGAGTGCACACATATTTATTGCAGAAGATGAGGCGCCAATTTCAACTCTATTAAAATATAATTTAGAAAAAGAAGGTCATAAGGTTTCTTCAAGTGAAAATGGAGAGGACTCTTTAAAATCAATAAAACAAAAAATGCCAGACTTAATCTTATTAGATTGGATGTTGCCAGATTTATCAGGTGTCGAAATATGTAAACAGTTAAAAAGGGATAAAAAATATAATGACATTCCAATTATTATGCTTACTGCAAAAGGAGAGGAGGAAGATAAATTAAAAGCATTTGAAACTGGAGCTGATGATTACGTCACTAAACCATTTAGCCAAAAAGAATTAAATGCAAGAATTAAATCTTTGTTAAGAAGGGCTAAACCTTTGTCATCAACTGATGTTGTGGAATTTAAAGACCTTAAAATTGATAGATTGGCAAAAAGAGTTTATAGAAATGATAAGGAAATAATTTTGGGACCCACAGAATTTAAATTATTAGATTTTTTTATCAAAAATCCAAAAAGAGTTTATTCAAGAGAACAATTATTAAATAATGTTTGGGGTGAAAATATTTATGTAGAAAGTAGAACGGTTGATGTTCACATAAGAAGATTGAGAAAAGTTTTAAATGTAAGTGGATTAGAAAGTTTAATTCGCACAGTGAGATCTGCAGGCTATTCGTTAGATAACTAAATCTTTAGGCCTTACAAATTCAGAAATAATTCCTTTCTCTTCAATATTTATCCAATCATTTGTATCGAAAACTATTTTAGCAAATGCACAAGTTGGGAATTTATAATTTAATAGTTTAAAATTACTATTATCTTTATTTTTAGTTAATTTTATAACTAAATTTTTAAGAGCAGGTTCATGATTTATTAGCAATACTTTCTTAAACCTTTTATGGATATTTTTTATATACCCTATAATTTCATTTTCATTAACTAAATAAAGCTTTGAGGAACTTTTAATTTTTTTTGGTTTATTTATTTTTTTCAGTATTAAATTTAGAGTTTTTTTTGTTCTTTTTGATGAAGATAAAAGCACATAATCAAAGGAATATTTTTTTTTAACAAAAAATTCACTTATAATTTTTGCACTTTTGATGCCTCTTTTATTTAGTGGTCTTTCAAAATCACTTAAATTTGGGTCTTCCCAACTAGATTTTGCATGTCTCATGACATATAATTCGCGCATTAATTCTAAATATATGACTGCATTAAAAAAACAAGACAAAGAAGAGCTTAAATCTAATTATATAAATAGAGAATTATCATGGTTAAAATTTAACGATAGGGTTCTTTTTGAGGCGCAAAATATTGAAAATCCTCTTTATGAGAGAGTAAAATTTTTATCTATTGCAGGCTCAAATTTAGACGAATTTTTTATGGTTCGAGTTGCTGGACTATACAGTCAGATTAAACAAGAAGTCGACTCACTAAGTTCAGATGGACTAACACCTGAAGAACAGATGGAGATGGTTATCAATGATACAAAAAATCTATTAAATAAACAAAATACCATATTTAATAATCTATCAAATCAGCTGAAGAGTAATAATATTTTATTAACTAAGCCAGAAAACCTTAACACAAAGGAAAAAAAGAAATTATTAGAAATATTTAAGGAAGAAATCTATCCTCTACTTACACCATCAGCGATTGATCCTGCTCATCCTTTTCCATTTATTATTAATCAAGGGAGAGCTTTAGTTATGAAGCTGAAGAAAAAGAAAAAAAAGAGAATTCTTAATTCAATTATTGTAATTCCTAAAGCTTTATCAAGATTTATTGAAATAGACGGAGGAAAATCATTTAAGAAATTTTTAGTTCTAGATGATGTTATTGGTTACTTTGCCTCTGAAATTTTTCCAGATCATTTATTAGAAAAGAAAATGATATTTAGAGTAATAAGAGATAGTGATGTAGAAATTCAAGAAGAGGCTGAGGATTTAGTCAGATCATTTGAACTAGCATTAAAGCGAAGAAGAACTGGTGATATTGTTAGATTAGAAATTTTAGAAAAAAGCGACAAAGAACTTGTAAAATTTATTACAAATAAATTAGAAATTAATCCAAATTATATTTATGAAGTAGCAGGTTTAGTTGGAATCCAGGATATAGACCAAATTTGTAAAATTAAAAATTCTAAATTAAAATTTAAAAACTTTACACCAAGAGACGTAGAAAGATTAAAAGAATACAATAATAATTTTTTTGAGACAATTAAGAAAAAAGACCTAATAGTTCATCATCCATTTGAAACTTTTGATGCTGTAATTGAATTTTTAAATCAAGCGGCTATAGATAAAAAAGTAATTGCTATTAAACAAACATTGTATAGGACTACTTTAGATTCACCAATTGTTAAAGCATTAATTAGTGCTGCCGAAAATGGTAAAACAGTTACTGCTTTAATTGAAATCAAAGCTAGATTTGATGAGGAAGCAAATATACAGCTGGCAAGAAGTCTTGAAAAAGCTGGAGTTCAAATTGTTTATGGTTTTGCAAAATACAAAACACATGCTAAATCATCACTAATACATCGACGTGAGGGTGGTAAAATTCAAACATATTTCCATTTGGGTACTGGCAATTATCATCCTGTAAATGCAAAAATATACACAGACTTATCTCTATTTAGCTCTGATAAAAAAATGGCTACAGATGTTGAAAAATTCTACAATTATGTGACTGGTTATTCAAAACCAAGAAATTTAAATAAAATTTCCATTTCTCCAGTAAATTTAAGAAAAACTTTAAATCAGAATATAGATAAGGAAATAAGTAATGCAAAAAAAGGGAAACACGCTGAGATTTGGGCTAAAATGAATTCATTAGTTGATCCACAAATAATTGATAAGTTTTATGAGGCTTCTAGTGTCGGTGTAAAAGTCTTTTTATTTGTAAGAGGTGTATGTTGTTTAAGACCTGGTATTAAAAATAAATCGGAAAATATTATTGTAAAAAGTATCATTGGAAGATTTCTTGAACACTCAAGAATTTATTGTTTTGCAAATGGAAAATTTATGCCCAACAGAAATGCAAAAGTTTATATTTCATCTGCAGATTTGATGCCAAGAAATCTTGATAGAAGAGTCGAACTTCTCGTGCCAATTGAAAATCAAACTGTGCATGAACAGGTTTTAGACCAAATAATGATGGCCAATTATCTCGACACGAATCAGAGCTGGGAACTTTATCCTGATGGAAATTATCAAAAAATTAAATATAGTCGAAAAGATTCTTTTTCTGCACATGATTATTTCATGAATAATCCAAGTTTATCAGGAAGAGGAAAAGCAAAACTAAAAATTAAACCTAAAAAATTAAACTTAAGGTTGGTTAAAGGTGGAACTTAAAGTAATTAAAAATAAACAAAATTTAAAATTAAGACAATCAAAATTAGCTATTATTGATATAGGTTCAAATTCTATAAGAATGTTAATTTACGATGATTTTACATCATCAAGAGTACCTTTTTTTAACGAAAAAGCTGTTTGTGAACTTGGTAAAAACTTAGATAAATCAAAAAAACTTCACAAATCAGGCAAGATATATGCTTTAAAGGTCTTAAAAAGATTTTCAGAAATTCTTAATGTTTCAAAAATTAATAACCTTAAAATTATTGCAACAGCTGTATTAAGAGAAGCTACAGACGCAAAGCCCTTTATTGATGAAGTAGAATACTTATTTAAAAAAAATATAAATATTTTAACTGGTGAAGAAGAAGCCGAATCATCAGCTGAAGGAGTTAAAATTGGATTTGAGAATGTGGATGGACTTGTTGCTGATTTAGGTGGTGGAAGTTTAGAGCTTGCTAGAGTTGAAAACAATGTTGTAACAAATAAAACATCACTTCCGGTTGGTGTTTTAAGGTTAATTAACAATCCTATTGTTAAAAAAAGAAATTTACCTAAATATCTCAAAAATCTCTTAAGAGATGAAAAATGGTTATCTAAAAAAAAATTTAATAATTTATATTTGGTGGGAGGTACGTGGAGAGCTTTGTTTAAATTACACTTATTTCAAAATGAATATCCAGTCCATATTATTCATCAATACTCAATTGAAAATGAAAAACTCACAAAATTTTTAGAAAAAATTTCTTCATTTAATAAATCTAAATTGAAATCAGTTGAATACATATCAAAGTCTAGAACACCTTATCTTCCTTATAGCTCAATAATTCTAGAAGAAATTATGAACATAGCAAATCCAAAAAATGTTATTTGCTCAATTAGCGGTATTAGAGAAGGATCTCTTGCCAAAGATTTATTTAAAAACTCAGATAGTAATTTTGTTTTTAATAAATCATTAGAGCATATTTCAAAAAAAAGAGGCGATTTAGGATCTACATATAAGAAATATTTTGATTTTATAAAACCTATATTTGAGGGAAATGAGCATTTTAATCAAAAATTGCTTCATCTATCTTGTGTACTAAGTCATATGGATTGGGGTTTGGGAGCATTCCAAAAAGCAGAGTTGGTTTTTCAAGAAACATTAAATACGCCTTTATTAAAACTTTCACATAAAGAAAGAATACAATTGGCACTTTCTTGTTACTGGAGATATTGTAGTATAAAATACAACCCAAAGATAGAATACTTAACGTTTTTAAATAACAACGAGATATATTCTTGCAAACAAGTTGGTGCAGCCTTAAGATTTGCTAATTCTCTTACATCAATATCTACAATTTTTTTAGAAGAGTTTAAACTTTATAAAAGAGGTAATTCAGTATTTTTAAAAATTCCATCCCAGCACCAGGAAATTATTTCAAAACAAGTGACTAAAAAATTCAAAGCCTTATCAAGGGAATTATTTCTAGAACCTAGGGTAATTTATTCAAATTAATTTAATATTATTTTAATTTAACTTTAATTATATAATTAAAAAATATAATGAAAAATAATAAAATAGAAGCAATTGTTTTTGATTTAGCAGGCACCCTAATAGATTTTGGTAGTTTGGCACCATCAAAAGTTCTAATTCATATTTTTAATAAGATTGGAATACCAATTAGTAGAAAAGAAGCTATTGGTCCTATGGGTATTGAAAAAAGAGCACATATAAGTCAATTAATTAATACAAAAAAAATAAATCTTCAGTGGAAAAAAAAATATAAAAAAAAACCTAGTAAAAATGATATCGATAAATTATTTAAACTTTTTAATCCAGAATTAAAAAAAATTATTAAAAAACATTCTAAATTTATTTCAGGCAGTAAAAGAACCATAGAATTTATAAAAAAAAAAAAAATTAAAATAGCTACAAATACTGGATATTCTGATGATATTTTAAAAACTATATTGCCAGAATTAAAAAAACAAGGATTTACTCCAGATATTTCTTATAGTTCATCGCATACAAGAATTGGAAGACCCTCAGCTGAAATAATATATAAAATTTTTTCTGAATTAAATATTACTAAGGGATCAAATTGTATAAAAGTTGATGACACTATTCCTGGATTGTTAGAGGGAGTAAATGCTGGGATGTGGGTAGTGGGTGTTATTTTTTCAGGTAATGAATTTGGTAAAACAGAAGTCGAATTTAATAAACTTTCTTTTAAAGATAAAACTAAATTTAGAAAAAAGATCAAGAAAAAATTTGAGAAAGTAGGTGCTCACTATGTAATAGATACAATTAAAGATTTACCTAAAATTATCAAAATAATTCAAACTAGAATTAAATAAAATTACTTAGTGAAAAGCATTTTCTAAGACAGTGGAAATTACAAAAGCTTCTTTTTGTGCGTCCATGGACCTTTTTTTGTTTTAGGTAAAAATTTTTCAAGATCAATAAGGACTTTTTCAGACAATTTTCTGTAGGTGGTAAGTTTTCCTCCATAAATATTCAATAAAGGTAATTTTTTTATAATTTTTAAATCAAAAACATAATCTCTTGTGACTTTTGAGGCTGTTTTAAAATCTTCAATTAGAGGTCTTATCCCAGAATATGTATCTACGATGTCTTTTGATGTTATTTGTTTTTTTAAGTAATTATTTACTGAACTAATTAAATATCTAATTTCTTTTTTTGATATTCCTTTATTTTCAGGTGATTTCACCTCTTCTTCAGTAGTTCCAATTAAAGAAAACTTCCCTTTATAAGGTATTACAAATATTATTCTTTTATCAGTATTTTGAAATGTGAACGCAACATTTTCTTTGTACAATTTTTTTGTAATAATATGACTTCCTTTAACCAATCTAATTTTTTTCTTAGATTTAATTTTTATATTTTTATTTAAGGTTTCATTTATCCATGGTCCAGATGCATTAATCAAAATTTTTGACTTTACTTTTTCACCATTTTCAAGAGTAATAATCCATTCATTGCCAATAATTTCAGCTTTTTTAACTTTGTTGTATTCTAGTATTTTAGCGTTATTTCTTTTTGCATCTTTGGTATTTAATTTCGTTAATTTTTTATCGTCAATTTGTATGTCAAAATATTGGAAACCAGTTTTGTATTTTTCTTTAAGAATATTTGAAAATTTTTTTCTAAGATCAAATGTTTTTGATTTTGGTATATTACTTTTACCACCTAAATTATCGTACAAAAATAAACCAATTTTAATTAACCAGGCTGGTCGAATTTTATCTGCATAAGGAATTATAAAAGGAATAGGTTTTGAAATATGTTTAGCAATTTTATAAACAATTTCTCTTTCTCTCAAAGACTCTCTAACTAATTTGAATTCATAATTTTCTAAATAACGTAGACCACCATGTATTAATTTCGTTGACCAGGATGAAGTTGCTCCACCAATCTCACCTTTGTCAGCTAAACAAACTGATAAGCCTCTACCTGCAGCATCCCTTGCAATACCTGCACCGTTTATACCGCCACCTATTATGAATAAATCGAATATTTTAGACATTTAAATTATGATTTGTTTTAAAATATACAACCTCTTTTAGAAATATTATATATTTTTACATTTAAGTAATCAAAATTTAACGATACTTTAACATAAATAATTTATCATTAAAAAATCATAAATTAACAAAAGAGGTAAAATGAAAAAAATATTGAGTGTTTTAACAATTCTATTTACTTTCTCTTTTACATCACACAGTTATTCAAAAACAGAAATTCATTGGTGGTATGGAAATAGTGGATTTCTTGGTGATGTAATTATTGAAATTGCAAATAGATTTAATGCTTCACAAGATGAATACACCGTCATTCCTACAGGTAAAGGAAGTTATGAAGATAACATGGCGGCAACTATAGCTGCATTTAGAGCGGGAGACCAACCACATTATTCACAGGTTTACGATGCTGGTGCTGCAATTATGGTAGCCCAAGTTAAAAATGGCGTTGTTATTGGTTTTGAAGATATGGCTGAGAAATATGGAATTAAAGTAGATGCAGATAATTATATTCCTGGAATTAAAAACTTCTATGCTGACTCTGACGGAAAAATGATAGGTGTTCCTTTTAATAGTTCAACTTGCTTAATGTATGCAAATATGGACATATTGAAAGAAGTAGGAATAGAATCAGTTCCAAAAACTTATGAAGAATTTGAGGCTATGGCTCCAAAAATTAAAGCTGCTGGATATATTCCTTTAGTTCAAAGTCACTTTCCATGGATCTGGACAGAAAATTTCTTTTCAAGACATAATCTACTTATGACAGATGGAAACAATGGTTACGATGCTGTTCCGACAAAAACTTTATTTGCTGAAACAGATGCATTTGTTTATCATTGGAAAAAAGTAAAAGAATGGTACGAAAAAGGTCTCTACGGTTATAAAGGAAGAGCATGGGGAGATAATCAAGCACCATTTATAGCAGGTGAGGCTGCTTTTTGGTTTGGATCTGCTGCATCATTTGGTGGAATGAAAGGTGTTGTTCCAAATTTTACAGTTAATCATATTCCTTATTGGGATTCAGTAACTGGTGGCAAAGAGTATCCAACATTTATTGGTGGCGCAGCAAACTGGATCTTAAATGGTCATACAGAAGAAGAGTATAAAGGACTTGCTAAATTCATAGAATTTATGGGTTCTCCTGAAATGGATTTATACTATCACAACATGACAGGTTATTCTGCTGTAACTAAAGGTGGTATAGAATTAGCTGAAACTATAAACTTTTATAGAGCTTCTCCATATCACAAAGCTGTTGGTGAACAATTAAGCTTAGAAGGTTCAACTATTCCTGGTGGATATAGAGCTGGTAACTGGCCTCAAATTCGTGAAGTAATTTACGAAAATGTTGAGCCAATGTTAAATGGCAAAATATCAATCGAAAAAGGATTAGAGAACATGGATAAGGGTGCAGCTAAATTGTTAAAACAATTTGCTAAGACTCTTTAAAAAATAATATAAATTAGGAGGGTATTAATATACCCTCCTATTTATTTTATGAAAAAAGTTCAGTTTAAATCAAACTATTCACAGTATTTTTTTTTAGCACCACAGCTAGGTATTTTATTAATATTTTTATATTGGCCAATAATACAAACTTTTAGAGATGCATTTACCATGCAAGATGCATTTGGATTTGGAAGACAATTTGTATGGTTTGATAATTTTTTATTTATTTTTGATGACCCGGCTTATTTAATAGCTTTTAAGTTTACTATTATTTATAGCTTTGTGATTACACTTGTTACAGGAGCCATTGGATTGTTACTTGCTGTACAAGCCAATAATGTAATGCATGGAAAAAGTGCCTACAAAACTCTTTTGATTTGGCCTTATGCTATTGCGCCAGCGGTGGTGGGTGTTATGGCAAATTATTTTTTTAGTGAAAGATTTGGATTATTGTATCATCTATTTAACGATTTATGGGGTTTTAATTGGTATGAAAGTGTTTTTGATTCTTATATCTACTTAATAATAGCAGGATCATGGAAACAAATAAGTGCTAATTTTATTTTCTTCTTAGCCGGTCTTCAAGCAATACAAAAATCTGTTATTGAAGCATCCATAATTGATTGTAAAAGTAGTTTAAGAAGATTTTGGACAATCACTTTCCCTCTATTGATGCCCACAACTTTCTTTTTAATCATTATCAATATAACTTATGCTTTTTTTGATACTTTTGGAATAATTGACACTACAACAATTGGTGCACCCTCAGGTGAAACAAGAACTCTTGTTTATAAAGCATACATGGACGGATTTAGGGGGTTAGACTTAGGAAGTGCTGGTGCTCAATCAATTATGATGATGTTGATTGTTTTAGTTATTACAATTTTTCAATTTAGATACATAGAAGGGAAAATACATTACAATTAAAATGATTAGATATTTTTCATCAAACTTTTCTCATTTAATTCTTTTGATAGGCATTTTTATTATGATAATTCCTGTTTGGTTAATTTTTGCAAGCTCAACTCATACAGCTTCGATAATTAATACCCAAGGTCTTCAATTTTTTTTAGGAGATAAGTTTTTAGAGAATTATACAAAAGTTTTATTATATGAAGGTGGTTTTTTTAAAGAAATTACTGCATTAAAGATGTTTTTAAATAGTTTTTTAATGGCAACTGGAGTTGCGTTTTTATCAGTTATTTCATCTCTTATGACTGCATATGTCTTAGTTTATTTTAGAGTGAAATATGCAACATTATTATTTTGGATAATTTTTATTACTATACTAGTCCCTCTGGAGTTAAGAATTTTTCCTACCTATTCTGTTATGTCTACACTTAACTTAGTAAACTCATATTGGGGACTAATTATTCCAATTTCAGCTTCTGCTATAGCTACTTTATTTTTTAGACAGTTTTATAAAACTATACCTGATGAATTACTTGAATCAGCAAAATTGGATGGTGCAAATACTTGGAGATTTTTTATTGACTTTTTAGTGCCATTGTCAAAAACAATGATTGTTGCAATGTTCATATTTATGTTTGTATTCGGTTATAATCAATATTTATGGCCGATATTAGTAACTTCTTCTGAACAATATTGGACTGTTGTCATGGGATTAAAGATGATGTCTGGATCAATTGTTAACAAATTTGCATTTGTTATCATGTCAATGATACCACCAGTATTAATTATAATTGTATTACAAAAATATTTTATTAAAGGGATCTTTCAAGACAAATGAAAATTAAATTATCACAAATTTTAGCACACATTGTACTTATACTAGGTGTTTTATTAATGGTAATTCCGATTTGGTTATCATTTGCAAGCTCTACCCACGATACTGTAACTATTTTAAAAGAGGGAATGAAATTTGGTCTTGGCGATCAATTAACAAGAAATTATAACGAAGTTTTAAATGAGAAGGGTGGTTGGTCAGAGGAAGTGACTGCTGCAAAAATGTTTATAAATAGCTTTATAATGGCTTTGGGAATTGCAACCCTTAAAGTAATTATCTCAGCAATGTCAGCTTATGCTTTAGTTTATTTTAGATTCAAATTTGCTGTACCAATTTTTTGGTTAATCTTTATTACTTTACTTGTGCCTCTGGAGGTTAGGATTTTTCCAAGTTATAAGATTGTATCAGATTTAGGTTTAACTAATTCATACACAGGTCTTGTTCTTCCATTGGTTGCATCAGCCACCGCTACATTTTTTTTTAGACAGTTTTATAAAACTATACCTGATGAATTACTTGAATCAGCAAAATTAGATGGTGCAAATAGTTGGAGATTTTTTATAGATTTTTTAGTTCCATTATCTAAAACAATGATTGCAGCGATGTTTATATTCATGTTTGTATACGGATATAGTCAATATTTATGGCCGTTAATAATGACTACGAGTGAGGAATATTGGACTGTAGTAATGGGAATGAAAATTATATTTACTGAAAATTATGAGGGAGTTGCTTTACCAAGAACAGCAGAGAGATTTGCTTATATTATTTTATCAATGATCCCCCCAGTTTTAGTGGTAGTATTTTTGCAAAAATGGTTCATAAAAGGATTAATTCAAACAGAGAAATAAATGAGTTTTTTAGAATTAAATAAAGTTACTAAAATCTATCCAAACGGAACTAAAGCTGTTCATGAGACAAGTATGAATGTAGAAAATGGTGAATTCATGGTTTTTGTTGGACCGAGCGGATGTGGAAAATCTACTCTTTTAAGAATGATTGCTGGGTTAGAAGACATAACTGAAGGTAATATAAATCTTGATGGAATATTAATTAATAAAGTTGACCCTTCAGAGAGAGATGTTGCGATGGTTTTTCAGAATTATGCACTCTATCCTCACATGAATGTTTACAACAATTTGGCTTACGGATTAAAAAATAGAGGTATTTCAAAAGAAGATATTGAAAAAAAAGTTAATGAGGCAGCAAAGCTATTACAAATTTCTGAATACTTGCAAAGAAAACCATCCATGTTGTCAGGAGGTCAAAGGCAGAGAGTTGCTATGGGAAGAGCTATTGTAAGAAGTCCTAAAATATTTTTATTTGATGAGCCATTATCTAATTTAGATGCAAAACTAAGAATACAAATGAGGCTTGAAATAAAAAAACTTCAGCAAAAAGTTGGAGTGACAAGTATATTTGTAACTCATGACCAAGTAGAAGCTATGACCTTAGCTGATAGACTGGCAGTAATAAATAATGGCCTTATTGAGCAGCTTGGAACACCGATAGAAATTTATAATAATCCTAAATCTATGTTTGTCGCAGGATTTATAGGTTCGCCACAGATGAATTTTCTTGAAGGAGAATTAAAAAATAAAACTCTTACTTCAGAAGGTTTTGAAATTAATAATGTTACAAGTGATTTTAATGGACCAGTTATATTAGGAATTAGACCAGAGCATATGTCGCAAACTGATAAAGGTTTAATAAATTTATCTGTAGATCTGGTAGAACAATTAGGTTCAGATAATTTGATTTATGGAGAAATAAAAAATAAAAAAGATTTTTGTTTTAGATGTCCTGGAAGTCAAATTATTAAAAAAGGAAGTAAATTATCTTTGAACATAAATGATAACAATTATTATGTCTTTGATAAATCTAATGGTAATCGAGTAAATTAATTTTGATTTTATCAAAGCCAAATTATATTAAAATTTACGGCCATAGAGGCGCTAGAGGAGATCTTCCTGAAAATACTCTAGAAAGTTTTAAATATTTATTTAAAAACAATATTAATGCATACGAAACAGATATTTTGATTTCCAAAGATCTTATTCCTGTGATTACACATGACTTTAGATTAGATCCAAGTTTTACAAAAGATAATGAGGGAAATTGGATAACGGATGAAAATATAATAATATTTGACTTAAGTTACGATGAGCTTTTAAAATTTGATGTTGGGGCTTTAAATAAATTATCTAGATATGGAAGAAGATTTGTTAATCAAAAAACTTTAGAAAATCAAAAGATACCAAAACTTTCTGAGTTATTAGAATTATCTTCAAAAAACAAATCTGAAAATTTATTAATAAATTTAGAAATTAAATCTACACCTGACGAGGAAAATTTAACTCCAACCCCAGAGGAAATGGTAAAACTTGTTATGCAAGAAGTAAATAAATCAAATTTACAAAATAAAATAATCATTTCTTCATTTGATTGGAGAACACTGACAGAAATCAAAAATCATTACCCTGAAATTTCAAGAGCTTATTTAAGTTTTCAACAACAGACAGGAATTAAAATTAAAAATACAATTTACAATAGATCTCCATGGATGAGTTTCTTACCTTTTTTTGAAAAATATGAGTTACCAAAAATTATAAAATCACAAGGTGGAAAGGCTTGGCATCCATACCATAAAGATATTACAAAAAAACTAGTAGAAATTTCTCATCAGGAAGATTTGCCAGTGAACGTTTGGACAGTTAATGAAGAGTACGATATGTTAAAAATGATTGAGTATAGTGTAGATGGTATCATGACAGACTATCCATTAAGGCTGAAAGAACTTTGTGATAAAGAAAATATAAACTGGTTTTAGTTTATTTTAATGGATTTAAATATAGTTAATAACCAAGAGCAATTTTTAGCAGGTAAACTTAGAGGGTATACTTTAAAAGGTGCAGAAAATAAATTTGACGATAAAGGAAAACCTTTACCATTTCCAGGGTGCACAATAATTTGTAATATTCCTCTTAATACATATTTATCTGATCAAATTATTGGTTTTCAAAAAAATTTAGAAAATTTTAATCCTGAAAAAACTTATTCCTATTTACCTCCATCTAGTTTTCATATGACATTATTTGACTGTTGTAATTTAAATACAAAAAATACTTATTATTGGCCAACAGATATAGATCTTGATATGGATTACAAAGATATAGCTATTCAATTAAATAAAAGAATTGAAAACTATAATTTTCCAAAAGAAATCAATTTAAAAATAAAAACATTTTTTGGTGGCTACAGCATTGTTTTAGAACCCTTTTCCGAGGAGGACGAAAAAATTTTAAGAAATTGTAGAGATGAACTAAGTGATTTATTGAAAATTAAATTTGAAAATCATCAAAGATATACTTTCCATATTACATTAGCTTATATTTTGAGACAACTTAATGAAACTGAAATAAAAAATTTAACTAAATTTAATAAACAATTATCCTCTGATTTTAATAAAAAATTTCCAAAAATTACTTTCACAAAACCTGAAATGTGTACCTTTAAAAACATGCTGGAGTTTGAAAGTATTAATCCTTCTAGCCTGTAATAGTTTTAACTTATAGATATTCTTCATTATTATTTTAATTTTTGATTTTCAATAAATTTTTTAAAAACTGATTTAGAAAATTGACCTTAAATCTTATAGGTTCAATTTTTCTACGAGATAGTTTTATCTCTTGTCCTGTTATTGAAAAGTATTTTTTTAGCCACAAATACAGCAAAAAGTGCACCGATAATTTCTGCCAATATATAAACTGGAGTATACATATAATTAATTCCAGTAAAACTTTCTGTAAATGTTCTCGCTATTGCTACAGCAGGATTTGCAAATGAAGTCGACGAAGTAAACCAATAACCAGCAGTGATATAAAAGGCTACACATGAGGCAACTACCACACTTCCTTTCTTTAAAGATCCAAAAATTATGAGAATTAATCCAAATGTTGCTACAATTTCAGATGTAAATATATGTACTCCGTCCCTTGATTTTGTTGATAATTCAAAAATTTGATGTTCAAAAAAGAAATTGGCGAGTGCTACACCTAACAAACAACCTAAAATTTGTGCAGATATATATGAAGGTAATAAATTTCCTTTTAATTTTTTTGTAAGAAACATTGCTAGACTTACAAATGGATTAAAATGTGCTCCTGAAACATCACTAAAAACAGTTATTAGCACAAAAAGTCCTGCGCCAGTTGCTATCGTATTGGCTAAAAGCATAATACCCGTATCATCTGTAAGATTTTCAGCCATTATTCCTGAGCCAACAATAATCATTACAAGGAAACAACTACCAATAAACTCTCCAAGAAAAAACTTACTATATTTCATTGTTAATCCAATTTTCTATTTTCTTAAATATTGTTTGATATGTATCATTAAATACTTTTTTTTGATTTGTTGTATCAGTATCTAAATTAAATTTTTTTACTGGATCTTCAATATCCCAATGAATAATTTGATTTTTATCAGGCCAAATAGGACACACTTCATTGTTAGCATTGTTACACACTGTAATTACATAATCTAATTTAATATCTGAGTTAATAAAAGTATCAAAATTTTTTGAACTGTAATTTGATAAATCAAATTTCTTCTCTTTTAAAAATTTTTCTATAATTGGATTAATTTCTCCTGAAGGATTACTACCTGCGCTATAACCAATAAATTTATCATAATATAAGTTATTAATTATGCTCTCAGCTATAATGCTTCTAGCTGAATTACCTGTGCAGACAAATAAAACTCTTTTCATTAGAATATCACTTTATAAATTCCAATTACAAAAAGAGGTATTTGTAATCCAAAATTTGTTAAAATAGCCTTATCTTTTGAAATAAATCCAGCTATAGTCCACCCCACAACACCCAGTCCATGAAAATAAATATTTATAGGGTAGATATTAAGATTAGTAAGTAAAATTCCAGTTAAGACTAAAAATGTACTTATCCATTTTAGATATTTTTTTATAAACATAATCACTCCTTGATTTTGTTTATGTCAGTTTTGTTAAGGATTTATGAAATTAAGTAATTTTTACTAATTTATTTAATGCATCTTCAAGATAATCTAATCTATCTTGACCCCAAAAAATCTAATTTTTAATGCACTTCTTGCATAAACCAAAAAATTCTAAATTATATTTGCTATATTTCATGCCTTTATTATCTTTATAATGTTTCAAATGCTCAGATAATTTATGATCATGAATCTCTTTTACATCTTCACAGTTTTCACAAATTGAAAAAACTGTTGCTTTGGTAATTTGACATTTTGAATTCTTGCAAGCTATAAAGGCATTCCTACTTTCTATTTTATGTATTTTTCCAATCTCTACCAATTTGTCCAAAGCTCTATAGACTTGTAAAGGAGCATTAATTCCTTTTTTTTTAACATCAAATAAAATTGAATATGCTTTTAATGGTTGAGAAGATTTTTCAATTATATCTAAAACTATTTTTTGATTTTTTGTTAATACTTGTTGATTTTGCATTTTCTATTTTTATCAATTGATCATTAGTTTTTCAATTGTATCGTTTGTTTAATTTTGAATAATGAAATAATAAATAAAATCAAAGCAGCTGCCACGATTGAGGGCCCTGATGGTGTATTGAATTCTAACGAAGAAAATAATCCTAAAAATACTGACAACAACCCTCCAATTATTGAAAATATAACCATCTTCTGAGGGTTATCAGATATGTTTCTAGCCATTGCGGTTGGGATAATTAATAATCCTGTAATAAGTAATAATCCAACCATTTTGATAGAAATTGCAATAATTGCAGCTATTAATATTGTAAATATTGCTTTAGCCCTGTCAGGTTTTAGACCTTCCGCTTCAGCTAATTCGTAGTTTACTGTTGAAGCAAATAAAGGTTTCCAAATTAATTTTAAAACCAATAATATTATAGCTCCACCAATCCAAATTATAAGCAAATCATCTGTTGTTACAGCTAATATATCTCCAAATAACAATCCCATGATATCAAATCTAATAAATGTTAAAAAGCCGATAACAACTAAACCAACGGCAAGTGATGAGTGAGCTAGTAGCCCTAGCAAAGCATCACCAGGTAAATTAGTTTTTCTTTCAAGTTTTACTAAAATTAATGCAATAATTGATGAAGTAATAAAAATTGCAATAGCAATATTAAAATCTAGAGTGTATGCAATTGTTACACCTAGTAAAGCAGAGTGGGCGAGAGTATCCCCAAAATATGATAATCTTCTCCAAACAACAAAACATCCAAGAGGACCTGTTACCAAAGCAATTCCAATTCCTGCAACTAAAGCTCTTATAAAAAAATCATCAAACATTTAATTTTTCTTTATCTTTCCATCAATTGAATGTTCATGGTCATGTTTGTGCTCATAAACAGATAGTGTTTGAGAAGCTTGTTCCCCAAATAATGCTTTGTACTCATTATTTCGTGCTACGTCTTTTGGAGAACCTGAACAACATACGTGTCCATTTAAACAAACAACATGATCAGTAGCACTCATTACTGTGTGTAGATCATGAGAAATTAATAATATTCCACAATTAAGTTTTTCAGAAATTTTTTTAATTAATTCATAGAGAGCAATTTCACCTGTGAAATCAACTCCTTGAACAGGTTCATCAAGAACTAATAATTCTGGTTTTTTTGAAATAGCTCTTGCAAGCAAAACTCTTTGAAATTCACCCCCTGATAAATTTCCTAAATTTTTTTCTTTAAGATGTATAACACCGGTTAATGTCAAAGCCTCATCTATCAATTCATCTTTAATATTATCTGTCAAAACCATGAAATCTTTGACTCTTAAAGGGAGAGTCCAATCTATCGATATTTTTTGAGGGACATATCCTATATTGTTTGTTAATTTTTCAACATTTCCCTCTATGTTTTTGTATATACCTAAAGCAATTTTAGCTGTTGTACTTTTCCCAGAACCATTGGGTCCAATTAAAGTTACTATTTTTCCTTTTTCAACCTCTAGCGAAACTCCTTTTACGAGCCACTTGTCATTTTGTTGGATCCCAACATTATTTAACTTTACTAATATATTTTTTTCTAAACTCATATATCCACTTGACTTCAAGATGTTATAATATTACATAGTGTTATATTATAACAAAAATTAAAAAACAATATTATGAAAAAAATAACAAAATCCACAATAATCTTATCATTCTTATCATTTTTAACTTTTTTTACATCAGCAAATGCTGATATTAAAGTTGTAGCATCAATAAAACCTATTCACTCATTAGCTAGTTATTTAATGGATGGAGTAGCTAAGCCAGATCTCATAGTTGATGGTTATGCATCGCCACACGGTTTTGCTTTAAAGCCCTCACATGCAAAAATGTTACAAAATGCAGATATTGTTTTTTGGGTAGGTGAGGATATAGAAAATTTTCTAGAAAAGCCTTTAGATTCAATTGCTAAAAAAGCAGAAAAAATCGAGTTATTAGAAATTAAAGGATTAAACAAATTAAAATTCAGAGAGAGAAATATTTTTGACGACCATGACGATAATGGACATGACGATCATGGCCACAAGAAAAAAGATGATCATGATGACCACGATGATCATGCTAAAAAAGAAGATGGTCATAAAGAAGATGACCATGATGACCACGACCACAAGAAAAAAGACGATCACGACGATCATGACGATCACGAAGGACATCACCATGGTGAACATGATCCACACATTTGGTTAGATCCTATTAATGCTAAAGTAATCTTAAATGAAATGGTTGAGCATTTAATTGAAAATGATGCAAAAAATGCTTCAACTTATAAAAGTAATTTAGAAAAAGCTCTTAAAGATATCGACAAACTTACTATTGAGGTTATGACTGATTTAAATCAAAGTACATCTTCGATAGTTTTCCATGACGCTTATCAATACTTCGAAAAAAGATTTAATGTTAACGTTCTAGGTGCTTTTACAGTTAACACTGATGTAATGCCAGGTGCAGAACAATTAGCAGAAATTAGAGAGGTAATAGAACATGATAAAGTTGCATGTATATTTTCAGAACCACAATTTAATCCTGATATAATTAATGCTGTTGCTAAAGATATGGATATTAAAACTGGTGTTTTAGATCCATTAGGTGCAACACTTACCCCTGGAAAAGCATTATATTTTGACTTGATTAAGAATATGTCAAAATCTTTCAAAGGTTGTTAATTTAGAATTGAACTTCTGCCATAAATAAGATCTAATAATATTTATGGCAACGGTTTCTTTAAGTCTTGAAGATATTTATAATTTAGCAAATAAAACTTTATTAGCTAATGGATGTGACGAGGAAACATCAAATATTTTATCTGATTTGATAATGAAAGCAGAGAGAGATGGTTCTCTTTCTCATGGCTTATTCAGATTACCCGCTTATGTTGCTGGATTAAAAAGTGGAAAAATAAATGGTAAGAATAGACCTAAAGTTTCTAAAATTACACCAAGCGTTGTTAAAGTTGATGGTAACAATTGTTTGGCACCAATGGTTTTAAATAAAAGTTTGCCGGAGTTAATTAAAGCTGCACAAGAAAATGGAGTAGCGGTTTTATCTATAACAAATTCACATCACATGGCAGCGATGTGGCCTGAAACAGAGGCAATTGCAGAAGAAGGCCTAGTTGCTTTTGCATGCACATCTTATAAACCAGCTGTTGCACCTGCGGGATCTATCAAACCTTTATTTGGAACAAATCCTATTTCATTTGCTTGGCCTAGAAAAAATAAACCTCCAGTAGTTTATGATATGGCAACAGCATCTATGGCAATGGGTGAGGTTCAAGTTGCAAAAAGGGAAGGTCACAAAGTTCCATTAGGCACAGGATTAACAAAAGAAGGAAAGGACACAACAGATCCAGCTGAAATAGCAGATGGGGGTGTTTTATTGCCTTTTGGCGGCTATAAAGGCTCAGGGATTGCGATGATGGTTGAATTGCTTGCTGGTGCCCTTGTTGGAGATAATTTTAGTTATGAGACGGCTGAGAAGGATAATAATGATGGCGGTCCACCAAGTGGTGGAGAGTTCATTTTAGCAATATCTCCAGAAAAATTATCAAATTCTGATTGGGACACACACTCCTCAAAGTTTTTTGAAAAAATGAAATCAATGGGGGATGTTAGACTTCCTGGTGAAAGAAGACATAAAAATAGATTAGATAAAGGACCAAGACATATAAATGAAGACTTGGTTAATAAAATTAAATCTTTAAGTTAATTCTAATTCAATAGGGGTGTGATCTGAGGGTTTCTCTCTACCTCTTGGATATTTATTAATTTTAATATCCTTAATATTTTTTAATAATGAATTGGTTACTAAGAAGTGATCAATCCTCATACCATTATTTTTTTGCCAAGCTCCACTTGTGTAATCCCAAAAAGTATACTCTTCTTTATCAGGATAGATATATCGAAATGCATCATGAAATCCTAAATTATACATTTCTCTTAACTTCTTTCTAATTTCTATTCTATACAATGCATCGTTTTCATACCCTTTAGGATCATGAACATCTTCAGCAGAAGGAATAATATTAAAATCACCTGCAATGATTATATTTTCATTTGTTTTTAAAAGAGATTTCAATTTTTTTATTAAACTATCTAACCAATATAATTTATAATCATATTTCTCAGTATCTACTGGATTTCCATTTGGAGTATAGATATTTATTAGTTTAATTACTTTTGATTTATATTTTATATCGGCTGTAATTATTCTTGATTGTTTATTTTTATCTTTAAAGATATCTTTTTGAATATTATCTAATTTTTTTTTTGAAAGTATTGCAACACCGTTATAACTTTTTTGCCCAAATACGTAACTTTCATATTTAATTTTTTTAACGTCATCATAAGGATAAGTTTCATCTTGAGTTTTAATTTCCTGGACTAATACCACGTCAGGATCAAATTTTTTTAGGTATTCTTGAACGTTTAATATTCTTGCCCTAATAGAATTTACATTCCAAGAGCTAATAATCATTAAAGAGAGAATGAAACACCACAACCACAAGACGACTTACTTTGTGGGTTACTAATTTTGAATTGGTCTCCAATTAATTCTTTTACAAAATCTATTTCTGATCCTTTCAATAGATCTGCTGAAGTTTTATCGATTAAAATCTTTTCGTGTCTTAAGTCATCATCTTGAGGACTTTTATCAAATGAAAAATCATACTGAAATCCAGAGCAACCACCACCTTTGATAGCGATTCTAAAAAAAGAACCTTCCTCTTTAGATGCGAGTAGGTTATTTATTTGTTTTAACGCATTATCTGTAAATTTAATTTCTTTAATCATTATTTATCACTGTTATTACTAATATAATTAATATTTGCCAATTTTAAAGAATGAATAATTACTCAAAATTAGGTTCTTTTAGATCTCGTGGACGCTTGATAAAAGAGCCAAATAATAGGTTTAGAACTCCATTTCAAAGAGATAGAGATAGAATTATTCACTCAGCTTCATTTAGAAGGTTAAAACACAAGACACAGGTATTTGTGAACACAGATGGAGATCATTATAGAACAAGAATAACTCACTCAATGGAGGTTGCTCAGATTGCTAGATCAATATCAAGATATCTCAATTTAAATGATGATTTGGTAGAAACACTTAGTTTAGCCCATGATATGGGGCACACTCCTTTTGGACACGCTGGTGAGGACGCTTTAAACGAGTCAATGATTAATCATGGTGGCTTTGATCATAACCTTCAAACTTTAAGAATTGTAATGTTTATTGAAAATAAATACTTAAAATTTAAAGGTCTAAATTTAACTATAGAAACTTTAGATGGTCTTTTAAAACATAATGGACCTATCAATAATACTGATCACCTAGATACAATAATTGGACTTAAAAATTTTAAAAATAAAATGGATTTTAAAAAGAATTCATCTTTAGAAGCTCAAATTGCAGCTATATCTGATGACATAGCCTATAATAATCATGATATTCAAGATGGAATTAAAGCAAAACTATTTTCATTAAATCAATTATGTGAAATTAATTTTTTTAAAGAAATTTATAAATCTTATAAGACAAAAGTTAAAAATTCTAACAGAGATATTATTGTTTACCAAATAATAAGAGACTCAATTAATTTGATGGTTCAAGATGTTATTAAAAATACTTTAAAAAATATAAAAAAATACAAAATTAATAATATTAATCATGTCTATTTAAATAATAAAAAAATTGTCAATTTTTCAGCTAAATTTGCATCTATTGAAAAAGAAATTAAAAATTTTTTAAGAATTAATATGTATAATAATAAAAATGTACAAATAAAAAATAATAATGGTAAAAAAATAGTTAAACATTTATTTAAATTGATAGAAAGAAATCCAAAAAAATTTATAAAAAATAAATATATAAATAATGATAAATATAGATCTATTTCAGACTACATTTCAGGGATGACTGATAGATATGCAATACAATTATACAAAATGTCAAAATGAATATTTTTGAAGATTATTTAATAAAAATTGAAAATACTATTAAGAAAGCAAATCAAGATAATTTGTTGGAATTGCCAGAAAATTTATCTGGTATAAATGTGGATATTCCTCCTGCTAAATTTAATGGTGACGTATCTACTAATGTTGCGATGGTTTTATCAAAAATTAATAAAAAATCTCCAATTGAACTTGCAGAAATTATTTCAGGATTATTAAAAAAAAATGACAAAAATATTGATCATGTTAGTATTGAAAAACCAGGTTTTATTAATTTAAAATTTAAGAAAGAATTTTGGAGTGCTTTTATATTAGATGTGCTCAATAAACCTTCTTATGGAAGTAATTTAAACGTTAAAAAAAATAGCTTTTTAGTTGAGTTTGTTTCAGCAAACCCAACAGGACCACTTCATGTTGGACATTCAAGAGGTGCAATACTCGGTGACGTTATTTCAAATCTATTATCATTTAATGGTCACAAAGTTACCAAAGAATACTATGTAAATGACTATGGAAACCAAATTTCTCATTTTACTAAATCAGTTTATTTTAGAATAAAGGAAATTACTAATAACGAAACATTTCCAATAGAAGACAAAGATTTATATCCAGGTGCATATCTTATCGATATAGCAAAAAAAATAATTTCAAAAAATAAAGACATAAATTTTAATGACTACGATAAAATATCTGAAAAATTAAAGAAACTTTCGATTGAAGAGTCTTTAAAATTAATAAAAACAAATTTAGAAAACCTTGGAATAAAACATGATAATTTTGCTAGTGAAACAGAGGTTATAAAAAATAAAGAAGTTGACGAAGTAATAAAAAATTTAAAAGAAAAGAAATTTATTTATGAGGGAAAAATTAAAGCACCTGAAGGTGAAAATAACAAAAAGAAGATAAGTCTTGGACATATTTTGCAAGTGATGTTGCATATCATAATACGAAACTGAAAAGAAATTTTGATGTGCTTGTTAATATATTGGGAGCAGATCACGCCGGTTATATTAAAAGAATTACTTCTGTCGTCGAAGCTCTTTCAGGAAAAAAAAATAAGTTAATTTGTAAAGTTAGCCAGTTAGTTAAACTGATAAAAGATAAGAAACCTTTTAAAATGTCTAAGAGAAAAGGTGATTATATAACAATTGAGGATTTAATTAATGAAGTTGGGAAAGATGCAACAAGATTTATCATGTTAAGCAGAAGTAGTGATGCTGAAATTGATTTTGATTTTGATAAAGTAAAAGAAAAATCAAAAGAAAATCCTATTTATTATGTTCAATATGCATATGCTAGAATTTCATCTGTATTCAGAAATACTCAGCATGAAATTAAAAGTGATATTAAAATTACTCATTCTGAATATAAATTTGGCGATCAAGAAATCAAATTATTCAAGAAGATTAGCGAATGGCCAAAATGTGTTGAAGTATCTACAGAAAAATTAGAACCACATAGAATATCTGTTTACTTATATGAATTAGCTTCAGAGTTTCATTCGTATTGGAATATGGGTAAAGATGACATTTCAAAGAGATTTATTGAAGAGGATAACTCGATAAAAGAAGAAAAGTTAGTCTTCTTAAAGTCTATAGCCAACACTATTAAATCAGGAATGGATATTTTAGGCGTTGATACACCTGAAAAAATGTAATGATAAAAGAATTAAAATATCTTTTTTATTTAATAATTATTTTCTTCTTCATTTTTTTTACAGCAAGATATTATTTTTCAGACGAAAATATTAAAAAATCTTACAGGTCTATCTCATTGATTGATGACAAAATAAATCTTATTGAAAAAGATTTGATATTTTTAGAGAGTGATACTGAAAACATCATTGAATACGTAGAATTTAAAAAGGACAAAAAAACAAATAAATATTTATTTTGGAAACTTCTTTATAATGATAATTAAAAACCATAGATCATTTATATGTGGTGTAAAAGGTAAAGTTTTATCAAAAAAAGAAATTGAATTTTTAAAAAAATATAAGCCTTGGGGAATAATTCTTTTTAAACGAAATATTGGAAGTATTAAACAAACTATAAATTTAACTAATTCGATTAAAAAAATTTTTAACAATAAAAATTATCCAATAATGGTCGATGAAGAAGGTGGAAGAGTAAGTAGATTAAGAAAATTTATTGATAACTCAATTTTTACAGCCGAATATTTTGGCAACTTGTATAAAAAAAATAATAATAAATTTGATATATATTACAGTGTTTATGTTAAACAAATTGCTTACCTTTTAAGATTATTAGGTATTAATATCAATACAGTACCTGTTTTAGATATAAAAAGAAAAAAATTTCATAAAATTGTTGATGATAGATCATTTTCAACAGATAAAAAAATTGTCTCAAAAATAGGTGATAGATGTATTAAACTTTTTCATTCAAATAGAGTTGCCACAGTGATTAAGCATATCCCTGGACATGGTTTAGCTAAAGTAGATAGTCATAAAAATCTGCCAAGAATAACTAGAAATGTGCAATATTTGATCAAAAACGACTTTTATCCCTTTAAAAATAAAAGCTCTTTATTGGCAATGACAGGTCATTTGTTATTTGAAAAAATAGACCCGGAAAATAATGCAACGCATTCAAAAAAAATAAATAAGCTAATAAGAAATAAAATAAAATTTAAAGGTTTGATAATGACCGATGATATTTCAATGAAAGCAATTAAGGATAAGCTTGCAATAAGTGTAAAAAAATCATTTTTAGCAGGTTGCAACTTAGTACTACATTGTAATGGAAATTTGAGTGAAATGAAAATTGTTGCTCAAAATTCACCCAAAATAAACCAATTTATTATTAAAAAAACATCACAATTAACAAAGATTATAGGTTAGAGTATTTTATGCAATCAGATGATTCTTTAGACTTTAATGTAAATTTAAATAATTTTAATGGATCATTAGAGATATTACTTGATCTTGCAAAATCTCAAAAAGTTGATTTAGAACAAATATCAATTACAAAATTAGCTGATCAATTTCACCAATATATCACTGAAAAGGAAAACCTAAATCTCGAAATTGCATCTGAATATTTATTGATGGCTACTTGGCTCACTTATTTAAAGTCTAAATTATTACTTCCTGAAACAGATGAAGATGAATTTAAAGCACTTGAGGTAGCTGAAAAACTTAAATTGCAATTAAAAAAATTAGAGTTGATAAGGCTATTGTCTTCACAAATGTTAAACAGAAAAAGATTGGGAAGAGATATTTTTATGCGTGGCTCTAAAAGCGGCGTTAAGTCTATTTATGACAAAAAAGTTTCTTTAACTTTGTTTGAGTTATTGAAGGCATATTCAGGAATTGTGATGACAAAAGATTTTCATACTATGAATATTCCCAAATTACCTGTTTTTACAACTGAAGATGCCATTAAAAGAATTAAAGAGTTTTTTGGAAATCTTAATGAATGGAAAAATATTTCAGATTTAGTTCCATCGGGTTTCAAAAATTCTCCTAATTTAAAAAAAACAGGTAAAGCTGGTATATTTGCAGGATCATTAGAATTAGTTAAAGAAGGCAATGTATCATTGAAACAAAAAGAATTATTTGATGATATTTTTATTAAGGAAAATTAATGAATAAAATAAAAAAAAATAATATTGTAAAATTTCCAACTAAACTTACTGAAGTAGAAAGAGAAATTGAGGCTATTATATTTGCTGCCGCAGAACCTCTATCAGTAGAAACGATTGAGTCTAAATTATCAAAACCAACTGACATTCAACAATCATTAGAAAACCTAAAAGATTTTTACTCCAAAAGAGGTATTAATTTAATTTGTATTTCAAATAAATGGTCTTTTAGGACAGCAGTAAATTTATCATCTTTAATGTCAGAACAAAAGACAGTTGAAAAAAAATTATCTAGAGCTGCGATAGAAACACTTGCAATCATTGTTTATCATCAACCTGTCACAAGATCTGAAATTGAGGAAATTAGAGGTGTTGCATTTGGAACAAATACTTTAGAAATTTTAATGGAATTAAATTGGGTTAAACACGAGGGTAGAAAAAATGTTCCAGGTAAGCCAATACAATATGGGACAACAGACGAATTTCTAAGTCATTTTAATCTTCAAAAATTATCAGATCTACCAACTGTCAATGAATTAGGTTCAGCAGGTTTAATTGATACTTCAAGTGTTGATGCATCAATTTTTGGAACAGGCAAATTTTTCAAAGAAAAACAAGTAGATAAAAAGGAAAATATATATTCTGATATTGATGAAATGTTAAGCAGTACACTTAAAACAGACGAAACCTAAAAATTCACTTTTAAATAATCAATAATAAGGTTATAAGCAATCCATGAGTATAGGTTTTTGGCAAATTGCAATTGTAGTAATCTTAGTTGTTCTACTATTTGGTAGAGGCAAAATATCCAGCTTGATGGGTGATGTAGCAAAGGGTATCAAAAGTTTTAAAAAGGGAATGGCTACAGATGTTAATGATGATAGCCAAAATAAAAATATTTCAGACAATCAAGACTCAAATAACAAAGAGTAAAAAATGCCATCAATTGGCTGGTTAGAAATCTTAATAATTGTTTCGATTGCAATAATTGTTGTGGGGCCAAAAGATTTCCCTTTTATGCTAAAAAAAATTGGTTCATGGATAGGTTCAGCAAAAAGATATGTTAGAGATGTCCAAGGCCAAGTAAGTGATTTAACAAATGAAACCTTAAGTGCTGATATAGAAGAAAAAACTAAATCTGAAAATCAAAAAAAGAATAAAGATGAGTAAAGATAAAGAAGGAAGTTTTATAAGTCATTTAACAGAGTTAAGAAAAAGATTAATTAATTCTTTGATATTTTTAGCAGTACTCTTTGTAATTTGTTATTATTTTTCTGAATACATCTACGGTTTTCTTGTAGAACCATATGCAAATGCAGTAAAAGATGACGATGCAAACAGAAGATTAATATTTACTGCTCTTCAAGAAACATTTTTAACATATTTAAAAGTTTCTTTTTTTACAGCATTTTTTGTTACAAGCCCATTTATACTAATTCAAATTTGGAAATTTATTGCTCCTGGTCTTTATAACCATGAAAAGAAAGCCATAATGCCATATCTTGTAGTAACTCCTATTTTATTTTTACTTGGTGGCATGCTTGTTTATTATTTGATAATGCCACTTGCTATAAAGTTTTTTTTATCTTTTGAAAGTTTAGGTGCAGCTACAAATTTACCAATACAACTGGAGGCTAAAGTTAACGAATATTTATCATTAGTTATGAAGCTTATTTTTGCATTTGGATTAAGTTTTCAATTACCAGTAGTATTAAGTTTATTGGCCAGAATTGGTGTTGTTAACTCAACTTTTCTTAAAGAGAGAAGAAAATATGTGGTTGTTATTATATTTGCAGCAGCTGCAGTACTAACACCTCCTGATCCAATTACTCAAATAGGTTTGGGAATTCCATTATTAATTTTATATGAATTATCAATAATATCAGTAGGAATAATTGAAAAAAAATTAGAAGAAAAAAATGCACAATATTAAAGATATAAGAAAAGACTTTAATAATTTTAAGGAAAAACTTAAAAATCGTAACATCGATACAGATCTTGATAATATTATAAGTCTTGATGAACAGAATAGAAAACTTATCCAAGAAAAAGAAACACTTGAAATGGAAAAAAAAACTATTTCAAAATCTAAAGACCAAAAATTATTTGAAAAATCAAAAGAACTTTCTGTTAAAATTGAAGAAATTAACAAAAATCAATCAAACTTGCAGAGCCAAATTGATAGCATATTGTCATCAATACCAAACTTACCTTTAAGTGATGTTCCAATTGGTCAAGATGAAAATGCTAATGTAGAAATTGAAAAAAAAGGTGAAATTAAAGAGTTTGATTTTAAACCAAAAACCCACTTTGAATTAGGTGAAAATCTGAATATGCTTGATTTTGATTTAGCCACAAAAACCACAGGCTCTAGATTTGTATTTGTAAAAAAACAATTAGCTCAACTAGAAAGAGCTCTATCAAATTTTATGATAGATACTCATACACAAAAAAATGGTTACACAGAAATATCACCTCCATTAATAGCTACCGCTGAGACTATGTATGGAACTGGGCAATTACCAAAATTTGAAAATGATCAATTTGAAATTAAATTAGATGCAGATGAAGGAAGAAAGTTTTTGATACCAACTGCAGAAGTTATTTTAACGAATATAGTAAAAAACCAAATTATACATAAGGATGATCTACCAATTAGAGTTGTTGCTTCAACTCCATGTTTTAGAAAAGAGGCAGGTAGTTACGGCAAAGATACAAAAGGCATGATTAGACAACATCAATTTTATAAAGTTGAATTAGTTAGCATAGTTGAAAATGATAAATGTGCCGACGAATTAGAGCGTATGTCTAATGCAGCTACTATGATTTTAGATGAGTTAAAACTTCCATATAGGAAAATTATTTTATGTACTGGTGATATGGGTTTTAGCGCAGAAAAAACGTATGACATTGAGGTTTGGCTCCCTTCTGAAAATAGATATAGAGAAATTTCTAGTTGTTCCTCTTGCGGATCATTTCAAGCAAGAAGGATGAAAGCAAGATACAAAGATAAAAACAATTCAAAAGAGTTTTTAGGAACATTAAATGGCAGTGGGTTGGCAGTTGGACGTACAATGATAGCAATAATGGAAAATTATCAAACTCAAGATGGTTCAATTTTAATACCTGAAGTTCTAAAGCCATATATGCCTAATATAGACAAAATTTCCATCAATTAAGAGTTGAGTTTGAATATAAGATAAGATAAATAGCCTTAACAAATTATATACGTTATGGATGCTGGAATTGGACAATTTATACCCTTAATTTTAATTTTTGTTATTTTCTATTTTTTCTTAATTAGACCTCAACAAAAAAAAGTTAAAGATCATAAAGCGATGGTAGAAGCTCTTAAAAGAGGTGATAAGGTTATCACATCTGGCGGCATACTTGGCACAGTTGAGAGAATTATTGATAACGAAAAAGTTGAAGTAAAAATTTCCGATAATGTAAATGTTGAAGTTGTTAGAGCAACTGGCATACAAAGTTTAGTAAGTTCCATCGAACCAAAAAAATAACATAACAAAAAAGTGTTATACTTTTCAAAATTACGGATAATATCAGTAATTATTTTTACGATAATTTTTTCATATTTTGCTCTTTCAAATTTTACAAAATTAGATGACAGATTTTTTTCAAAAAACATAAATTTAGGTTTGGACCTTCAAGGAGGCTCATACTTGTTGCTTGAAATTGACAATCGACCCGTGATTACTCAGAGACTACAGGCAAAAATTATTGAGTTGAAAAGATATTTTAAGGAAAAAGAAATAAGCTTGAAGAATTTTTCTTTAAATGGAGATACCATTACTTTTGAAGCTCAAGAACAAGATCTTGAACAAGTATCAAAATTACTAAATGATAAGGAAAGTGATATTAACCAATACTATCAGAGTTACAAATCCCACGAATTTGATGTTATTGAAAATAATAATTTATTTAATCTTAATTATTCAAGATATGGATTAGTTTTATTAAAAAATGCATCCCTTGATCAAGCAATTGAAATCGTAAGAAGAAGAGTTGATGAAGTTGGAACTAATGAACCAAATATACTTAAAAGAGGTAATGACCGTATTCTTGTCGAGTTACCAGGATTAGATGATCC
>LULJ01000017.1_pt1 | contig 40328 bp, 37 predicted proteins | sample 728171 | NCBI WGS metagenome assembly LULJ01 (sample SAMN03860292, study PRJNA289734) | marine metagenome | biome: seawater column; feature: ocean; material: water; isolation source: Red Sea water column Station 169 - depth 25m | place: Saudi Arabia: Red Sea | collected 2011-10-15 | depth 25 m
ATAGAGCCGTGGTAGACCACCACGTTGATAGGCTGGGTGTGGAAGTGCGGCAACGCATGTAGCTGACCAGTACTAATAGCTCAATTGGCTTAATTTATGCACTGAAAAAAATTTTTATGAGATATACATCTCTAAATATAGGATATAAGTATATATTTGAAATTTTGACCTTTACTTTACTTTAACTTTTATAAAATAGATTTTAACCATAAGTTAATTTGTATTTTTAAAAAATAATGAAAAAAAAAATATTAATTGCAGGTATTTATGGTCAGGACGGATCTTATTTGGCACAATACTTAATTAAAAAAAAAAATTACCAAATAATTGGTTTAACAAGAAAAATAAGAAAGAATTTTAAGTATTTTGCAGGAGATGAAAAAAAGATAAAAATTATTCAAACAAATTATAATTACAGCAGCTTGTCAAAGATAGTTAAAAAGATTAAACCTTTTATAATCTTTAATTTGACCGGGCAGTCTGTACCAGTAATATCTTGGTCAATACCTGATAAGACTATATTTTCTATTGTGAACATAAATATTAATTTTATCAAAACTATTTTAAATTTTTCAAAAAAAACAAGATATTTTAATGCTTCGACGAGTGATATTTTTAGTCAGAACACAAAAATAATTGATGAACAATCGCCAATAAGTCCAGACAACCCTTATGGTTGTGCAAAAGCTTGCTCACATTTTTTGATAAAGAGTTACAGGCAGAGATATAAATTATTTTTAGTAAATGGGATTTTGTTTAATCACGACTCAACAAGAAGATCAATAAATTTTATTGGAAAAAAAATAATCAATAATGCAATAAAAATAAAGCTTGGAATTAAAAAAAAAATTTTTATTCAAGATGCGTCAGTAATAAGAGATTTTGGATATGCAAAAGATTATGTTGAAGGAATTTACAAAATCATGAAACTTAGCAAACCTGAAGATTTTATAATCGCCACAGGAAAATCAATTTCAGTTAAAGAATATGTTGAAAAAACTTTTAAGATTTTAGGCCTAGATAAAAAATTAATTGTAGATAAAAAAATTAAAAGTTATGTAAAAAATAAGATTAGGTCAAAGAATAAAAAGATATCCAATAAAACTAATTGGAAGCCAACTTCAAATTTGAAAAAAATGATTTCAATTATGCTTAAAGAGGAACTAATTTGGAATTTTAAAAATGCAAAGTTTAAAATCTGAAACTTTAATAATATCTGAAATTGGAATAAACCATAATGGTAATATTAATCTGGCTAAAAAGCTTATTGATTACTCTTTGAATGCAGGAGCAAATGCTGTAAAATTTCAAATAAGAAATCTTGCAGAGATATACAACAAAAAAATTATTTGTGATCCTAATAATACTCAATCAGGATCACAGTATATATTTAATCAATTAGTCAATTCGCAATTTTCCAACAAAAAATTTTTAGAATTATTTCAATATTCAAGAAACAAGGGTTTATATGTGGGAGCAACTCCATTTGATTTAAAATCACTTAAATTTTTAAATGATAATATTAATAAAATTGATTTTATTAAAATAGGCTCTCCTGATTTTGAAAATGTTCCACTTATAAAAAAAGCAATAAAAAAAAAGAAATTTATAATTTTATCTACAGGCATGAATGATGAGATTGAAATAAAAAAGATATTTAGTTTAATAAAATTTGATAAAAATTTAACTGCCTTTCTTCATTGTTGTAGTTCTTATCCAGCAAGTGAAAGTGAAATAAATTTGAAATTCATAAATAAATTGAAAAAAATTACTTCTTGTCTGGTTGGATACTCTGGCCACGAGAAAGGATTTTTACCCTCGTTAATGTCTATCTATTTTGGTGCAAAAATAGTTGAAAGACATATCACAACAGATAAAAACATGATTGGCCCTGATCATACTTCATCATTAAATGTTAATGAATTTAAAAAGATGGTTCAAGTGATAAGAAATATTGAAAAAATGCCTAGAAAAAAAATTCTTAGTTTTTTATTAAAAAATTTTAATGTTAACAAAAATAGTGTTTTTGTAGGTTCTGGAAATAAAATTATTAATCAAAACGTGATGTTAAATAAATCAATATTATCTAAATCTTTGGTATTCAAGACAGATTTAAAAAAAAATGTAATCTTAAAAGAAAATCACTTTGAGTTAAAATCTCCTGCTAATGGAGTTAGTTATTTAGACATTGGTAAATTTTTAGGAAAAAAACTCAAAAAAAATGTTTTTAAACATGACTATGTTTTGAAAAATTCAATTAATAGTAAAAAAAATAATTTGTTTAAAAATTTTAATCTAAATAAGAAATGGGGTTTAGTAACAAGATTAGGAGATTTAGAAGATTATATTGATAATAAATCAGATTTAATAGAAATCCATTTGACTTGGAGAGAATTAGTAAGAGGAAAAATCATAAAAGATTTTATAAATAAAGATTTGGTTGTTCATGCACCTGAATATTTTAATGACAAATTAGTCGATTTTACTTCGAACGACAAAAAAATTACTTCGAACAGTTTAGAGATGCTTGATAACGTAATACACTTTACAAAAAATATTTCTAATAATTTTAATGTTTCTGATGAGAAAGGACCAAGATTAGTAGTTCATCCCGGTGGTCATTTTGACAATTTCAAAAAAAAAATCAACTTAAAAGAAAAATACTTAAATCTTAGTAAGAATTTAAATAAGCTAAATTTAAAAGGTGTGAGATTACTTATTGAGAATATGCCACCATATCCGTGGTATTTTGGTGGAAAGTATTACAATTATATATTTACGGATCCAAAAGAAATAAATAATTTTTGTGATGAAAAAAATTTTAAGATTTGTTTTGATACATCTCATGCCCAGTTGTATTGTAATAAACAAAATTTAGATTTGATAGATTTTATCAGAAAAATAAAAAAACATGTTGCGTATTTTCATTTCTCAGACGCAATAGGTGTTGATGGCGAAGGTGTTCAAATAGGTAAAGGAAATATAAAATTTAAAAACTTTTTAAAAGAAATATCTGATATGGATTTAGGTTTTATACCAGAGGTATGGCAAGGACATTTGGATAATGGGAAAGGTTTTGATGTAGCTTTAAAAAATTTAAAGAAAATTTTTATGAAAATAGGTTCTAAAAAAAAATGTCATCATTGAAAAAAAAATTAAAGATTATAGCAATAATCCCATGCCGCTCAGGGTCGAAAGGTATTAAAGATAAGAACATATATAAATTATTTGGAAAACCTTTGATATATTATTCAATACAATTTGCCAAATCATGTAGTTTTATTGATAGAGTTATAGTTTCAACAGATAGTCAAAAATATGCGAGGATTGCAAAAAAAATAGGGGCTGAAGTTCCATTTTTGCGACCAAAAAAAATATCAGGGGATAATTCGTTAGATATTGATTTTTTTAAACATGCAATAGATTTTTTAAAAAAAAAACAAAAATATCACCCAGATATTATCATACAATTAAGGCCAACTAGTCCAATCCGAAAACTAAAGATTATGAAAAAAGCTTTAAATATTCTTTTAAGAAATAAAGACATAAGTTCCGTTAGATCTGTATCAAAATTACCAAAAAATATTTACAAATGCTTTTTTTTAGGAAAAAAAAATATTTTAGAGCCAGCTATTAAAAAATTCAGAAATAAAATAGAATTTTTTAATTTACCAAGACAAAAGTTGCCAAGTTCTTACTACTTAAATGGTGTTTATGAAATTTTTAGGACAAAATTAATAAAAAAAAATATGATTTCTGGGAAAAAAATCTACGGAATAGTTACAACAGAATATCTTGATATTGATAATAAAGAAGATTTAGAAAAAGTCAAAAAAGAGAAAAAATTTTTTAGAAATTTTAAAAAAGAATTGTTACGTATTTAATATATCAATTTAAAACTTTAATGAGAAATTTTTGCACCTTTTACCTGACTTCCCATCTATATTTCCTACATAATATTTTAAAGTTTGTTTATCGGCCGTAAATAACTTTTTATTTTTGTATTTTGATTTGCTGTTTCGTCAACTGAACCATTATCGACAATGACAACCTGTATATTAATTTTTTTTATAGTTTTTTGTTAATTTGTTGAATTCAAGAATAATTTTTTTACCATGACTTAAATCACCCATATGTTTATTTGCCATTTCCAATATAATTAAAGGTTTTTCATTTTTATTTATAATCTAATTCTATTTTATATATTTTATTTAAGTTTCAGTCTATTACAACTAATTCAGAAATTTTAAAAAATTTAACTTAAATTTTCCAAAATCCAAAATTATGAAATTTACAACAAATAGCGTCTATTTTAATTTCTTTTTGTCTTATTTTTTTCAAAAATTTTTTACTATTTGGATTTCTTAATTTACGTCCATGTAATTCAGGTGAAACTAAACAGATTTTGAAACCTTTTTTTTTAAATTCATTATAAACTTTTTTGTTTAAATTTATATTTTCAAAACAATCTAGCCATATCCATTTACAATGTTTATTTAATTCACTAAGTTTATTATATGTTTCAAATTCAGAGATCCTTAAACAGAAGTGTTTTGAAAATTTTTTATTCATCCTCATAATTGCAGGAAACGTAGAGTCTAATAAAAAAAAATTTTTAATTTTGAACTTATAAAATAGTTTGATAATACTTTTTTCTATTCCCTCACATTTTACATTTGCAATTATAAATTTGTGAGAAAAATTTTTCAAATAATCCTCTAATATTATTCCTTTTTTAAAAGGGTCGTGTCCAACAATTAGCTTTTTTTCATGATCTCTAATGTCAATCTCGATCCCCATATTATTTGGAATTTTTAATAAATTTTTTACTGAATTGACTCTATGTGCTACATGTAACATATGAAATCTTTATCATTAATAATCCCATGCTTCAATGAGGAAAGAAATATAAAAAAATTATTTCAAAATTTAAGAAATCTTCAAAAAAAAATTAATATACAGGTTGTCATTGTCAATAATGGTTCAGTTGACGAAACAGCAAATCAAATTAAAAAAAATAAAGTTCTTTTAAAGAATTTAAAAATTGTAAATATAAAAAAAAATATTGGTTTTGGTAATGGTATAAAAAAGGGGCTAAAGTATTCTAAAAACAAAATAGTTTCATATACACATGCTGATTTACAAACAGATGTAAATGATATTTTTACAGCATTTCAAATTTTGGAAAATTCTAAGATTGATAATTTTTTAGTTAAGGGACTAAGAAAATCTAAACGTCGTCTTATCGATGTTGTTTTTACAAAATTGATGACATTTTACAATCTGATAATTCTAAATTATTATATGCCTGATATACATGCCCAACCAAATTTATTTAAAAAAAATTCAATAAAAGATATATTTACTTTTCCAAATGATATGAGCTTTGATTTAGCTTTATTCTATTATGCAAAAAAAAATAACTTTAAGATTATGCGTTATCCAGTATATTTTAAAAAGAGAATTCATGGCATAGGTTCTAATGATTCAATTGTAAAAAAAATCATATATAGTTTGAAATCCTTAAAATCGTCTATAAAAATTTTAATTGATGCAAAATAAAAATTATATTATTGAAATAACTCTTTTAATAATCTCTTTTGCTTATTTTTTTTTCTGGAATAAATACTGTTTTGGTAAAGTAGAATTTAATAATGAAAGTATTGAGTTTGCGATTAATACATTTAATTTTACACCATATGTTAGTTATTACTTTTACCTAATTGTTGACTATTTTTTCTCCAAAAACTTAATGTTAATTTTAGGGAATGTTCTCATTCCTTCATTCGTTTTTTTAATGATTTTCAAAATTTTTGAAAAACTTTTGCTTAATAAACTTTGGGCAATTTCCATTTCTTTATTATCAATTTCATCTACTGAAAACTATCCTTTTATTAATTTCTTTATAAATTTTATTACTGGAGGTGACTACTTTGATCACATCAATTTACAAAATTTTGAAATTCAAGGTTTCCCAATACCATCATTTTCAATACTTTATTTTTTAATTATATATTACTTTTCAATTAAAAATTTTTTTTTAACAAATATTCAGATTTATATTCTTACAGTCTTTTGGTTTCTGAGTTTATATGTACATCCATTAGATGGAATTCTAGGTTCTATATTTTGGTTTTTTTATATAACTCTAAGATTTATTTTAAAAAAAAATATAACAATTAAAAATTTCTATATTATAATTGGTTTGTTATCAATAAATCTAATAGTTTTTTATTTTCAAATTGATTTTAAAAGTATTATTAAATTAGAGGTTCAAGATTATAAATCTTATCATTTTTTAGTATATTTTATAATTCCAGTTATATTATTAATGTTAACAATCAATTATTTAAAAGTAGATAAAATAGAGTTCCTTCAAAAGTTTTTATCAATTTATATTCTCATGATTTCAGAATTAATATTAATTCTGCTATCAATTTTTGGGCTAGGGATAGAAATGAAAATTTTAGGTAACCGAATTACAATGTTTTTATTGCATTTTTTGTACTATGTTCCCGTAATTTATTACTTAAGAAGAGATTTTATTACATATAACCAGTATAGTGATAAAACAAAAAGTGTTAAAAAAAGTTTCTTATTAAAGATTTTATACTTTTCTTTTAATAAGTATTCTTTCATCTACTTAATACCAATAAATATTATTATGATATTATATTATATATTAACCATATCTCATTTTTATGAATAACTTTGGAATTAAATATTCTACTAAAAAAAAATTTAGGCACTTTAATGAAATTTTGTCTTATAAAAAAAGTGATGTTGTAATTGAAGTTAAAAGTTGTGGCATGTGTGGATCTGACAATAAAATTTTTAATTTTGGTAGTAATAGAGTTAAAAATGGACGAGTAACTGGTCACGAAATATCAGGCAAAGTTAATTTTATAAGCCATAATAATAGACGAATTAAAATTGGAGATAATATTGTGCTTGGAGCAGATATTGAAAATAAGTACAAAAAAGATTTTGCATTTGGCCATGAAATTGATGGTGGTTTTCAGAAATATTTAAAATTTAAAAAAGAAATTTTAAAAGATATTCCTCTTAAAATTTTTAAAAAAAAAATTAATTATGACCATTTAGCACTTACTGAACCTTTAGCATGTTGCATAAATGGATTTGAAAAAGTAAATCCAGATCCAAAAAAAACTTATTTAATTTTTGGTGGAGGTTCAATTGGATTACTACTCTCTAAATTGGCGTTATATCACAAAGCAAAAAAAGTTTTAATAATTGAAAAAAATGAGCAAAAAGTTAGAAATTTTAAAAATTCTAAAAGAATATCAATGAAGAGTGTTAAATCATTAAAAAACAAAAGGACTTTAAATACAATCAAAGGTAAGATCGATTATGTTTTTGTAGCTTGCAATTCATTTGAAGCTCAAGAACAGTCTTTAGAAATAGTAAAAAAAGGTGGCATAATAAATTTTTTCTCTGGTATTAAAGGTCGGAGCATGTCTAAATTAAACACTAATTTAATTCATTACAAAGAGTTAAAAATAGTAGGTTCACATGGATCAAGTAAAAAACATATAGTCAAATCCGCAGAATTAATAGATAAAAAAAAAATTAAAGTTGGTGATATTATTTCACATAAACTAAATATAACAAAATTCGAAAAAGCATTAAAATTAATAAATTCACCAACCTCAACTAAAATAATAATTAAATTTTAATGAGTAAAAATATCAAACTTTCAGCATCAATAATGTGTGCAAATTGGCTTAATTTATCAGATGATATAATTGAGCTAGAGAAGAACAAGATTGATTATATACATATAGATATAGTTGATGGAATATTTGCTCCAGATTTTACTATGGGTTCATCTATAATAAATACTATAAGGGAACAAACTGATATTCCTTTTCATTATCACTTGATGGTTGAGGAGCCCTCAAGAATATTTGATTCTTTTGATTTAAGAAAAAGTGATATTTTTACTATTCACCAAGAAACTTCAAAAAATCTGCATTCAGATTTAATAAACATTAAGAAAAGAGGAGTTAAAACAGCTGTCGCCTTATCTCCGGCAACACCACTTGATCATCTAGAATATATTCTAGATGAAGTTGACGATGTATTAATTTTGACTGTAAACCCTGGTTTTAAAGGACAAAAAATTATTCCACAAATAATAAAAAAAATTAGTAAATTGAGAGAAATGCTCAATAGCATGAATTTAAAATCTTCAATTACAGTAGATGGAAATGTTAATATAGAGACAATTCCAGATTTTATAAGAGCTGGAGCAAATATTTTAGTTTTAGGATCAAGTGGACTTTTTTTAAAAAAAAAAAATATAAGTATTAGTCAGGCTATACAAAATATTAGAAAATGTGTAGGTGATATAAAATGAATTTTTTATTAAGTGTAAATACAGGTTTTGCAGTAAACAGGATTACGGAGACAGAAGAATTGATGAAATTTGCTTCTCAAGATTTAGAAATTCAACATCTCCAGGTAACTTCTGATATTTTAGATCTTTATATGGACAAAGGCTATTTGAATAAAAAAATTAAAAAATTCAATAAATTACAAAAAATATATGATATAAAAATTAATAGTACTTTTACTGGAGCTTTTTCACGACTTCACCACCTAGGTCATCCTGATACAGAAGTTCAAAAATTTTGGATTAAGTGGTTTAAAAATTTTATTCAATTTTCTTCAAATATTGGAGCGACCCAGTGCGGAAGTCATCTTGGTATTTTGACTTATAAAGAGGACAGAAATAAAAGAAAAAGATCGGAAAAGCTGAGTAGAATTATAGATAACTGGCACAAAGTATCAATTTATGCACATAAAGCTGGATTAACAAATCTTGTGTGGGAACCAATGTCAATATCAAGAGAATTCGGAGAGACTATAAAACAATGTAAATCAATAAATGATAAATTAAATAAAAACACTGATATACCTTTTAAAATTTGCTTAGATCTTGGACATGGAGACTTAGAGTCAAAAAATAAAGATGATTACAATCCATACAAATGGATTAAAAAACTATCAAAGTATAGTTCTATATTACATTTAAAGCAGGTTATAAAAAATAATTTCGCACATCTTCCTTTCACAAGGCAAAATAATATCAAGGGTATAATTGATGGAGCAAAAGTAATTGATCTTCTTAAAAAAAATATTGTTGGAATTAATTCATACGAATTATCTTTAGAATTATCATTTAAAGAAAGAAACCCAATAGACTATAAATTAAAAAATGATGTTAAAGATTCAGTAGATTATTGGAAAAAAATAATTAAATAGAATGAATGTAATCTTTGCTTTAGCAGGAAATTCTATTCGATTTGCTGCTAAAGGATATAAGAGCCCTAAATTTTTTTTAGACCTAGATGATAAAACAATCATAGAAGCCATGATTAATTTATTTGATGATGATGATAAGTTTCTATTTGTAATAAATCAGGAACAATCAAAAAAGTATAAAAACAAATTTGATAAAATAAAAAAACTTAAGAAAAATATCAATTTTGAAATAATAAAAAAAAATAAAAAAGGTCCAGCATATTCCTGTTTAAATTTGAAAAATATTAATTATTTAGATAAATGTATTATTTCATACTGTGATTTTTTAATTAATTGGGACTACAAAAAATTTAAAAGAGATATTTATAGTTTTGATGGAGCGATAGTAAATTTTAAAGGTTTTCATCCAAGTTCATTTACAGGAACCCTTTATGCCTATTCAAAAATAAAACAAAATAAAATTATAAAAATTAGAGAAAAAAATTCATTTACTTCCAAACCTGTTAATGAATTTGCTTCTGCAGGAATATATTATTTTAAAAGTTATAAACTTTTTAATGAATACTCAAAAAAGTTAATTAAAAAGAATAAAAAAAAAGAAAATTATGTAAGTGAAGTTTATAATGATTTGATAAAAGATAATTTTAAAATTCTTAATTTTGAATGCAAAAATTTCATAAGCTTAGGAACTCCCAAAGATTACGAAATATATAAGTATTGGATTAGTTATTTCAAAAATAAGGATAAATATCAGAAATATAATAAATTAGTTTTAGATAATAGCATAATACCTATGGCAGGCCTTGGACAAAGGATGAAAAATTATGGTTATTCTACAATCAAACCTTTAATTCTTATCGGAAAAGATCCAATTTTGAAATATTCAATTAACTCATTGCCAAAAAGTAAAAAAAATTACCTAGTAATGAGAAACCATACATTTAAAAAATATCCATCATTAAAAAAAATAAGTTCAGAAAATAAAATAAATATAATTAAATTGAAAAAGCCAACCTTAGGACAAGCAGATACTTGTTATAAAGTTGCCAAATATTTAAATCCTAATGAAGAAGTTTTTATTAATTCATGTGATTATGAATTAAAATACAATGAAAAAAAATTCTATAATCTAAAAAAAAAAAGTGATGTAATAATATTTGTATCAAAATTAAAAACAAAAATTATAAATAACTTTAATAGCTATGGTTACTGCAAAGTAAGCAAAAATAGCCTAATAACTAAAATAACCGAAAAGAAAATATTAAGTAAAAGTCCAGACAATGACTATGTTGTTGTTGGATCTTTCTGGTTTAAAAAAATTAGAGATTTGCTCTACATATCTGAAATAAGCAAAAAAAAGAGCTTTTTTGTAAATAATGAAATTTTTTTAGCTAATTCTATTAATTTACTACTAAATAAAAAAAAATGTAGAATTTTTTTAGTAGATTATTGGAATAATTTTGGTGATCCTTTTGATATAAATATTTTTAATTATTGGAAGGATTATTTAAATAAATGAAATGCTTAAGTTTAATTAAAAATAAAAGTTTTAGACTTGTTTCAAAAAAGAGAAATAGGTTAAATAATAAAGAGTATAGAATTCAAATTTACTTTTCAGGGATATGCTCATCAGATATACCAAGAGCATTTGAAAATAAAGCTTATCATTACCCATTAGTTTTAGGACATGAATTTTCAGGTAAAATTATCGAAGTAGGACCAAATTGTACTCAATATGAAAAAAATCAGTTTGTATCTGTGTTCCCACTTATACCTTGTTTCATTCATAAGAAAAAAGTCAATCAAAAGTGCGATTATTGCAAACAATCTTTATTTAATTTATGTAAAAATTACAAATATTATGGCTCAAGAAATGATGGATCTTTTTCAGAAGAAATTGTTGTAAACGAATGGAACATTTTTAAAGTACCTAAAAATATATCTAAAAAATCTGCAGCATTGATTGAGCCAGTAAGTGTAAGTTCAAACATTGTAAATAAAATTGTAACTAATTCCTCCCTAGAGAAGAAAAACATTCTAGTGATTGGGGCTGGTTTTATCGGACAAATAACAAGCCAACTAATAATAAAATATTTTCCTAAGTCTAAATTATACGTATGTGATAGAAATAAATTTAAATTGGATTTAATAAAGTCTAAGACGATAGAAACTATTCACTTAAAAAATAACAAAGAAACTGATTATTTCGTAAAAAGTTTTATTGAACAATTTGATGTAGTTATAGAACTTACAGGTAGTTCACATTTATTAAATGAATCTATAAAATTAGTAAAAAAAAATGGCAAATTAATTATCCCAAGTAATTTTGAAAATAATACAATCTTAAAAGAGGAGAGTGTTTTGTTAATACCCAGGAAGGAGATAGTCTTACAGGGATCGTGGAATTCTAAATTTGATATTGATAATAATGACTGGAAAATGAGTTTAAAATTCTTAAAAAAAAATAATATAGAAAATTTGATTACCCATCAAACAAGTTTGGAAAATGCAAAAGAACTGATGACTAATATACATAATAGAAAAAAAATAAATGGATTTCGATATATTAAAGCGATTATACAAAACTAAAGACAGAAATTTTTATTTATTATTGATTATAATTGTTTTTTGTGGATTGTTTCTGAGATTGCATGATTTAGGCAAACATCAGTCTCAAAATGATGAATGGTTAGCAGCATGGCATATTTCTGAAGTAAAAAATAGAAATTTTGAAAATTATTACCAGAAAAAATTTATTAATATAATCTCTAGTGAAAATAAAAATAATTTTAAATACAAATTAATTTCACATTTTGAAAATAATGAAGAAATTTTAGTTAATATTTTTAAATTCAACGACTTTATAAAGTTATCAGGTGGATCAACCATTTCACCATTAATGTTTTATTTAGGATATTTTTTGATATCTGGCGAAGAAGCAAATTATGAAAAAGTGATTTCCAAATTAAGAAAAATTTCGATTATTTATTTCTTATTTTGTGTATATTTATTTTTTTTAATTTTTAAAAAAAACGACTTTCTTGAACAAAAATTAATTTTTCTTTCATTTCTAATTATAATTGTGTTTTCAGCTGAGAATATAATTTTCAGCAGGCAATTCTTTAATTATTCTTATTCCATTATAATAATTCCTATTTTAATTTTAAATTTAAAGAGAAATTGTGCAAAAAATTTTTTACTGAACTATGGTTCAATCTTGTTTTGTATTTTTACAAGTTATCAAACTATTTTTGGTTTGCCAGCTTACTTTATAAGTAAATTTTATATTATAAAAAAAAATAATAAAAATTATTTATCACTTTTTTTTGAATTATTCTTTGTAACAGTAACAGTAATAATATTTTACTTAGTTTTTTTAAAGAATAATACTTCATCATTAGGTACAAATTGGAATTCTGGATTCAATAATGAATTTTTATTTATATTTAATAACTTTAAAGAAAATTATATTTATATTATTTCGTTTCTTCTCAAGAATTCATTTGTTGTAATCGGCAATGCTACTTCTTTTTTTGAAAATGATAGTATTTTTTTTTTACCTCAAAATATATTGTTTTTTCTATCATTTTTAATTGGAGCATATATCTTTTTTAAAAGCAAAAAAGTTGAAATTGAATATAAGATTTTTACTTTTTTTTTATTAGGTACGTTCTTATTCTTTGTATTAGTTGGAATGTTAACTTTCAGCCCAACTCGACATATAATATTTTATTTACCAATTATTGCTTTATTAATTTCATTTATATTTGAAAAGTTATTTAAAAATAAAAAAATTAATTTTAACTTTCTAGTTTTTTCCACAATTTTAATAACTATGATTAGCAATAGTTCATTTTTCTTAATTAAAAACAGAATAGAATTATATGACGAAGATAATTTTATAAAAATTTTAGAACAAAATAAAATTGAAAAAATAATTATATTGAATAGCTGCACGAGCCCTATATTTTTTTCAAAAAAAATAATTGCGAACTATTCAGTTATCTCAGGAATGCATGGTAAGTGTGGCGAACTTTACAATATAGGAAAACCTCTTCATTTAAATTCGACAAATATAATAACAGTAAATTTCGAAAACAAGATTAATAAAAAAATGATAGATAATAAAAAATTAAATCTAGAAAATTATGAACTTATGAATAGCAAGTCTACTGTAAGCATTTATAGATCTGAGATATATCAAAATATTGGATCATTTGAAAATCAGTTAAATTATAGAATCTATAAATTAAAAAATTAGTCAAGTTCATACCTATTTTTGTAGTCATTAAATAAATCTTTTGATTGATCTTCTTTTTTTAAGATAAAATCATTACAAACCAATATATCTAAATCTGTTCCCATAAAACAATCAAATGCATCTTTTGGATTACAGACTATAGGTTCACCACGAACGTTAAAAGAAGTATTAACCAAAACTGGTATCTTGGTTATTTTTTCAAATTCTTCTATTAAGTTATAAAATAACTCGTTAGTGTTCTTATCAACTGTTTGAACTCTTGCCGTATAATCAACATGTGTTACTGCAGGAACGGTGGACCTTTGAATATTAAGCTTTTCAATTCCGAATAAATTATCATCTTCTTTAGATACCTTTAATTTTTTATCATCAGATATTTCAGATACAAAAAGCATATAAGGACTCTCGCAATCTAGATCAAACCATTCTGAAGCTTTTTCTTTAAGCACAGAAGGTGCGAATGGTCTAAAACTTTCTCTAAATTTAATTTTTAAATTTAATTTTTTCTGCATATCTGCAATTGAGGGATTTGCTATTATTGATCTATTACCCAAAGATCTTGGTCCAAACTCCATTTTTCCTTGAAACCATCCTACTGATTTACCCATAGATAATTCTAAAGAAATTTCTTTTAACATTTCTGATGTTGAATACTTTTTAAATTTCGCATTACAGTCAATTAAAATTTTTTTGATTTGATTGTTGTCGAAAGATGGACCAAGGTAAGATCCTTGCATCTCATCTTCTTTACTTATTAACCTTTCATATTCTAATTCATTGAAATAGAGAGATTGTGCAGCACCCAATGCGCCACCAGCATCTCCAGCAGCAGGCTGTATCCAGATATTTTTAAAATAATTCTTTTTAAGTATTTTTCCGTTTGCTACACAGTTTAATGCCACACCTCCAGCAAGACATAAATTTTCGATTGGGTATTCTTTTCCCAAAAATTTTACGATCTTCAACAAGATCTCCTCAGTTACCAATTGAATTGAACACGCTAAATCCATATGAATTTGTTCGAGTTCTTCTTCAGGTTCTCGTCTTGATATTTTAAATAATTTTGAAAATTTATTATTTGTCATTCTTAGCCCTGTTGCATAATCAAAATAATCCATGTTTAATCTAAATGATCCATCTTCTTTTAATTGAATTAAGTTTTCAAAAATAATATCCTTAAATTTTGGCTTTCCATATGGTGCTAATCCCATAACTTTGTATTCTCCGCTATTGACTTTGAAACCTAAAAAATAAGTAAATGCGGAGTACAATAATCCAATAGAGTGAGGAAAATGAATTTCTTTTTTTATCTCTATTTTATTCTTTCTTCCTATTGCTATACTTGATGTAGTCCATTCCCCAACACCATCAACTGTCAGAATTACAGCTTCTTCAAAAGGACTTGAGAAGAAAGCACTTGCTGCATGGCTTAAGTGATGTTCTGAAAAGAATATTTTATTTTGATCTTTAAAATTTTTGTCTAAGTTTTTTAAATTATTAAAAATCAATTTTTTTTGAAATAGTTTTTCTTTTAACCAAACTGGCATTGAATTAATAAAAGATTTAAAACCTTTTGGAGCAAAGTTCACGTAAGTTTCTAATAACCTTTCAAATTTTAGAAAAGGTTTTTCATAAAATACAATATAATCTAAATCTATTAATTTAAGATTTAATTCCTCTAAAACAAATTTGATAGCATTTATAGGGAAGGAATTATCATGTTTTATTCTCGTAAACCTTTCTTCTTGCGCTGCAGCTCTTATTTTGCCATCAATTAGTATTGCAGCAGCACTATCATGAAAAAATGCAGAAATTCCAAGAACAGAACATCTTTTTGATTTAATCATAAATTAGGAATATATTAGTTTATATTAAAATATTGTGTATATAAAAGGAGCAATTGGAGTACCTTGACTTAATACAATTAAAATTCCAAAAATTAGTAAAATAATTAGTATTGGAAGTAACCAATATTTTTTCCTAACTTTTATAAAATCTATAAATTCTTTCAAGAAATCGATCATTAAAATTGTTTATTCATTTTACCAGGCTTACTACTTCTGTTTATCCAATATGAGGACCTATTAGATTTTAAATTCATTGTGTCTTTACGGAATATTTTCATTAAAATACCAGTTGGTGTGACAACAGCAAAAAAAATAATGAACATTATTATTGGAGAAATAAATTTTCCTAAAAATACACCAAATTTAATCCAAATTTTGTTTAGTGGTCTGAAAATAGAAGGTTTTAAAATAGTGATTAAGAGCAAAACTATTGCTATTAATAAAGACCAAATATTTAAATTTTCATTTTTGAACAATGGATAGATAGAAATTAAGAAGAAAATAATAAAAAATAAAATTCCAAAAATTATATTATTTTTTTTATCTTCATTAATATTATTATGCATAACAAAGTTATATAATTTTTTAAAATTTAATCTACAAAAGAAATATTCATTAAATCTTCAAATAAATTAATTTATGATTTGTTAAAAATTTATTTAGTTGAGTAAATTAATAGCTTTAGTTCTTAAAAGCTTTTTAATAAAATCATTTTCAAAAAACCAGTCATGTGATGAATTATAATTTATCTTATTTTTTGAATAATAATGGGTGTAGTTACTACTTTTTTTTTCTAAATCAAACCCAACTATGAAAACTTCATATTCAGCTTTTAAAAATAGTAAAATTATAATCATACCCATACTAAATTTTTTTCCATAAAGATAAAAATAAATTTTTTTTATTATGTTATAATTTGAAACGGATGAAAATCTTAAATAATGATTAAGATTATTCTTGAAAAAAATTAATTTATTATTACTTTTAATTTTGTTAAAATCATATTCATTGTTTATATTTTTTTCAAGAACAACAAAGATATCTTTATTATTAAGATGACTAACATAGTCTTGCTCTATATCTTCACTAACAAATTTTTGTTCAAAAATGTTTTGATTAATTGAAACCATATTTAAATTATTACCAACGTTTTTTTCATATTTAATTATTGGAGCACCATTAAATCTGACAACATAATTAAACTTATTAATAATTTTTTGTCTTTCATGATTTAGCACTTCACTTGAGTTTCCAATGATTAAAACCTTATTTTCTGATGTCAGTTTTCGAAATTCAGAAATAATTTTATTAAATTCTCTTTTTTCAAAAAAAAAGTTTTCAAACTTTCTTAATATTTTTTTAATCATTTATTTTTTGAAAGGGTAATTCCTCATTAGGATCAAATCTATAATAATTTGTAAGTGCAAATCTTTCTCCACTTTTCAAAGGCATTCCTCTATGTATTCCCGTCGCATCAAATAATATCATATCACCAGCATTAGCGGATAAAGTATTAATTTTTAAATTAAGTTTTTTACTACTTTCTTCAATCTCGCTGTTATCGAACCATTTATCAGAGCTTATTTTTTTTAAATGATTATTTATTTTAATAATATTTAATAAACGATGGGATTTTTCTAAATATTGAAATGCTCCATTTTTTTCATCAACGTCATTCAAATATATCATTGCTTTGCTATATTTGTATTTATAAAAAGTTCTATCACGGTGCCACCCGCCTCCAGATCCTTTCCCATTTTTAATAAATTTAATGTTTGCCCCAAGTGTTGTTGATGAAATAAGTTTACTTTGGTTTTCGTACTTTTTAAATAAATTTACTAAATTTTCGTCATTTAAAAATTCATTAACTTCATTTTCAAATTTTTCAAAACCCCATATCCTATAATCAAGACTTTCTGATTTCCAAATTTGGTCCTTATATTTTTCAATTGTGTTAATCAACTTTTCTTGAATGCTTTTGCAATTTTCCCTTGAAAGGTAATTTTTAACTATAACAAAACCTTTATTTTGTAATTCATTTAATTCATGATTATATTTATTAAGCTTAATATTATTATTTTTAAAATAAAAATGTTTGAAGTTTTTAATAAAAAAAAATAAATAAGATAAGTTCATTTTTTAAAATTATTATGTTCAAAAAAATAGTCAATATAATAAAAAAAAACCTCCTACTATTTAATATTCAATACTTAAGTTTCTTATTCTCTCTGAGAAAAATTAAAAAAAAAAATAATTCAAATAACAAAATTATATTAGCAGATCATTTTGAAGTATTAGAAAATCTATTTTATAGGTCTCTAGTTTTAACAGAATTATCTAATTATAAAAATGCTAAAGTTCAGGTATTTAATTTGAAATATAATTTACCTTATTATTTAACTTATCATTTCTTAGAATTTGTTCCTATGAAAACAAATTTGAATGATATACAAAAAAAAGAAGTTAATTTGTTATTTAAACAATATAAAAGACAAGTAAAAAACAAGATAGAATTATTCAAATTTTCTATAAACAACGTAAATATTGGATGGGATATTTTTGAATCTTACCTTATTAGAAATTTTAAACCTGAAGTAAATTTAAAAGATCTAAAATTAAGAAAAATAGTTATTGAAGCTCTAAAATTATATGTGTTTTGGAGGGATTATTTAGTTGAGAATAAAATTAGTGCTCTTTTTTTGAGTCATAGAATGTATGTAGAGACAAATATATTAAATCGTTTAGCAATTAAAAAAAAAATACCAGTTTATACAATATCAGGGGACGGCTCTTCTCTAATGAAAATAACTACTTTAAAATTAAATTATTTTGAAACATATAAAAAAATTTTTAATAGACTTTCGAAGAATGATAAAAATAATTTCATTAGTATTGCGAAAAATGACATTAATAGAAAATTATTAGGAGAAGTCGGAATTAACATGAAATATTCAAAGAAATCTGCTTTTTCAAATTACCAGTTTAAAAGAAATCCAATTAAAAAATCTAAAAAAATAAATATACTAATTTGTACTCATTGTTTCTTTGATAATCCTTTTGCATATGGAAGTGGAAATCTATTTTTGGATTTTTATGAATGGCTTAGTTTTCTAGCTAAGATTTCTCATAAAAAAAATTATAATTGGTTTATTAAGCCTCATCCAGATTATTTACCTGGTACAATTGAAATAATTAAAGAAATTTCAAAAAAATTTAAAAAAATTAAAATTATAAACCCAAAAGCGTCTTTCAAACAAATTACAGAAAATTTGGATTATGGTTTAACTGTTTATGGTTCTATTGCACATGAATTACCTCTTTTAGGTGTGAAAGTTATCAATGCATCTTTAGATAATCCACATAAAGCTTTTAATTTTAGTATCACTCCAAATAATCTAAGTGAATACACCAAAATATTAAATAATTTAACTAAAGTAAAAAAAAAAAACACAAATACCAAAAGTATTTATGAATTTTATTATATGCATAACTATTTTTTTAAAGATAAACTTTTTGAAAATTTAAACAAAGAAAAATTTTATAATAATTCAAAAGATTTAACTTATTTTAATAATTATATAAATAATAAACATTATGTAAAAGATAAAAAAATTATAAAGAAATTTTTTAATTCGAAAAAAAAAAAATTAATCTCAAATAAAAAATTCAGCAATTTATTCGAGAGATTTTCAAGAATTTAAATTTTTAGCCATAACGAATTAAAACACGAACTAATTCATAAAATATTTCAAAATTTTTCATATCAAAAAATCGAATTGAAGACACCTTATTGATTTCGTAATTAATTGGTATTTTTTTTAATTCAATTTTTTTTGTTCTCATATAACAAATCAATTCGATATCAAAAAAAAACCTTTTAGATATAAATTTATATTTTTTTAATTCTTTGAAATTTTTAAAACCTTTCATGCCAGCTTGGGTGTCAAGAAGGTTCAAATTTAAAAAAATATTAATTATTATTGAAACTAAATTACCAGCATTATGCCTTAAAAATTGGTAGAGGCTATTTTTTTTTTTAATTAATTTACTTTTTTTGTTTTTTCTATCTATCACTACAAAATCATTCTTCTTCAATAAATACAAAAATTTATCAATTTTATTGAAATAAGGTAGGTCGCAATCATAAAAAAAAACTTTTTCTCCTTTTGATACTTTTAATGCTTTTGATATAGAGTATGACTTTCCAATATTTTTTTTATTTTTTAATATTCTTATATTTTTTGAAACAATTTTTTTTAAATTGTTTAAGGTATTATCATCACTACCGTCATCTACTATAATTATTTCATATTTTTTGAAATAATTTTTTATTTTTCTTTCAATTATTTCAACATTTTTACTTATGTTTCTTTCGTAGTTATAAACAGGTATTATAGTCGTCAACATTAATCTAAATATTGGATATTAAATTTAATTAACTATATTTTGTTTCAATGAATTTAACAAAAAAAAAAATATATATATTATTTTCAGTAATATTTGGTATTTGTTTTTCATTAAAGTTTATCAGTGCATTTTTTATAAACATTTCGCTCAATGGTGAATTAAATTTTCCTTCAAATACTGTAATTGACCACTTAAATGTTACTCATGATATGACAATGATATTTTCTTTGTTAAAAAATTCTATAATGAATCAATCAATATTTGAATTAGGAACCAAGTTAACCGAAATAGAAGATAAATATACCCATTATGCTTCTCGCGGCATCGGACTGTACCTATATGGTTTATTCTTAAATTTCTTTGATCAAATAACTTCAATAGCTATTTCATATTTAATTTTCTCAGGTTTAAATTGTTACTTAATACTTAAATATTTTAAAAATTATAAACTTTTAACTTCTTTATTCTTATTTTGTTTAACAATTTTATTTTCAAGTAAAGTTTTTGGTGGCATTTTAAACCCTCTTCATTATTTTGAATATTTGACAAGAATTCTTGAGGCAATAAAAGAGAACCATAATAGTTTACCGATATTTTACACAAGTTTATTTAGGGCACCAAATATTTTAATTAATAATGTATTTATATTTATAAATTTTTTCATATTAAAAAATTTTTTTTTTAAACAAGAAATTCTCAGAAACGATTATTATTATATTTTTTTATTATTATTTTTTAATTCATTTCTTGACCCAATAATATTTATATTATACTTGGGAATATTTTCTCTCTCTATTATTTACAAATTCTATTTTAATAAGATCAATAAAAAAGAGTTAACAATTTTTATTTTTATATTAATTTTGTTATCATCAACAATTATTTTTCATTTTTACAATTTTGAATTAGCATTTGCTGATAATGAAAAACACGGTATTGGTTTAAAAGATTTTTGGACAGGTAACTTTATTTATTCAATAGAAATGTTACTGATTCCTATACTTTTATACTTTTTTTTTAATCCAAAATTTAAAGAAAATCATATTTTTGAATTGCTTATTTTAATTACTTTGTTTGTGTTGTGGATATTTCTTTATTTTTTATTTAATGAAATATTGGCAAGTAGAATTACATATAGAAACTTTGAAATTTTAATTGGAGCAATAAGTTTAAATTTTCTAATTTGTTTTATAAAAAGTTTAAATTTAGGCAAGCTAAAAATTATTATTTTACTTGCAATTCTACATTTACCATTTGTTTATTATTTAGATTATTTAAATTTGTTTAATTATTATGTTGTATTTCTAATTTTATTTTTTATAGGTGCTTATTTTTTTATTAAAAAGAAATTATTTATTAATCAAAAAATTTTACAATTTTTTTTATTCATATTTCCAATAATTTTTTTATTTTTACTTTCAAATAACAATTTAAAACATGAATTAGAAAAAAAACCTAGTGAACAATATCAAAAGAAATATTTTAATTCTCAAAAAACTGTTGAACCATTTATTACTTTGAATCTTGGATTAATATTAAACTCTGGTTATCAAAAAAATGTAAGCGAAGTTTTCATTTATAATATTACAAATGTTGCTTCATCTGTTAAAAGAAAACAAATACTAGAGAGACTTAATTTAATATTTTATCTTTATGGTTTTGATGTTGAAGATCTTGATAAATTTTTGTCCAATTATATTACGCTTTGGGAAATTGACAAAAATAACTATTCTGAACACCAATTAAATCTCGCACTTTTAAATAAAATAATCTTTTATGAAAATTATCAAAATAACTATCAAAAAGAAGAACCTATAAATATTTTACTTAAAAGTTATGAAAAATTTTTATTAAAAGAGTTAATAGAAATAAAGAAAAATTTCCAAAATTGTATAATTACTGAGTACGACAAAAAATATATTAAAAAAAATTCTTTCTTTTATAAAATATCAAAAAAAGAACCAATCTACCAAAATAAATACTTGAAGGTTTTTAATTGTAGTAAAAATTAAGATTAATATTTTTAAAAATTTATATACCTTTTGGATTTTTTGACCTATAAAATTTAAAATATATTTACATATTCTTAAATAATAAATAAAATGATAAAAAAGTTATTTAATCTGATAACTAAATTTGATGGAAAAATATATATAAAATTTTTCTTACTGAATGTATTCTTTTTGATTAATGCTATACTGCAGCTAGCCTACGTTTATTCTGTTTTTCCTTTATTAAGTTCTTTTTCAGACAAGACAAACAATATTAACGAATACCTCATTAATTTTAAAACATATTTTAACTTGACCAGTTTAACCGATTTTGAATTTTTTGTAATTTTTTTTTTAATTCTCTCAATAATAGCTAATATTTCAACAATGGTGATGAACTACTTAAATTTTAGTTTCACTTATAATCTTATTGTTTCTATAAGATCATCCTTCTTTAATAGGATTCAGAAAAGTTACTATCTAAAATTAATCAGTAGAAATAGTTCTTTTTATAGTACATTATTGATAGAAAATATTGAAAGAGTTGCTGCCAATGTATTTGGTTCTTTAAATAATATAATCCATCAAACATTTTTAATAATATTTATTTCAGTTCCGCTAATTATTACTAATACAAAGATATTTCTAATTTTAATTATTTTTCTTTCTTTAATTTTTTTTTTAATAATGAAGTTTTTAAAAAAGTATTATGAAGATTCTGGAAAAAAAACATCGAAATATTTGCAACTAAGAAAAAATTACATTTTGCAATTAATTAGAAATTTTAGAGAAATTAAGATATTTGATTTACAAAAAGTTTATTATAAAAATTTTAAATCGAATGAAATTTTAGTAAATAACTTATATAAAAAAACAAATGTAATATCTCATTCAACAAAGCCACTGATTGAAATTTCAATTTTGGTTATTTTTTTTATAATTTACTTTGTTAATAAAGATAAATTTATTTTTGATTTAAAACTAATTTCATATTTTGGAGTCACTGTATTTGCATTCTACAAAATTGCTCCAGCATTTAATACAATTTATAGTTCAATAAATAATATTAACTTTGATAAAGATGCTATAAATATTTTAAATAACTTTTACAATTCTTCAGATCAATTAAATTTAAACACTGAAAAAATTAAAAGTTTTAATAATTTTGAACTTAAAAATATTAATTTTAGTTATGACGATAATAAAGAGAATGTGATTAAGGATATGAGCTTTAACTTAAATCTTGACTCGATAAACATAATAACTGGCAAATCTGGAAGTGGAAAGTCTACATTGATTAATCTTATAATGGGACTTATACCCGCAAAATCAGGTTTTTTTAAAATCAATAATTTACCTGTTGAAATATATAATAACATTAATTGGTTTAAGATGATTTCTTATGTTCCTCAAAATGTTAACTTAATAAATGATACAATTCTTAAAAATATTACTTTAGGCCAAGAAAATTTTGATGAAAATAAAGTCATAGAAGTATTAAAAAAAGTTAATTTATATGAGGATTTAAAAAGTAGGTTAGATGAGGTAATATTTGAGTATAATAATAATTTAAGTGGCGGTCAGCTTCAAAGAATGGCCATAGCAAGAGCTTTGTATAGGGATAGCAAACTTGTTATATTTGATGAACCAATATCTAATTTAGATACAGAATCTGCTAAACAAGTAATTAAAGTTATTAATAATTTGAAAAAAGATAGGATTGTTATAATTGTGTCTCATTCTTTAATTGATGAATTTAATTATGATAGTAGAATTGAGCTTTGATTAAAATTAATGATTGAATTAGACAAAAAAACTCTAAAATACTTTAATAAAAAGTCAATTTTTGTTACCGGTGGAACAGGTTCTCTTGGTAAAGAATTGATAAGTATACTTTTACAAAAAACAAATCCAAAAAAAATTGTTATTTATTCAAGAGATGAGCTTAAACAGTCTCAAATGATTAAAGATTTTTCAAAATTAAAACATAAAGATATTCTGCGTTTTTTTATTGGTGATGTCAGAGACTTAGAGAGATTAAAAACAGCAATGAATGAAATTGATTTGGTGGTGCATGCTGCAGCTCTTAAACATGTTGATATAGCTGAATACAATCCTATGGAGTATGTAAAGACAAATGTTGATGGAGCAAAAAATGTAGTTGAGGCATCTTTGTATAATAATGTGAGAAAAATTATCGCTTTATCAACTGATAAAGCAACTAATCCAATTAATTTATACGGAGCAACAAAATTAGTTTCAGATAAAATTTTTGTAGCAGCAAATAACATTGTGGGTAAAAAGGATACTAGATTTGTAGTAGTTAGATATGGTAATGTTGTAAATTCAAGAGGTTCAGTAATTCCATTTTTTAAAGAATTAAACAAATTAAACAAAGAATTCTTTCCAGTGACCGATAAGGAAATGACTAGATTTTGGATTACTTTAAATCAATCAGCCAACTTGATACTAAACTCTTTTATAAATTCACAAGGTGGAGAGATAATAATCCCTAAAATTCCCTCAGTGAAAATTTTGGATATAACTAATTCAATAAATAAAAAAAAAAAAATCAAAGTTATAGGTTTAAGACCTGGTGAAAAATTACATGAAGTTTTATGCTCACATGATGAGTCCACAAGTATCATTGAATTTAAAAAGTATTTTATAATTAAACCTCAAATAAAATATATTGATAAAAATATAAATTATAAAAAAAATAAATATAATGAAATTGGAAGATATGTAAAAAAAGAATTTGATTATAACTCATTAACTAATCCAGAATATATAGATTCAAAAACTTTAAAAAAAATTATTTATCATGCTGACTAAACTTGTAGTTGGTTTAGCACAATCAGACAAAAAATATGGCTTAAGCAAAAATAATAATTTAGAAGAAGTTATTAATTTATTTTCAAACAATAATATCAAAAATCTAGATACTTCTTTAGAATACAAAAATAGCCATATACTTTTGGAAAACATAAATCTTAAAAGCTATAAACTTTCGATAAAATTGCCAAAGATATCTAATAGAAAAAATTTAAGATCAAATATAATTACTTTAATAGAAGATATATTTAAGAAATATAAAATTAAACATTTTGAGACATTGCTTCTGCATGACCCACTTTTGCCGTTAGAAAAAGAATGGGAATCAATATACAAATTGTTACTTAATTATAAAAAACGAAAAAAAATCAAAAAAATAGGTGTCTCTGTATACAATAAATTCGAATTGGAAAATATTTTAAAAGTTTTTAAGCCAGATTTAGTGCAATTTCCTTATAATATATTCAATCAAAATTTTGATAATATTTATTTAAAATCACTCAAAAAAAAAGGAATAGAACTACATGCAAGATCTATATTTTTACAAGGGCTTCTTTTATTAAAAAATGATAAAATACCTAAATTTTTTAGCATTTGGGATAATCATTTAAAAAAATATATTAACATTTTAAATAACAATAATATTAGTTCCGTTGACTTTAATTTAAATTTTGTATTTAGGAATAGGTTTATAGATAAAGTAATTATAGGATTTAGTGATAAAAATCAGTTTAAAAGTGTATTAGATAAAATTAAAAATTTTAAAAACAACAATAAATTTGACAAATATTATCAAGATCTAGATATTGATGACAAATTGATAAATGACCCAAGATTCTGGCCGAAATCCAAAAATAAAAAAATAAAAAAATATAAAACTTATGAAAAATGGATAAAAAATAAAAATGTTGTTAATGGAGGTGTTGGATTGCTGTCCAAAAGGCCTGATCAATTTCTCCCAGTTGGTTGGCCAACTTACTATACAAAAGCTAAAAATTGTTTCATATGGGGTAGTGAAGGGCAGAAGTTTATTGATTTTAGTTTGATGGGAGTTGGAACAAATATATTGGGGTATTCTGATAGTGAAATAAATAAAGTGGCTATTCAAAAAATCGAAGAATCAAACTCATCTACGTTAGTATCAGAAGAAGAAAAAATGTTAGCAGAAGAATTAATTTCAGCGCATCCATGGTCAGGAAAAACTATATTTGCGAGGTCTGGAGCTGAAGCAAATACTATTGCATTAAGAGTAGCTAGATTAAATAATGACAAAAAGGGCGTTGCAGTTTGTGGATATCATGGTTGGCATGATTGGTACTTAGCAGCTAATTTTAAAAAAGATAAAATAAAATATATTCATCTCGAAGGATTAACAACAGATGGAATTCCAGACGATCTTGGTAAATATGTTTACCCATTTAAATTTAACGACTTAGGTAGTTTTAAGGAGATAATAAAAAAACATAAAAATGTAGGTATTGTCTTTATGGAAGTTGAAAGAAATTTAAAGTTAAAAATTAAATTCTTAAAAGGTATTAAAAAAATTTGTGAGGAAAAAAATTTAATTCTTATTTTTGATGAGTGTTCATCAGGTTTTAGAGAAACATATGGAGGTTTACATTTAAAATATAAAATAGATCCTGATATTGCAGTTTTTGGCAAATCCATTGCAAATGGAATACCTTTAACAGTAGTAATAGGTAGCAAAAATATTATGGATAAAGCTAGTAAAAGTTTTATCAGTAGCACATTTTGGTCCGATACTATGGCTCCAGCCGTAGGTCTGGCTACACTAAAAAAAATGAAAAAAATCAAATCATGGAAAAAAATAACTAAAACTGGCAAAATAATTAAGAAAAAATGGAAACAATTAGCAAGAAAATATAAATTAAAGATAATTGTTTCAGGCATTGATGCAATGCCAACATTCCAATTCAAATCAAAAAAAAACTGGTATTACCGCAATTATTTAGTTCAAGAATTTCTAAAAAATAAAATTCTAGCAACTAACACTGTATATTGTTGTGTGCATCATGAAAAATATTTGAATATTTATTTTAAAATACTTGAGAAAATTTTTTTTGAAATTTCAAAGTTTGAAAAAAACTTAAATGTTTCAGATTTTTTAGAATATCCAACAGCAAATCAAGGTTTCGAAAGACTTAACTGAAGATAGTTTCATAATGTTTAAATTAAGAAATAAAGATCTTTGCATTTTTATTACAGGTTCTAGTGGCCTCTTTGGTAAATCACTACAAAAATATTTAACAAAAAAAAAAATCAAATTTAAAACTTTTAACAGAAATAAAAAAAAAGAATATAATCAGAAATTTTTCAATAATTTATTTAAAAAAAACCAATTCACTCATGTAATTAATTTAGCAGCATGCACAAATGTCGACTTTTGTGAAAAAAATAAAAAAATTTGTTATGAAATAAATGTAAAATTTTTAGAAAAAATATGCAATGCAATTAAATTAAATAATTCAAAAATAAAGTTAATTCATTTTTCAACTGATCAAATGTATTCTAAGTTAAAAATGAATTATGAAAAATTTTATAAAATAAAAAACTTTTATACAAAAAGTAAAATTAATTCGGAAAAAATTGCTAGTAATATGAACTCTATTATTTTGAGAACAAATTTTTTTGGAAAATCGTTTAATTTAAATAGAGCTTCTTTTTCAGATTGGATTTTTAATTCCTTTAAAAATAAAAAAAGTATAAAATTAGCAGAAGATATATATTTTTCTCCATTATCGATCGAAACAATTTGCAAAATCCTAGTCAAAATTATAAAAACAAAAAAAACTGGTATTTATAATCTAGGATCAAAAAATGGATTTTCAAAATATCATTTTGGTATTTTATTCGCGAAATTCTTAAAAATCAAAGATCCTAAAATTATTAAAGTTATAAAAAAAAATTTAAAATTTTATGCAAAAAGAAATAATGATATGAGAATGAAAGTTATTAAATTTGAGAAAAATTTTAAGATAAAATTACCCACATTAACTTCTGAAATTAAAAGAATTGCCGAAAATTATATCTAAATTTTCTTTATTAAAAACATGTTTACTATATATAGATTAAAATTATGAAAATTTATAAATCCATCCAAAAATGTAGAATATCAAAAACAAATCTTAAAGAATTATGGAATTTAGGTGACATAAAACTTTCTCATTTTTCAAAAAAAAAAAACGAGTTACTAAATTCTGCGCCTCTTAGAATTGGTATAGGTAAAAATGGAGGGTTGCTTCAATTAATGGAAACTACAGATAGAGATAAACTTTACAGGAAGTATTGGTATGCCTCAGGCACAAATCTAACAATGACTGAGCAGTTAATCGATATTACAAAAAAAGCAACTATTTGGGCAAAATTGAATAAAAATGATATCGTCTTAGATATTGGTTGTAATGATGGAACATTATTAGAAAGTTATAGGGAGAGACACATAGTTAAAATTGGTATTGATCCAGCAAAAAACTTTTCTAAAATTGCTAAGAAAAAAATGGATATTCATCTATGTGATTACTTTACAAAAGAAAAATTTTTAAGAATTTCAAAAAATAAAAAAGCAAAAATTATCACTTCGATAGCCATGTATTACGATCTAGATAATCCCCTTAGTTTTGCAAAAGATATTAGGAATTGTTTAACTGATGATGGTATATGGGTACTTCAAATGAGTTATACTCCTTTTATGCTGATGCAAAATGCTTTTGATAATATTATTCATGAACATCTAGAATATTATAGCCTGAAGAGTCTAGACTATATTATCAAAAAAGCTAAGATGAAAATTGTTGATGTTGACTTTAATGATACTAATGGAGGAAGTGTAAGGTTAATAGTCGCTAAGACAGAAGATAGTGTTTATAAGAGCGCTTTGTATAACTATTATATTGGAAAAGTTAGATATAGATGTGTTTTAGATTATGAAAACAAATATTTTAAAGATATAGAAAAAGACTTCTTAAAATTTAAATTGAGTGTAAATAAAGAAAAAAAGAAAACTTTAAATCTATTATCTAAACTGAAAAAAGAAAAAAAACTTATTATAGGATATGGTGCAAGTACAAAAGGAAATACACTCTTACAGTATTACAATATTACTTCTGATAGCATCCCCTACATTGCAGAGAGACAAAAACAAAAATTTGGCACTTATACTCCTGGATCAAATATAAAAATAATTTCTGAAAAACAAATGCGAAAATTAAATCCTGATTACCTGTTTATCTTGCCTTGGCATTTTTCTCATGAATTCCTAAAACGTGAAAAAACTTTGACTGATAAAGGCACAAAATTTATAGTACCCCTCCCTAAACTAAAAATTTTACCATAAATGGAAAATAGAATTGCAGTAATTGGATTAGGAAGAGTTGGTTTACCTCTTTTATTGTTTCTAGAAAAAATAGGTTTCAAGGTTATTGGAGTCGATAAAAATGTAAATTTAATAAATGATCTAAAAAAAAAGAGGATGCATTTTAATGAAGTAGGGTGTGATAAATTATTAAAAAAAAGTAGGGCAACATTTGTTAATGATATTTATAGTTTAAAAAAAATAAATTGCAGTCATTATATTATAACAGTTGGTACGCCACTTAGAGAGAGTGTAGAAGTAGATTTATCATACATAAAAAATGTATTGTTTGATCTTTTAAAGATTATAAAAAAAAATCAAACACTCATTTTGAGATCTACCATAGGCCCCGAAACAACCAATTATGTAAAAAAAATTATTGAAGAAAAAACTAATTTTAAAATTGGAAAAAATTTATTTTTAAGTTTTTGTCCTGAAAGATTAGCTGAAAACCATGCCTTGGAGGAATTATCCACACTTCCACAGATTATAGGTTGTGAAGATGATAAAAGTTTTGAAAAAGCCAATCAAATTTTCAAAAAATTTAATGTCAAAATTTTTAAAACAAATTTTCTTTCTGCCGAATTAGTAAAATTATTTAATAACAACTTTAGATACATCGAATTTGCTATAGCAAATCAATTTACAATAATTGCAAATTCTTTTAACCAAAATATTTATGATATAATCAAAATGTGTAATTTTAATTATCCAAGAGGACAAATTAAAAAACCTGGACTGACAGGAGGAACTTGTCTTAGAAAAGATTTTGGCATGTTAAATGAAAGGTCAGCATATAGCGATATTTTTCTATCAGCTTGGAAAATAAATGAATTTATGCCCAATCATATTGCAAATACAATTGTGGAAAACTACAAAATTGAAAACAAAACTGTTGGCATACTTGGTTGTGCATTTAAAAAAAATTCTGATGATTTGAGAGAGTCTTTAGTGCCAAAATTAATTAGACAATTAGAAAAAAAAGTACCTGGAGAAATTTTATTATCTGAACCAAATTTGAAAGACAAAAAAATTTTTGGATATCAAAATGTCAATTATGAAAAAATTCTAAAAAAAGCAAACATAATAATTATTGCGATAAATCATAAAAGATTTAATTCAAAAATCATTTTGAATAATTTGAAGAAAAATCAAATTGTTGTAGATATTTGGAATCATCTCAATAAAAACCAATTTTTTTTTAAAAAATGAAAAGAATTTTAATTACTGGTGCTGGCGGTTTTATTGGCAGAAATTTAGTTAATCAATTATCCGTTGATAATAATAATTTAGTTTATGCACTTGATGATAACTCACGAGGGTCCCTAGATAAAATTATTAAAAAAAAAAATATTATAAAAAAAAATATTGATGTAACTAATTTTAAAAAATTAGAAATATTAATAAAGAATACTAATTTTGATATTTGCTATCATTTAGCAGCTATTAATGGTACTAAAAATTTTTATAACAATCCTGAGAAAGTTTTAGAAGTAGGAGTAGCAGGTACTTTAAATATAGTTAATTTAATAAAAAAATATAAAATTAAAAAATTTTTTTTCTTTTCATCATCTGAAGCATATCAAAAACCCAATAAAATTCCCACAGATGAAACTGAACAACTTAAAATTCCTGATGTTTTTAATCCAAGACTTTCTTATGGAGGATCAAAAATAATTGGTGAATTAATAACGATAAATTATTTAACCAAAAGTAATACTCGCTATTATATAATTAGACCTCATAACGTTTATGGACCAGATATGGGAGACGATCATGTTCTGCCTGAATTAGCAACAAAGATAAAAAATAAATTAAAATTAGATAAAATAAATATTAAAATATTTGGTAGTGGAAAAGAAACAAGATCTTTCATATACATAGATGATGCAGTTAGGGCATTAATCTTAATTTCTAAAAAAGGCAAACCAAATCAGATCTATAATTTAGGAAATAATGATGAAAAAACTATAATTGATATAATTATGGCAATGTCTAAAATTTTAAAAAAAAAAATTAGTGTAACGAGAGGCTCATTACATAGAGGAAGTGTTTCTCGAAGATGTCCTGATGTAAAAAAATTACAAAAACTTAATTTTAAAAGTAAATTTACTTTAGTTCAAGGGATCGAAAAAACTTTAAATTTCTATGTTAATAGATAACACATCAATCAAATACAGTGTTGTTGTTTGTGTTAAAAATGAAGAAAAAAGAATTAAAAAATCTCTTCAAGGGATAATTAAAAATAATCCTGATGAAATAATTGTTATTGATGGCAATTCAAACGACGAAACAAAAAATATTGCTAAAGAATTCACTGATAATATTTTCAACTCAGATGCAGAAAGTCTTACAAAAGACCGTCAGCTTGGAATTGATAAATGTAAAAATGAACTAATTGCGATGATTGATGCGGATCATATTTTAGAAAAAGACGATATTGTTAATTTGATAAATGATATGGAAGAAATGAATTTTGATATAATTCAATCACAGCTAAAGCCTTTAAACAATAAACACTTCTTAAACAGAGGAGAGGGAGATTATTGGGAAACAATCCATAATAAACCAGGAAAAAGAAAAATGATTGGAACTGCACCTGCTATTTATAAAAAAAAAGTTTTTAATGATATAAAATTTGATAATCACATAACTAGTAAAATGGATGATACTGACTTTTGTTATAGACTAGAAAAGTTGAACAAATTTAATATTGGAATTGGAAAAACAAAAATTGCTCAGGATCATTATCCTTCCATTGAAAGTTATAAAAACAAATTTATGTGGTATGGATATGGTGACGCACAATTTGCAAAAAAATTTCCTAAAAAGCTTTTAAATATCTTTTATCATATAGCATTTCGGTATCCATTTTCCCACTCATTATCGTGCTTATTTAGATTAAGATATTATGGAATAATTTATTGTCTTTTACATTCCTATTATAGAATTATCGGTTTTTTCAAATATTTTATAAATGAAGCCAAAAATTAAAAAAAGAAAAATAATTTATAAAAATAAAAGGCTTAAAATTTTTTCACAAAATTTGATTTATAAACAGAAAATAGAAAAAAAATATTTTACCATATCAACTTATGACTACGTATGGATTATTGCAAAGATAAATGAGAAATTTATTCTTGTAGAACAATATCGAAATGGACCAAAAAAATTAACTTTAGAATTTCCATCTGGGATAGTTGACAAAAAATTAAATTTAAGAAAATTAGCAATTGAAGAAATTAATGAAGAAACTGGATATAATGTCAGTAAATTAACTTTTGTAGATGAAGTTAGTATAGATGTCGGTAGGTTAGAAAATAAAGCTTATATATTTTTCGCTGAATGTAATAAAGAGAAATTATTTAAAAAAGATGATAATATGAAAGTTAAATTTTTTACTGAAAATGGATTAATAGATTTAATTAAAAAAAATAAATTAATTAATAATCATATAGGTGCTTATTATTTAGCCAAATTAAAAAAAATATTTTAATATCTTATAATTTTTATTATATACAAAAGTTATCTTATTTAATTGATTTACATTTAGATAAATTCTAAAAGTAAATAAACATGATTATAAACAAAAAAAAAATATCAAATAATTCTAAAACTTATTTTATTGCAGATATAGCAGCAAACCATGATGGCGATATAAAAAAAGCTTTTGAACTAATTTATCAAGCAAAAAAATCTGGTGCAGATGCAGCAAAATTTCAGCATTTTTCTGCCGAAACTATTGTAAGTGATAAATCATTTTCTTCGATGAAATCAAAGTTGTCTCACCAATCAAAATGGAAAAAATCTGTATTTCAAGTTTATAAAGATGCATCATTAAATTTAGACTGGACGCCAAAGCTTTATAATTATTGTAAAAAAATTGGTATTGATTTTTTTACTTCTCCATATTCAATTGATTTAGTTGATCATGTGGATAAATTTGTGCCAGCTTATAAAATAGGTTCTGGAGATATTACATGGTTAGAAATAATTAAACATATTTCAAAAAAGAAAAAACCAGTAATCCTTGCTTCGGGGGCATCTAATATGCAAGATGTGGTCCGTGCTATAAAGACTATAAAAAAATATAATAGCAATATATGTATTATGCAATGTAATACAAATTACACTGCTTCTGAAGAAAATTTTAATTACATTAATCTCAATGTTCTAAAAAGTTATAGAAAAAAATTCAAAAATATTATTTTAGGACTAAGCGATCATACATTAGGACACTCTACTGTGCTGGGGGCGATTTCTTTAGGTGCTAAAATTATCGAAAAACATTTTACTTTATCGAATAATGATCAAGGTCCAGATCACAAGTTTTCAATGACACCTTCAACTTGGAGGGACATGATTAAAGCCTCAAGAGAATTAGAATTATCTTTAGGATCAGATGTAAAAAAGATAGAAAAAAATGAATTAGACACCGCAATAGTTCAAAGAAGATCCCTTCATTTTTTAAAGGATTATAAAATAAATGAAAAAATAAGATTAAATGATTTCATAGCTTTAAGACCTTGTCCAAGAGAATCAGTTGAGCCCTATGAGATTAATAAGATTAAGGACAAGCGACTAAAAAAAAATAAACATAAAGGAGATGTTTTGCTTTGGAAAGATCTGAAATAGCAATTATTATACCTTGTTTTAATGAGGAAAAGACAATCACTACTGTTGTTGAAAATGCATATTTATATGGCATTCCAATTATAGTGGACGATAAATCAACTGATAAATCCATTGAAAATTTACATAAGATTAACAGAAAAATAATTTTAAAGTCCAATGATACCAATATAGGTTACGAAAAAACTTTACAAGTTGGTTTTGAAACAGCGTACAAAAATGGTTTTAAATACGTAATAACGTTAGATGCAGACAATCAATTTAATCATACAGATATTGGTCGCTTAATAAGTAAGTCTAGTAATTTTGATATCGTTATAGCTCAAAGAAATAAACTTCAAAGAATTGCAGAGAAATTTTTCTCAATCATATTCAGCTTATTTTTTAAAATTAGAGATCCATTGTCGGGATTAAAATTTTATAGAATGAATTTATTTTTTGAAAATAATAAAGTTTTTGATGAAAAAAATTTAATTGGCACTGAATTATTATGTTTATCAATAAAAAATAAAAAAAAAATAGCTACAATTGAAGTAGAAACCAAAAAGCGCGAGGATAAACCAAGATATGGTAGTACTTTAAGTGCTAATATCAAAATTTTTATAGGATTATTCAAAGCACTAAAAACAATATATATTTAAAGTTATGAAAATTGGTGCAATTATTGAGGCAAGAATGTCTTCCACAAGACTTCCTGGAAAAGTTCTTTTCAGCGTTAAAAATAAAACAATGTTAGAATTGATTATTAATAGAATTAAACTTGTCAGGAAAATTGATAAAAAAATTATAGCAACAACTACTAATTTTAACGATGATAAATTAGTTAAGTGGTGTAAATCTAAAAAAATAAGTTTTTATAGAGGTAGCGAACATAATGTTTTGAACAGAGTTTATTTAGCTGCTAAAAAATATAAACTAGATGTTATCGTTTTAATCACTGGAGATTGTCCTTTAGTTGATCATAATATTATTTCTCAAGTCTTATTAACATATTTAAATAATAAAGCAGATTATGTAAGCAATGCTCATATCAGGACATACCCAGATGGTATGGATGTTCAGGTTATTAACTTTAATTCTTTAAAAAAATCCACTCAGATTGCTAAATCTAATCTAGAAAAAGAACATGTTACATTAAATATCAGACGAAATCCAAAAATATTCAAACATTTATACGTAATGGCACCTGAGAAGTTACACTTACCGAAATTAGGTTTAACTCTAGATGAGAAAGAAGATTTTATTTTAATAAAAAAAATAATTAACCATTTTTATAAAAAAAAAAATTATTCTTTTTCATGTGAGCAAATAGTTGACTTATTAAAAATTAAAAAAAATTGGATTAAAATAAATTCTTCGGTAAAAAGAAAAGGAGATACTTAATAAAATGGATATTGTAGTTTCCCATGATAGCGGCGGCGCAGAATTAATTAGCTGTTTTATTCATTATACGAATAAAAAAAAAAATTTTTACTATTGTTTAAATGGGCCAGCAAAAAAAATTTTCAAAAAAAATATTGGAAATTTTAAAAATATTTCTTTTGATAAAATTAAAAATATAAAATTTAAAAGAATTATTACAGGTACAAGTTGGGAGTCAGATATTGAAAATAAAGCTATAGTTTATGGAAAAAAAAATAAGATTAAAACAATAACATATTTAGACCATTGGAATAATTATAAAGAAAGATTTAAATATAAAAAAAAATTAATTCTCCCAGATGAAATATTTGTAACTGATCGATATGCTTTACAAATTGCAAAGAAAAAATTTTTAAAATCTAAGATTACTTTAAAGCAAAATTTTTATAAGCTGAAATTATTAAAAAAATTAAAGAATAAATCAAAGAGTAAAAATAAAAAATTATTATATTTAACTGAACCGATAATTGATTATGCAAAAAAACAATATGGTAAAGGATCATATTTTGGTTATGACGAATTTACTCTAATAAAAAAATTTTTCAAAAAATTAGATATAATAACTAAGGAAAAATTAACTATTATAATAAGAAATCATCCATCTGAAAAAAAGAACAAATATTTAAATATAATTAAAAATTATAAAGCAAGATATAAGATTATTTTATCTAAAAAAAAAAATTTATATGATGATTTAAATAGATCCGACATAATAATTGGCAATCAGTCTATGGCAATGGTCATGGGAATATTTGCAAGAAAAAAAATATACTCAGTTTTACCAAACTTAAGGCACAAGGTTTTGCCTCATAAAAATATAAAGTATTTATGAAGAAAATTAATACAATTTTAATAGGTTTAGGTAATATCGGATTTAAATATGATCTAAACAAAAATGTAATTCAAACTCATACAAAAGCAATTTTAAAAAATAAAAATTTTAATTTATTGGCTGCAATTGATAGAAGTAAAAAAAGAATTAAAAAATTTAAAAAACAATATAATTTACCTGTATATTCAAATTTAAAAAATGAATTAATAAAAAAAGCAGATTTAATTGTTCTAGCAGTTCCAACAAAAAAACAACTTAGATTATTCTACAAAATCACTCAACTTGGCTACAAAAAAAATTTCTTATTTGAAAAACCATTTACAATAAACAAAAAAATAATTTTTGATTTGACTAAGATAAAAAATAGAAAATTTTTCATTAATTATTATAGAAATTTTGATAACATTTTGATTAAAACCTTAAATAGAGTGAAGAATTCCGAAAAAAATTTGTTGATTAAAGCATATTATTCCAAAGGTTTTTATCATAATTTTAGTCACTATCTCACTCTATTCATTAAAATCTTTGGAAAAATTAATAAATTTCAGATCAAAAAAAAAAAGAAACTAAAAAATGATTACATGATAAGAGGTAAGTTGATATTTAAAAAAATAGTAATATTTATAGATTTTATTGATAAAAATAAAGAATGCAATTTTCATATATTTAAAAAAAATAATAAAATATGGTCTTATGAAAATGATGGCCTTAAAATCAAAAGTAAATTTGAGAAATATAAAATTGCCCCGAATTTAAATTATATGTCTGATGTCTATAAAAATATTAGAAAAATAATTTACAAAAAAAATACTAATTATTATGATATTAATAATCACCTTAAAACCATAGAAAATTTAAATATTAATAATGAAATTTAAAAAATATAACACAATAGGATCAAAAGAATTAATTGCAGCTTCAAATGTGATTAAATCTGGAGAATTATCTGGATTCTTAGGATCTAGCGGAAATGGTTTTTTAGGTGGAAAAAAAGTTAGAGAATTTGAAAATAAAATTGAAAAATATTTTAAAGTAAAATATGCAGTAACATTTAACTCATGGACCTCAGGCCTTATAGCTTGTGTAGCTTCTTTAGATGTTGCCCCGGGAGATGAGATAATAGTAACACCTTGGTCAATGTGTGCAACAGCAACAGCAATTTTGCATTTAAATTGTATTCCAGTGTTCGTCGATATCGAAGAAAAAACATACAATTTAGACCCAAAAAAAATTGAGCAAAAAATATCAAAAAAAACTAAAGCGATTATGGTTGCGGATATTTTTGGACATTCATGTGATATAAAAACAATTAATAAAATTGCAAAAAAATATAATCTCAAAGTAATTTGTGATTCTGCTCAAGCAATTGGATCAAAAGTAGGAAAAAAATATACTGGAACTATGGCAGATCTCGGCGGTTTTAGTTTTAATTATCATAAACATATCCATACTGGAGAAGGAGGCGTGGTAGTTACAAACAATAAAAATTTATATTATAGACTTTGCTTAATTCGTAATCATGGAGAGGCTGTAGTAAAAACACAAAGTCTTAATAATATAATTGGTTATAATTTTAGATTAGGTGAAATCGAGGCTGCTATTGGTATAGAACAATTAAAAAAGTTAAAAAAATTAAATAATAAAAGAATAAAAATATGCAAAGCCTTAATAAAAAAACTATCTAATTTACCTTATCTTGAACTACCAAAAACAAATAAAAATTGTTCCAATGTTTATTATTTATTTCCAATGAAATTTAAATCTCCATTAAAAAAAATTACTAGAAGTTTTATCGTTAAAAAATTAAGAAGTAGAGGTGTGCCAGGCTTGATCGAGGGCTATGTAAATATTCATAAATTACCAACTTTCAAAAATAAAATTGCATACGGAAAAAGCAATTTTCCTTGGTCATTAAATAAGAATTATAAAAAAATTTACAAATATAATGATTTAAAAATATCTGAAAATTTACATGACCATAATTTTTTTGCGATAGAAATATGCCTATATGATTTATCATTAAAAAACGTAAACTTTATTGCTAACCAGTTTAAATATATTTGGAAAAAGTACTTAGTTTAATGGAACTAAAAAAAATTAAAAATGTTAATGAATGGCATAATTTAGTTTCTATTTCTGAAAATTATAATTTATTCTCAAGTCCAAATTTTCTAGATGGGCTCAGTTGTCCATATGATTTTTTCATTGTAGAAGAAAACAATAATCCTTTATTGGCATCTATTGTTTTTAAAAAACATAAAAGTTATGAAAAGTTCTTTTTTCAAGATTTTAATTACAATCAGGGAATATATTTTTTGGTTAAAAAAAAAAATAAACAGTTTGAAGCCTTAGAATTTTTTATTAAAGAAATTACAGCAAAATTTGATTATTTGAGATTTTCTTTAAATTATAACTCAAAAGATATTAGGCCATTCCAGTGGTATAATTATCCAGAATCAAAGTTCAAAATAAATATAGTTTATTCATCTATTTTAAATTTGACTAATTTTAACAGTGAGGAAGAAATTAAATCTAATATGAGATATTCTCGTAGAAGAGAGTTAAAATTATTCGATAAGAGTGATTTTAAAATTGTAATTTCTGATGACTATGAAAATTTTATAAAAAATTATAACATAAATTATAAAGGTATTATGGATAAGTTTGTTTTAGATACACATTCAAAATTGATTTTAAATTCAAAAAAAAAAAAATTTTCGAGGTTAAATATAATTAAAAAAAAAGATAAGACTTTTGGAGCAACAATTTTTTATTTTGATAAAAAAACAGCATTTTATGCTTTCTCTTTTTTTGAAAAAAATAAAGAAGCTTTATTTTCAATTACAACACCATTAATTTATGAACAAATAAATTTTTTTTACAACAAAGGGATAAAGTATATTGATTTTCTTGGTGTAAATTCACCTGGTAGAGGAGATTATAAGGAAAGTTTTGGTGGAGATCTTGTAAATTTTTACGAGTTAAACTACTCTAAATTGTAAAATATGAAAATTTTTCTAGCAGGACATAAAGGTTTATTAGGTAGCGCTTTATTGAGACAGTTAAAAAAAAAGAAATTAAAAATTTTAACATTAGATAGAAAAAAAATAGACTTAGAAAGTAAACAAACTTTAGAAAAATGGTTTAAAAGAAATAAACCTGATTATGTTATCAATGCTGCAGCAAAAGCAGGTGGTATTGAGGATAATGATAAATTTCCAGTTAATTACATGTTAGATAATATTAAAATTCAAACTAATCTTATTGAATTATCACATAAATATAAAATAAAAAAATTTTTATTTATAGGATCATCATGTATTTATCCAAAGTTTAGCAAAATCCCAATCAAGGAAACAGAGTTATTAAAAGGTCAATTAGAGCCAACAAACCAATGGTATGCATTAACCAAAATTCATGGTGTAAAAATGTGTGAAGCTTACAATAAACAGTACAAAAAAAATTTTTCTTGTGTGATGCCAACAAATTTATTTGGTCCAAATGATAAATATGGAAAAAGTGCACATGTAATTCCCGCGCTAATCAAAAGAATTCATTTTGCAAAGCTAAAAAATCATACAAACGTAAAAGTTTGGGGAAATGGAAAACCAAAAAGAGAATTTATGTTTGTAGATGATTGTGCAAAGATAATAATTAAAATTTTACTAAAAAAAAATTATTTTAAATTAATAAATATTGGCACTGGAAAAGATATTACAATCAAGAAATTGGCAGAAAAAATTTGTACGGTTGTAGGATACTCTGGCAAAATTGTATTCGACACAGATATGCCAAATGGAGTAATGAGAAAAACTTTAGATATTTCTAAAATAAAAAAAATGAAAATAAATCAATTTACAGATTTTGATAGAGCATTAATTTTAACTTACAAAGATTTTTTGAATAGGATTTAATTGTTTTTATCCATAATAACACCAACTTTTAATTCAGAAAAAAATATTTTAAAAAATATTGAATCTTTAAATCTTCAAGAGAAAATTTTCGAGCAAATTATCGTAGACAACCAATCTAATGACAAGACAATCGAAATTATCAATAAAATGGCAAATTATCCTTTTAGAATAATTTCCGAGAAAGATAACGGTATTTATGATGCAATGAATAAAGGAACAGAGATTAGTAAAGGAGATTTTATTTTATATTTAAACTCAGATGACTGGTTGGAGCCTTCTACCTTAAAACAAGTAAGAGAACTGATCACCAAAAATCCTCATTACGATATTTATTATGGAAATACGAAATATTATAATAATAATAAATTGATATTTGGAAAAAAAAGTAATTTAAAAAAACTAAATTTTACTAATTCAATTTCACACCAAGCCACATATTTTAAAAAAGATATTTTTAAAAGTTATTCTTATGATTTAAGTTATAAGGTTGCAGCCGACTATGACCTAAATTTAACATTAAAAAAAAA
>LULJ01000191.1_pt1 | contig 39495 bp, 33 predicted proteins | sample 728171 | NCBI WGS metagenome assembly LULJ01 (sample SAMN03860292, study PRJNA289734) | marine metagenome | biome: seawater column; feature: ocean; material: water; isolation source: Red Sea water column Station 169 - depth 25m | place: Saudi Arabia: Red Sea | collected 2011-10-15 | depth 25 m
GCAGCTTTGTAATCATCTACGTCTGCGGCTCCACCGCAGGCCATAGTAAGAATACTGATAATAATTAGGCCTACTGCCCAACTTCTGCGCATCCTTACCTCCTTTTCATAATTTTCATTATAGACATTGGCATCAGTACATTATTCTTTTACAGATCATTTTTTTATGGAAGAAACAAGATTTATGATTTAAATTTTTGATAGAATGAGCACTTACAATTATGGAAAAACTTTTTTACTCTTGGGATGATCAACTCAAAGATACAAACGAAATTTGTGAACTTATTGCGAAAGATGACTTTGTCCCTGATGTTATCGTTGGAATTAGTCGTGGAGGGTTAATACCCGGAGTTATGATTTCTCATAAATTAAATATTCCATTTAAGCCAGTACATGCATCAACAAGAGATTTTCCACATTGGGAAAATTACTTACCCAAGTCTAAAGATGAAAAAGTTCTTATTGTTGATGATATTTGTGACAGCGGTGAAACCTTTGAAAGGCTTTCTGAATATATAAAAGAAAATATAAATCATGAATGTGATGTTCGATTTGTATCGCTCTGGTGGAACAATGAATGCGATTTTGAGCCTCACTACTATATAAGAGATTTAGCAAAAGATACAGAAAATGTATGGGTTGATTTTCCACATGAATCTTGGTGGAAACAATAATCTAAGAAACTAGATTTTTAGCATACTCTTTAATTGTTTTAAGCATGCTGTAAGCTCCATTTCTACGAGCAGGACTTAAAATTACACCTAGCTCAAATTCTTCCATCAAATCAATATCTGACGAAACAATATCTTCAGCTTTTTCATCAGAGTATATTGATGAAATTAAAGTAACTAATCCTTTTGCAATAAGAGCATCTGAATCGCTATTAAAAAAAAGTTTTTCATCTTTTTCTTCAGGAACAAGCCAAACTTGGCTTTGACAACCATTTACTTTAAAGTTATCGAGTCGTAGTTCTAGAGGAAAAGAATCATTCTCTTTAGCTTTTTCAATTAAATATTGATATTTTTCCTGATCATTTGGGAAAATATCTAGTATTTTTTTGTATTCATCAACTTTTTCTCTTATAGACATTTTTATCTCAACATTTCGACACTAGATATTAGTGCTGACTTTAATGTGTCAATATCTTCTTTGTCGTTATAAATGTAGGCTGTTGATCTAATAGTTGCATCAATACCTAATTTTCTGTGAAACGGTTGAACACAATGATGACCTGCTCTTACAGCAACTCCATGTGTATCTAGCATCAACGAAAGGTCTGCTGCATGAACACCGTCAACATACATACCAAAAGTACATCCTGCAATATCTTGTTCGGAATGTATTACATTCACACCATCGATATCTAGTAAAACTTTCCTACCGTACTCACGCAATTCATCAGAATGTTTTTCAACCTCAGACATCCCCAAATTTTCTAGATAATCTACAGCTGCTCCAAGGCCAATTGCCTCTACATACGGGGGAGTTCCTGCTTCGAATTTATGAGGAACTGGTGCCCAAGTTGCTTTATCATAATGAACTTCTTCAATCATATCTCCACCGCCATAAACTGGATCAAGAGAATTTAATAATTCTTTCCTGCCCCATACAACACCAATACCAGTAGGTCCAAGCATTTTATGTCCGGAGAATACTAAGAAATCAATTCCCAAATCCTGAACATCAACTTTTCTATGTGGTACTAGTTGAGCACCATCAATAATAAGTAAAGCATCAGAATTTGATCTAACTAAATTATTTATTTCTTTAATATCTGGCAGCATTCCAGAAAGATTAGATTCACCAACAATTGAAACTACTTTTGTTTTTGATGAAAGCTTTGAAGATAGATCATCAAGATCTAGTGAAAAGTCATCATTTACTTTTACGTAATTAATGTTTAATTTGTATTTTTCAGCAACCATTTGCCAAGGGATAATATTTGCATGGTGTTCAATCTCTGATAAGACTATTTCATCGCCTTCATCCATTAATTTATTTGCTATTGAATTAGCTAAAAAATTAAGTGCTTCAGTTGTACCCTTAGTAAAAATTATCTCATCTGATTCAGATGCATTTAAGAAAGATTGAAGCTTATACCTAACTGATTCATATTCGCTGGTAGTTTCTGATGAGAGCACATAAGTTCCTCTGTGAACATTTGCGTTATTAAATTTGTAAATATCGTTCATCTTGTCTATTACTGAGTTAGGTTTTTGTGAGGTTGCACCTGAGTCCAAGTAAGTTAATTTGTTTCCATTGATATCTCTTTCAAATATTGGAAAATCTTTTTTTATGTCTGAAAATTTGCTCATTGGTAAGATTCGTATCCTTCTTTCTCAAGCTTTTCAGATAATTCTACACCACCAGTTTCTACAATATTCCCATCTACAAATACATGAACATAGTCTGGTTTAACATATTCCAATAATCTCTGATAATGGGTAACGACCAAATAAGCACGATCTGGAGTTCTTAAATTACTTATTCCTTCTCCTACGATTCTTAAACCATCAACATCAAGACCTGAATCAGTTTCATCCAAAATTGCAAGTTTGGGATTTAGTACTGCAAGTTGTAGAATCTCATTTCTCTTTCTCTCTCCACCTGAAAAACCATCGTTTAAGTATCTATCAACAAAATCTGGTGAAAGACCTAAATCTTTCATTGCTTCAGCAACTTTCAATCTGAGCTCTACTGTTGTGTATTCAGTTTCTTCAATATTTGTAAGAGCAGTTTTAAGCATATTAACTATCGTTACTCCAGGTATTGACTCGGGATATTGAAAAGCAAGAAACATCCCCTTCTTTGCTCGATTGTCAACTGGTTCTTCAGTGACATCCTCTCCGCTAAATGTAATTTTTCCATCTGTAATTTCATATACTGGGTTACCCATTAAAACATTAGCAAGAGTTGATTTTCCTGAGCCATTAGGTCCCATGATTGCATGAACTTCACCAGGGTTAATTTCTAGATTGACTCCATTTATAATCGGAGTTGATTCTACAGATGCATGTAAATTTTCAATTTTTAACACATAACTATATTAATTCTATAAAAAAACAAACGACATTTGATTAGTCAAATTTGAAAACAAAATTAGAATAAGGGAATGCAATTCAGTCTTACAGAACTTCAAAATGAAATTAAAGAAAATGCTCAAAAGCTTCTTTCTGAAAAAGTTGATTTGCTTGAGTTAATTAAAAAAGTTGACGCTAATACAAGAATTGACAATGATTTATGGAAGCTTATAAGTGAACAAGGTTGGCTGGGTTTAGATGTTCCTGAGGAAGATGGAGGATTAGGTTTTTCAAAAGTGGACTCATCCATTCTCTCAGAAGTATTTGGATATTACATGCCGATAGTTCCCATTTTTAGTTCAGGTGTTGTATTCAAACAATTACTTTTACACTCTCCTTCTGAACTAAAAAATAAAATTCTTCCTGAAATAGTTTCAGGCTCAAAGATTGGTTCATTTGGCATTTATGAAAATGACCGATATGAGATAAATGATGAAAATATATCAACAGTAGCTGAAAATAATGACAATGGATACATACTTAATGGCAAGAAAAGTTATGTGATGTTTGGAGATACTTCTGATTATTTTGCTATTCTTGCTAAATCTGAAGATGGATTCAAATTCATAATGGTAGATAAAGATAATCCTGGAGTAACAATTTCAGAAACAACATCCTTAGATCAAACAAGACCAATGGCTGAGATAATACTTGAGAATGTCGAGGTTGGTAATGAAAACTTTATGTTCGATATTAAAGAAGATGAAAATATATGGAATAAGGTAAAGCATATATCCATCTCTTTTCTTGCTATGGAGCAAGTTGGGGGAGCACAAGCTTGTTTAGATATGTCTACTCAATATGCAAAAGAAAGAATTCAATTTGGAAGACCAATTGGATCTTTCCAAGCAATACAACATATGTGTGCAGATATGCTTCTACAAATCGAAAGTGCAAAATCTATTGCCTACAGTTCTGTAAGAGTTGACTCTGACGATATTGTTGAACTAGAAATGAGTTCTTCAATGGCAAAAGCTTATTGTTCAGATGTATTCAATAAAGTATCAGGAGATAACATACAAGTTCATGGTGGAATTGGGTTTACTTGGGAGCATCCCGCACATCTTTATTTTAAAAAAGCTAAATCTGATTCGCTTATTTTTGGAACTGCCAAATCTGCTCGAAATGATGTATCCAGACTTTTAAGTTTATAAATTGCCAAGACTTCCAAAATTCGAAAGTTACAGATTTATAGGATATAGAAAAAATATGAAAGTTTATGATTGTGATAATCCTGATCATTTTAAAGCATTAGAACAACTTGAAGAAGAAAAAGAACTTGTAAAAAACAATCAATTACAATCTTTTGCTCCGGATTCTTTAGAGGAAGCAAAGAATAGAAGTTTTAAACCTTTTAAGTAAGGCTCCAAGTATTCACTTCTGAAACTTTTTGTTTAATTTTCCCCTGTGACTCAATATATTTAAGGTGGGCCATGGTTTCTTGGAAAGCTAGACGAAGATTCATTGCATCAAGCGGTCGCGAAAATAATTTCTTCGTAACTTCCCATCCCGTTAGTTCACCATCTTTTAAAATATTAATTATTTTCTCAGACCTTTTTTCGTGGTGGAGAAGTATTTGCTCAACCCTATTTTGTGGATTATCTATCATCTCAAAATGACCAGGTGCAATTTTTGTATGTTCAAAGGACTTCATTTTATTTAGTGAGTCGACATAATGATTTAACATACTTGTTTCTTCATCATGAATAGGAATGAAAGGTGTAATTCTTGGAAGTATGTGATCACCAGAAAAGATAATTTTACTTGATGGGTCATAAATTGATATTTCTGAAATATCATGTCCGGGTGTAAAAATAACTTCTAGATTTCGACTTATATCTTTTATTTTCCCTTCTTTTAATAGAACATCGGGGGTGGTTAGCTTGCCAGTCGTAGATGGAGTTGTAATCGAGTTAAGATCTTCTACAAATTCTTTGGGAGCACCTTGCTTTTTTGCAAACTCACTAATTAATCTAAATCGATCAGTCCAATCATTATATTTGGGAATAAACTCTTCAGAATTTTCATAAAGTCCAAATTTCAATCCTTCCTCTCTCAAAACTCCAGAAAGACCGATGTGGTCTGAATGCATGTGTGTACCGATCAATAAATTTATATCTGAAAAATCAATGTTTAAGTTTTGTAGATTTATTTTTAGTTCATCAAAATACTCATCTCCATTAACTCCACAATCAATCATGATGAAGCCTTCATCATCCTCAATTAAATAAATGTTTACAAAACCTGGAGGAGCCCATGGAAGTTTTAAAGGGAAATGTAATATGCCGTGACCAAGATTAAAACTTTTCAATTTAGTTAGTCATCACCCAAACACCAAATGCAACAACAATAACTATCGCTGTAATCAGGGAAGCAATTATTAGATGTCTAGTTTGCATAAAAGTATTTTATCTTATTAATGAGTTATCTTGAGTTGGAGGATGCCATCTTTTAGGTTAGATTTAATAGTGAAAATAACTTTGATCACCATATTCAGGGAACCCCTAGATATGGTGTAGTTATTATCTCGATTTGATAGAAACCCTATCTTGAAAGAGGTAATTTGAAAAAAATAACAATTATTGGCGGGGGACCAGCTGGATACGCAGCTGCACTATACGCTCACAACTTTAATCTTGAAGTAACACTTGTAGAGTCTGATGTCTTAGGTGGAACATGTCTAAACCGTGGTTGTATACCTGCAAAATATTGGCTCCATGTTGCAGAGTTAAACCATGAAATTTCAACATCAGAAAATTATGGAATAAATGTGGATGGGAAATCAATAGATTGGAATAAAACATCACTCAAAAGAATTGAAATAGTAGAAAAACTTGTATCTGGCATAAAAATGCTTTTAAAAAGTAAGAATGTAAATGTCATAGAAGGATGGGGCTCTATTGAAAATCAGTCTTCAGTTTTAGTACAAAAATCAGATGGAACCAGTGAAAAAATTGATTCCGATTATATTATTCTTGCAACTGGATCTAAACCAAGAAATCTTCCAAATATTGAACCAGATGAAGACTTCATTATCACATCAGATACTGCACTGAACTGGGAAGAGCCGCCAAAAAAAGTTTGTATCGTTGGTGCTGGTGCGATTGGTTGTGAATTTGCAAGTCTGTTAAATGATCTTGAATCAGAAGTGACTGTTGTTGAATTAGCTAAAGAGATACTTCCTGGTTTGGATAAGAGAACATCAGGTGAACTAAGAAAGCAACTAACCAAGCGAGGAGTTGAGTTTAAGCTAAATACATCAATTGATGGAATAGATGATAAGACTGTTAATTTTTCAGATGGTGAAAAGAAAGAATTCGATGCAGTATTAATTGCCGTTGGCAGAGCTCCATTAACTGAAAACATTGGATTAGATAACGTAAATATTGCTTTAGAAAATGGTTTTATAAATGTAGATTTAGACACCTTTGAAACATCTGTTGCTAATATTTTTGCACTTGGGGATATCGTGAACAATACACCTCAATTAGCTCATGCAGCTTTTGCCGAAGCAATATCGGCGATTACATACATTGCTTCGGGTGAAAAAAAGCCATTAGATTATAAAGCAATACCATATGTTGTTTATACAAGGCCAGAATTGGCAGAAATTGGGCTTAATGCCGAAAAAGCTAAATTAGAAAATATTGAAATTGAACAATCTCAGCATAGCTTTGCTGGTGTAGGAAGAGCAATGATTACAGAGCAAAACCAAGGATTAGTAAAAGTTTATGCAGAAAAAGAGGGGCCTATAGTAGGCGCAAGTGTTTGTGGACCTTCTGCTGGAGAAATGATACATGAAATAATGTATATGGTTGGATGGGAGGCTCTACCAGAAGAGGCAGCAGAGTTTATTCATGCTCATCCAACATTAAGTGAGGCAGTAGGAGAATCATTACTTGGTTTGACTGGGAAAGGATTGCATTAGTGAAAGTAGAAAAAATAGTAAGAAAAGGATATTCATCAACTCTCTCAAGTGAACAACTTTGGGAAGTATATAAATCTATGAAAACACAAAGACTTCTTGAGGATCGTTTATTAAAAATGTACAAAGGTGGACAATTAAGCGGTGCAGTTTATCCAGGAATTGGTCAGGAAGCTTCAATGGCAGGTATAGGGGCAGGAATGGCTAAACAAGATATATTTGGAGGAACTCATCGTGATTTAGGTGTCCAGCTCATGAAAGGTGTAACTTTAAAGGAAGTTGCACTTAACTTTTTTGGAAAAAAAGATGGTCCATCAAAAGGAAGAGATGGAAACAGTCACTTTGGAGTAGTTGATAAAGGAACTTTAATGGTTGTTTCTCCACTCCCTGATTCTGCACCTGTCGCAGTAGGTTGGGCATTAGCTTCTCAACAACAAGGAAGTGGTGTTGTAGCTGTTGCAAACTGTGGTGAAGGTGCAACTGCCACAGGAACTTGGCATGAAAGTGTAAATATGGCTGGCGTTCTAAACCTTCCAGTCGTTTTTACAGTTCAAAATAACCAATTTGCTTACTCTTCACCAAATGAGACTGAATTTGGAACTCCAAATGTTGCTGATAGAGGAGCAGGATACGGTATTCCATCTTTAATAATTGACGGTAATGATATTTATGATGTCATTGATAACATTCACGAAGCATGTGAAAATGCTCGGAACGGTCAAGGTCCAACATTAATTGAATTAGTCACATTTAGACATTATGGACATGCTGGACATGATCCAGCTGATTACGTTGAGGATGAAGTTAGAGATTTTTGGATGAAAAGAGATCCTATAGCTAGGTTTGAAGATTCGTTAATTAATGAAGGACTATTTACAGAACAAGACTTTTTAGATTTAGGATCTAATTTAGAAGTTGAAATTAGAGATACCCTTGAGTGGGCAAAAAGCCAAGAAGATCCTGATCCTAATGATGAACTTAAAGATATGTTCGCTGTTCGAACAAAACCAATAATTGAAAATAATTTAAATAACTTAAAAACAATGAATTATATTGAAGCAATAAATAATGGTTTAGACGAACTAATGACTGATGATGAAGGTGTATTCATTATGGGTGAAGATGTTGGTGTGTTTGAGGGAGCATTTAAAGCCACAAAAGGATTATTTGATAAATTCGGACCATTTAGAGTTATTGATACTGCAATATCTGAAGGTGGTTTCACAGGTGCAGCAGTAGGGGCTGCATTAGCTGGGCAAAAACCAATTGTTGAATTACAATTTTATGATTTTGTTTATCCAGCACTTGATCAATTAACAACCGAAGCTGCAAAATATTATTGGAAAGCTGGAAAAGCAGTCCCAATGGTTGTGAGAGGACCAACTGGAGCAGGAACAAGATCTGGACCATTTCATTCAATTAGTCCTGAATCTTTACTAGCCCATCACCCTGGGATCAAAGTTGTTGCACCATCAAATCCTTATGATGCAAAAGGATTACTAGTTGCTGCAGTTAATGACCCTAATCCGGTCATGTATTTAGAGCATAAAAAACTATATAGAAAACCAGATCTCAAAATGGATGTACCAGTAGGACTGTATGAGGTTGAGATTGGTAAAGGAAAAATTGTTCGTGAAGGATCTGATGTAACCATAGTTACTTGGTCTGGTATGGTTTCAGTTGCACAAGAAGCTGCTGAAAAACTTGAAAAAGAAAATATCTCGGTAGAGATAGTCGATATAAGAACTGTAGTTCCACTTGATGAAGAAATAATATTGAATTCTGTCGAGAAAACATCAAATATTTGCATTCTTCAAGAGGATGTTCCCTTTTCATCAGTTGCTTCAGAAATTTCATCACTTGTTGCTGAAAAAGGTTTTTGGAATCTTGATAACCCTATTAAAAAAGTTACATCACCAAATACCCATATTCCATTTGCCCCTGTTTTAGAGGATGCATTTATTCCAAGCGTTGAAAAAGTTGTAAATGCCATAAAGGAATTACAATAAACATATGAGTGAACGCATAACTATGCCACAGCTTGGCGAAACTGTAACTGAGGGTACGATACTCCGGTGGCTTGTAAATGTTGGAGATTCAATAAAAGAAGATGATCCAATATTAGAAATTTCTACAGATAAAGTTGATACTGAAGTTCCAAGTCCCTTTTCTGGAACAGTTTCTGCATTATTAGTCGAGGAGGGTGAAACTGTAGAAGTTGGTTCTCCATTACTTGAATTGGATGGAGAAGAGTCGTCAGAAGATGTTATAAATGATACCAATGATGTGGTTGAAGAGGTTGTAGAAGCTCCAACTGATCAAAATCCAGTTCAAGAAATTGAAGAAAATAAAGAAGTTGTAGAAAAAGATCAGCCAATAACTAAAGTAAAAAATATTGGTAAAGTCTCACCAGTAGTCAGAAGGTTGGCATCAGAGAATAACATTGATTTAGAATCTGTACAGGGAACAGGTAAAGACGGCAGGGTTACAAGAAAAGATATTGATCATTTTATAAACAACGGATCTGGAAAAATTAGCAGTCAAACAAAACCCTCAATGACGCAATCAAAATCTGCTGAAATTGGTACTTCAGAGATTCCAAGGTTGAGGAAAAAAATTGCTGAAAATATGATTTTATCAAAACAAACATCTGCACATGTGATGACATCAGTAGAGGTAGATTTCGAAAATGTGGAAAACATAAGAAGCAAGGTAAAGAATAAATTTAAGGAAGAAAATAATTTTTCATTAACTTATTTGCCATTTATTGCAACAGCTGTTGTTAGTGCATTAAGAGAGCATTCAGTAGTAAATAGTTCATTTGATTTGGAAAAAGGAGTTCATACAGTTCATGAAAATATTGAACTAGGCATTGCAGTTGATATAAATCAAGAAGGGCTTCTTGTTGGAACTATCAGAGAAGCTGATTCCTATAATTTAAAAGGTACCGCAAGAAAAATATCTGAAATTTCAAAGCTATTGAGGGATGGAAAATATAATCTAGACGATGTAACAGGAAGTACCTTTACCATATCAAATAATGGATCATTCAACTCCTTTCTTACTTCACCGATTATAAATCAGCCGAATGTAGCAATACTCTCAACTGAGTCAGTTAAAAAACGACCAGTAGTTTTAGAGATGGATGATGGTTCCGACTCAATTGCAATTCGTCACGTTGGAATATTGAGTTTAACTTGGGATCATAGAGCTTTTGATGGGTCTACAGCTCTGATGTTTTTAAATTCAATTAAAAATAAGCTTGAAAATACAGATTGGTCTCAGGAAATATCTTGAGAGAATTAAACATTAGATGGTTAGGAAAATTACCTTATGGAGAAGCCTATATTCTTCAAAAAGGTCTTCATTCAGCTACTAGTCAAGAAAGTTCACCATTCGATTACTTACTTTTGTTAGAACACAATAATGTAGTGACAATTGGAAGATCAGGAGATATCAACAATTTACTAGTTTCAAAAAATATACTTAATGAAAATAATATTGAATTTTTTGAAACAGATAGAGGGGGAGATATAACCTTTCATGGCGATGGTCAATTAATTGGATATCCAATAATTAGATTAGATGATCCAAAAAAAGTAGTTCCTTTTGTGCGTAAAATTGAAAATGTAATTATTGATACACTTGCTGAACTATCAATAGAGGCTTTCTCAAAAACTGATGACACTGGAGTATGGACCAAAGAAGGAAAAATTGCTTCTATTGGAATAAAAGTCAGTAAATGGACAACACTTCACGGATTCTCATTAAACATAAGTGAAAATACAAAAGGGTTTGATTTTATAAATCCGTGTGGAAGCAGTGATGAACATGTAGTTTCTATCCAGCAATATGATGAGACAGTTTCATTTAAAGAAGTTACCGAAATAATTTCAAGAAAATTTGTTGAAATATTTAAATATGAGAAAGTAGATAAACAGTTTTCTCAATTTACCCCAAGACAATTAAAGAAGAAAAAAGAATTTCATATCGATCAACTGGTAAACAACGGGGTGTTCAATGCCTCTAAAAACTCCGTTCCAATTACTTTAAATTCATCAATTAAGAGTGAACCAGAGAGACCGGAATGGATGAAAGTCAAAGCCAACCTTGGTAAAGATTACCTCTCACTAAAAAGTTTAATTAAAGAAAAACGACTCAACACAGTATGCGAAGAAGCATCATGTCCAAATATATATGAGTGTTGGTCTATGGGCACCGCAACATTCATGATTATGGGTGATACCTGTACAAGAGCATGTGGATTTTGTGATGTAAATACAGGAAAACCATGTGATCTAGATATGGATGAACCTTATAGAGTCGCAGAAAGTGTAAAAATTATGGGCCTTACCCATGCTGTTATAACTTCTGTAAATAGAGATGATCTTGATGATGGAGGTTCTGCATTTTTTGCAAAAACCATTGATGAGGTCAGACTTAAAAATAATCAAACATCTATTGAGGTCTTAATCCCTGATTTTAAAGGTAGCAAAGAAGCAATAGATAATATCATAAATGCCAATCCTGAAGTATTGAATCATAATTTAGAAACTGTTCCACGTCTTCAAAGAGAAATAAGAACTGCGGCATCTTATGGTCGTTCTCTAGCTCTACTTCAATACGCTAAGGAATCTCATTTTCTCGGAAAGACCAAGACTGGTTTAATTGTTGGCATGGGTGAAGAATTTGAAGAGGTAATAGCAGTACTTAAGGATTTATCTCGTATCAATATAGATATTGTCACTATTGGACAGTATTTAAGACCTACTCAAAGACATAGATTAATTGATAGGTACGTCTCTGAAGAAGAATTTCAACAATATAAAACTATCGGACAAGAGCTTGGTATCCCACATATTGAATCAGGACCTCTTGTAAGATCTTCATATCATGCAAAAGATTCCTTTGCCTCTGTTTGATATATAAATATACTTAGAGCAATGTTTGACGATGTAACAAAATCTATAAGAGTTCTTTCTGCTGCCGCTGTTGAAAGAGCAAACTCTGGACATCCTGGTATGCCACTAGGTATGGCGGATATTGGGGTTGTTTTGTACAAAAACTTTTTAAAAGTATCAAATAAACATCCAGACTGGATCAATCGGGATAGATTTGTCTTAAGCGCAGGACACGGTTCAATGCTTCTATATAGTCTTTTACACTTCAATGGATTCGATATATCTATTGATGAAATAAAAAATTTTAGACAATTAGGATCAAAAACTGCAGGACATCCAGAAAAAGATTTTGAGATTGGAATAGATACAACTACAGGACCACTTGGACAAGGATTTGCAAATGGCGTAGGTTTAGCAGTGGCTGAGAGATATCTAGCTTCTGTCTTTGGAGGGGATGTTGTGGACCATCATATTTATGGGATTGTTTCTGATGGTGATTTAATGGAGGGTATTTCAACTGAGGCCGCAGAACTCGCCGGATTATGGGAGCTCGGAAAACTAATTTACTTTTTTGATGACAACAACATTTCTATTGATGGAAATGTTACGCAGGTGTCGGTAACTAACCAAAAACAAAAATTTATTTCGATGGGATGGGATGTGCTCGAAATTGATGCACATAATGAAAATGAAATTATTGACGCAGTTGAATCTGCAAAAAGTGTTACCAATAAGCCGACATTAATTATCTCTAAATCAACAATCGGTAAGTACGCTCCAAATAAAGAAAACACAAGTGGAGTTCATGGTTCTCCATTGGGTGAAAATGAATTCGAGCTTTTTTTACAAAATATTGGGTTTTCGGGTGATCCATTTATTCATGATTCGGAAATTTATTCATATTTTGATGAAAAAAGAGCAGATGATAATTCAAAATTTGATGAATGGAATGCTAACTTAGAATCGAAACTTCAATCTGACAAGAATTTTAGGCAATTGTGGAACCAGTTTAATAATTTTGAGACCTCAGAGGTTGAACTGGAATGGTCAAGCGATGAAGCTTCTAGGGTTATCGGTGGCAAAATATTGAATGAATATGGTTTATCCAACAAATTTATTATTGGTGGATCTGCAGATTTAGCTGCTTCAACAAAACAAATAATAAGTGATGATACCTTTGGCTCAAATAATTTTGGAGGAAACAGTATTGAATTTGGAATTAGAGAACATGCAATGGGTGGAATTGTTAACGGTCTTGCATTACATAGTAATTTAATCCCATATGGATCAACTTTTTTAGTTTTCTCCGACTATATGAGGCCAAGTATGCGATTAGCATCTTTGATGAATGTTAACTCGTTATTTATATTCACTCATGATTCAATATATCTAGGAGAGGATGGACCAACACATCAGCCTATTGAACATTTAATGTCGCTAAGATTGATACCTAATCTTGATGTTATCAGGCCATCAAACAGCATGGAGTTAGTACATTCTTATAGATATGCATTAGAAAAAAGGGATAATCCTAAAGCAATAATTTTATCAAGACAGAACATGAAGTTTTTTGATAATGACGTTAGCTATAAGGATTTTCAAACAGGTGCTTATGAATTTATGCCTGGTTCAGACATTACTTTAATTGCAACAGGTTCAGAACTTGAACTTGCGTTTGAAATAAGTACGAAATTAAAAGATTTATCTATCCAAATAATTAGCGCTCCAATTTTAAATAGATTAAATGAAGAGAGGCTTGAATCATTAAGTCTTAATCAAAATATTTTTACAATTGAGTTGGGAAGAACAATAGGTTGGGATACGTATATTAAGAACATTAAAAAATCATTCTCAATAGATTCTTTTGGTGAATCAGCTCCGATCGATCAATTAGCTGAAAAATTTAACTTTAATGCTGAAAAAATATCTGATGAAATAAGAAGTTTATTGAATTAACAACCTGTATAAGATTTCATTGCTGCTTTAGTTCTTGTTCCTGCAACTCCATCAGGGATCAAACCAACTTTTCTTTGAAATGCTTTTATAGCCTCTCTAGTGTATGAACCCATTTCACCATCAATAATTCCAGGATTAAATCCATTATTTGCTAAAAATGTTTGTACCCCTGCAACGCTATCAAGTTTTGCTCCACTATTATCCCTTGCTTTACAAACGTTTCCAGACTCACAACCGGTGTAAGCTTTCATTGCTGCTTTAGTTTTATTACCAACAATGCCATCTGCATACAGACCCGTTTTTTGCTGAAATGCCTTGATAGCAGCTTTAGTTTTTGGTCCAGATTGCCCATCTACAGGCCCAGGGTTAAATCCGTTATTAGCAAGAAATTGTTGAACATCTAATACTGAATTAATTATGATTCCAGAATTATCTTTTGGCACACAAGCATCATTACCTGCGTTAGGATTTGAAACAGCTGTTTCGGCTACATTTTCAACCTCGCCACCAGATGGTTCCCAAGAGTTATTAAAAGGTGATGACTCAAATAAATTACTTGAAATCAACGATTTACCAACAAGCTTATCGATAATGTATGAGACTTCTCCTATTGAAATTTTTCTACTTGGGCAAAATTTATCACTTATTGAACTACATGCTGGAATCACATCGTTAGCTGCAAGGGTATTTATCTCATTTGTCCACTTACTTGCACCTTCATCTGAATATTTATCAACTGATCCAGAAAGATTTGTTGTTGTTCCAGCTTTAATTGATCTAACTAATAGACATGCAAACTCATCTCTAGCGACTGTTTCTTTGGGTAAAATTTCGAATGGACTTCCAAAACATACCTGCATTCCATAGTATGGCAATCCATTAATTGCAGATTGGTAAATACTTGTATCGTCATCACTATAAGCATTTGGTGAATCTTGTGGAATACCTCCAACTACAGTGATAATCGCTGCAGCTTCCTCTCTTGTTAGTGTTTTTGCCTGACAACCAGATGAATTACCATCACATTTATTTATTAAACCTGCTTTTGCAAGATAAGAAAGTCCCGCGCTAGAGGTTGCATATTGGGCTGTTTCTCCAGCTGACAAATTTTCTGATGAACCGTTAGCACTTGAAGATGTATTAGCCTGGACTGGACCTACTGCAAGATTTGAAACGTCAGATGTACTTGAAGTTTTAAAGTAATGAGATCGAAATCCTAACTGTGACTTAATATTTCTTCCAGATTTTGTTACTGACTTTGCTGATCCATTTTTGAAACCTTTCATTGTCACCTCTAAAGCAGCACCAGACTCTGCAACTGATGAAACATAAATGTCAGTAATTGCATCAAAACAAGGAGTATCACCACATAGTATATTTTTAGATAGTTGATAGGTATTGAAGTCAAAGGACCACGCAGCTTTAGAATTACCAACTCTATTATCTATTGACCATGGATCATCAACAGTTTTAAGGTAAGGCCACGGTGTAGCAGATCCAAATCCAACAACATTTGTGTTCGTCTTACCACCAGTTGATGAAGAATAAAATGCTTGAATTACTGAGCTACGAGTATATGAACCGTCATAGGTGATTACTTTTCCAGAGGTATTGTTTACAGCTTGTACCCAATTTGGTCCAGCAATTTCTTTAAGATAACCATAATAATACTGACTAGAAGCCGTAGAGCCTATATGACACCAACAATAAGCCTTTTGTTTTTCACTTAAGCCAGCATCTAGATTTGTAGACGAAGATGGTATATTCTCATCTAAATAGTGGAAAACTGCATAACTTCTCCCAACAAGAGCTTGGGCTTCAAGCGCTTTAACATTCCAATGAGAGGGCATTTCAGCTAGGCCATATAAATATTTTTCTAGGTTTACTGACAAAACAACATGAAAACCAGATGAAACATTTTTTGATCTCAATTTCAAAATTCCGTGCTTATGTTCTCGGGGTCCAACTCTAATTCTTCCTCCATCAGACCATTTAATGCTCATATTGCAACTTGCTCTTATTTTTGGAACAAGTGGATGACCTGTCATGTAACATTCACTTCCACTGTTTATTACACTTATAGTTGCACCACCACCAATTTTCAAAGGACCCCAAGCAGACTCACATGGGCCATCAGATGTTGCATCAGATTTTATTTTATTGATGAGCTCATCATTTATAGATCCTGTTTGACCTAATCCTACAGATGCTTGATAACTTCTAATTGCATCTGCGGTTTTATCACCATAGGCACCATCAATAGGACCTGGCTCAAAGCCTCTTGAAGTGAGAAATAATTGCACTCCAGCAGTATTTGATAATCCATCTTGACAGATATTAAGAGATGGTGGACTCGACGAAGGTAGAGTTGTTAATGTTATACTTTTTGCATTCCTAGCAAGACCCACCCATAAAGCATTGTTATTTGATGCTATATCTGGAGAAGACAGAGAAATATCTCCTAAATTTCTTACATTTGTACCTTGAAAATAATAATTAACAACTTCATCAGAAGTACAAGAACTTGTGTTACTACAAAATTGTGCACCCAACTCTGTTAAGCCTTTTGTTCCATATTGGCTTAAGCCAACACCATGTCCCCATCCACTCCCAGTAAAAGTAAAAGTAGTTGAACTATAACTTCTCATTGCTTGCTTTGTTGCCGGACCAACAACACCATCTGCAGTTAGTCCTACGCTAGCTTGAAAACTTTTTATAGCCCCGGTAGTTCTTCCACCAGATACACCATCTATCGGTCCTGGGCTAAAACCGTTACAGTTTAAAAATGTTTGAATATCTTTTATTGAATTTAATGGTGCAACAGCATTGTCTGCACAACCTATATTTACATCATGTCTCACAATTGAATGAGAATGGGTATTAGAAAAAGCCTCTGTCTGTCCTATAGATATAACAAAAATTGCAGCAAAGAAGAAGGATAATGTAAATCTAAAAATGCCCCGTAACATTATTCTATTCTAACCTACCCTTTCTAATTTATTTAATTTAGATAGTCGTTTTCCACTTTTTATACATTTCAACACCAAAGTAATATGTTAAAAATAAAGCAAAAATTACATATGTAACCGGAAAAAGTTTCCCCTCTAGTTCAGGGTACATACTTGGCGAAAGAAATGTAATTGAAAAAAACAATATTAAACCAACCAGCTTATTTAATTTGTAACCAATAAGGGCTACGTAGCTAAGAATTGAATAAATACCCAAGGACATGAAAAAATTTACACCTAGAGTAAATTCATTCAAATTAAAAATATTATTTGTAATGTAAATGAAAATAAATGATATAACTATCGCTTTTAAAATCCTAAGCTGATTTATATTCTTTAACATATATTGTTATTGTAAAAGATATATGGAATTGAACCTATTTGTTTATGTTTTACTAACATTTTGTATTCCCTATCTTTCTTATTCAAACTTCAGAATTAAGCCAAGAAAAGGATTCAGTATATTATTTATTTCGATTATTTCTACTATTATCTTGCTAAATTTTAGCCTTTTAACTGTACTTGGCACTCTCTTATTGATTGCTACTTTGCTGATAAAAAATAAAAAAATATATCCCTATTTTTATGGTTCAAGTTTTACCTTGCTTAACTTTGAGATTTTCAATATATTAAATTTAAACATTTTCGATTTTTTCCTAAATTATTTGTTTCCAATATCCTTAGTAAGTGGTGTTTTTTCATCTATGATGATTGGTCATTGGTTTTTGGTAGACCCAACAATATCAAAAGAAGGTATGAAAAAAATAGCTATTACCAGTACTTTTCAATCTTTAATTCTTATACCACTTGTCTTTTTTGAATTTATTGGTCAAGATATTGAGAATATATTCAAAAATGTAATCTTGATACTTTTTCTTTCTACATCAATTTTGTCGTTTGCTTCCTATAAATCGTTGGGCGAAAAATCATATACAGGAGTTATGGCTTCTACAGGATTGAGTTATTTGTCATTAATTGTTTCACTAGGAGCTTCTGGAGGTCTTTTACTTTTGTCCTAGGACTATATTGATAGTAATGAAGATATATACAAAAAAAGGAGATAAAGGTGAAACCCGCATGCTTTTTGGTGATGCAGTTTCAAAGGATGATTTAGCTCCCGATGCATATGGATCTGTCGATGAACTTGTTGCTGCACTTGGCTTAATACGAGCAGATAAAGACTTACCAATTGAAGTCCAAGAAAATGTTCTAAGGATTCAGAGAGAATTGTTTATTGTTGGAGCTGAATTAGCGACAACTAAAGAAAATAGAAAAAAACTTGAACCTGACAAAACTTTAGTTGAAGAAAAAATGATTTTACAACTTGAAAAAGATATCGATTTTCTTGAAGAAAAAAATGGAATTCCTGAATTTTTTGTAGTTCCTGGTGAAAATAATATTTCCGCAAAATTTGATTGGGCTCGGGTAGTTTCAAGAAGAGCTGAAAGAAAATGTGTAAGATGGCAAAAACATCTTGAAATAAACGATTCCGAAGTAGTGGTATATTTAAATCGACTATCTGATCTTTTATGGATGCTAGCAAGAGAGTTTGAGAATGATTGGACACCAAGTAAATGAAAATTGATATATTGTTTCTGAATGATGAAATGAACGGTCATGATGAATACTTCGATAATGATTTGTTTCAAGAATATTGTGAAACACATTCTTTTGAAGGCAAAAAGAATCAGATACTTTCAGTTCCACCATCATATTCAAAGAATGAGAATTTAACATTTATCGTTGGCCTTGGTAAAAATAAAGAAGATATTAACTTTTATGATCTAGGGACCTTAATCGGATCAAAAATTAATTCCGATGCAGAAATTAAATTTTTGAACGTTGTGGAAGATGCAAATTTAATTATTGATGGAATCTTATATGTTCAGTATAAATTCAATAACTATAAATCTAAAGATGATTCTTCTGTAAACAATATTACATTTCAAGATCTAGATTCCTCAGAAAATGAAATAAAAAAGAACTCCGTATTTTGGGTTAGAGATTTAATAAATACACCTGCTTTGGATAAGTCACCAGAGCAATTTATTAACAAGGTAAAAGATCTAGTTGACTCATCAGGAATAGAAGTTGAAGTTTATGATCAAAAGTGGCTTGAAGAAAATAATTTTGGTGGTGTTTTGGGTGTTGGGAAAGGCTCTGATAGGCCCCCATATTTTTTGGTTGGCAAATACAATTCAAATGCAAAATATCAAGTATCTTTGATTGGAAAAGGAGTGCTTTTTGATACAGGTGGATACTCCTTGAAGAGTCCTGCTGGTATGGAAACAATGAAAACTGATATGTCAGGAGCAGCTAGTGCCTGGGGTGTAATCAATATCATTGCAAGAACAAATCAGGACATAGGTTTAACCGTTTACACACCGATTGTAGAAAATATGATTAGTGGGTCCGCGATAAGACCCGGTGATGTACTTAAAACTAGAAATGGTAAAACAATTGAAGTTATGAATACTGATGCAGAAGGAAGATTAATAATGTCTGATGCTTTGGCATTTGCTGCTGAGACTAATCCAGACCTAATCTGTGATATCGCTACTTTAACGGGAGCTTCTTATGTAGCTTTAGGCCTTGATATTGGTGCTATATTTTCAAACAATAGTGATTTAGAAAAAACATTCATTGAATCTGCCAAAAATACAAATGAAAATTTTCACCCTCTTCCACTATTCGATGGTTATAGAAATCTAATTGATTCAGATTTAGCTGATATGAAGGTGGAAGATTTGGTGGAGCAATAACTGCCGCACTTCTTTTAAAAGAGTTTATTGGTGAAAATGACTGGATACATTTGGACATAGCCGGTCCAGCACGCTCAGATAATAGAAAGGGTGCAACTGGATTTGGAGTTTTATCACTTTATGAATTTTTTAAAAATTTAGATTAGTCTTCGTTTTTACTTCCAATAATAAATGAAAGTGTGTCGCCAGTAGATACGGTACCTCCTTGAGCAACATTAGTTCCCATGACTTTTCCTTCACAATTTATTAAGTCGGTTTCTTCAAATGTATTTTTAAGGAAAAGTATTACATTTGTCTCCCTCATAAATTCCTTAACTAAACTTTCTGCCTCATCGATTGTGTATTCACAAGGTGGTAGATTCGGAAGATTTCCAGTAAATTTTTTACCCGACACTTCAAGAATAACTTCTGTACCTTCAGGCATTTCAACTCCAATACAGTCGTCTTCCTCTTCAGAGTTATTATTACTTTCATCTGAATCATTTGATTCTTCCTCACGATTACAATTTTTAACATTTTGTTTTAGAACTAATCCAGGTGCTTCTTCTGAGTCAACGAGATTTATTGTTGGAAGTATATACCCAGAGAAAGCAATTTCTTCTGCATCAAGAACGTTTAATCCAACTAATTCTGGAATTTCTATTTTAGGAATTTCATAATATCTATCTATATCAATAGGATCTTCAGGCCATTCTTGAATAGGTAAATCTTTAACGACTTCTTCCATAAATTCTTTCCAAATTGGTGCGGGAACTCTACCTCCTGAAACATTTTTAATGAGCTCACCATTAATCTCTACATCAGTAAGTGGTAATTGTTCCTCAGCAAAACCAATCCAAACTGAGGAAGTATATTGAGGAATGAATCCTATGAACCATGCTTCTCTGAATCCTTGGTGGGTACCTGTTTTACCAGCAATTGGTCTATCGTCTAAAACTGCCCTTGTACCTGTTCCAATTTGAGCTGCAACCTCAAGTGTTTTTCTGACTGCAGCAGCTGCTGCTGGATCTGGAATACTTGTTCTAGTAGAGACAATATGTTTATAAAGTAGTTGTCCATTTGAGTCTTCAATTTTCTCTATTAAATAGGGAGGTGCTAGTTTTCCATTTGTAGCAAAGGAAGAATATGCAGAAGCTAATTCAATGGGTGTAACAGCTCCAGCACCGAGAGTTAAAGAAATTACTGGTTCAAGTTCTGAATCAATACCAATTCTTTTTGCCGTACTAGCGAGTTTTTCCCCTCCAATTTCTGATGCCAACTGAGCAAAAACTGTATTAATTGATCTTCTAGTAGCTTCCTCAAGTGATACCATTCCAGATGTATCGAGTAGTTTTATAGATCTGTTGTACTCCGATTTGTCCTGACATGGTTTGAAAATATATTGCTTATCAGCTTCAAGATCGACTTGTATTAAGTTACTTTGCTCATCAATAAGTAATTCATCTGAAACTACGGTTTGATTCTCTTCTTTTTCAATATTTTCATTTTCACTATAAATTATTGGAAGACCTTCCTCATCAAATTGGTTTAGTGTCTTTCCTATCTCTAATAATTTATCACTCTCATCTTCAATATCATCTAGCCCTTCAGCTAAAGGAAATTGTTCAATAAAGTCTTTATTTTTAATTTCATCTATATGGGTTCCAATGCATTGAAGTTCAATCGCACGGTCTTGAGCAGCAATTTTATTTATGTATCTGTCAGCTGTTATGGATGTTCCATAGTTTCTTACAACCCAATTAGTTCCAACTCCATCAGGAGCACATGGATATCCACAATCAATTTCAGTGGGGGATCTGGAGTCTCGATGACTGTATAATTGCGAACCTGTTTCTAATGCTGCAAGGAGTGTAATTGGTTTAAATGCAGAGCCTGGATTTCTTTTTCCTTGAGTAGCTAAATTATATTGTTCTTCATCAAAAGGAATTCCTGATGCCATTACTTCAATTGCACCCGTAAAGTTATTTAGTAGTGTTATTACCCCTGTCGGTTTTGGTTCATTTTCCTCTTCTGAATCCTCATCAATTGAAGATGGAACCCATTTGTTAAGAATTAAGTTTGCATGCTCTTGCAATGCGAGGTTCACAGTTATATATATTTTTAAACCACCTCCACCAGTACAACTTGTATCGTCAGATGGACAACCAAAAAGTTTTTTCTTCCTATCTTCTTTAGTACCTCCTAAAAAGGCAAATTGAGGATCATTAAGTAATTGCCTTTTGACTTCCGCTGATACGTGCTCAGCATTGTTTTCAATATTATTTGGTTCTGATATGACCAAAGGGGCTAACTTTGCTGATCTGTGCTGAACATCAACAATAAAGCCTTCTTTAAGCATAATATCTAATACATCATTTCTTCTCTCAAGAACTCTGTCAGGATATTTTCTTGGATTGTAATATGCAGGACTTCGGATAATCACAACCAAGGTTGCAGCTTGATCTAACGTAAGTTCAGATACCTCTTTATTGAAATATTCCAATGCTGCTGATTGAAGACCATATGCACCCGATCCCCAATAAATAGAATTAATGTAATACTCTAATATTTGATCTTTTGTATACCTTCTCTCAAGCTCGGCTGCGACTACTGCTTCTGCTACTTTTCTTCTTATTGATATTTCATCTCCAACAAATGATTGTTTAGCTACTTGTGAAGTTATTGTTGAACCACCTCTGGTTACACCTCTTAAGTTGTCAAGAACAGCACTTAAAATTGCAATAAAATCGACACCTTCATGTTGATAATAGTTACTATCTTCTGCTGCTAGCAAAGTGTTTATAACAAATGGAGGAACATCGGTTAATTTGATGGGATCCCGATTTAAACCATCATGTAACTCATCAAGAATTACATCGTCACTTGTAATAATTATTGATGGCTCTGATAAAGATACAAAATCTAAAACCATTCCCTCTGCTCTTGGAAGAAATCTATCCTCAAGTTCATATATCGTACTCATTCCAGATTTGATTGGAAGAAATACAAAAAATCCAATCCAACCAGCAACTAGAAGAGTTGAAATTGCTAAAATTATTCCAACTATATATCTGGTACCAAATCTTGATTTTGATTCAAGTTCATGAATTTGTGCCATGAGAAGATTTTAGTATTCATAAAATTCAACTTTGCACTAGTCGAATTTATTAATTTATATGTAGAATTAATTAACTATGGAATATTCACCAGGCTTAAGAGGAGTAATTGCTGGAGAAACTAAAATTTCTACTGTCGGAATGGAAGGCACCTCTTTAAGATATCGTGGCTACGATGCAATAAAGCTTACAGAAACTCATACGTATGAAGATGTTGCATCCCTAATAATAAGTGATGATTTAAACGGCTCTGAGTTTACAACTTTTTTCAAGCAATACTATACAGAATTAAATGGGGACAATGATGTAAATAATCTTTTCAAACAAATTAAATCAAGACTCCACCCAATGGATGTTATTAGAACAATTGTTTCTTATATTGGAGAATCAGACAAAAAATCTGATTTAGAATTAACAACTCAAATTTCTGCCGCTGTAGCCTATGTCATAGCGAGTTACAACGAGAATGATACGAGCGAACTAGATGACAAGTATACAGTTGCAAGTTCTATGTTAAGTAATAATGCATCAAGTGATCAGTTACAAGCGCTAGATGATATCTTGATTCTTTATGCAGAGCATGGATTTAATGCGTCAACTTTTGCTACAAGAGTTACAGGTTCTACAAGGTCAGATTTAACAAGTTCAATTGTCTCTGGTATAGGAACGCTGAAAGGTGAATTGCACGGTGGAGCAAACGAGCGAGCAGTTGAATTAATAAATTCATTTAAAGATGTAGATGATGCAACATCAGGTGTTATGAAAATGCTTGAAGAAAAGAAAAAAATTATGGGATTTGGTCATGGTGTTTACAAAATTCAAGATCCTAGAAGTCCGGTTGTTAAAAGCTGGGTTGAGAAACTAATTTCTGATGATGATGCAAAACTGAGATATGAAATCGCTCAGAAAATTGATGAAATCATGGATCAAGAAAAAAAGTTATTTCCAAATGTTGATTTTTATGGTGGTCTTTTGCTCTCTGAGTTAGATTTTGATGTAAATTTATTCACTCCTATTTTTGTTGCAGGTAGATCAGTTGGCTGGGCAGCTCATTATTTTGAACAAAGAGCAGACGACACATTAATTAGACCTGCTGCAAAATATATTGGAGTTGAAGAAAGAGACTAATTTTTGGTTCAACAAAATATTGATAAAATAATCTCAAATTATCTTACAAAGAACATTGTATTTTCTGAGGAAAATTTACTTGCCACGAAATTATCACTTTTAGACACTCTGGGTTGTATTTATAATGCTTCAACTTATGAAGATCCAATGAGATTTGCAACAAGAGGTAAGTATGGTTCTAATACAAATCCTTTTTTGGTTATAAATGATATGCAATCTTCTAAAGACATTACAAGGTACCTTTCAATATTGACCAGATGGTTTGATTATAACGATACCTTTTTGGCAAAAGAGTGGGCACATCCATCTGATAATATTGGGACAGCATTTGGTTACTTTTTCAATCACAAAGACAAAAATCTCTCAGAATTTCTTCAATCGATAATCCAAATGTATGAGATACAAGGGTGCTTAGCATTGGGTACCTCTTTAAACGAAAAAGGTTATGACCATGTTTTTTATGTCAAACTTGCATCGGGAGTAGTATTTTCGTCCTTACTATCAAACCAAAATGAAGAATCAATATCAAGAACAGTAAATAATATTTTACAAGATGGCGTCAATTTAAGATCTTATAGACAGGCGCCAAATGTTGGAAAAAGAAAAAGCTGGGCTGCAGGGGATGCTGCATCCAGAGGTATTGAGATTGCTGAAATAAGTGAGTTTTCAGATAGTATTTACGAAAATATACAAGATGATCAGATTTGGGGATTCAATAAAGTTTTTTTAGGTGACGATATTTTATCCTTTGGTAAAGAACTTGATGATTGGGTAATTCAAAACATTTTATTTAAGGTCTTGTATCCAGCAGAGTTTCATGGACAATCCGCAGTTGAGGCTTCTTTTCAATTATCTGATTTATTTCATGAAAAAGAGAAAGATATTAAGGAAATAATTATTGAAACGCACGAGCCAGCATTAGATTTAACCTCGGAAACTTATAGTGATAATTTTCATGGTTTAAACAAAGTAAATTCTTTAAGAAAAAAGATAAAAGTTCATGAAAATAAAAACTTTACAAAAAATTATTATGACATTGCTAAACGACATATTTCAAATGAGATTTACTTTAAATATAACGACGGCTCATTTTCTGATAAAGTGAAAATTGAAACTCCTATTGGTCATCCAGATAGAAGGGCTGAGGCAATACCCTTATTGAAAGATAAATTTGTACATAATGTTAAAAATTACTTTTCAGATAAAAAAGCTGAAAATTTATGGGAAAACATATTACAAATCGATATAGAATCTGGCTTTAAAGAACTTTTAAATTTATTGGACAATGATTAGAGACATTTATCTTTTAGTAGGAGGAGAAGCTACAAGACTTAGACCTCTATCAGAAGGTATCCCTAAAGCATTACTTACGATAAAGGGAAGACTGTTAATTGATTTAATTCTTGAGAATTTGGAAGAATCAAATTTAGATAACATAAATTTAATTTGTTCAATAAAGCATGAAAGCTATTGGACAGACTACAAAAAGAATTCCAAATATAAGGTGAACTTACATTTTGAACATGAAAAATTAGATACTGGTGGATATGTAGTTAAAAATATAGAACATTTTGATGATAAATTTTTGTGTATGAATGGAGACTTGCTCATTGATATGAATTTTGAATCGTTTCTAGAAGTTGCAAATAGTTCAAAAAATTCTACTATCTGTTCAATACCCGTTGAAGATCCATCAAGATATGGCGTGCTTGAGTTGGAAGGTACAAAAATAATAAACTTTATTGAGAAGCCAAAAGACATGAAATATGGAAACAATATAAGCCTAGGTGTATATTGTTTTCACAAAAAAGATATCAAAGAAATCAAAAACAATTTAGAAGTACCCTGTTCTTTTGAGAAAAATGTATTTCCTGAATTAGCGAAAAACAATTTATTGGATTGTTTTAGTGTAAATGGAAATATGTTAGATGTAGGAACAAGAGAGTCATATATATATGCTCATACAGAAAATAAAACTAATTGGATTTCTGAATCAGCGACTATCGGAAAAGACACGGTGATAGAGAATAGCGTTATATTAGGTTCAAGTTCCATTGGAAACAATGTTCAAGTTAATAATTCAATAATCTGCAGTGAAGCGATAATTGAAGATAAGGCAGTCATAAATGACGAAATTTTTAAATCATGAAATATAAAAAAGCATTAGTAACAGGTGGAGCTGGATTTATTGGGTCACATTTAGTAGAGGAATTACTGAAAAACAATGTAAGAGTTTTAGTTATTGATAATTTATTGACAGGAAAAAAAACAAATTTACACAGATTAGAAAACATAGAAGTAATCTATGATGACCTTGGTTCTCATGAATCAATAAAAGAAATTGAAAAATTTAATCCTGAAATTTGTTTTCATTTAGCAGCACAATCTTCAGTTGTAATTTCTGTAGAAGATCCATTACTAGATTTTGAACATAATCTTTTACAGCCTATTAAATTAATACAAACACTGATAAGTACAGATTGTAAGAAGTTTGTTTTTAGCTCTTCTGGAGGAACAATATTTGGCGAACCTAATATAATTCCAACTTCTGAAGAAGACTTTGCAGGTGAACCAGTTTCTCCTTATGGTGTAGCAAAAAAAAAGCTTAATGACTTTATAAAATTGATGTTAGAAAATGAAAAAATGTCATACTCAATTTTGAATTTATCAAATGTTTATGGTCCACGTCAAGATCCCCACGGAGAAGCAGGAGTAATGTCAATATTTACTGGAAAAATGCTAAATAATGAAAAACCAATAATTTATGGTGATGGAAACCAAACAAGAGATTATATATATGTTGCGGATGTTGTGAGTGCATTAATTAAATCATCTGAAAATGATAATGATTTATTTTTAAATATAGGAACAGGTGTTGAAACATCTGTAAATGAGTTGGTGTCACTAATCTCAACAAAAACTTCATGGGAAGGAGAACCTGATTACAAACCACAGAGAGACGGAGAATTGCTGAGGAGTGTTTTAAATAACAACAAAGCGAAGAAAAGTTTGGATTGGGAACCAGAGTATGATTTAAATAAAGGTATTGAAGAATTAGTAGATTGGTTTAAGAATTCATAAAAATTTTTTAAAGAAAGAAATCTTCGTCTTCTTTTCTTATTAATTCTCCAACTCCCAAATCAGAGGATTTATAATCTACACCTCTTATGATTGCTACAGGTATATTGTCACTTTTTTTCATAACTAATTCTGCAGCACCAGCTAGTTCGTCAATAATTGCAATTTCAGTGGCAAAAAGTTCATTATCGAAAGCATCTTTTTCACCGATATAGCTTTCCAAAGGTTCAATTCCAGATGAACCTATAGCAACATTAGTTTGACCTTTTCTCCATGCTCTTCCAAAAGTATCAGATATGATCACGCTGACTTTTTTATTCGTGTTGTATTCAATTTTCTTTTGTATATCTCTAGATGTTTTATCTGGATCTTCAGGCAATAGTAAAACAGAACCTTTTTTTATGTTTGATTTATCTATTCCTGCATTTGCACAAATAAAACCATGTTTTGTTCTTGCAATTATCGTATCGCCTCTTTTTCTTAAAATTTCTAAAGATTCTTTTTCAATTAATTCTTCAATATTTTCAGAATTGTTTTCTATCAATCTATTCTCAACTTTAGATACGATCTTTTGGGTGACAACTATTACATCATTGTCTTCAAGAGCAATATTGTTGTTTTCAAATCCTTTTATTAATTCATCAGCTAAATCATGCTTTGGTGAAAATTCAGGCAAATTTTTAATAGGAATGATAGTTATATTATTCATGGTCAATAATGAATTTAGCTAAGTTGGTGGTGTCTTCTATAGATTTAAATAATATATTTGTTTCGATTGTATTTTCAGCTCCATCGGAATCACCATCATGCACTATATAGAAATTTCCTACATAATCATAAAACTTTTTAATTCCACTTATGTCACTCGTATAACCAAGATCTTCAAAATTTTTTTTGGAAGGACCCTTAATTGCTTTATCTTGTATGAATGGTGAAACAATGTAAGTTGTATCATGGTTAATTAATTTTTCCTTTAAATTTTTTATCGAGAGAATTGGACCAATAGAAAGGATTGGATTTGAAGGTCCAATCACTATTTTGTCAGCTTTTTCAATTGCTCTAGAAACTTCATTAGTCATATCTGCATCCTCAGAATTTAAATAGATAATATCACTCAAATCAGGCTCCGATTTTAATTCAACAAAATATTCTTGAAAGTCTAATAATTTATTTTCAGTGGTTTTCAATTTTGTACTAACTAAATTATCTGTCATTGGAAATATTTTGCAATTTAATCCAAATTTATCAGATATTATCTTTGTTATCTGAGTAAGTGATTTGCCCTCTGAAAATAATTGATTTCTAAAAAGGTTTAAAGCAAGATCTTTATCACCAATACTGAATTCTTGAGGAAAATATTTTTTAAATTCTTCACTTACAACAAAACTATCATTTTTTTGGCCCCATCCAAGATCACCCTCAATTCCAGCTAATGCATAAATTACAGAATCTATATCTGGAGATAACCTAACTCCCTGTATAGTTTCATCATCACCGGTATTTATGATGATTGTTAGATCGATTTCTTTGAGATTGTAAAAACCTTTTGCAAGTTTTGCTCCACCAATTCCACCTGATAAATAAACAATTTTTTTCATACTTTATTACTCTTACCAATATTCCATTAACATTTTAATAATGGTAGATAGAGAAATTCTAGAAGCAATATCTGAATTAGGAGAATCAGATTTAAAAAGATTACGTATCCTAATTGATAACAAGCTTGGGCCCACAGGTAATGAACAAAAAATATCCTATAGGCAAAAATTAATAAAATGTGGAAGAGAATCTTGTAATAGTTGTCCTCATGGACCGTATTGGTATGCTGAGTGGTCAGAAAATGGTAAAAGAAGTACTAAATATCTTGGAAAGATTTTAAATGAAATCAGTTAGTAAAAATTTAAATTCAAATATTTCTCAAAAATTATTTTACTTACTGGTTTTAGTCTTATTTCTACGAGTTGATTTAGTTTTTGAAAACAATACACCTACTGGTGGAGATATGGGAGCTCATATTGTTGCAATTGATACTTTTATAAAAGACTTTATGCCAAATCTTCAAATAAACGGATGGTCAAATGATTGGTTTGGTGGATATCCTCTGTACTATTTTTATTTTCCTCTTCCAGCAATAATCACATTCATCTTTAATCTTATATTCCCTTTTGGAATTGCTTTCAAAATTATGGTTGTAATGTCAACCATTTTAGTTGTTTACTCTATCGAAAAATTAATGAGAAAAACATCGAATCAAATTTCAATCTATGGTGCTACGGCTGGATTATTTTATGTTTTTACTGAGTCGTTTACTATTTATGGTGGCAATTTAGCATCAACATTGGCAGGGCAGTTTTCTTTTGCGTATTCATTAGCATTTGCAAATCTATCAATATTTTATTTAATTAAATCGAAAAATAGTTTTAGATTTTCAATTAGTTCAATCTTTCTTGCTCTCTGTTTGTTGTCTCATTTAATTCCATTTATTATCTATTCTCCAATTTATGCATTTTATTGGTTATCAAAAAAACAAAATCTAAATCAAAGAATACTCTCAATCTTTATTTTCTTAGCACTTGCATCAAGATGGTCCGTCTCATTGTTGATGAATTTAGAATATACGACAAATATGAGTTACACTCCATTTTCTAGATTAGATGATTTGATCAAGAAAGATATTTTACCCATCATCTTTATCTTGATTGGTTTATTGATAGCAAAGCATAAAAATTTGATTAAATACAAGACAATAAACTTATTTGATCTTTATATTATCTCCTCATCTGTTCTTCTTTATTTTTATGTCCCAGAAGGTGCTCTTTGGAATGGTAGATTGGTACCATTTTTCAATCTTGGAATTATTTTTTTATTTTTCAAAGCAGTAGAAATTTTTATTGATGATATGAATCTTTATCAACAGGGAGTCAATGTATTAACAGGCCTATTTTTAGGTGGAACAATTTATTGTTTGTATATATTTTATGAGAAATGGTCTACTAACCAATCATATTTAAATCTTTACATACCAATCATTTTTCTGATAATGATTTTTGCAATCCTAAATTTAAAAAATGTTGTTGTACAACTTAATTTGCTAATTATTTCAATTATTTTTTCTACTATATCTTTCTTGCCACATTGGCTTAATTGGAATTTTACAGGTTACGAAGGAAAGAACGACTGGAATCAAATTCAAAACTTATACACACAATTAGACAATTTAAAACCTGGAAGGATTATGTGGGAACCGAATTCAGATATGAATAAATATGGAACACCAATGACTCTAATGACAATTCCTTATTTTACAAAACATACAAGCATGGAAGGTTTATATTTTGATTCAAGTATTACAACCCCATTTCATTTTATATCTGTATCTGGTTTGGCAAAAAGACCATCAAATCCAGTAGGTGGACTGTCATATATAAATAATCAATTTGATAAAGGTGTAGATTATCTTTATGACCTAGGTGTAGATTATTTCATTACTTACACAGAAGAAATTGAGAGTAAAGCAATGAATTCTGATGGACTGACATTTCTTTTTTCATCAGAGCCGTTTTCGGTATTTGAAGTCAATTCCTCAAAAGTTGAATTAATTTATCAAGATATTGAAGTGTTTTCAAAAGTAAACAAACAAGAAGGCATTCTTAGTTCAGTTTTTAGGGACACTAATATAACTAATTTTTTTCAAAAAGCATATGAAAATTTTGATGAACTTGATGAAAAGAGAGTTGTTGAAGCAAATAATAAAATATTGATACAGCCATCGAATAAGAATGATTTAGAAATCACAGACATAAAAATTACAAACAAGAAAATTTCATTTTTTACAAACAATCCTGGTGAATTACATTTAATTAAAGTTTCTTACTTTCCAAATTGGTCTATCTCAAACGGGCTTGGGCCATTTAGGACCTCTCCATCATTTATGTCAGTTATACCAAACGAAGAATATGTAGAGATTAACTTTGAAAAAACCACACTAGAAAAAAACAGCTTCTATTTTTCAATATTTTCATTAGTCTTATCATTGATTATTTTTATTAGATCTTTAAAAAATGTTAAAAAAACTTAAAAATTCAAAATTATTAAGAGGTGATTCCACCTATGCACAACTATTCAGAACGTATATTGTTGGTGGATTCAATTTAGTATTTGGTCTTGGTATTAGCTATTTATTTCAATTTTTTGTTTTTTATTCAATTGAGATTCCATTAAGAACTTATTTAACAAATATTTTTGCTTTTTCAATTGGAGTTATAGTTTCATATTTTTTGTCTAGACGAATTATTTTCAAATTATCTATATACGAAGGGGGTTTTAAAGAATTTGTTAAATTTTTGATTACTAATTTAATCAACTTAGTTGTTCCATTGTTTATCTGGTTTTTAATTGACTTGATAAGACCATCAATTCAAGATAACGAAATACAATTTCTTATAGCAACTGTTTTGATACATGGATTTATTCTTCCCATCAAATATTTAATTTATAAATTGTTTGTATTTAAAGACTCTTTAAATAATTGAAGCCGTAATAAAAATAAACTTTTTAGTGTTCTAGGAATTCTTGTAAAAATAACAGACACACTTGGTCTAATTTCATTTACTTTTGCAGGTACTTCGAGAATCTTGTATCCAGATTTCTCTATTCTAATTAAAAGTTCAGTATCAAAAATATCCTGTGTTGAAATCACATTATTGATTTCTTTTTGAATATTAAATCTTCTTATAGCTTTCATTCCATGAGTATCGCTAAGTGAGGTTCGAAATAAAAGTTTTAAAATTAATACAAATATTGATGTTGCCATTTTTCTGATAAATGTTCTTTCATCTTCAGATTCATTTAATCTTTTCGATGCAACTAGTGCTACGTAATTCTCATCTAGTTCCAATGATTGCTTAAGAAATTTTTTTGAAAAATAATCAATATCAAAGGATATTACAATATCATTTTTTGCAATTTCAAATCCATTTTTTAATGCAAGACCATAGTTTGCATAATTACTATTTATCGTAAAACAATTATCTTTATCTTCTATAAAGGCATGAATGAGATTTTTTGTGTTGTCTAAAGACCCGTTTTCGGAAAAAATAATTTCAAACGGCATATTCATCTCTTGGCAAATTTTGAAGATTTTATCAGCAGATTCTAAAAAGATTTCTTCTTCATTAAATACTGGTATTACAACTGAAAAATTATTAATCATGCTGTTCATTTTCATAAACATTACAATACATATGGAGTGGATGAAAATAAACTAGATTTAATTTTTAAGGCCTACGATGTTAGAGGTGTTTTTAATGAAACAATTACACCAAAAGTTGGTTTTAAAATAGGCGCAGCTTTTGCTTCTTATGTAGAATCAAATGAAATTATTGTTGGTCATGATGGCCGTATTTCAAATAATGAAATGTTTGCAGCTATAAGCTCTGGAATACAATCAGTTAATAAAAAAGTTTTGTATGTTGGTATGGTTCCAACAGATGTTGTTTATACGCTTTCTGGAATTAAGAATTTACCTGGTTTGATTATTACAGCATCTCACAATCCAAAAGAGTACACAGGTTTAAAGTTTTGTGACAGTGGAGCGGTAGCGATCGGTCAAGAAACAGGATTAAAAGAAATCAAGAATTTAGCAGAAAAATTTAACGATGAATTTAACATGTCAGAATTACCTGAAATGCAACCTTTGAATCAACTTTATTTAGAACATTTTAAAAATATAGTTGATCCATCTGAAATAAGTGACAAAGTGAAATTTGCTATTGATGGTGGAAATGGCGTCCTTGGTGCAATTATTGAAGATCTATCAGAATCCTTTAGTTTAAATTTTGAAGGCCTTTATTTGGAAGTAGATGGCAACTTCCCAAATCATCCAGCAGATCCTTCCAATCAAGACAATCTCTTAGATCTAAAGAACAAAGTACTGTCACAAAATTTTGATTTTGGAGTTGCTTTCGATGGAGATGCTGACAGGTCTGTATTTGTTGATGATAAAGGAAACGTAATTACTGGAAGTATGATGACTTGTTTAATTTCTGATTGGTTATTTGAAAAGAAATCTGAAATAAAGATAGTTCATAATGTAAATGTTCAACCATCTGTTATTGAATATTTAAAAAATAAAGGGATAGAGACAATAAGATCTAAAGTTGGTCATTCATACATAAAAAAAATTATGAGAGATAATGATGCAGATTTTGGTGGAGAACATAGTGCGCATTTTTATTTGAGAGAAAATTTTTATGCTGATTCTGGAATATTGACTTTGCTAATATTTTTAAAAATTTTATCTGAGAAAAATATTAAAAGTTCAGAACTTGTAGAAAATTACAACTTTAAGCCCTCTTCTGGTGAGATTAATTACATTGTCGAAGATGTAGAGACAAGTTTAAAACAAATTGAAAATTCTTTTGAGGGTGAATTTGATAAATTAGATGGAATATCATATTTTTCTGATGACTTTTGGTTTAATGTTAGAGGATCGAATACTGAGCCCATGCTTAGATTAAATGCAGAAGCAGTCAATCAAAATACTTTAGACAACATCATTGAAAAAATTTCAAATATAATAAGTTAATAGATGTTAAATATTGCATTCGACCTAAAAAATCAAATAATATCTGATCTTGAGTCTTCTAGTAATCTTGAAAAAATTTCATATGAAAATTTATTAATAATGGGGATGGGTGGTTCAGGTGTCGCAGGAGATGTGATGAAAGTACTATCTAATGAAATATCTGATAAAAATATAATTGTTCACAAAGAGTATTCAATCCCAAAACAGTTTTTAAAATTTAGACCTTTATGTTTATTTATTTCATACTCTGGCAACACAGAAGAAACGTTATCAGGTATATCTGATGCCAAAAAAAATAATTTAGATTGGATCGTTATTTCAAGTGGAGGGAAGTTAATTGATCTCGCTCAAGAAGAAGGTAAGGAGTATATTAAGATACCAAGTGGACTACAACCAAGGGCAGCATTTGGATATCTTACTTTAGCTATTTCAAGAATCTTAGATATTGTTGAAGGTTCCGATTATGTATCTCAATTGAATGAATCAAGTTCATATTTATATAAACTAACTGAAAAGGCTGAAGATTCTGACATCAACAAACTGTCTTTAGATATATGTGAAAGTATTAACAAAAAAACTGCAATTATATATTCAGGAACCAATATGTCAAAGGTTGTATCGTCACGTTGGAAAACTCAGATTAATGAGAACGCAAAATCCAAAGCTTTTGTTGGTTATCTACCAGAGGTACATCACAATGAAATTCTCTCATGGGATGCAGACATAGATGGAAGTAAAAATAATTATATTGTTATTCTGATTCGGGATAAAAATGAACATGTACAAATTAGTAAAAGATTTGAATTTACCAAAGAATTGATAGGAGAGAAAGTAAATATTGTTGAAGTTAATTTAAACAATCAGGAAAGTACGCTAAAAACCCTATTGGAGTTAGTATTACTAGGTGATTTAGTTAGTTTAAACTTAGCAAACAAATTAACTATTGATCCAAAAAATATTGATACAATTGAAAATTTAAAAAAATTATTAGGAGGATAATGTCCACTATAAAAGATAAAAATCTAGCAGTTGTAGGTCAACAAGAAGTTGATTGGGCTGCTAGACAAATGAAAGTCCTTGAAGAAATTAAAACAGAGTTCTCAAGTAATAAGCCATTAAATGGTTTGAGTATAGGTGCATGTATGCACGTAACAAAAGAAACAGCTAATTTAATGCTTACTTTAAAAGCTGCTGGGGCAAACGTTGCATTGTGTGCATCCAACCCACTATCAACTAAAGATTCAGTCGCTGCCTACCTAGCTGAAAATGATGTTGAAGTACATGCAGTACATGGAGTATCAAATGATGAATTCTTTAAGCATCTTAATTCTGTTTTAGACACAAAACCTGACATAACGATGGATGATGGAGCTGATTTAGTTACCCTACTTTTAACTGATAGATCTGATATACCAGTCATGGGTTCAATGGAAGAGACAACTACTGGGGTAATAAGACTTAAGTCAATGGAAAAAAATAATAAACTTCGTTTTCCTGTTGTTGCTGTTAATGACTCTGACACAAAGCATTTATTTGATAATCGGTTCGGAACAGGTCAAAGTGCGATGGATGGTGTTGTGAGAGCAACCGATCTCTTGATTGCTGGTTTAGATGTAGTTGTTATCGGTTTTGGTGATTGTGGAAAAGGAGTAGCAGAACGAGCATATGGAATGGGTGCTAAAGTGACAGTCGTTGAGCCTAACTCGGTACGTGCTCTAGAAGCTTTAATGCATGGATATGAAGTAAAAAGTAGTGTTAATGCTGCAAAAATTGCTGATGTAATTGTATCTGTAACAGGAAACATGCATGCATTAGACAAGAAACATTTTGATGTAATGAAAGATGGAGTAGTTTTAGCTAATGCAGGACATTTTGATGTAGAAATCAATTTAGAGGCATTAAAACAAGATAGTGCTGAAGTACATAGAGTTAGAGATCATGTAGAAAGCTATTTGTACGATGGTAAGGAAATCTTAGTACTAGCTGAAGGAAGACTAGTTAATTTAGCTGCTGCAACTGGCCATCCTGCTTCAGTGATGGATATGTCATTTGCAAATCAGGCCTTGGCTGCAGAATGGATAAAAGATAATCATGAAGACCTAGAGCCAAAAGTTTACACTCTTCCGAATGAAGTTGATTTAAAAATTGCAGCTACAAAATTAGGACTCATGGGTGGAGAATTAGAAATCCTTACTAAAGAGCAAATTGAATATCTCGACTCCTGGGAGCATGGCACAAGCTAAATTTGAGTATTTTTAAAAAAGTTTTATCTGTTGGAAGTGGAAAACTTGCACAAGAGCTTGATAAAAAAGTCGAGTTAATTAACTCTAAAGAATCTGAAATTGAAAAATACTCTGACGATGAAATTAAAAATAAATTTCAAAATTTAAAAACAGAGATAACTTCAGATAATAAATTTGATTTTGAGGTTGATGCATTTTCATTAGTAAGGGAAGCATCAAAAAGAACAATTGGTCAACGCCATTATGACGTTCAGTTGTTTGGTGGAATGGTTTTATTAAGAAATAAAATAGCTGAGATGAAAACAGGGGAAGGTAAAACACTTGTTTCTACACTCCCAATATCATTTATGTCACTTTTTGATCAAAGTGTTCATGTTGTGACAGTGAATGATTATTTATCAAGAAGAGATGCTGAATGGATGAGTCCAATTTATAACTTTTTAGGACTTGAAGTTGGCCTTATTTATTCAAATCAAGATTACCAAGAAAAAGTATCTGAATATAAAAAAGATATTGTTTATGGAACTAATAATGAATTTGGTTTTGATTATTTGAGAGACAATATGGCTCAATCATCAGACCAACTAACTCAAGGCAACCTATTTTATGCAGTAATTGACGAAGTTGACTCAATCTTAGTTGATGAGGCTAGGACACCTTTAATAATTTCTGGAAGGGTTGAAGAATCAACAAAATGGTATCTTCAATTTTCAAAATTAGTTAAACAAATGAAAAAAGACATTCATTATGAAGTAGATGAATCAAAAAAACAAATTCATCCCACTGAGGAGGGTATTGAATTTATTGAAGGAAAATTAGGTATTGATAATCTCTATGAAAATACATCTACCAATTTTATTCATTATTTAACAGCTTCTTTACGCGCAAAAGAAATTTATAAAAAAGACATTGATTACATAAAATCTGATGGGCAGGTAAAAATTGTAGATGAATTTACAGGACGTGTTCTGGAAGGAAGGCGTTATTCTGACGGACTTCATCAAGCAATTGAGGCAAAAGAAAATGTAAATATTCAGGATGAAAACCAAACTTTAGCATCGATCACATATCAAAATTATTTTAGGATGTATGAACATCTATCTGGTATGACAGGTACGGCAAAAACTGAAGAAGAGGAATTAATTCAAATTTACAATCTTGAGGTGGTGGAGATACCAACGAATCTGCCGGTAGCAAGAAACGATAATCAGGACACAGTTTACAAAACAAAGAAAGCCAAACTAAATGCAGTTGTAGATGATATAAAAAAAAGACATGAAATTGGACAACCAGTTTTACTAGGTACAGTCTCAGTTGACTCATCAGAAGAAATTTCAAAAGAATTAACAAAAAATAGTATTAAGCATTCTGTTTTAAATGCAAAAAATCACTTAGAAGAAGCATCAATTATTGCTCAAGCCGGACGATTAAAATCCGTTACCGTTGCAACGAATATGGCTGGAAGAGGTGTAGATATCAAATTAGGTGGTAACAGTGAATTTATGGCTAAAAATGAAGCTGAAAAAGAAAACAAATTAGATGATGAAAAATATATGAAGAAGTTAATTTCGAAATTTGATTCTTTGATCAATGACGAAAAAGAAAAAGTAATTGAACTTGGAGGTCTTTATGTAATTGGAACAGAAAGACATGAATCTCGTAGAATTGATAACCAACTAAGAGGGAGATCAGGAAGACAGGGTGATCCAGGTGAATCAAGATTTTACATAAGTCTTGAAGACGACTTAATGAGAAGATTCCAAGGTGAAAGAATTCAATCAATTATGGATAAGCTCAACTTGCCTGATGATGAAAAGATTGAGCAAAGTATGGTAACTAAAAGTATCGAAAGAGCTCAAGCGCAAGTCGAATCCTTAAACTTTGAAATAAGGAAGAATGTTTTAAAGTTTGATCAGGTCCTCAATCAACAAAGAGATGTTATTTATAAATGGAGACGAGAACTTCTAAAATCTGACAATATAGAAAATTTGATTACTGATTGGCGAGATGACATATTTGATGAATTACAAAATAATGTTGATAATTATAAAACACAATATGAAACACTCGAAGATTATAGAAATTTTGTTGAAGATGAGTTGAGTTTAATTTTATCTGACAACGTAAAAAAACAGATATTGCAAACCATAGAAGTAAATGATAACTTAGAAATAATATCAAGTCTGAAATCCCTTTACAATAAAAATTACGAATCAGATAAAAATAATTTCATGAATTTAGCAAGAATGGGCTCACTTTCGTTTATCGATCAATCCTGGAAAAATCACCTTTCAGAAATGGATTATCTCAGGTCAGGTATTGGATTAAGAGCAATGGGTCAAAGAGATCCATTAGTTGAATATCAAAAGGAAGGATATGATTTATTTGAAGATTTAATTCACAATGTAAAGTTATCTGTTGTTAGACTTTTATTAAACTTTGAAAAGGTTTCGGTAGAAAGTAATCTAAGGAAAGAAGAGATAAAAAAAGTAAACCTAAACAATAAGGATAAGATCGGAAGAAATGATCCTTGCTATTGTGGGTCAGGTTTAAAATATAAAAAGTGTGGAATGCTAGATAAATGTACAAAGAACTCATAAATAAGATATCAAATTTTAAAGAAAGATTGACTTCAGCTAAGGAGTATCTTTGACTTTGAAAATAAAAAAGATCAACTTTCCGAAATAAATAAAGTTATTTCTGAAGAAAATTTTTGGACTACAAATCCTAATGCTCAAAATATTGTCAAGAATGCTTCAAATATTGAAAAAATAGTAAATTTGTTGGAAGTTATCGAGGCTGAAATTAAAGATCTCGAAGAATTCATTGAATTGAGTAAAGATAACTCATCTGAACTAGATGAAATAAAGAATCAACTTATTAATACAGAACAAAAAATTATTGATTTAGAAGAAGAATCTTTATATTCGGAAGAGTTTGATAACCACTCCGCCGTTTTAACAGTTAATGCGGGTGCAGGAGGGGTTGATGCGCATGATTGGGCAGAGATGCTATTGAGAATGTACACAAGATTTTTGGATAATAATAATATGAAATATGAAATTGAAGAAATTTCTGCTGGAGAGGAAGCGGGCATTAAGTCAGGATCAATAAGAATTGACAATTACCGAGCGTATGCAAATTTAGAAAGTGAAAGAGGAGTTCATAGATTAGTCAGAATAAGCCCATTTGATAGTAATAAAAGAAGACATACTAGTTTCGCAGGAGTTGATGTTGTTCCATTAATTGATGATTCAGATGAGTTTGATTTAAATGATGATGATATCCGTATTGATGTTTATAGATCATCTGGGGCTGGAGGCCAACATGTAAATACAACTGATTCAGCAGTTAGAGTTACTCATATTCCAACGGGAATAGTAGTGGCCTGTCAGGCTGAAAGATCACAGTTACAAAACAAAATACGTGCTTTAGCCCTTCTAAAATCAAAACTAATATTGCTAGACAAAGAAGAAAAATTAAAAAAACTTGACTCAATTAGAGGGGAACAAGTTGAAGCTGGCTGGGGTAGGCAAATTAGGTCATACGTTATGCAACCTTACCAACAAGTTAAAGACTCAAGAACAAATATTGAAGTTGGAAATATCCAGTCAGTTTTAGATGGAGATATTAACATATTTATCAATGAGTATCTAAAATGGCGTAGACAGGGATTAAATGATTAAGTTAGATAATGTTTCGTTAGTTTTTCAAGGTGGAAGTGTTGCACTTTC
>LULJ01000125.1_pt1 | contig 39371 bp, 39 predicted proteins | sample 728171 | NCBI WGS metagenome assembly LULJ01 (sample SAMN03860292, study PRJNA289734) | marine metagenome | biome: seawater column; feature: ocean; material: water; isolation source: Red Sea water column Station 169 - depth 25m | place: Saudi Arabia: Red Sea | collected 2011-10-15 | depth 25 m
CGTCGTCGTCGCGCAGGAGGGTGAACGACGCGAGACGCAGCGCGAGGGCCAGCGACCACGACTCGCCGTGGCTGGCGTACCCCTTCGCGGGAAGGTCGCCGATGACCAGCTCCACCTCGTCGCGGTGCGGCCCGACCAGCGTGACCGCCCGGTCGAGCTCGTCGCGCCGCCGCTCCTCGATCCCGTCGAGCAGGGCCTCCCGCACCCCGGCCGGGCTCTCGTCGTCGCTGACGACCGAGCCCCGGTAGGTGGCGGTCACGTCGCGACGGTCCGGGGCGGCGCGCGTGGCGACCGTCCGGTAGGACTCGGCGAGGAACGGGGCGAGGTCGTGCAGCAGCGCGATGCGGGCGGCGACGATCTCCCCGCCCAACGTGGCGAGCTTGTCGTCCCAGATGTCGAAAGTCGACAAATCTACTTGTCGGTTTGTATACCTACCGGAGCGCGCCGACTTCAGCAGCGTGTTGCGCTGTCGCAGCACGCGCTCGTAGTCGGCCTTAACGCCCGCGAGCCGCGGTGTCCGCAACACGAGCAGACCGTCGAGGAAGCGCCGACGGTCCGACGGGTCGCCCTTGACAAGCGCGAGGTCCTCGGGCGAGAAGGTCACCGTGCGCAGCACCCCGACCAGGTCGCGGGTGCGCGGCAGCGCGGCCCGGTTCACCCGGGCGCGGTTGGCCCGGCCCGGCGTGATCTCGAGCTCGAGCAGCGCCGTGCGATCACCCCGCACGACCTCGGCCCGCACGACCGCGCGCTCCGCACCCGCCCGCACGAGCGGGGTGTCGGAGGAGACGCGGTGCGAGTCGAGCCGGGACAGGTAGTCGATGGCCTCGACCAGGTTCGTCTTGCCCTGGCCGTTCGCCCCGACGAACGCGGACGGCCCGGGCTCCAGCACGATCTCGACCTCGGGGTAGGACCGGAAGTCGTGCAGCGAGAGACGGGCGACGCGCATCCGTCAGGAGGGGTCGGCGTCGAGGTCGGCCGGCGAGTGCCCGGTCTCCTCGGCCGCCTGCACGGCGTGCCCGCCGAACTGCTGACGCATCGCCGCGACCGCCTGCATGGCGGGCGACTCGTCCTGGCGCGAGACGAACCGCGCGAACAGCGACGCTGCGATCGTCGGCGCCGGGACGGCGTGGTCGATCGCGGCCTCGACCGTCCAGCGACCTTCGCCGGAGTCCTCGGCGTAGCCGCGGATCTTCGAGAGACCGGGATCGTCCTGGAGCGCCTTGACGAGCAGGTCGAGCAGCCACGAGCGGACGACGGTGCCGACCCGCCAGGAGTCGAAGACGTCGGTGACGTTCTCGACGAGCTCGGCCTTCTCGAGCAGCTCGAAGCCCTCGGCGTAGGCCTGCATCATCGCGTACTCGATGCCGTTGTGGACCATCTTGGAGAAGTGGCCCGCGCCCACCCGACCGGCGTGCACGAACCCCGACTCGCCCTCGGGCTTGAGGACGTCGAAGACCGGCTGGACCTTCGCGATGTCGTGGGCGTCGCCACCGGCCATCAGCGCGTAGCCGTTCTCCAGGCCCCAGACGCCACCACTCACGCCGCAGTCGACGAAGCCGATGCCCTTCTCGGCGGCCAGGGCCGCGTGCTTCTCGTCGTCGGTCCAGCGGGAGTTGCCGCCGTCGACGATCACGTCGCCCTCGCCGAGCAGCTCGAGGAGGTCCTCGACCGTGGCACGGGTGATGTCGCCCGCGGGCACCATCACCCACACGACCTTGGGCGAGGGCAGCTCCTCGACGAGGGCCTGCAGCGAGTCGACGTCGGTGACGTCGGGGTTGCGGTCGTAGCCGGTGACGGTGATGCCGCCGTTGCGCAGACGGGTGCGCATGTTGCCGCCCATCTTGCCGAGTCCGACGAGTCCGAGGTGCATGGAGGTCCCTCCAGGTGACGACGTTGGTGCGGTGCGGCGGGCGGGTCAGCCCTGGAGCCGCACCGGCATGATCAGGTAGCGGAACGCGCCGTCGGGCGCGTCACCGATCTCGCGGACGCCGGAGATGGCGGCCGGCTTGGTGTGCTGGGTGAATGCGAGGTGCACGACGGGGTCGGACATGACGCCGAGACCCTCGAGCAGGTAGCCGGGGTTGAAGCCGATCGAGATGTCGGCCCCGTCGATCGTGGCCTCGATCGACTCCGACGCCTGCGCGTCGTCGCCGCTGCCGGCCTCGAGCAGCACCTGGCCGTCGGAGAACGTGAGCCGGACGGGCGTGTTGCGCTCGGCGACGAGCGAGACGCGCTTGACGGCGTCGACCAGGTCGGACGTGCGCACGTGCGCGACGGTCTCGGACTGCGCCTGGAAGAGCTGGCGAACCCGCGGGAAGTCGCCCTCGAGCAGGCGGGTCGTGGTGCGGCGGGTGCCGTTGCCGACGGTGCCCTCGAAGCCGATGAGACCGTCACCGGTCTCGCCCGAGGAGATGGCGATGGTGATGTCGGAGCCGGAGACCAGGGAGCGCGCCGTCTCGCCGAGCACGCGTGCGGGCACGAGCGCGTGGCCGGAGGCGTCGCTGGCCTCGGGCGACCACTGCAGCTCGCGCAGGCTGGCGCGGAAGCGGTCGGTGGCCATGAGCGAGATCGTCGAGCCGTCGATCTCGAGCCGGACGCCGGTGAGCAGCGGCAGCATCTCGTCGCGGCCGGCGGCGGCGCTCGCCTGCGCGACGGCCGTGGCGAACTCGTCGGCCTTGATCGTGCCCGACGACGTCGGCATCTGCGGCAGCTGCGGGTACTCCTCCACGGGCATCGTGGACAGGCTGAACCGCGCGCTCCCGCACGAGACCTGGACCTTGGTGCCGTCGAGGCTGACGTCGATCGGCTTCGACGGCAGCGACTTGACGATCTCCGACAGCAGGCGGCCCGACACGAGGGCTCGGCCGTCGTCGGCGACCTCGGCCGGCAGCGTCGCGCGGGTGGAGGTCTCGTAGTCGAACCCGGACAGCGTCAGGCCGTCGCCGGCGGTCTCGATGAGGAGCCCGGCGAGGACGGGCACGCTCGGCCGGGTGGGCAGGCTGCGTGCGGTCCACGCCACGGCGTCGGCGAACGTGTCGCGATCGATGCGGAATCTCACGAATCGAGGCCTTTCGGGCATGAGAAGACTAGGACTGCATCCTGCCACGGACACGGTGTGAAGCGTAGGTCGGGCGAGGCGTCCTGAGGACGTCGTCCTGCTCGTCCACACCCAGGCCGTCCCGTCACTCTTGCGGGGGATCCGGACATGTAACTCCCTCGTCGTCGTCGTAGGCGGTGTGGATCCCGTGGACAACCGGCGTCGGCCCAGGTCAGGCGGCGTGTCGGTCCGTGGACGACGGTGTGGGCGTGCCGTGGACGCACCCCAGGCGGCTGTGCACGTCCGTGCGTCGTTCACACCTCGTTCACACGTCGGTCGCGTCTGTCCACCTGAGGTCGAGACTTTCCCACAGTGTCGTCCCCAGGTGTGCATGAAGCCCGCGGGCACCACGCGACGAGGCCGACGTCCCTCGGACGTCGGCCTGGTGGCGGCGGCAGGTGCCGCGCGGGGGTCAGTTCTGACGGGCCTGCTGCTTGATGCGGTTCGTCAGCTCCGTGACCTGGTTGTAGACGGCGTGCTTCTCGGCCATGAGCTTGCGGATCTTGCGGTCGGCGTGCATGACCGTGGTGTGGTCGCGTCCGCCGAAGTCGGCGCCGATCTTGGGCAGCGACATGTCGGTCAGCTCGCGGCACAGGTACATCGCGATCTGGCGGGCGAGGACGAGGTCGCGGCTGCGGTTCGTGCCGCACAGCTCCTCGATGGTGAACTCGGAGTAGGCGGCGGTCTGCGCCAGGATGACGCCGGCCGTGATCTCCGGCTCCTCGCCCTCGGCGACGAGGTCCTTCAGCACGATCTGCGCCAGCTGGAGGTCAACGGTCGCGCCCTGCAGGTTCGCGAACGCCGTGGCGCGGATGAGCGCACCCTCGAGCTCACGGATGTTGGTCTGCACCTTGCTCGCGATGAACTCGAGCACGTCGGCCGGTGCGGTGAGCTTCTCGATCGCGGCCTTCTTGCGCAGGATGGCGATGCGGGTCTCGAGGTCCGGCGGCAGCATCTCGGTCTGCAGGCCCCACTCGAACCGGTTGCGCAGCCGCTCCTCAAGCGTGCGCAGGTTCTTCGGGGGCCGGTCCGACGTCATGACGATCTGCTTGTTGGCGTTGTGCAGCGCGTTGAACGTGTGGAAGAACTCCGTCTGCGTCGACTCCTTGTTCTCGAGGAACTGGATGTCGTCGACAAGCAGCACGTCGATCTCGCGGTACTTCTGTCGCAGCGCGGCGGTGCGGTTCTCACGGATGGCGTTGATGACGTCGTTCGTGAACTCCTCGCTGTTGACGTAGCGCACGCGCGAGGAGGGGTAGAGGTTCAGGACGTAGTGGCCGATGGCGTGCAGCAGGTGCGTCTTGCCGAGTCCGGAGTCGCCGTGGATGACCAGTGGGTTGTACGCCTTGCCGGGCGCCTCGGCGGCCGCGACCGCGGCGGCGTGGGCGAAGCGGTTCGACGAGCCGATGACGAAGTTCTCGAACAGGTACCGCGCGTTGAGCCTGGCTTCGTGGGCGCTGGTCCGACGCTGCACGGGGTCGGGCTCCTGGGCCCAGCTCGGGACGAACTCGTCGACGTCGATGTCGTCACCCTCTTCCTCGGGCGCCGGGGGCACCACCGAAAGTGGATGTGTCGACTTGTCGTCATTCTGGGGTCCGGGCCCCTGCGGTGCCGTGTTCTGCGGTCCTGCAGGGTGCGGGCGGTCGTCGGCCTGCGGCGTCGCGGACGACGGGCGGTCCCGCGAGCGGTCGGCGAGCGACGGCTCGATGGTGACGACGAGGCGGACCTGCTCGCCGAGGTGCGACGACAGCGCGTGCTCCAGGGCAGGGCGGACTCGCGACTCCAGCTGCGCACGGCTCAGGTCGTCGGGCACGCCGACGATGAAGATCCCCGGGTGCCGGCTGATCGGCTCGGCGCTGTAGACCCAGACGCGGGCGCCGTTCGACAGGGTCGAGACGGCGTGGTCCCACGCCGTGGAGAGCTCGACGTCGTCCGAGGTCTGCCCTGAGGCGTCGGTCATGCAGGTCTCCCGAGGGGTCGCGTGGTCCACAGAGTTGTCCACACGGTGTGCATCCAGCTACCCGCTGGTCCTGCGCTGTGGAAAAAGGCGCAGAGCGGCGACGCTAGCAGCGGTCGCGAGGTCGTTTCAAGCGGGTTGGGAAGATTGCCGTGATGCTCTCGGCGTGTCGCGTGGACCGGTTGGTCGCAGGTAGCCTATGGGGCGGGTTTGACCACGCTCCGACCGCCCCGTACCGTGGAGCAGTCGTGCAACACGACCGTTGCCGCATGCCCACGACCGAGATCTTCGCCGTGGGCGAGCGGTGGCCGTCGATCCCGGCCCGAATCGTCGAAGGACCAAACTCGTGAGCAAGCGTACGTACCAGCCGAACAACCGTCGTCGCGCCAAGAAGCACGGCTTCCGCCTGCGCATGCGCACGCGTGCGGGCCGCGCCATCCTGGCCAACCGTCGCCGCAAGGGCCGCGCGAACCTCTCCGCCTGAGCCGTGCTCGGGCGGCCCCACCGCATGCGTGAGGCCGGCGACTTCAAGGTCGCGGTCCGCCGCGGGGTGAAGGCGTCGTCGCCGACCCTCGTCGCGCATCTCTCGATCGGAACCGACGGAGACACCTCCGTCGGTTTCGTCGTGTCCAAGGCCGTGGGGCCGGCCGTCGTGCGGAACCGCGTCAAGCGTCGGCTGCGGCACCGCGTGCGCGACCACCTCGAGCACGGGGCGTTGGCCTCGGTGCCGGCGGGGTCGCGGCTCGTGGTGCGGGCGCTGCCCCGTGCGGCGTCCGTCGACGGCCCGACGTTGTCGGCCGACCTCGAGTCCGTGCTGACGACGGCGGTCGAGAAGGCGGAGCGTCGGGGCGGGGTGCACCGGTGAGGACCGTGCTCGTGTGGCTGCTCCGGGCCTACCGGTTCGCGATCAGCCCGTTGTACGGCCAGGTCTGCCGCTACTACCCGACCTGCTCCGCCTACGCGCTCGAGGCCGTCGAGACGCACGGCGCCGCCCGCGGGTCGTGGCTCGCCGCGCGACGTGTGTGCCGGTGTCATCCTTGGGCTGCCGGTGGCGTCGATCCGGTGCCGCCACGTCGCGGTGCCCAGGGCACGCCCGAGGACGAGCAGCACCCCTCTGAACCTCCCGTCGCCTCGGCGACGGTCACCCCCACCCCTGGAGAACCATGTTCGACTTCCTAGGTTCGATCGGCTCGGCCATCATGACGCCGCTGTACTACGCGGTGTCCGGCGTGCTGCTCGTCTGGCACGAGATCTTCACGCGGCTCGGCCTCGACCCGTCGGGCGGCTGGTCGTGGGCGCTGGCGATCGTCGGCCTGACGGTGACGATCCGCGCGCTGCTCATCCCGCTGTTCGTCAAGCAGATCAAGAGCAGCCGCAACATGCAGCTGCTACAGCCCCACATCAAGGAGCTGCAGAAGAAGTACGGGCACGACCGGGAGCGCCTGGCTCAGGAGCAGATGAAGCTCTGGAAGGAGCACAACACCAACCCGTTCGCGTCGTGCCTGCCGCTGCTGCTGCAGATGCCGGTCTTCTTCGCGCTGTTCCGCGTGATCGACCAGGCCGCGAAGAACGGCGCCGACGGTGCCCGCGGGTTCATGACGGCCAAGCTGGCCGAGGAGCTGCAGGACGCGGTGTTCCTCGGCGGCCGGATCGCCGACACGCTCGTCAGCGCGACGCACGTCGAGACGCGCATCATCGCCGTGATCATGGTGCTGACGATGTGCGCCACGCAGTTCATCACGCAGCGCCAGCTGATGAGCAAGAACATGCCGCCGGACGCGCTGTCGGGTCCGTACGCCCAGCAGCAGAAGCTGCTGCTCTACGTGCTGCCGGTCGTCTTCGCCGTCGGCGGCATCGCCTTCCCCGTGGGCGTCCTCATCTACTGGACCACCTCGAACTTCTGGACCATGGGCCAGCAGTTCTACGTCATCCGCAACAACCCCGCGCCGGGCACGCCGGCGTTCAAGGCGAAGCAGGAGCGCGACGCCAAGCACGGCAAGAACGTGCCGGAGGACCCGCTGAAGGAGATCGAGAAGCCGCACCCCGGTCTGCAGCGCAACCAGCCGAAGAAGCAGACGCGCAACCAGCGGACCTCCGGGTCCAAGCCGAGCCCGAACAAGAAGAAGAGGAAGTGATCCGGTTATGACCGACGCTGCGAAGCTGGAGGCCGAGGGCGACATCGCCGCGGACTTCCTCGAGGAGCTGCTCGACATCGCCGACCTCGACGGCGACATCGACATGGACGTGGAGAACGACCGTGCGTCGGTCTCCGTCGTCGGCGGCGGCCTGGACCACCTGGTCGGACGCGGTGGTGAGGTGCTGGAGGCCCTGCAGGAGCTGACCCGGCTCGCCGTGTACCGCGAGACCGGCGAGCGGAGCCGACTGATGCTCGACGTCGGCGGCTTCCGTGCCCAGCGCAGGGTCGCGCTGGAGTCGGTGGCGGCCGGCGCGATCGAGCGGGTCCGCTCGGGCGAGCCGCGCGTGGCGCTCGATCCGATGAGCCCGTTCGAGCGGAAGGTCGTGCACGACGCTGTCGCGGCCGCCGGACTCGCCAGTGAGTCCGAGGGCGCTGACCGGAGCCGTCACGTCGTCGTGCTGCCGGCGGCGGACGCCTGAGGTCCGCATGAGTGTTTCACGTGAAACACCCCCGCCGCCCCCTTCGGCTGCGGGGGTGTTCCACGACCAGCTGCCCCTGATGACGCAGTACGCGGCGATCCTCGCGAACGAGGGTGTCGAGCGCGGCATGATCGGACCGCGCGAGGTGCCGCGGCTGTGGGACCGACACCTCGTCAACAGCGGAGTGGTCGTCCCCCGGCTTCCCGCCGGCGCGACCGTGGCCGATGTCGGATCGGGCGCGGGACTACCCGGCCTCGTCTGGGCCATCGCCCGACCCGACCTGCAGGTGACGTTGATCGAGCCCCTGCTGCGGCGGACCACATTCCTGCAGGAGGTGGTCGACGAGCTCGAGCTGATCAACGTCGAGGTGCTGCGTGCGCGTGCTGAGGACGTGGACCGCCAGTTCGAGGTCGTGACGGCGCGCGCTGTGGCGGCGCTCGAGAAGCTCGCGAAGTGGTGCATGCCGCTCGTCGCACCCGGTGGCGTGCTGCTCGCGCTCAAGGGACAGTCGGCTGCGGACGAGGTGAAGGATGCCAAGCGCACACTCGGACGTCTCGGTGCGACCGCTACGCTGATCCGGACGTACGGTGATGTCGAGATCCCGACCACCGTGGTGGAAGTGTCGAAGTGACGACCCTCGTCCGGACCGGGGCGGGGCATGTTTCACGTGAAACGAGGTCCTGTGAGCGCTGACGACAAGCAGACACCCGGCTCGTCGACGTCGCTGAGCTCGGTGGCGTCAGGTGCGGCGCCGGCGTCGAGCTTCACATCGTCGGAGCCGGACCAGCCCTTCGACACCCCGCTCGCGCGTGAGGCACGGGACCACGTCGACCTTGCCCGCCGTGCCCGCAGCACGACCCAGCTGCCCCGCCCCGACCAGACACGGATCTTTGTCGTGGCCAACCAGAAGGGTGGGGTCGGCAAGACGACCACGGCGGTGAACGTCGCGGCGGCCCTGGCTCAGAAAGGGCTGCGCATCCTGGTGGTCGACCTCGATCCGCAGGGCAACGCCTCGACGGCGCTCGACATCGCGCACACCGAGGGGACGCCCGGCGTCTACGAGGCACTGGTCGAGGACGTCCCGCTGTCCGAGCTCGTCCGGCCCGCGCCGCAGCTACCGGGCATCACGGTGCTGCCCGCGACCATCGACCTGGCCGGCGCCGAGATCGAGCTCGTGTCGCTGGTCGCGCGCGAGACCCGGCTGAAGAAGGCGCTCGCCGCCCACCTGGAGGAGCGCGAGCGGGCGGACGACCGGATCGACTACGTCGTCATCGATTGCCCGCCGTCACTCGGTCTGCTCACCGTCAACGCGCTGGTCGCCGCCCGTGAGGTGCTCATCCCGATCCAGTGCGAGTACTACGCCCTCGAGGGCCTGGGCCAGCTCGTGCGCAACATCGAGCTCGTCCGCGCGCACCTCAACCAGGACCTGGAGATCACCACGATCCTGCTGACGATGTACGACGCACGCACGCGCCTGTCGGCCGGCGTGGCCGAGCAGGTGCGCAGCCACTTCGGTCCGAAGGTCCTGGCCACCGCGATCCCGCGCTCCGTCCGGATCTCCGAGGCGCCGAGCTACCAGCAGTCCGTCCTCACCTACGACCCGGGCTCGTCCGGTGCGCTCTCCTACCTCGAGGCCGCCCGCGAGATCGCGCAGTCAGGGACGTCCGACCCGACCACCAGCGAGAGGGGCGCCTGATGGCACCACGTCGTGGACTCGGCCGAGGGCTTGAGTCACTTATCCCGTCGACCCCCGCCGAGGCGAAGGAGTCCGGGCTCCAGGAGGTCCAGGGCGCCCGCTTCGCCGAGCTGCCGCTCGACGCGGTCGTCCCGAATCCCCGACAGCCGCGCCAGGTCTTCGACGAGCAGGACATGGCCGAGCTCGTGCACTCGATCCGCGAGGTCGGCCTGCTGCAGCCCGTCGTCGTCCGCGAGACGGCGCCGGGCGCCTACGAGCTGATCATGGGGGAGCGTCGGTGGCGCGCCTCGCGCTCGGCCGGTCTCGAGACGATCGGCGCGATCGTGCGCGACACGACCGACGAGGACCTCCTGCGTGACGCCCTCCTGGAGAACCTGCACCGCTCGCAGCTCAACCCCCTGGAGGAGGCGGCCGCCTACCAGCAGCTGCTCGACGACTTCGGCTGCACCCAGGAGGAGCTCGCCGACCGCATCGGTCGTTCGCGCCCCCAGGTCACCAACACGCTGCGGCTGATGAAGCTGCCGCCCGCGGTCCAGCGCAGGGTCGCGGCCGGCGTGCTGTCGGCCGGGCACGCTCGCGCGCTGCTCTCGGTCTCCCACCCCGAGGTGCAGGACCGCCTCGCCGCACGCGTGGTGGCCGAGGGCATCTCGGTGCGTGCGCTCGAGGAGATCGTGAAGTTCGGCGACACCGGCGACCCGGCCACCTCGCGGTCACGCACCCCCGGCCGCACGGTCTCCGCCCCCCGCCTGGCCGACCTCGCCGCCCGGCTCTCCGAGCGCTACGACACCCGCGTGAAGGTCGACCTCGGCAAGGCCAAGGGCAAGATCACCGTCGAGTTCGCGACGATCGATGACTTGGAGCGGATCGTGGGTCTGATGGACCCGCCGCGGAACCAGTGATCGACATGTCGACAAAGCGATAAGTCGTTTTGACGACTGAATCTGCAAGCGTGCCGCGGTCAGGTACGACGAAGCCCCGGTGCGACGCACCGGGGCTTCGACGCTTACCAGGTCTCGATACAGAGGGGCGCCTACGGCGCGCACCACTCGACCTGCCTGAACCGCTCAGGCGCTAGGCGCCTTCGGGTTCAGGCATACTCCGAGAGCTCGTTGAGGATGGCGGACTTGGGGCGGACGCCGACGATCGACTTCACGACCTCGCCCTTGTAGTACAGGTTCATGGTGGGCAGGCCGGTGACGCGGTAGTCGCTCGGCGTCTTCGGGTTCGCGTCCGCATCCATCTTGACGATGGTGAGCGCCTCACCCTTCTCGGACGCGATCTCCTCGAGGATCGGCGCGAGCTGACGGCACGGGCCGCACCAGCTGGCCCAGAAGTCGACGAGCACGGGGCCGTCGGCCTGCAGCACCTTCTCGGCGAAGTCGGCGTCGGTGACGGGAGTGATCTCGGGCATGGGGTTCTCCTTCAGCGGATGGGGGTCGTGGGGATCGGGGTCACTCGGCCCACTGGGCCATGGCGACGTCGGGTGCGGGCTGACCGGCCTGCTCGCGGTCGGCGAGGAAGCGCTCGGCGTCGAGGGCCGCAGCACACCCGGTGCCCGCCGCGGTGATCGCCTGGCGGTAGGTGTGGTCGACCAGGTCGCCGGCGGCGAAGACGCCGGACAGGTTCGTGGCCGTGCTGCCCTGCTGGACCAGCACGTAGCCCTCGTCGTCGAGGTCGACCTGCCCCGTGAGCAGCTCCGAGCGCGGGTCGTGGCCGATCGCGATGAACAGGCCGGTCGCGTCGACGTCGCGGGTCTCGCCCGTGACGGTGTCGCGCAGCGTGACCTTCTCCAGACGACCCTCGCCGTGCAGCTCGGCGACCTCGGAGTTCCAGGCGAACTCGATCTTCTCGTTGGCGATCGCGCGGTCCTGCATGATCTTGGAGGCGCGCAGCTCGTCGCGGCGGTGCACGAGCGTGACCTTCGAAGCGAAGCGGGTGAGGAACGTGGCCTCCTCGACGGCGGAGTCGCCGCCGCCCACGACCACGATGTTCTGCTCGCGGAAGAAGAAGCCGTCGCACGTGGCGCACCAGCTGACGCCGTGGCCCGACAGCTCGTCCTCACGGGCGACGCCGAGCTTGCGGTAGCCCGAGCCCATGGCCAGGACGACAGCGTGCGCACGGTAGGTGGTGCCGTCGGCGAGCGAGACCGACTTGACCTCGCCCGTGAGGTCGACCGACGTGACGTCGTCGGCGATCAGCTCGGCGCCGAAGCGCTCGGCCTGCGCGCGGAAGTTGTCCATCAGCGCCGGGCCCATGATGCCCTCGGGGAAGCCGGGGAAGTTCTCGACCTCGGTCGTGTTCATCAGCGCGCCGCCGGCGGTGACCGAGCCCTCGAAGACGAGCGGGGCGAGGTTCGCGCGGGCCGCGTACACGGCTGCGGTGTAGCCCGACGGGCCGGAGCCGATGATGATCAGGTTGCGGACGTCATTGGCGGACGACTCAGTGCTCATGGGTGCCTTCTCGTAGACGGTCTTGCTCTGCTCAACGCAGTCTAGGTGGGGATCATTCCGCTGCCCGACCGGAGCGACGGGGGCAGGATCGTCACCGTCGACCCTTGAGGCTGATCTCGCGGACGTCGCCCTGGAACTCGCCGGGACCCACCTGGGGCAGCGCCGTCAGCCACACCACGACCCGACGGGTGATGGTGTTCGCCGGGAACGTGACGGTGACGTCGGTGCCGGCGTCGTCGAGGGTCGCGATGCGCCGCAGGTCGCGCAGGCTGCCCGGCACCTCCCCGCCGGGGCTCGTCGCGTAGACCGTGAGCGCGGTGCCGGCGCCGCCGAGCAGGATCCGCATCGAGTCGACCTCGCGCGGGCCGCCCAGGTCGACCACGAGCCCCACGCCGTCCTTCAGGCCACCGAGGTCGGCGCGGCGGTAGTAGGTGCTGGTGCGCCAGCCCGTCTCGGGGTTGCCGTCGACGGCGAGCCCCACGTCCTCGGGGTTCTCCTGGCCGTCCTGGCCCTGCGGGTCGAGGTCGCGCACCGACGCGATCCGCAGGGTGCGGGCCGGCGCCTCCTCAGTGGCGACGGTCGCGGTCGGCGGTCGGCGGTCCTCGCCGGTGAACCGTCCGACGGCGAAGGCGAGCAGCCCGACGACGGCGAGCGTGAGTGCCACGCCGGCGAGGACCAGCTTGCGGTCGCCGCCCGCGGTGGCACGCCTGGCGCGGTGCACGCTCCGCTCGAACGTGGTCGGCGGGGCCGGTTCGAAGGCCTTCGGACGTCGCCGGGGCGGCTCCAGACCGGGCGGGGGCCCCTCCGGCACGATCACGGGGTCGAGGCGCAGCAGGTCGGGCGAGGAGATGTGCAGCGGGCTCGGGTCGTCGACGTCGGCCTCGTCCTCGCCCGTGAGCCGCAGCGCGCGACCGATGTCGGCGGCCGTGCGCAGCGGGGTGCGGTGGTTCAGCGGTGGGCGCCCGAGGACCCGGTCGACGACGGCGTCGACGTCGCGGGAGACGCCCGCGCGCACCTGCCGGGGGCGCAGCAGCTTGCCGCCCTCGGCCGGCGCGGCACGCAGGCCATCGACGCCGACCCCGGGCCAGCGGGCCACGAGGCACGCGTACAACAGCTTGCCCAGGGCCTCGACGTCCATCTGCTCGTACGCCCGGAGGTCCTCGAAGGTGTCCTGGTGGCCGGCCGGTGCCAGGGCGGTGGCGACGCCGAGGCCGACGATGCGCACCGCCCCGGTCTGCTTGAGGAGGACGTGGTGCGGGGTGAGGCGACGGTGGAACAGGTTCTTCTCGTGCGCGTGCGCGAGGGCTTCAGCGACCTCCGCGACCACGGTCGCGGCGCGTCGGTTGGGCAGCGGCGACTGGCGCAGCAGCTGGTCGAGCGGGAATGCCCGCGCCCACTCCCGCACGATGACGTGGTGGTCGTGGTCGGCCTCGACGAGGTCGAGCACGCGCAGGAACCGTGGATCGGTGACCGACGTGGACTGTCGGGCGGCCTCGAGGAAGTTGTCGGCGCGCGGGTCGTCGCTGGGGACCATCTCGATGCCGACGTTGCGCGCGAGCACACGGTCGTGCGCGCGCCAGGTGGACGACCCGAGCTTCTCCGTGACGAGGTCCTGCAGCACGTAGCGACCGTCGAGCACGTCACCGGCGCCCAGGGCCCGCCGCTCGGTCATCGTCACCTCTTCCGTGTGCGGTCCATCGTAGGCCGACGGACCCCACGGCGCCCGGACCGCGAGCGGATCAGCCGACGAGGAACCCGGGCGGCGGAGCGGCCGGGGTGATGAGCAGGGTCATGCCGGCCTCGGCAGGGGTGCGGTCGGCCTTGCGGTGGTTGCACCGCAGGCACGCGGCGACGGCGTTCTCCCAGGTGAGCGCACCGCCGCGGCTGCGCGGCAGCACGTGGTCGACGGTCTCGGCGCGTCCGCCGCAGTAGGCGCACATACGGTCGCGGGCCTTGACCGCCGACTTCGTGCACAGGTGCCCGCGCCGGTGCCGCCAGCGGGTGACGACGTAGCGGACGAGCCGCAGGACCTTGGGCTTGGGGAACGGGCCGAAGGTGCCCTCGGCCTCCTCCTCGATGACCGCCACCTCGCGCACGAGCATCTTGATGGCGTGCCGCAGGGACACGCGTTGCAGCGGCTCGTAGCTGGCGTTCAGGACCAGGACGTGCTCGGCCATGGGCGGACCCTTTCCACGGCCAGAGTATCCGCCACGCCCGACATCGGGGGGTGAAGCGCGTGTGTCGTGCCGGTGAAGGTCAGAGCACCCACACGAGACCGGCGGCCGACGGCACGAGCGAGACCAGGACCCACGGCCACGAGAAGACCGGCCGGGCGGCCAGGATCGCGCGCACGGCGACGCTGATGCCGATGGCGAGGAACGCCGACATGACGACCAGCACGACGGCCCCGCTCTGCCGGCCCTGGCGGGCGATGACGTCGGCCACGACGACCAGCCCGATGACGCCGTGGATCGCGACGACGAAGAAGCAGATGGCGGTCGTCCGGCGGCGCACGACCTGTAGCGCACGGGTCTCCTCGGCCGACATCGTGCGGGCCGAGGGGCGGGGCTGCGAGCCGTGGCTGCTCATGGCAGCAGCCTAGGAGCCGTCAGTCGTCGCGGGTGGAGCGGCCCAGCACGGCGCCGAGCAGCGTCCCGAGCCCCAGGCCCACGACGAGCGGGCGCACGTACCCGACGTCGACCGGCTCCTCGTCGAGGTCGTCGTCGTCGTCACGGACGGCCTGCGCCTCGTCGTCGGCGTCCTCCAGCTCGGCGAGCTCGGCCAAGGTCGACTCGTCGGTGCACGCCCAGGAGATGCCGTACATGACGAGCCGGGAGAAGAAGTAGATCCAGACCACCAGCGTCAGGGCGATGGCGAGCGACGCGACCGGCACCGAGCTGGCGCCGCGCAGCACCAGGCTCGCGAACTGCTTGATGAGCTCGAAGCCGACGGCGGCGAACAGGGCGCCGCGCCACAGCGCGTGCTCGGGCAGGTCGGGCTTCGGCAGCAGGCGGAAGATCGCCCAGAACAGCACGGTGCTGACGGCCAGGCCGACGACCACCGACAGCAGCGTCAGCAACACGGTGCCGACCGGCCCGGGCAGTCCGACGAGGTCGAGCAGGAAGGTGCCGAGCGCGACGGGCAGGCCGCCGACGGACACCGAGAGGAGCAGGATGAAGCCCAGCACCACGAGCGTGACCAGGTCGGTGCCCTTCGCCTTCACGATGTTGCCGGTCTCCGACGTGGGCAGCTCGAGCATCTGGTTGAGCCCGTCGCGCAGCCCGCTGACCCAGTTGAGTCCGGCGTAGAGCGCCGTGAGCAGACCCACCGTGTAGATGGCCGGCGCGTTGGAGGCGATCTCCGTCAGCGCGATGCGACCGGGCTGCGGGTCGACGGACACGATGCCGGGAAGCACCCCGCTGAGGGCGTCGACGAAGTCCTGCTGGGCGTCGGGGTAGATCTCCGACAGCTGCCCCACGACGGCGAAGGAGACGGCCAGGAGGGGGAAGAAGCTGAGGAAGCCGAAGTAGGTGGCGCCGCCGGCGGCGAGGTTGCCGCGGTGCGCGCCGTAGTGGTCGAGGGTGCGGATGACGTGGGCGAGCACGGGGTGCCAGCCTGCGATCCGGTCCTTGATCCCGGGCTTGGACCCGTCGCCCTGCTCCGTCCGCTCCCCGTCGCCGCTCATGGCTCGACCCTAGGAGGAAGCGCGGTCCGCGGCCAACCGGCCGGGTGCTTCTGGGGTGCAGGCCGACCGGGTCTCCGCTAGACAGGTCACGAAACATGATCGACACCTCTCCTCCCTAGGGTGGCCCCCGTGAGCGACGCGCACCTCTTCGACGGCTACGGACCTGTGGCCGGGTTCGACGAGATGTTCGACGACTCGACGCTGCGCTCGGAGTACGCGCAGGTGCACGCGGCGTTCACCCGGATGGGCAACGACGAGATCCGGGCCCGCGCGGAGTCGCTCGCGTCGGCCTACCTCGACCAGGGCGTCACGTTCGGCGTCGGCGGCGAGGAGCGGCCCTTCCCGCTCGACATCGTGCCCCGCATCATCGAGGCGCGGGACTGGACCGACGTCGACACCGGCGTGCGTCAGCGGGTGAAGGCGCTCGAGGCGTTCCTGGCCGACGTGTACGGACCGGGCGAGGTGTTCACCGACGGGGTCGTGCCCCGCGAGACGGTGCTGACGTCGCCGCACTACCACCGCGTCGTCGCCGGGATCGAGCCGCCGAACGGGGTGCGGGTGCACATCTCGGGCATCGACCTGATCCGTGACGGCCAGGGCGACTTCCGGGTCCTGGAGGACAACTGCCGCGTCCCGTCGGGCGTCTCCTACGTCATGACGAACCGGCCGGCGATGTCCGCGGCGCTGCCGGAGGTGTTCGCCGACCACCGCATCCGTCCGGTGCAGCAGTACTCGCGCAACCTGCTCGCGGCGCTGCGTGCCGCGGCGCCGTCGGGCGTGAGCGACCCGAACGTCGTGGTGCTGACGCCCGGCGTCTACAACTCCGCCTACTTCGAGCACACGCTGCTCGCCCGCACGATGGGCGTCGAGCTCGTCGAGGGCCGCGACCTGGTGTGCCAGCAGGGCCGGGTCTCGATGCGCACGACGCGCGGGCTCGAGCCGGTGCACGTGATCTACCGGCGCATCGACGACGAGTTCCTCGATCCCATGCAGTTCTACCCGGAGTCGGTGCTGGGCGTTCCGGGCCTGGTCAACGCGGCCCGCGCCGGCAACGTGACCATCGCGAACGCGGTCGGCAACGGGGTGGCCGACGACAAGCTCATCTACACCTACGTGCCCGACCTGATCCGCTACTACCTCGGCGAGGAGCCGGTGCTGCGCAACGTCGACACCTGGCGCCTCGGCGACGCCGACCAGCGCGAGGAGGTGCTCGACCGTCTGGACGAGCTCGTCCTCAAGCCGGTCGACGGGTCGGGCGGCAAGGGCATCGTCATCGGTCCTGCGGCGTCGCGCGAGGAGCTCGACGAGCTGCGGGTCAAGATCCACGCCGACCCGCGCGCGTGGATCGCGCAGCCGGTGATCTCCCTGTCGACGGTGCCGACGCTCGTGGAGCAGGGCATCCGGCCGCGGCACGTCGACCTGCGGCCGTTCGCGGTGAACGACGGCGACGACGTCTACGTGCTGCCGGGCGGCCTGACGCGGGTCGCCCTGCCGGAGGGCGAGCTGATCGTGAACTCCTCCCGCGGCGGCGGCTCGAAGGACACCTGGGTGCTGGCCGACCCGTCGACGCCCGCGGACCCCAAGGACGCGGTCGACGAGGAGGCCGACGGTCCGGAGAAGGCCAAGAGCATGCGAGCGGCTGCGCCGTCGGTGCTGAACGAGGACGGGGGCGACCTCTGATGCTGAGCCGGATCGCGGAGTCGTTGTTCTGGATCGGCCGCTACCTCGAGCGCGCGGACGATACTGCGCGGATCCTCGACGTCCAGCTGCAGGTGCTGGTGGAGGACCCGGCGATCGACGAGGCGGCGTCGTGCCAGCAGCTCCTGTCGGTCATGGGGGTGGAGGGTCACACGGGTGCGGTCAACCGGTGGACGATCCTCGACCTGCTGGCGCACAACGTCGACTCGCCCGGGTCGATCGCGTCGGCGATCACGGCCGCACGCGAGGGTGCGCGGGGCGCACGGGAGACGTTGTCGACCGACATCTGGGCGTCGATCAACACGATGTGGCGCGGTCTGCCGTCGGCGCGGACGAAGCGCCCGCCGGACATGTTCGCGTGGGTCCGCAACCGGACGGCGATGGTCAACGGCATCGCCGACGGGACGATGCCGCGCGACGAGGGCTGGAACTTCTTCGTGCTGGGACGCAGCATCGAGCGCGTCGACATGACGGCGCGGCTGCTGTCGACGGCGGCGCTGGCGTCGGACACCCAGGTGGCCTGGCCGACGACGCTGCGGGCGTGCGGTGCGTACGAGGCGTTCATCCGTGCGTACCGGGGTCTGGAGGGTGACCGTCAGGCGGCGGAGTTCCTGCTGCTGGACCGGTGGTTCCCGCGGTCAGTGGTCTCGGCGCTGATGGAGGCCGAGCGGGCCCTGAGCCGTCTGGAGGCGCGCGGACAGCGTGCAGGCTTCGGCGACGAGGCGCAGCGGCTGCTGGGTCGGGCGCGCACCGAGCTGGAGTACCGGCCGCTGGCGGAGATCGTCGAGGCGATGCCGATCGAGATGGAGCGGCTGCAGCGCACGTGCGCGGCCGCGAGCGAGGCGGTCGGCGCGCGCTACTTCTCGCACTCGGACACGCACGCGTGGACGGGAGGGGTCTCGCTGTGAGCATGCAGGGACAGGTGCAGGGCCAGGGCTCGGCGTCGCAGTGGCAGAGCGGGTCGCCGCGACCCATGCAGCTGCGGGTGCGGCACACGACCGGCTTCACGTACGCCGAGGGTGCGGCGGCGTCGTACAACGAGGCGCGGATGACGCCGTTGACGACGTCGGACCAGGTGGTCCTGCGGTCGCGGGTCGAGGTGTCACCGACGGCGTGGTCGCAGGAGTACCGCGACTACTGGGGCACGGTCGTCACGGCGTTCGAGGTGCACGAGCCGCACGACGCGCTGACGGTCGTCGCGACGTCGACGGTCGAGAGCACGCCGCACGCGGTCGACGTCGCACCGGTGGGGTGGTCCGACCTCGCCGCGGTGAGCGACGAGTGGTGCGAGTTCCTCGTGCTCGACTCGTGGGTGCGTCCGCACGACGACCTCGGGGCGCAGCTCGACACGCTGCGGGCGTCGTCGGACACCCCGGGCGAGTACGCGGTGGGCGTGTTCGGCCTGGTCCACGACCACCTGCGCTACCTGCCGGGCGTCACGCAGGTGTCGACGACGGCGGCGGAGGCGTGGGAGGCCGGCGCGGGGGTGTGCCAGGACGTCGCGCACGCGACGCTCGGCGCGCTGCGTCGTGCGGGGATCCCGGCCCGGTACGTGTCGGGCTACCTGCACCCGTCGGCCGAGCCGGTGGTCGGCGAGACCGTCGAGGGCGAGTCGCACGCGTGGGTGGAGTACTGGGACGGCGACTGGCGCGGGTTCGACCCGACGAACGCGGTCGTGCCGGGCGACCGGCACGTGCTCGTGGCGCGGGGTCGGGGCTACGGCGACTGCCCGCCGCTGCGTGGCATCTACTCGACGCCGGGTGCGTCGGAGCTGTTCGTGAGCGTGGAGATCACGCGTCTGCGCTGACGGGCGTCCCGTCGTCGATCCCGGGCGGCTGCCGTCGGGCCGTGGCCGAGCCGGCGACCACCAGCAGCGCGGCGAGTGCGAGCGCCGCGGTCGAGGAGCCGAGGTCGACCATCGAGTCGAGTGCGTCGGGCCAGCCCCGCACCCCGTTCTCGTCGCTGAACCCGCGCAGGTAGGCGGCCCAGGCGACGACCGCGCCGACGGAGCCGACCACGGTGAGGACCTTCGCGACCCGCCGGGCCGACGGTGCCGCCGCCGGTTGGGCGACGACGGCCAGCATCGCGACCCCGATCAGCCCGACCACCCACGGTGTCGGCGTGACGAGGAACGGTGCCGTGCCGAGCGCCGCAGCCGTGACGATGCCGAGTGCACACGCCCCGAGCACCACGCCGACGACCGTTCGCATGCCCCTAGGGTGACGGTTCGCGGGCGTTTCGTCACGTCAGGATGGAGCGTGTTCCATCACGCGTCCCGTGGTGCGGCGAGACCACGAAGGGTCCGCCAGACGGCGACGGCCAGGACGAGCATGCCGACAAGAGCCGTGACCACCAGCACCGGAGGGGGCAGCATGCGTCGTGGTGGCCCCCGTGGCGGCTGCCCGATGGTCGGCTGGGGTCAGCGGTCCTCGCGGTGGAGTCCGGGGAGCACGACGGCTGCGGTGAGCAGACCGAGACCGACGAGGAACGTCATCATCCCTACGCTGGGAGGACGTGGGCGACCGGGCCGGCGTCCTGGTGCCGCACGGCGAGGACGAGGCAGGCACCCGACGTGGCGGCGACGGCTCCGGCGTCGAGGAGTCGACCAGTCTGCCGCCGTCGTTCGACCTCAGCCGCACGTCGAGCCGGGCTCCGCGCCCCGGCCTCGAGAAGCACGTGTCGCATCCGAGGACCGGTGCGGCGGTGGGCGAGCACCGAGAGGACGTTCAGGACCGCCACGCAGGCCCAGGCGATGGCAGACCATCGACCGAGCACCGTCTCCGACACGGCGGCCGTGGCCGAGAACGCGGCGATCGCCCAGGCTGATCGATGACGGGTGTCGAGCATGGAGAGGAGCCCCCGGTCGAGCTGGTCCTGATCCCAGGACGAGACCTGCCGGGCGGTCCGCCGAGGTGCCGAGAGGTTCAGCACGAGCCCGAGCGCGGCGAGCACCGCCATCGTCACGGGGAAGGCCATGGACCGAGGGTGCCACCTCGACGTCCGGCCGGCTCGCCGTCGTCGGTCCTGGTCGCTAGCGTCGGGGCCATGACCGAGGAGCGCTACTGGGCCGACGCCGTGCCCGAGACCCATCGTCCGTACGTCGCGGCCGAGGACCGCTACCAGCACCTGGACTACCGGCGGGTGGGCGACAGCGGGCTGCTGCTGCCGCCGGTCTCGCTGGGCCTGTGGTGGAACTTCGGCGACGACCGGCCCTTCGCGACGCAGCGCGAGATCCTGCGGCACGCGTTCGACCGCGGTGTCACGCACTTCGACCTCGCCAACAACTACGGCCCGCCGTACGGTTCGGCGGAGGAGAACTTCGGGCGGATGATGCGCACCGACTTCAAGCCCTACCGCGACGAGCTGGTGCTCTCGAGCAAGGCCGGCTGGGACATGTGGCCGGGCCCGTACGGCAAGCTCGGCTCGCGCAAGTACCTGCTGAGCAGCCTCGAGGCGTCGCTGGAGCGGATGAGCGTCGACTACGTCGACATCTTCTACTCCCACCGCACCGACCCCGGCACGCCGGTGGCCGAGACGATCGGCGCGCTCGACACCGCCGTGCGTCAGGGCAAGGCCCTCTACGTCGGCATCTCCTCGTACTCGCCGGAGCGGACGGCCGAGGCCGTGGCGGTGGCGAAGGACCTCGGCACGCCACTCGTCATCCACCAGCCGTCGTACTCGATCGTGAACCGCTGGATCGAGGAGGGCGGGGGTGCCGAGGCGGGGGCGGCAGGCGGGCAGAGCCTGTTGACGGTGCTCGACGAGCACGGCATGGGCTCGATCGGGTTCACGCCGCTGGCGCAGGGACTGCTGACGTCGAAGTACCTGGGCGACGAGCCGGCGAAGCGCTCGGGCGACCGCGGCTCCTTCACCGACGACGTCGTGACGCCCGACCTGGTGGAGCGGCTGCGCGGGCTGAACGAGGTCGCCGAGGGGCGCGGCCAGAGCCTCGCCCAGCTCGCGATCTCGTGGGTGCTGCGGCCGGGCGGTGTCACGTCGGCCCTCATCGGCGCGTCGTCCACCGAGCAGCTCGACGAGAACCTCGCCGCCGCCGGCCAGACCGACTTCAGCGACGAGGAGCTCGCCCGCATCGACGAGCTCGCCGGCACGGTCGAGGGCGTCAACATCTGGGACGTCTCCAGCGACCTCTGACCCGCAGCGGAGATTCCCAGGTCGACCTGGGAATCTCCGCCGGGCACGGTTTCCTCAGGTAAGCACGGAGAGCAAGCCGTGCTCGCCTGAGAAAACCGTGCCTCGCGCGACCGCTGGCGCGCTCAGGCACCCAGCTGCGCCGCTCGGCTCACGACGTCGGCCGGTACCTCGTCGTGGGAGTCCGCCGCCGAGACCGGGCTCGACGCGACGGTCGAGAGGGGCACGACGCCCGCCCACGCCCCGGCCTCGACGTCGGTGTCGTCGTCCACCGGGTCGCCGGCGCGCACCTTCACCGACGCCTCGCGCAGCGGGATCGCCAGCACGGCGGTCGCGGCCACCTCCTTGCGGGTGGGCGGGCGCAGTGTGGCCGAGCGGCCGGGCACGACGTGGTCGACGGTGAGGTCGAGCGCGTGCGCCTTCTCCTGCGGGTCCTCGACGATCCGCGCCTCGCCCACGACCACGGCGGAGCGGTAGTTCATCGAGTGGTGGAAGCCGGACCGCGCGACGACCAGACCGTCGAGCAGCGTCGCCGTGACGCACACGGTCCGCCGCTCCGAGCGGGTCAGCCACCGCGCGGCCACCGAGCCGTGCACGTAGAGCGTGCCGTCGGCGTCGGGACCGTCGAGGTCGACGGCGATCGCGACCGGCAGCACCACCGGGTGGTCGCCGACGTCGACGCCCAGGTGTGCGACGAGCGCCTCGCGCAGGATCGCGTGCAGCGCGGCCCGGTCGGTGAGCCCTCGCTCGCGCGAGCGCCCGAGGGTGGTGCGCCGGGTGGGTGACAGCGGCGTGGCATCGATCGTCGACATGGCTCAAGCGTCCTGCGCAAGTGGACTGACGTCCAGGTCCACTATCGTGGAGTACGTGCAGACCACTTCGGGACCGCCGACGCTGCCGCTCCGCCTCGACCGGACGGCCGACGTCCCCCTGGCGACGCAGCTCGCCACCGGGATCCGTCGTCTCGTGGGTGCCGGCACGCTCCGCCGAGGCACGCGGCTGCCGGCGAGCCGGGCGCTGGCCGTCGAGCTCGGCGTCTCGCGCGCCGTGGTCACGCAGGCCTACGAGCAGCTGGTCGCCGAGGGCTGGCTCGACGCGAGCCACGGCTCGGGCACCTTCGTGGCCGGGACCGCCACCGCCCCACCCCCGTCCACCTCACCCCCGTCCACCTCGACGCCGCGCGGCACGACGGCACCCGCGGAGCCGACCCTGGTGCGCCTCGACACCGGCACCCCCTGGATCGACCCACGTCACCGGGCGGGGTGGCGGCGGGCGTGGCGCGACGTGGCCGCCGCCGTCCCGCCCCCCGGCTACGACGACCCCTGCGGCATCCCCGCGCTGCGCGCCGCGCTCGCCGAACGTCTCGGTCGGCTGCGTGGCGTCGACTGCGACCCCGACGAGGTCGTCGTCACCCACGGCACGACCGACGGCCTGCGCGCCCTACTCGAGGTGCTGCCCGACGGCGCCGTCGCGGTGGAGGACCCCGGCTACCGGGCGGCGGTCGCCACCGTCCGCGCCGCGGGACGCACGGTCGTCGACGTCCCCGCCCGCGGTGTCCCGGTCGTGCCGCCGGACGTGGTCGCGACCTACGTGACCCCCGCCCACCAGCACCCGCTCGGCCACGTGATGCCGGCGGCCGACCGGGTGGCGCTGCTCGCGGCGGCGACGGCACAGGACGCCGTGGTCGTCGAGGACGACTACGACTCCGAGTTCCGCTACGACGTCGCACCCGTCCCCGCGCTCGCGTCGCTCGACCGCTCCCGCGTCGCCTACCTCGGCACCGCGTCGAAGTCGGTGTCCCCGAGCCTGCGCCTCGGCTGGCTCGTGCCGCCGCCGCACCTGCTCGACGCCGTCAGCGCCGCCCGCGCGGTCCGGCACGAGAGCGTCTCGTGGCCGGTGCAGCGGGCGTTCCTGTCGATGCTGCGCGACGGGTACGTCGACCGCGTCGTCCGCTCGGCGCGCCGGGTGTACGCCGACCGCGCGCCACGCGTCGCCGCCGTGCTCGCCGCCCACGCGGAGCCGGCCGGTCCGAGCGCGGGCATGTACTCGACCTGGCTCCTCCCGCCCGACCGCGCGCTGGCGGTGCACGACGCGGCACGGGCCGTGGGGTTCGACGTGCCGCTGCTCGCCGACTACACGCGACGCTCCACCCTCACGGGGCTCGTCGTCGGCTTCGGTGGCGTGAGCGACGTCGAGCTCGACACCGCGCTCGACGCCATCGCCCGGGGTCTGGACGACCGGGGGGACGGACGGGACCGCCGCCGACGGTGACGCGGCTGCAGGCACGACCCTGCACCCACGACACGCCTGGGGTTCACTGGTGCCATGGGTGACGACGCCTCCACGATGCCGCTGCCCGGCGGTGGGCACGCCGACCCGCCGGAGCGGCTCACCCCGTTCCAGCAGCGCGTCGCCGACGTGGTCGACGCCCTGCGACCAGGAGACCTCCTGACCTACGGCGAGGTGGCGCTCGAGGCGGGTCACCCGGGCGCGGGCCAGGCGGTCGCGAACGTGCTGCGTCGCGTCCCGGGACTGCCCTGGTGGCGCGTCCTGCCCACGAACGGCCGGCTCTACCGCCAGCACCGCGAGGGTGGCGCACCGCCACCAGCCGGGCAGGACCCACCGACAGCACCCCGTCGTCGAGCGGCTCGCTGCGGATGCCCGCGTGGCCGCGCATCGCCTGGTGCGCCCCGGGCGCGAGCACCACGTCCATCCACGCGCACGGGTTCGCCCGGGTGAGTGATCGGAACGTGAGGCTGCGGCCCCCCTGCTCGAGCGTGAACTCGCTGTGCACCAGCGACTCGACGTCGAGCCCGCGCGTCAGCACGTTGCGGCGGGCCAGGCGGTCGCGAACGTGCTGCGTCGCGTCCCGGGACTGCCCTGGTGGCGCGTCCTGCCCACGAACGGCCGGCTCTACCGCCAGCACCGCGAGCGGTGCCGTGGCGAGACGACCAGGCCGACGACGTCGAGGTCGACCGGCTCGAAGTCGACGGGGAGGGCGTCCTGCACCCTGACACGCTAGCCCCCGGGCGGTCGGGACCCCGCGATTTGGCCCGGGATCATGGGCACGGCTAGACTTCCGTGGTTGCCCGATCCGGGCACACCTCCTGCTGCGGACCGTCCGTAGCCGTTCAGACCGAAGGAGGACGCACCTTGTCGTTGCGTCACTACGAAGTCATGGTCATCCTCGACCCCGAGCTCGACGAGCGCACCGTCGCCCCGAGCCTCGACACCTACCTCAACGTCGTGAAGAACGACGGGGGCAGCGTCGAGAACGTCGACGTGTGGGGCAAGCGCCGCCTCGCGTACGAGATCAACAAGAAGAACGAGGGCATCTACGCCGTCATCGACCTGACCGCCACGCCGGACACGGTCAAGGAGCTCGACCGCCAGCTCGGGCTCAACGAGTCCGTCGTCCGCACGAAGGTCACCCGACCCGACGCGAAGTAAGGGCTCACCCGAGCTCCCTGTGGACGGTGACGCGCTCACTGTCCGCACCCCGGGGTTCACTGGTACAGCGTTCACTGGATCGAATCCCACCCCCGGCAACCACAGCCACCATCGAAAGGCTGGTCCCATGGCAGGCGAGACCGTCATCACCGTCGTCGGCAACATCACCGACGACCCCGAGCTGAAGTTCACCCCGTCCGGTGCGGCGGTCGCGAACTTCACCGTCGCCTCGACGCCGCGGTCCTTCGACCGTCAGTCGAACGAGTGGAAGGACGGCAACCCGCTGTTCATCCGTTGCTCGGTGTGGCGCCAGATGGCCGAGAACGTCGCCGAGTCGCTGCAGAAGGGCCAGCACGTCATCGTGCACGGCGCCCTCAACGTCCGGCAGTACGAGCGCCAGGACGGCGGACGCGGCACCAGCGTGGAGATGAACGTCTACGAGGTCGGAGCGTCGCTGCGCTTCGCCACCGCGAAGGTCACGAAGGCCTCGCGCGGTGGCGGCGGTGGCGGTGGCGGCGACTTCGGTGGCGGCGGCGGTGGTTTCGGCGGCGGTGGCGGCAGCTACGGCGCCGGACAGGGCGGCGGCAACGCCGGTGGCGGCAACGCCAACCCCTGGTCGCAGCCGCAGTCCGCACCGCAGGGTGGGAACGACGCCTGGGGCGGCGGCGCAGCCGCCGACGAGCCCCCGTTCTGATCCAGTCACACCCCGTTCTTTAGATACACCGTTCAAGGAGAACCATGGCCAAGCCAGTTGTCCGGAAGCCGAAGAAGAAGAGCAACCCGCTCGCGGCCGCCGGCGTCACCACCATCGACTACAAGGACACCGCGCTCCTGCGCAAGTTCATCTCCGACCGCGGCAAGATCCGCGCGCGTCGGGTGACGGGTGTCTCCGTCCAGGAGCAGCGTCAGATCGCCAAGGCGATCAAGAACGCCCGCGAGATGGCGCTCCTGCCCTACACGTCCAGCGGACGCTGAGAGAGGGACTGATCCACCGATGAAGCTCATCCTGACGCACGAGGTCAGCAACCTCGGAGAGCCCGGCGACATCGTCGAGGTCAAGGACGGCTACGGACGCAACTTCCTGCTCCCGCGCAACTACGCGATCCGCTGGAGCAAGGGTGCGGCCAAGCAGGTCGAGTCCATCAAGGCCGCCCGCGACGCGCGCGCCGTGCACGACCTCGAGGAGGCCCGCCAGATCAAGGGTCGTCTCGAGGCCGAGCCGGTCAACGTCGCGGTCCGCGCCGGCGAGGGCGGGCGCCTGTTCGGCGCCGTCACCGTCTCCGACATCGCCACCGCCCTCGAGGCGGCCGGCGGCTCGGTCGACAAGCGTCGCATCGAGGTCGGCAACCCGATCAAGGCGCTCGGTGCCCACACGGTCACCGTCCGCGTCCACCCCGAGGTGACCGCCCAGGTCCGCCTCAACGTGGTCGCCTCCAAGTAGGTCCTGCGACGGGGCTCGGTCCGGCACTGCCGGGCCGGGCCCCGTCGTCGTTCGTCCGTCCCGAGACCCCGTTCCCCCGAGGTTCCCGTGCCCCGTCCCCCGCGCACCCTCCTGCTCCTGCCGCTCCTGCTCGCCGTCGTGCTGGGCGGCTGCACCGGCGGGTCCGACCGCGACGCGCGACCCCGACCGTCAGCGACGGCCGAGGCGCGCGACGGGACCACCGCGTGGGTGCGCGCCGACCCCACCGACGTCCGGCGCGGCGGGACGTTGCGGATCGGTCTCGGGTCGCTGCCCGTCACCTTCAACCCGCTGCACGCCGGCGCCGTCGGCACCGACGTCGAGCGGCTCGTCGGCCCGACGACCGGCCAGGTCGTGCGGATCACCGAGGACGGTGGCTGGGAGGTCGACCCCGACCACGCCCGCGAGGTCGAGGTCGTCGCCGACGACCCGCTCACCGTCGCCGTCCGGCTGAACCCCGACGCCGTGTGGGACGACGGCACGCCCGTCACGGCCGCCGACATGGCGGCCACCTGGCGCGCCCTGCGCGGCACCGACGAGCGCTACGCGGTCGCGAGCAGCGACGGGTGGGACGCGATCGCCGACGTCCGCCCCGGCCGGGACCGGTTCGGCTACACGGTGCGCTTCGCCGAGCGGCGGGGCGACTGGCCGCTGTTCGTCTCGCCGCGACTGCCGGCGCAGGTCGCGGCCAGCCCGCGCGCCTTCAACCGCACCTTCCGTGACCATCCGCTGCCGTCGAACGGCCCCTTCGTCACGCGCGACGTCGACGAGGACACCGGCACCATCACCCAGGAGCCGAACCCCCGCTGGTGGGGCGACCCGCCGCGGCTGCGGCGCATCGTGTGGCGCGTGGCGGAGCCGTCGGTGCAGGCCGAGGCGTACGCCGCGGGCGGGCTCGACGTCGCGACGCTCGACACCGACCGCGACGTGCCTGCCGCCCAGGTGCAGCGGACGTCGGGCTCGCAGTGGTCGCACCTGACCATGAACGCGGGGCGAGGTCCGCTGCGCGACGTGGCGGTGCGCCGGGCCGTCGCCCTCGCCCTCGACCGCGACGCCCTCGCGCGCGACGTGGCGGAGCCGGTGGGTGCCGAGCCGCGCCCGGCCGACAGCCTGCTCGTCCTGCCCGGGCAGCGCGGCTACGACGCCGTGGCGCGTCCGACGACGCGCGACGTCGACCGTGCACGGCGTCTGCTCGCCCAGGCCGGCTACACCGAGGCCCGTCCCCTGCGGCTCTCCCTGCCGGTGGCCGGAGGCAGCGACGCCCTGGCGGCCCGCGCCCGCGCGATCCGGTCGCAGCTGGCCGAGGTGGGGGTCGCGGTGCGACTGCGCACCGTCGCGCCCGACGACTTCGCCGCCCAGGTGCTCGTGCCGCTCGACTTCGACCTGCTGACCTTCAGCTGGGGTCCGTCGCTGCTCGGCCCCGACGCCGCACGCGACCGGTTCCTGCCCGTCACCTCACCCGCGAACGTCACCGGGGTCGCCTCCTCCGCGGCGCCCTGGGACGCCGTGCGCGACGCCCGCAGCGCGCGGGCCCGGACGGCGGCCACGGCCCGGCTCGAGGCCGCACTGCGCCGCGAGGCCGTCGTCGTCCCGCTCGCGGTCACGCCGTCGGTTCTGGCCGTCCGCCCTGGCGTGGTGAACGTCGGCGCCGCGTCGTTCGAGCAGCCGCGGTGGGCCACGGTCGGCTTCCGGGCCGACGACTGAGCCGGTCTAGGGTGTCCGCGTGCCGAAGCTGCGACGAACGACGACGACCCACGTGGCGGTGCTGCGCGAGCTGGAGGTCGTGCGCGTCGAGGACGTGACGCCTGGCATGCGTCGGCTCACGCTCTCGGGGTCGGACCTCGCCGAGCGCAGCCTCGACGGGTCGACGCTGCCCGCGTTCGCCTCGCCCGGCTTCGACGACCACGTCAAGGTCTTCGTGCCTGCGCCCGACGCCGACCGACCGGTGCTGCCGCGGCAGCGGCCTGACGGTCTCGACTACACGACGGAGGGCGTGCGCCCGCTCGGCAAGGACTACACGCCCCGTCGGGTCACTCCCGACGAGGTCGACCTCGACTTCGTGCGGCACGGCCACGGCCAGGCGGCCGGGTGGGCCGAGCAGGTTCGGCCGGGCGACCTCGCGTGGATCGCCGGACCCACCGTCGGGCAGGCCTTCCCGCACGACGTCGACGCGTTCGTGCTGGCCGGCGACGAGACCGCGCTGCCCGCCATCGGGCGCTTCCTCGAGGAGCTGCCGCCGGGTCCGCCGGCCCAGGTCGTCGTCGAGGTCTCCGGACCCCAGGACGAGCAGGACCTGACCGTGCGCGACGGCGTCGACGTGACCTGGCTGCACCGACCGGTGGGTGCCGAGCCGGGGACCACCACGCTGCTGCTCGACGCGGTCCGTGACCTCGACTGGCCGGCCGGGCAGGTCTACGCCTGGATGGCCGGGGAGTCGACCGCCGCCCGCGACGTCCGCACCCACTGGCGTGCCGACCGGTCCGTCCCGCGCGACTGCCTCGACGTGTCCGGGTACTGGCGACGCTGACGCTCAGGCGCCGAGCACCATCCAGGCGGTGCCCCGCTGCCGCAGCCAGAGCGTGACGAGACGGGCGAGCTGGAACCCGCCGTAGGCGAGCCACAGCCAGGCGAGCCCGGCGCCGAGCGAGCCGGCCAGCAGGGCCAGGGGCGCGTAAGCCGCCAGCACCGCGAGGCCGGCCCACGCCAGGTACACGCCGTCGCCCGCCCCGATCAGCACACCGTCGAGCACGAACACGACGCCCGAGACGGGTTGCACCGCAGCCACCACGACCAGGGCCGGGACGAGTGCTGCATGCACCTGCTCGTCGGCGGTGAACCACGACCCCACGACCGGCGAGAGGGCGAGCAGCAGCAGCCCCGCGAGCAGACCGGTGCCGACGCCCCACGTGATCATCCGACGGGTGAGCTCCCGGGTGCCCTCGGCGTCCCCGGAGCCCAGGGTGCGACCGGTGAGCGTCTGGCCGGCGATGGCGATCGCGTCCATCGCGAACGCGAGGAACGTGACGAGCGACGTCGCGATCTGGTGCGCCGCCAGAGGCGCGTCGCCGAACGTGGCCGCCACCGCCGTGCCCAGGAGCAGCGCGGCGCGCAGGGTCGCGGTCCGGGCCAGCAGCGGCACGCCGTCGCGCGCCGCGCTCACGACGCCCGCCACGTCGGGACGTCCCGACGACCCCGCCGCCCGGGCCCGCCGCAGCACCACGGCGACCAGCCAGAGCGCCGCCACCCACTGGGCGATCGCCGTACCGGCTGCGGACCCGGCCACGCCGAGCCCGGCCCCGTGCACGAGCAGGAGGTTCAGCGCCACGTTGAGCAGGTTCGCGACGACGGTGACGACGAGCGGCGTCCGCAGGTCGAGGACCCCGCGCAGCGCGCCGGTCGCGGCGAGCACCAGCAGCATGGCGGGCACCGCGGGTGCGGAGACGAGGAGGTAGGTCGTCGCGTGGCCCTCCACCTCCGGGGAGCTGCCGAGCACCCCGGCCAGGGGACGGCTCGCGGCGGCGAGCAGACCGCCGAGCACCACGCCGAGCCCGACCGCGAGCCACAGTCCCCCGGTGGCACCGTCGAACGCGGCCCGTTCGCGGCCGGCGCCGTGCAGTCGCGCGACCGTCGCGGTGCTGCCGTAGGCCAGGAACACGCACAGTCCGACGACCGTGAGCAGGACGCTCGACGCGACGGCCAGACCGCCCAGCTCGGCCACGCCGAGCCGGCCGACGATCGCGGTGTCGGCGAGCAGCATCAGGGGCTCGCTGACGAGGGCGAAGAAGGCCGGGACGGCGACCGCGACGATCTGGCGGTCGGCCGCGCCCCAGGTGAACAGGTTTCTGTGCCTGGCTGTGGATTTCACCGGAACTTCACCACCGCTGTCGCCGTGTCGATACGACCAGGAGGTGGCCGGAGGATGACGTCCACGTAATGTGGGTCCACACTGTGTGCACGGCATCGCCGCAGGTCAGGGGCCTTTTCCACGTCCTGTTCCCCCCGTTCTCCACAAGGCCGTCCACGGACTGTGCACAGGCTTTCCGGCGATTTCCACATTCTCCCCAACCTTGTCCACAGGGGCTGTGCGTGCCGGGCTTTCCTCTGCCCCCGCCGGGCCCCTAGTGTGACGCGTCGGCTGTCGCACAGGACGAGGGACCTGCCCACCGGGGAGGCTGCGCGAACGTGTCGGAGGTCCGACCTACCGTGGGGTGGGTCGAGAGAGGAAGGCTGCTGCGTGACTGTCGCAGATCTGCACGCCATGGGGCCCGAGCCTGAGGACGACGTCCCCGCCGGACGCGTCCCGCCGCAGGACCTCCCGGCCGAGCAGAGCGTGCTGGGGGCCATGCTCCTCAGCAAGCAGGCGATCGACCCGGCGAACGACCTCCTCGAGGGCCGCGACTTCTACCGCCCCGCGCACGAGGCCATCTTCGAGACCATCGTCGACCTCGCGCAGCGCGGTGAGCCGGCCGACGCGATCACGGTCGCGGCCGAGCTGCAGCGGCGTGGCGAGCTGACGAAGGTCGGCGGCGCGCCGTACCTGCACACCCTCGTGGCGGGTGTCCCGATCGCGTCGAACGTCGACTACTACGCCGAGATCGTGCGCGAGAAGGCCATCCTGCGCCGACTCATCGAGGTCGGGCAGAAGATCGCCGGGCTCGGCTGGGCCGAGACCGGCGAGATCGCCGAGATCGTCGACCGCGCCCAGGCCGAAGTCCTCGACGTCGACGGCAGCAGCGGCACCGATGACTACAAGGTGATCTCCGAGCTGATGGCGCAGACCATCCAGGAGATCGACGACATCCAGTCGCGCGACGGCGACATGGCGGGCCTGGAGTCCGGGTTTCCCGACCTCGACAAGCTCACCACCGGCTTCCGCGGTGGCCAGATGATCGTGGTGGCGGCTCGCCCCGGTGTCGGCAAGAGCACCCTCGGCCTCGACTTCTGCCGCGCCGCGTCGATCAAGAACGGCGTCCCGTCGGCCATCTTCAGCCTGGAGATGTCGGGCGCGGAGATCGCGATGCGTCTGCTGTCGGCCGAGGCCAAGGTCGCCATCCACCACATGCGCGGCGGCGGCATGACCGACCGCGACTGGGACGCGGTCAGCCGGGTCATGCCGCGCGTGCAGTCGGCACCGATCACCATCGACGACTCGCCCAACATGACGATGCCGGAGATCCGATCGAAGGCGCGGCGCATCCAGAAGGCCGCCGACGGCAAGCTCGGCCTCATCGTCATCGACTACCTGCAGCTGATGACGTCGGGCAAGAAGGTCGAGAACCGTCAGGTGGAGGTCTCGGAGTTCAGCCGGCAGATCAAGCTGCTCGCCAAGGAGATCAACGTCCCCGTCGTGGCGATCAGCCAGCTGAACCGTGGCTCTGAGCAGCGCACCGACAAGACGCCGCAGATCTCCGACCTGCGCGAGTCGGGCTCGATCGAGCAGGACGCCGACATGGTCTTCCTCATCAACCGTCCCGACGCGACCGGCGCGGGCGAGTCCGAGCGCCCGGGCGAGGCCGACATCATCGTCGCGAAGAACCGTTCGGGTCCGGTCAACAAGGTCGCCGTCAGCTTCCAGGGCCACTACTCCCGCTTCACCCCCATGGCCCGCGAGGCCGAGGCGCCCCCGGGCGCGGCCGCCGGCGAGTTCTACGGCGGCTGACGCTCTCGGGCCGTCGCTGCCTGTACGAGGGGCTTTCCCGTGTGTCCAAGCCCGGTTGCTCGCTCAGTTCCGTGGTGGGAGGCAACACAGGTGCGATTCAAAGGTCGGAGGCTGGGCGGTGCCACCCCGCCCTGGTCGACGATGTGCTCATGCGGATTCGCTTCCGTCGCCACGGCTGCCGGCAGGCTTCGTGACGGCATTCGTGGCAACGGCCGCTGCCTGACGTCCTCGCTCCTCTCCGACCAGGTCTCCCGCGAACTCAGATGCGTCCAGTGAGTCGCAGGACCGCCTGCCACCTCTCGCTTGGGCGACGAGAAGATGTCGGCCCCGGACCACGAGAGATCTGTCGCACGACGAATAGCAGAACTCGGCGAAGACCTCGGTGAGATCGCAAGCCGTTGATCAGGAGGACGCTCCATCCTCCCGCGGCGAGGACGCCCCCGCACACCACGGGCAGCGGGTCGGTAGCGAATGCTAGATAAGCCAGCGAACCGACTACGGCGCTTAGAAGGAGAAGAAGGGCGGCGGACGTCGGAAGCATCCAGATCCAGGCGTGCGTGATGAACTGCGCGAGCAGAGTCAGCACGAGAACGCCAAGGACGAAGGCTATGACTCCAATGAGTGCGCCATACATAGTCACGTCCCACGTCAGTTCAACGGTTGCAGCTGCGATAGCGATCACTATGGCGGGCACGAGCCCGATAAGGCTGAGATCAACAAGGACGACCGCACGGCTCGGTGAAGTCCGCGCGAGCTCCACCACGGCCTTCTCTACATGAGCTCGTCGCCGCACGGCGGCACGGTCGCGATAATCGACCGAAACCCTAAGCGGAATGGTGGCGCTTCCGATCGAAGTCACGAGCGCGAACAGCACGCTCGCCCCGAAGACAACAAGCTGGTCGAGCGACAACGCCTCTGGCGCCTGGTTGACCAGCACGGCGACACCGACGATGCCGGCAAGCAGAGCCAGCCCGACCAGGGTGACGGACACGAGGTGAAGTTGTGCGTCGGTCACAGGGTGGGGATGCGCACCGCGCGCCCAAAGCGTGCCGACCAACGTGATGCCTACTGTCGTAATCACTCCGAGATAGGCGGCACCCTGAGGCGGTGTCATCGAGGGCGAGTCAAGGGCGGACGCTGGCAAAGAAGCGATGACGGCCATCCACGCGACGATGAGCGAGGCGACGACGAAGATGAGGATCGTTCCCGAAACTGTCCGGTCGTCGCGGTTCGGTGAGGCGGTCATCGTGGCTCCGTTCCGGGATCGATCACCTCACCGTGTCAGCGTGCACTGACGTTTCGACGAGGCCCTGATGTCGAGAGTCGGCGCCGCGAGGCCGATCACCAGGAGGCCGATGTCACGGCCGCTGCGCCGACGTCACACGCGTCCGGCAGCAGCACCTTCTCGGCTGGGCGCAGGGCCGTCTCTCCCGTTGTTCGTCATCGCACCAGTTAGCGAGCCTCGCGGCGGCTGACCGCTACGGCCTACGACCCGATCGGCCGAGTGCCGGGCTCGACGGCCTCGAGCACCTCGACCGGGTCGCCGACGGCGATCGTCGCCCCGGCCGGCAGCGGGTGGTCGGGGATGACGTTGACGCCGAACCAGACGCCCTTGCCGAAGCGACGCAGGCGGGCGAGGGTGCGGGTCGGTTCGGGACCGCGCGCGACGCTGCCGGCGTCGTGGTCGGGCTCCATCGTGGTCATGACGCACCGGGCGCAGCCCTTGACCACGCGGAACGTGACGTCGCCGATCCGGAACCGCCGCCAGGAGTCCTCGGCCCACGCCTGCGTGCCCTCGACGACGAGGTTCGGACGGTAGCGGTGCATGGGCACCAGAGCCCCGGCCGCCACCGAGACGGCCTCGGCCGACGCCGCGGTGGTGAGGAGCAGCGGGTACCCGTCGGCCAGGCTCACGCGGTCGTCCGGCTCGGAGTACGTCGGGCTCGTCGGCCGGCGTCGGGGGTCGTCCAGGTGGACCAGCCGCACGTCACGGCCCAGCACCTCGGTCAACCACGCCGCGGCGCCGTCGCCGGCGTCGGCCGCCGTGAGCCTGGACGACCAGATCGCGATCGGCACCTGCCCCGCCGGGTCCGGGACCGGCACGTCGACCGCCGGCGCACCGGGGGCCGTGAGCCGTAGCCCGTCGTCGGTGAGTGTCGGGTGCACGACCAGCAGCCGGTTCAGCTCGCGGGCGGTGACCATCGTCCCCGCCGGGTCGACGACCATCCAGCGTCGGTCCTGCGCGACGCCCCACGGCTCCACGACGACCCGCTCGAGCGACTCCCCGCGGCACGACTTGACCGGGTAGCGCCAGAGCGACGCGACGGTGGGCTGCACGCCGACACTGTCGCACGGGCGAGGTGCGACCCACCGCGCCGCCGCTGCGAGGCGTTCGCACCGACGTCGCAGAAGGATCGCAGTGCCGAGGAACAGGCTCGCGGAGCGACGGCTCGACCCACGAGCCCCTCGACGGCAGGAGCACCTCATGAACCGACGATCAGCACTCACCTCGACCCTGGCGGCGATCGCCCTCTGTGCGGGCGCCGCCGTGTCGAGCACGGCCGCAACGGCGGGACCAGCCGAGTCCTCCGTGGCGGCGGGAGCGTCGATCGCCGCCGCCGAGCGACCCTCGCTCGAGGTCCCGTTCCCCTGCGGTCAGGAGTGGCGCGGCAACACCCGCAAGAACCACGACCCGTTGAACGCGATCGACTTCAACCTGCCGACCGGCGGCGACAGCGACCTCGGCAAGCCGGTCCAGGCGAGCAACGGCGGTCGCGTCACGTTCGCGGGCAACAAGGGGACGGGCTACGGCCTCACCGTCGACATCTATCACGCGAACGGCTGGTCGACTCGTTACGCCCACCTCAGCAAGGTGGACGTCGAGGTCGGTCAGATGGTCAAGGCCACCAGCGGCATCGGCCGGGTCGGCAAGAGCGGAGGCCAGTCGTCGGCGCACCTGCACTACGAGCAGCGCTACAACGACACCGCCGCCGGGATCTACTTCAAGACCACGAAGGCGAAGTACTGGGGCGACGCCATGTACACGCGCACCACGATGTGCAGCTGACGGGCTCCCCGACCGTCGGGTCCGTGGACCCGGCGGCCGGCCCGCGCGTGGTCCCGTCAGCCGACGCGGGTCGCCCGCGGACCGTCGAAGGCGCGTGACAGCAGCAGGATCGGCGCGACCAGCACGAGCGGCACGAGGAACGCCACCCGCAGCCAGCCGCCCTGCGCGACGGCACCGATCACCGCGCCACCGAGGATCGCGCCCATGTAGTTGGCGATGTTCATCCGGGCGATCGCCGCGTCGGCGGCCTCCGGGGGGACGGCGGCGCCGACGGCAGCGAACGCGAGCGGGGCGATGACCGCGATCCCGAGGCCCGCGACGAGGAAGCCGGGCACCGCCAGCACCGCGACCGGCGCGGCCAGCACGACGGCGAAGCCGACGACACCGAGGAACGCACCGCCCGCGACCACCCGGGCTGCACCCACCCTGCGCACCAGCTGGTCGCCGAGGAGACGCGAGACGAGGGCTCCGACCTGGTACGCCGCGTACCCGAGCGGGACCAGCCAGCTCGCCGCGCCGAGCGCCTGCTGCAGGTACACCGCACTCCACGAGCCGGTACCGGTGTCGGCCGAGTAGAACAGGCAGATCACCAGGCCGAACAGCAGGACGGGTCGCCAGGGGACAGGGATCGTCGCGGCGGCCGCGAGGTCGTCGACCTGCGTCCCCGGCGCGTCCGCTGCGAGGTGGCGGGCCGAGGCGACGGCGAGCGCGACGACGACCACCGCCACGACCGACAACCCGACGCCCAGGGGCAGACCGAGCGCGGCGTAGCCGGCGCCGACGATGCCGCCGACGCTCCAGCACGCGTGGAACCCGGTCATCACGCTGCGTCCCCGCAGCGCCTCCACCCGCACGCCCTGCATGTTCATGCTGGCGTCGACCCCGCCGAGCGCCACGCCGTAGACGGTGAACGCCGCGATGAGCAGCGGGTACGAGGGCGCCCAGCCGACCAGTGCGGCCCCCGCGCCGATGCCCACCAGCGAGGTCGTCAGGGCCGTCCCGCTCGAGCGTCGAGTGGCCAGGACACCCGCGAGCGCCGACTGCCGCAGAAGCTCTTCGTGCTCCACCAGTTCTCGACGTCGATGATCCGCGACCGCAGCACCCTCGACGTCGGCCACCCCGAGACGAGCGCGGCGAACGTGAAGCCCTGGAGCAGGAAGCCGGCGCTCACGGCGACGCGGGTCCGGTCCATGCCGTCAGGGTAGGACCACGGAGGGGCACCCGCCCTGTCCTGCCCAGCTCACTGGTACGTGACGAGATCCGGTCGGGGCCTGACGTCGCGCCAGGTCTGTGGCACGGTGAGCATCGGCTCGTCCTCGTCGAGGAAGTTCTTCCAGCCCCAGTGGACGCCCTTCGGCGACCCCTGACGGATCGTGTTCCAGGTGCCGATCTTCGCGCCCGGCGTGCCCTGGCCGTCGACGTGGACCACGGTCGACAGCTCGGGGTGGCCGACGTCGAGGGTGCTGCGGTCGCGGATCATCGACGTCGAGAACTGGTGGAGCACGAAGAGCTTCTGCGGCAGTCGGCGCTCGCGGGTATCGAGCGCGAGGCCGACGTGCGGGCGCTCCAGCAGCGAGCGGTAGCGCTTGGCCTGGGCGAGGAAGTCGGTCCGGCCGGGCTGCAGGTCGATCACGACGTACTGGCCGGCCTTCTCGGCCGCCTCCACGAGCGGCCGCAGGTCGCGGACGCTGCTCTCGGCGGAGTAGTCGCCATCGTCCCCGGCCTCGGAGGAGGCGACGGTCGCGATGATCTCCAGCGCGGGGACGACGGGCTGGTCCGAGAGCTCCTGGTACTCGCGCGCCAGCCGCGCGGCTCGGCGCACCGTCGCCGCAGTGCCCTGCTCACCGAGCAGGCCGAGGGACGGGGTGCCGGGATGGCCGTAGAGCGCGACCACGTGACGCCCCGGGAACACGAGCAGTCCGCCGCCCGGCTGGGTCAGGTCGCGGCGCACCGCGGTGACCTCGTAGCCGAGGCCGCGTCGGAAGGTCGTCCCGACGCCGACCACGGGCGCGTCGGGCTGGTCACGCAGCGCACGGATCGCGCGTCGGTCCGCGCGCGGGTCGCCGCCCTTCACCCCGACGACGGTCGCGCCGGCAGCGCGGGCGGTGCCGACGGAGGTGAGGTCGGCACCGGGCGCGTGGACGAGCACCACGACGTCCTGGTCGCGGGGCGAGGTACGCGGGATCCGGGCCACGGCGCGGTCGACGTCGGCCTGGTCGTCACCGACGAGACGACGTCCGGGCAGGTCGGGCCAGTTCGCGTCCTTCGGCCCGACGGCGAGCGTCGTGCGCACGCCGAGACGGTCGAGCTCGGCGCGGGTGGTGGGTCCGACGAGCAGCACGGGGACGCCCAGGCGCGCGGCCACCTTCACGGACCGCTGCTGGGAGCGGGCGCTGCGGGCCGACACGATGGCCACGTCCGAGCGTTCGAACAGCCGCCGGGAGGTGCCGACGGCGTTCTGGGCAGGAGTGCGGCCCGCCACGACGTCGACCGCCCGCGACGGTGTGCGGAACGTCGTCGCCGCGTCGCCGTCCTCGTCGTGGCCGCCGGTGCAGCCGGAGAGCAGGAGGAGGGTCGCGGTGAGCACGGTGGCGCTGCGTGTGACCCGAGATCGCATACCGCGACGGTAGCCCCGGGTCCGTGTCGGACCCTGGCTCGGGTGCGCGCAGGTACCCTCGCCTGGTGATCAGCGCAGCCGTGACGTCCGCCCTCGTGCAGTCCGCCACCTCGACGGGTCCGGACAGCGGCCTGGCCGGTCTGACGGTCGACCTGATGGAGAAGCTGGGCCTGTTCGGCGTGGCCCTCGCGGTCGGCGCTGACAACATCTTCCCGCCGATCCCGAGCGAGATCATCCTGCCGCTGGCCGGCTTCGCCGCCGCGCAGGGCACCTTCAGCCTTGCGGGAGCGCTGTTCGCGACGACGGCGGGCTCGGTGATCGGCGCGGCGATCCTCTACTGGTTGGGCCGCGCCTACGGCCGCGACCGCACGGTGTGGGTGTTCGAGAAGGTGCCGCTGCTGAAGGTCAGCGACCTCGAGCGGACGGAGGCGTGGTTCGCGAAGCACGGGACGAAGGCGATCTTCTTCGGCCGGATGGTCCCGATCTTCCGCAGCCTGATCTCGCTTCCCGCGGGCGTGGAGCGCATGTCGTTCGGCCTGTTCCTGGCGCTGACGACGGCGGGCAGCCTGATCTGGAACAGCATCTTCGTGGTGGCCGGCTACCGGCTGGGCGAGAACTGGGAGCAGGTCGAGCCGTATGCCGACACGTTCCAGAAGGTAGTGATCCTGGCGGTCCTGCTCGTCATCGCCGTGTTCGTGGTGGTGCGGGTGCGGCAGCTGCCGCGCTACCCGCGGCGCCGTCCCCGCCGCCCCCAGTGAGCGACGCGCGCAGGATCGCGTCGCTGCTGCCGTCGGCGACGGAGATCGTCTACGCCCTGGGTCTGCAGCACCGGCTCGCGGCCGTCACGTTCGAGTGCGACGAGCCGGTGTCGGCGCGGACGGAGCACCGCGTGGTGGTGACGGGCGCCGACACGAGCGGGTGGACGCCGGGCGAGATCGACGCTTACGTGCGGGCGCGGCGTGAGGAGGGTGTCGACCTCTACACCCTCGACGAGGGTGCGCTCGCCGACGTCGACCCGGACCTCGTCCTGACGCAGGACCTGTGCCGGGTGTGCGCCCTGCCGACCGACCGGGTGGACGAGGCACTGGCACACCTCGGGTGCAGCGCCGAGGTGCTGACGCTCGACCCGCACACGTTGGACGACGTGCTGGTGTCGGTGGAGCAGGTGGCTGCCGCGGCTGGTGTCGTCGACCGCGGCCGTGCGGTGGTGGCGGGTCTGCGCGGGAGGCTGGCCGACGTGGAGGCCCGTGTGGCTGGCCGCCAGCGTCCTCGGGTGTCCGTGGTCGAGTGGGTGGACCCGCTCTTCACGGGCGGTCACTGGATCCCGGACCAGGTGGCAGCCGCCGGTGGCGAGCCCGTCGGGATGCACGAGGGGACGCCGTCGGGTCCGTCGGGTTGGGACGCGCTGCGGGCGGAGCGTCCCGAGGTGGTCCTGGTGGCACCGTGCGGCTTCGGCCTCGACGGCGCCGCCGAGCAGGCCGAGGTCGTCGTGCGGGAGCTCCCGGACACCCAGGTGTGGGCCGTCGACGGCAACGCCGTGGTGGTGCGACCCGGTCCGCGACTCGTGGACGGGGTCGAGGCGTTCGCGTCGGTGCTGCACCCGGAGGTGTTCGACCGCTCCGCACTCGTCCGCCGCGTGCGGTAGCGGCTCAGCCGGCTCGGGTGCGGCGGGGGCTGGTGCGTTGGGTGCGCAGGGTGCGGTGGGTCTGGTGGGTGTCGGGGTCGATGGTGAAGAACCCTTGGTGCACCGCTGAGTGACATCTCGGACAGA
>LULJ01000152.1_pt1 | contig 39183 bp, 39 predicted proteins | sample 728171 | NCBI WGS metagenome assembly LULJ01 (sample SAMN03860292, study PRJNA289734) | marine metagenome | biome: seawater column; feature: ocean; material: water; isolation source: Red Sea water column Station 169 - depth 25m | place: Saudi Arabia: Red Sea | collected 2011-10-15 | depth 25 m
CCGAGGGCCCGGGCGATGGCGTGGGCCTGCTCTGTGTTCACCCGCCCCGCCGCGAGCGCTTCGGCCAGCGCGGTGAACCTGCTCAGCGCGACGGCGAGCTTCACGTCGCGGTGCGCGGTCGCCCGCGTCCGGTGGGTGGCGTCGGCCCACCACGTCGCCGTCGTGGTCGCGCCGTTGGTCTCCTCCACCCGCACCTGCGTGGCATGCGCCAGCACCGTCGCGGTCAACGCATCGAGGCGGGATGCGACCTGCGCCAGACCCCGCAGCAGGTTCGCCGTCGCGGCCTGATCGAGCCCGATCAGCGACGCGGCATGGCCCTCGTCGAGTGCAGCGTCGATCGTCTCGACCACCCGGTCGAGAGGGTGCTGCTGCCCGAGAACCGCCATACCTCAGCACACACCAGACCACCGACATTCCGACCCCCACAACAGCCAGATCCACACCACCGCCGGGAGTCGTGACCCAACCGTGACCTGAGCCTCGCAGACCCATGCTGGACAGCTGGCCGCGCGCCCTGACCTGCCGTTGAGCCGGCATACGCGAGTCCATGCAGCGCTAGCCCCTAGGGGTGCCGTACCTCGGGGCTGCTCCCGTCGAGTACGCGGGACACGGCACGCAACCAGTCGGTCCAGGCCGCCGCATCCATCGGCAGGTCGTCACCGTCGAGCTGGAGGCCACCGAGGAGCGCACCGATGTCGTCGGACTTGGGGTCCAGCGGCTCCCCCATGAGCCCTACAGGTGATCCGGCACGATCAGCGCGTCCGGGTCCTGCCGCGGCGGCAGGTGCGAGAGCACCTCCTGCACCAGCCCGACCCGGTGGTCGAGGTAGGCGTCGCGGTCCTCGGCGGGCTGGGCGTCCCAGGACCCGTCACCCTGCGAGCGGTCCCACTCGGCGGCCAGCAGCGGGCCGGCGACCGAGGCGACGGTCTCGTCGTCGTACTCCGCGCGCGTGCCCGGCTCCACCGTGACGTCCGGCAGACCGACGAGCACCGGCAGCACCTGGTCGCCGATCAGCGTCAGCGTCTGGAAGCGCGTGAACCTGTCCAGCTCCTCCCACGCGGCCTTCGCCTCGTCGGGGTCCTCGGCCAGCCCGGCGCGCACGGCACCCTGCAGCGCGGTCGTCATCTCGTGCTCGGTGAACCTCACGCCCCCATCCTCCCCGGCGCCACGCCCACGCCCAGCACCGCCTCGGTGGTGAAGCACAGCTCGTCGTCGACGACCAGGGCCCCCACCTCCTGCTCGTACGCCGCTCGCAACCGCTCGCGCACCTCGACCGGCTGCGCGGCGATCGTCGCGCCGATGCCACCGATCCCGGCGGCCGCGCCGTCCCACAGCTCGTCGACCGGGCCGCGGTGGGTCCAGGTGATCGGGTGCGCCTCGGCGTCGAGCCCGGCACCGGCCAGCAGGTCGTGCAGTCCCTCGACGGTCCGCGGGAAGTCGAGGTGCTCGGGCAGCCGCACCCCGGGCGCCGGAGCGACACCCACGGCGTCGAGCACCCGCTGCCACATCTGCGACTGGGCGTTGGCACCCGACGGCCAGATCGTCGCCACCACCCGGCCGTCCGGCGCCGTCACCCGGGCCAGCTCGGCCACGCCCGCGCGCGGGTCGTCGAGGTGGTTGACCACGAAGGCGGCGACCACGAGGTCGAAGGCGCCGTCCTGCGCAGCGCCGGGGGGAGCAGGGTCACGACGGCTCGTACCCCAGGCTGCGCAGCCCCTCGGCCACCGTCTCGACGGCGTCGACCGTGCGGATCGACGGGTTCAGGGCGGCGCCCGGCAGCAGCACGTACCGCTTCTCGCGCACCGCCGTCATGCGACGGGTGACGGGGTTGGACTCGAGGAAGGCGATCTTCGCGCGCGCCGACTCGGCGGTCTGGCTCTTGCGCGTCAGGTCGCCGATCACCAGCACGTCGGGGTCGGCGGCGGCGATCGACTCCCAGCCGATCTGCGGCCACTCCGCCTGCTGGTCCTCGAAGACGTTGGTCAGGCCGAGCGCGCGGGTCACGATGCCCGGACCGCCGCAGCAGCCCGCACCGTACGGCGCCTCGGCGTTGGCGAACCAGTAGAAGACCGACACGTCGTCGAACGGCGTCCGCGACGCCGCCGCGAGCCGCTGCTGCAGCGACGACACGACCTCCTCGCCACGCTCCTCGGTGCCCGTGAGCGCGGCGAGGTCGCGCACCTCGGCGTAGATCGTCGACATCTCCAGCGGCCGGTCACGCGCGCCGTCGCCCCCGCCGAAGTCGGACTTCTCGCACTCCGCCGCCGACAGGTACGCCGGCACGCCGACGTCGGCCAGCTGCTGCGGCGTCGCGACCCCGCCCTCGCTCAGCGTGTTCGCGAACGACGCCGTCACCAGGTCGGGCTCGGTGGCCAGCAGCTCCTCGAACGACGGCGCTTGGTCGGCCAGCCGGTCGACCTTCTCGTTCTCGTCGGCCAGCGACGGCAGGATCGGGTCGGTCCACCCGGCCGCGCCCACCATGCGGTCGGCGAGCCCGAGGCTCAGCAGGATCTCCGTGCTGCCCTGGTTCAGCGACGCGATGCGCTGCGGCGGCGCGTCGACCGTGATCCGTCGGTCGCAGCGCTCGACGCTGGCGGGGAACCCGGCGGCCTCGGTGCCGCCGGCGTCGGCCGACGACGCCGACGTCGAGGAGCCGCAGCCGGCGAGCAGCGGCGCCGCGAGCGCGGCCGTCGCGAGGAGGGAGAGGGGGCGGCGTGGTCGCATCGCGATCCTTCGCTCAGGGGTCCGTGTCGCGAGACCCGTCGGGAGCCCCGCGGCGGACGCCGCGGGTCGCCACCGGGTGTCGGACTCGGGCCGTGGCCCCTACCGTTGCGCGTCAGTCCCGGACTTCGACCGGGTTCCCTCACGTGGCAGCCGCACCGTAGCACCCGGCCAGCCGGTCCCCCGCTGGTCCCGTTCGCCGCGCCCCCTCGCCGCCCAGGGCCCGGCACCCCGCCGGGGCTATCCGCCGCCCAGGGCCCGGCACCCCTGCCGGGCCCCTCGCCGCCCAGGGCCCGGCACCCCGCCGCTGCTACGGTGAGCGCGCCAGTCACCCTCGCAGAGGGTCAGGGAACCCGGTGCGACCCCGGGACTGACGCGCAGCGGTGTGGGAGACGTGGCGGACCACGACGCCACTGGGAGCTCGCTCCTGGGAAGGCGGTCCGTCACCGCGACCCCGAGTCCGAAGACCTGCTGGCCGCCACCCCACCGGGGCGGCGTCACCCGACTCGGGGCTCTCGCGCACGGAGCCCCCGGACCCGAGACGAGACCCCATGCCCTCCCCCGTCGGCACACGCCCGCGCCGCACCACCGCCCTCCTGGCCACCCTCTGCCTCGCCGCGCCGCTCGCTGCGTGCGGCTCCTCGTCACCACGATCCACCGACGACGCGTCCGCCGCGGCCGGGTTCCCGGTCACCGTCGAGAACTGCGGGCACGACGTCACCGAGACGGCCCCGCCCCGCCGCATCGTCGCCATCAACCAGCCCGCCACCGAGCTGCTGCTGAGCCTCGGCCTCGCCGACCGGATGGCCGGCTACGGCGTCAGCGACCACGACTTCCTGCCGGGGCTGAAGGCCGAGGCCCGCAGGACGAAGGCCCTCGACGCCGAGTTCCCCGGCTTCGAGTCGATGCTCTCGCTCGAGCCCGACCTCGTCTACGCCACGTTCGCCTACGCGTTCACCGGCGAGGGCGTCGCGCCCCGCCGGAAGTTCGACGAGGTCGGCATCCCCACGTACCAGTCGCCCAGCGAGTGCGGCGGCCAGGACGCCCAGCACGACGAGCCGCTCACCCTCGACGACCTCTACGCCGAGATCGGCGACGTGTCGCGCCTGACCGGCGTCGAGGACCGCGGCGACCGGCTCGTCGCCGAGCTGCGGGAGCGGGCCCGGAAGGTGACCGTCGACCTCGACGCCGACGACGTGACGCTCGGCTGGTGGTACGCGTCGACGAAGAGTCCCTACATGGCCGGGTGCTGCGGCGCCCCGGGGCTGATGACGCGCGCGGTCGGGGCCACGAACGCGTTCGGCGACAACGAGCGGCTCTGGCCCGAGACGAGCTGGGAGTCGATCCTCGACGCCGACCCGACCGTCCTCGTGCTCGCCGACCTCGAGCGCGGTGGCGACGGCGACAGCGCGGAGGCCAAGATCCGCTTCCTCGAGTCCGACCCCGTCGCGCGTCAGCTCACCGCCGTCAAGAAGCGTCGCTACGTGGTGCTCGGCGGCACCACGATGGACCCGTCGATCCGCAACGTCGACGGGATCGAGCAGCTCGCGCAGGGTCTGCGCGACCTGGGCGTCGTGCCCGACGGGCGCTAGCCCAGGGCCTCCGACAGCAGAGCGACGTCGCGCAGCAGGAGGGCGGCGGAGCGCACGAGCGGGACGGCCGCGAGCGCGCCGCTGCCCTCGCCCAGACGCAGGCCGAGGTCGAGCAGCGGCTCGAGGCCGAGCTTCTCCAGGGCGAGCGACTGCGCCGGCTCGGGGGAGCGGTGCCCGGCGGGGAACCACGCCGACGCACCCGGCGCGAGGTCGTCGGCGGTGAGCGCGCACGCCACCGAGATCAGCCCGTCGAGCAGCACCGGCACACCGGCCTGCGCCGCCGCGACCAGGAAGCCGACCGTCGCGGCGAGATCGGCGCAGCGAGGCAGCCACGAGCGCGGCCGTGGGGGTCGTGTTGCCGATGCCCATGTCGCCCGTGACGAGCAGCTGGGCACCGGCGGCGATCTCCTCCGCCGCGATCGCCCGGCCGGCGGCCAGCGCCCGAGCCGTCTCGTCCGCGGACAGCGCGTCCTCGACGTCGATCGCCCCACTGCCCCGCCGCACCTTGTGGGCGCGCACCGCGTCGGGCAGGTCGGCGAGGTCGTCGTCGACGCCGAGGTCGAGCACGCGCAGGCTCACGCCGTGCTGGGCGGCGAGGACGCTCGCCCCGGCGCGTCCGGCGGCGAACGTGCGGACCATCGCGGGCGTGACGGCGCTCGGGAACGCGGAGACGCCCGACGCGGTCACGCCGTGGTCGCCGGCGAGCACCACGGCGCGCACCTGGTCGACCGGACGCGGCGGCACCTCGCCCTGCGTCGCCGCCACCCAGCAGGCGAGGTCGCCCAGCCGGCCCAGCGCCCCGGGAGGCGTGGCCAGGCCTGCGAGCCGCTCGCGTGCCGCAGCGTGGATCGCCGGGTCGGGAGGACGGACGGCGGACGGGGTGCTCACGGGCTCGACGGTCACGGGTGAACGGTACGACGTCGTCCCGGCGAGCCGCCGGAGCAGGAGGCCCGCGCGCTCGCACCATGAGACGCGCGCCACACCCCGGTGGCACCGACCGGCCCATGCCCTACGCTCGGCACGTCGACCACCACGGAAGCCGGTGGAAGTCCGGCGCAGTAGCGCTACTGTGACGTCGCCCCAGCAGCACCGGGGAGACGGAGCCAGACCCTGGTCGTCGACAGCCCTCCATCCACGGGACGCACTCATCCCTCAGGAAAGGCCTGCCATGTCGCAGCTGAACCCCTCCGTCGACACCCCCGCGGTGCCGGTCGTCTCCATCCCGGTCCGCGAGCTCGCCCCATGGGCGCTGTTCATCGCGCTCCTCGCCCTCGTCGCGCTCTACTTCGTGGGCGCCGAGCAGGGCGCGACCTCCCTCATCTCCGGCACCGGCGTGCACGAGTGGGTCCACGACGGACGCCACCTGCTGGGCTTCCCCTGCCACTGAACGACGCTGCCACTGAACGACGCTGCCCCTGACCGACCCTGCGGCTGACCGGGCCTGAGCCCGGTCGGTCCTGCCAGCGGACCCGGCCTCCGGGCACCCGCCCCGAGCCCGCGGCGACACCGTGGGCTCCCTGTCGTCGAACCGCGGCCCGAGCGACCCGTCAGCGCGACGGGACGTGTCGCGCCGCTCCGCTCGGGAAGGACCCGACCCATGAGCACCACCCGCACACCCCACCTGACCGCCCGCACGTTCCTCGTCCACGGCCTGCTCGCCGGTCTGCTCGGCGGCGTGCTGGCCTTCGCCGCCGCCTCCGTGGTCGGCGAGCCGCCCATCGACCGCGCGATCGCCCTCGAGGAGTCCGGCGGTGCCGCCGCCGACGCGGGCCACTCGCACGAGGAGGGCGCGCACTCGCACGAGGAGTCCGGCGGACACTCCCACGGCGACGAGGACGCCGCGATCAGCCGAGGCGAGCAGGCCGGCCCCGGCCTCGCGACCGCCACGATCATCGTGGGGCTCGTCGCCGGCGGCGTCGTCGGCATCGCCTCGGCCTTCGCCGTCGGCCGGCTCGGCGGGCTCGGCCCGGTGGGCTCCACCGTCGGCTCGGCCGACACGATCGGCGAGCGCACCGCCCTGTACTTCAGCTTCGTCGCCGTGTCGCTGCTGGCCGTCGTGGCCGCCGTCCTGCTCGCGCGGGCCCTGCTGGCCCGCGGCCCGTGGGTGGCGGTCGTCGCCGGGGCCGCCCTGTACGTCGTCGTGGTCGGTGTCGCCGGTCTCGTCCTCGCGCCCATCGACGAGGTCCCGGACTCCTTCCCGGCCACCACCCTGTACGCCTTCCGCATCGGCTCGCTCGCCACGAGCACCGCGCTGTGGGCCGGTGTCGCCCTCGCCCTCACCGGGCTCACGGCCCGCACCTGGCGGGCGCACCAAGCCGACGTCGAGCGCCGGGCGGCCGCCGCCGCACTCTGACCTCGTCCGCAGACGCCGCCTCCCGACAACTGGGAGGCGGCGTTCGCATGAACCCAAGATGTAGGGGTTACATTCGTGTAGTTCCCCGTATATGGTGGGTCGTGCAGCTGGTTCGGCCCGTCATCCAGACGGGTCGTCGCAAGAGGGAATCCGGTGAGAGACCGGAACTGCCCCGCAGCGGTGAGTGGGAACGAACGGTGTCATCAGCACTGGGGCCCTGCAGAGATGCATCCCTGGGAAGCGACACCCAGTAGGCGGCAGCGATGCCTGGCCCGCGAGTCCGAAGACCTGCCAGTGCTCCACCGCCACCGGTGGAGGTCCGCGACCTCGTGGGAAGGTCCAAGGATCAGACGACGTCGTGGCGTGCCCGCGACCCGTCCTCCTCTCCCCGCGTGCCCGTGGACTGCGTCAGTCACGACGAGTTCACGAGGGGTGAACCGATGACCATCACCGTCATCAAGCGCGACGGCAGCCGAGCGGACTACGACGGCTACGAGATCGCGAGATCCATCGAGGAGGCCGCCACCGGCCTGCCCGACCAGGTCTCCCGGGCGACGCAGCTGCGCGCCGAGCTGGAGATCACGCTGTTCGACGGCATCAGCAGCGAGCAGCTCGACGAGGCCGTCATCGGCGTCGCGCTGCAGAACGTCAAGGACGACCCGGCCTTCGACACGATCGCGTCGCGCCTGCTGGTCAAGACGCTCTACAAGAAGATCTTCGGCGAGGGCGTCACCCGCGACGAGGTGTACGCCTTCCACGGTCCGGCGTTCGTCCGCGCGATCCTGCGCGGCGTCGAGCTCGGGCTGCTCGACGAGCGGCTGGCCGAGGCCTTCGACCTCGAGCGGCTCGGGTCCGCGCTCGACCCCGACCGCGACGACCTGCTGCGCTACGTCGGCGCGCAGACCATGCGCAACCGCTACATGATCACCGAGCCCGACGGCACGCCCCTGGAGGTGCCGCAGTTCTTCTGGATGCGCGTGGCGATGGGCCTCGCGCTGAACGAGGAGGACGCCACGACGGCCGCGCTGGCGTTCTACGACAAGATGTCGCGCCTCGAGTACCTCGCCGCGGGCTCGACGCTCGTCAACGCGGGCACCGCGTACAGCCAGCTCTCCAACTGCTTCGTCATGCAGATGGAGGACGACATCGAGCACATCGCCAAGAGCGTCCGCGACGTCATGTGGCTGACGAAGGGCACGGGCGGCATCGGCCTCTCGGTCACGCAGCTGCGCGCCGAGGGCTCCCCCATCCGCTCGAACAACACCAGCTCGACCGGTCCGATCCCGTTCATGCACACCATCGACTCGACGTTGCGCGCCGTGAGCCGGGGCGGCAAGAAGTTCGGCGCCCTGTGCTTCTACATGGAGAACTGGCACCTCGACTTCGGCCAGTTCCTCGACCTGCGGCAGAACTCCGGCGACCCCTACCGGCGCACGCGCACGGCCAACACCGCCGTCTGGATCTCCGACGAGTTCATGAAGCGGGTCGAGGCCGACGCCGACTGGTACCTGTTCGACCCGCTCGAGGTCGGCGACCTGCCGGAGCTGTTCGGCCAGGCGTTCAGCCGCCGCTACGCCGAGTACGCGGCGCAGGCCGAGCGCGGCGAGATCCGGCACAAGAAGCTGAAGGCGCGCGAGCAGTTCCGCGCCATCCTCACGACGCTGCAGACGACGTCGCACCCGTGGCTCACCTGGAAGGACACGGTCAACACCCGCGCCCTCAACCAGAACACCGGCACGATCCACCTGTCGAACCTGTGCACCGAGATCTGCCTGCCGCAGGACCGCGAGAACATCAGCGTCTGCAACCTGGCGTCGATCAACCTCTCCCGGCACGTGGTCGGACGCCGCGGCGACGCACGCGTCGACTGGGACCGGCTCGCCGAGTCCACGCGGCTCGCCGTCCGCCAGCTCGACAACCTCATCGACATCACGATCAGCTCGGTGCCGGAGTCGGAGCGCTCGAACGAGGAGAACCGCGCCCTCGGGCTCGGCGTCATGGGCTTCACCGACGTCGTCGAGCGGTTCGGCTGGTCCTACGAGAGCGAGCGCGCCTACGACCTCATGGACGAGCTGATGGAGTTCGTCAGCTGGCACGCGATCGACGCCTCCGCCGACCTCGCCCGCGAGCGTGGCGCGTACCCGAACTTCGCCGGGTCGCGCTGGAGCCAGGGCATGGTCCCGTTCGACTCCCTCGACCTGCTCGAGGCCGACCGCGGCGTGCCCGTCGACGTCACGCGTCGCTCCCGCCTGGACTGGGACGCGCTGCGCGCCAAGGTCGCGGGAGGTGTCCGCAACTCCACGCTGATGGCCATCGCGCCGACCGCGTCGATCGGCCTCGTCGCCGGCACCACTCCGGGGCTGGACCCGCAGTTCAGCCAGATCTTCAGCCGGGCGACCGCGGCGGGCAAGTTCCTCGAGGTCAACCGCAACCTCGTCGAGGACCTGCGCGAGCGAGGCCTGTGGGAGTCGCTGCGCGAGGACCTGCTGCGCCACCAGGGCGACCTGTCGAAGGTCGAGGGCGCGCCCGCCGACCTGGTCGAGATCTACCGGACCAGCTTCCAGCTGTCGCCCTACGCGTTCCTCGAGGTGGCCGCCCGCGCGCAGAAGTGGATCGACCAGGCGATCAGCCGCAACATCTACCTCGCCAGCCGCGACGTCGGCGACATGGTCGACCTCTACGCAGCCGCGTGGCGCAGGGGCGTCAAGACGACCTACTACCTGCACATGATGCCGCGGCACACCGCCGAGCAGAGCACCGTCAGGGTCAACAAGGCCGAGGCCGTCGCCCCGCAGGGTGCGACGACGTCGGGCGGGCGCGGCTTCGGCGCCCGCCGCGGCTTCGGCGCCGCCACCGCAGCCCCGACCCCGGCCCCGGCTCCGGTGGCCGTCGTGCCGGAGGAGATCCAGGAGCTCGACGTCGTCGACGGGTCCGCCTGCCCGATCGATCCGCAGGAGCGCCTGCAGTGCGAGTCCTGCCAGTAACCCCGGACCCGCTGGTCGAGTAGTCCGTCCCGTGAGGCACGAACAGGGACGGACGTATCGAGACCACCCGGCGGCCGTCGCGCGAGCCGGCTCCGCCCCATGCCCATCCTCGGCACCGGCATCGCCGAAGGCCTGCTGCTCAAGCCCGTCACCTACCCGTGGGCGATGGAGCTGTACGACCAGGCCGTCGCCAACACGTGGTTCCCCAACGAGGTCCAGCTCGGTGAGGACCTCGCCGACTTCGAGCGCATGAGCGACGACGAGCGCCACGCGCTCACCTTCCTCATGAGCTACTTCAACCCCAACGAGCTGCTCGTCAACAAGGCGCTCGCGTTCGGCGTGTACCCCTACGTCAACGCGGCCGAGTGCCACCTCTACCTCGCCAAGCAGATGTGGGAGGAGGCCAACCACTGCATGAGCTTCGAGTACGTGCTCGAGACGTTCCCCATCGACCGGGTCGCGGCGTACGAGTCGCACGTGAACGTCCCGTCGATGGCCGCCAAGGAGGCCTTCGAGGTGCGCTTCATCCAGCGGATGACCGAGCAGACCCTCGACATCACGACCACCGCGGGCAAGCAGGACTTCGTGCGCAACCTCGTGGCGTACAACGTGATCCTCGAGGGGATCTGGTTCTACTCCGGCTTCATGGTGGCGCTGAGCTTCCGGCAGCGGAACCTGCTGCGCAACTTCGGCTCCCTCGTCGACTGGATCGTGCGCGACGAGAGCCTGCACCTGAAGTTCGGCATCAACCTGATCCTCACGGTGCTCGACGAGAACCCCGAGATCGCCACCGAGGAGTTCGCGGCGGAGATCCGCCAGATGGTCCTCGACGCGGTGGCCATGGAGGAGGCCTACAACCGCGACCTGTTGCCGCACGGGATCCTCGGGCTCAACGCCGACTACATCAACACCTACGTCCGCTACCTCGCCGACCGGCGCCTGGAGGAGCTCGGCTTCGAGCCTCACTACGGAGCGGCGAACCCGGCGAAGTGGATGGCGACGGCCAACGACACCCTGCAGCTCGTCAACTTCTTCGAGTCGATCAACACCTCCTACGAGGTCAACGCCCGCGCGGGCTCCTGAGCGGGCGGGCGAGCATGTCGTGCGTCGGGTTCTTCACCCCCGAGCAGCTGGCCCGGGTGCGCGCCGCGGGCGACGACCCCCGCCCGGTGTCGACGTTCCGCTCGCCCGAGGCGTCGGCGTCCAAGCGGCGGCGGGTGGCGGAGATGGCCAGGTCGCCCGACCCGCGGGTGCGGGCCGCGGCGGCGGGCTCGTCGCTGGCGGCCGCGGAGGTGCTGCAGCGGCTGGCCGCCGACCCCGACCTGGGCGTGCGCGCCGCCGTGGCGCGCCACCCCGCGTCGCCGCCGGACCTGCTCGACCGGCTCGCGACCGACGCGGACGAGACGGTCCGCGGCTGGGTGGCCGCGAACCCGGCGTCGTCGCCCGACCTGCTCGAGCGGCTCTGCGACGACTCGTCCCCGACGGTGCGGTCGGTGGCCGCCTGGGCCCAGTGTTGGTGAGGGAGGGGCTGGTGACGGTCGCGGCGCGCCTGTTCCCTGGGCGCCCCTCGCGTCGGCGCGGCGACGGCACCGCGGGTAGCCTCCCGTGCATGTCCCGAGCCCTCACCGTCAGCGACACCGTGGTGGTCGGCGTCGAGCCCGACGTCGTCTACGCCGCGCTCAGCGACGTCCGGCAGATGGGGCGTTGGAGCCCGGAGAACACGGGCGCCGAGCTCGCCGACCCTGCCGCGCCGATCGGGGTCGGCACGGTGTTCGTGGGCACGAACCGTCGCGGCCGCGCCCGCTGGCACACGCGTTGCGTCGTGACGGCGGCCGACCCCGGCCGACGCTTCGCGTTCGACGTGCGCGCCTGGGGTCCGGGCCGACGTCTGCTGCCGGTGCGGGTGGCGTCGTGGGAGTACACGTTCGAGCCCGCCGTGGGCGGCACGCTCGTGACCGAGACGTGGCTCGACGGTCGCACCGGCTGGCCCGACTGGACGGCGTCGGTGTTCGACCGGGTGGCCACGGGACGCGACTCCTTCGCGACGTTCCAGCGGGGCAACATCCGCCGCACGCTCGACCGGCTCAAGCGTGAGCTCGAGTGGGAACGTGGCCGGGAGCAGGCCCCCCAGGACCGCACCGACGACGCGTCGTGAGCCGTCGCCATGCCTGAGCTCGACCGCCTCGGCGAGTTCTTCGCCGTCGAGCGGACCGGCGACGGCGACGGCTGGCGGCCGCTGGCCGACCTCGTCGACGGAACCTACCTGCACACGCGCGTGGTCGCGACGCACCTCGCGCTCGCGTCGCGCGTCTCCGCGGCGAGCTCGGCGGGGGTGCCGGGCCACGGACGGCAGGCGGTGGAGCCGCGGGTGGCGGCGTCGGTGGCGTCGCTGGGGCTGTTCGCACGCCTGCTCTCGCCGACCGTGGGCGCGTTGCTCCTCGACGTCGACGCGCCGGCCGACGTGCACTGGCGCGAGCAGCCCACGGGCACGCTGCCCCTGGCCGCCGGTGCGTGGTCGGCGCCCGACCTCGAGGCCGTGCTGTCCGACGTGGTGGCGCCGCTCGCCGCTCGTCTGCGCACGGAGCACTCGGTCTCGGAGCAGGTGCTGGCGGGCAACGCGGCCTCGGCCGTGTTCGGGGCGCTGCGCATGGCCACGCTCGCCCGCCCCGACGTCGCCGACCGCGCGCTCGAGGTCGGCGCCCGGGCACTCGCGCACCCCTACCTCGTGGGCACGGGGGAGCCCGACCTGCCGTTCCGGCGCCGCTCCTGCTGCCTCTTCTACCGGATCCCCGGCGGCGGCACCTGCGGCGACTGCGTCCTCGCCTGACCCCCTCCCACCGCAGCCCCCCATCGGTGGATCAGCAACCTCCGTGACGACGATCCCGGCGATCGGTGGATCATCCACCGCAGGGAGCGTCCTGGGGTTGGTGATCCACCGATAGGGGGTTCGGGCGCTCGGCCGACTAGGCTGGCCGGGACCCGTCGCCGCGGGTCGGGGAAGCCGGTGCGAGTCCGGCGCGGTTCCGCCACTGTGACGCCTGCGAGCAGGTACAGCCAGACACCCTTCGCGGCGACTCCCGCCGCACGGGGCGAGAACCCCGAGGAGGAACCCCGATGACCCGCATCGCGCTGCTCTCGACGTCCGACACCGACCTGCTCTCGGCCCGCGCCAGCGGCGCCGACTACGTCTACGCCAACCCGGCCAAGCCGGGTCACCAGGACATGGCGGCCGCGATCGAGGCGGCCGACCTCGTCGTCGCCCGCATCCTCGGCTCCCCGCAGGACCTGTGCTCCGGCTTCGCGCGGATCCGCGCCACTGGGAAGCCGATGGTCGTGCTCGGTGGCGAGCAGTCGCCCAGCGCGGAGCTGATGGAGCAGTCGACCGTGCCGATCGGCGTGTGCGCCGACGCCCACGTGTACCTCGCGGAGGGCGGGCCGGAGAACCTCGCCCAGCTGCACGCCTTCCTCTCCGACACCGTCCTGCTGACGGGCGAGGGCTTCGAGCCGCCGAAGGTCCTCCCGGAGTGGGGCCTGGCGCCCCGCCCGCAGGGCGCCGACGCCGCGGAGAACGCGGGCAAGGCCCGCATCGGCGTCCTCTACTACCGCGCCCACGAGGCGAGCGGCAACAGCGGCTTCGCGCACGCCCTGGCCGACGCCGTCGACGCCACGGGCGACGCCGTCGGCGTCCCGATCTTCAGCTCGTCGCTGCGCGCCGCGCCCGACGCGCTCTTCGAGGAGATGGCGAACCTCGACGCGCTGATCGTCACCGTGCTCGCGGCCGGTGGCACCAAGCCCGGCACCGTCAGCGCCGGCGGCGACGACGAGTCGTGGGACGTCGCGCGGCTCAAGGCCCTCGACATCCCGATCCTCCAGGGCCTCAGCCTGACGTCGAGCCGCGCCGAGTGGGAGGCCTCCGACGACGGCGTCTCGCCGCTGGACTCCGCCAACCAGATCGCCATCCCCGAGTTCGACGGGCGCATCATCACCGCACCCTTCTCGTTCAAGGAGGTCGACGAGGACGGGCTGCCGCGCTACGTCGCCGACCCCGAGCGCAGCGCCCGCGTGGCCGGCATCGCCGCCGCCCACGCCCGCCTGCGCCACACGCCGCCGGCCGAGCGCAAGGTCGTGCTCATGCTGTCGGCGTACCCCACGAAGCACAGCCGGGTCGGCAACGCGGTCGGCCTCGACACCCCCGCCTCCACCATCCGTCTGCTACGTGCCATGCGCGACGCCGGCTACGACCTCGGCGCCCCGGGCGAGATCCCCGGCCTCGAGCACGACGACCTCACCGAGGCCGGTGACGCCCTCATCCACGCGCTCATCGACGCCGGCGGCCAGGACGAGGAGTGGCTCACCCACACGCAGCTCACCGAGAGCCACGTGCGCATCCCGGCCGGCCGCTACACCGAGTGGTTCGAGCGGTTCCACCCCGACCTGCGCGACGCGATGCTCGAGGCGTGGGGTCCCGCGCCCGGCAAGCTCTTCGTGAACGGCGAGCGGGAGATCGTGCTCGCCACCATCCGCGCCGGGAACGTCGTGCTGATGATCCAGCCGCCCCGCGGGTACGGCGAGAACCCCGTCGCGATCTACCACGACCCCGACATGGCGCCGTCGCACCACTACCTCGCCGCCTACCGCTGGGTCGAAGAGGAGTTCGGGGCGCACGCCGTCGTGCACCTGGGCAAGCACGGCTCGATGGAGTGGCTGCCCGGCAAGAACGCCGCGCTGTCGGCGGCCTGCGGCACCGACGCCGCCATCGGCAACCTGCCGCTGATCTACCCGTTCCTCGTCAACGACCCGGGCGAGGGCGCGCAGGCCAAGCGTCGCGCGCACGCCACGATCGTCGACCACCTCATCCCGCCGATGGCGCGTGCCGAGAGCTACGGCGACATCGCCAAGCTCGAGCAGCTGCTCGACGAGTACGCCAACATCGGCGCGATGGACCCGGCCAAGCTGCCCGCCATCCGCGAGCAGATCTGGACCCACATGCGGGCCGCCGAGATGCACCGCGACCTCGGCCTCGACGACCAGCCCGACGACGAGGGCTTCGACGACTTCATCTTCCACGTCGACGGCTGGCTCTGCGAGATCAAGGACGCCCAGATCCGCGACGGTCTGCACGTGCTGGGCCAGGCGCCGGGCGGCGAGGCGCGCGTGAACCTCGTGCTCTCGATCCTGCGCGCCGCGCAGATCTGGGGCGGCGAGACCGGTGCCGTGCCGGGACTCCGCGCCGCGCTGGGGCTCAAGGGCGACACCGACGACGAGCAGGACCGCGAGTCGCTGCAGCGGATCGACGCCGTCGAGGAGCAGGCCCGCGCCCTCGTGCAGGGCATGGAGGACGCCGGTTGGGACACCGCCGCCGTCGAGGGCCTGCACGACGACCCGGTGGTCCGCGACGTGCTGCGCTTCGCCGCCGAGCAGGTCGTGCCGCGCCTCGCGCAGACCACCGACGAGCTCGACCACGTGCTGCACGCGCTCGAGGGCGGCTTCATCCCCGCCGGCCCGTCGGGCTCGCCGCTGCGCGGACTCGTCAACGTGCTGCCCACGGGCCGCAACTTCTACACCGTCGACCCGAAGGCGGTGCCGTCGCGCCTCGCCTGGGAGACCGGGCGCGCGATGGCCGACTCCCTGCTCGAGAAGCACCTGTCCGACACCGGCGAGTACCCGCGCTCCGTCGGCCTGTCGGTGTGGGGCACCTCGGCCATGCGCACGTCGGGCGACGACGTCGCCGAGGTGCTGGCGCTCATCGGCGTCGAGCCCGAGTGGGACCCGGCCTCGCGGCGCGTCAACGGCCTGCGCGTCGTGCCGCTGGAGGAGCTCGGCCGCCCGCGCATCGACGTCACCGTCCGCATCTCCGGCTTCTTCCGCGACGCGTTCCCGCACGTCATCGGCATCCTCGACGACGCCATCCGCCAGGTGGCCGAGCTCGACGAGCCCCTGGAGCAGAACTACGTGCGCGCGCACACCGAGGCCGACCTCGCCGAGCACGGCGACCGGCGTCGAGCCACCACCCGCATCTACGGGTCCAAGCCGGGCTCCTACGGCGCGGGCATCCTGCAGGTCATCGAGGCCGGCAACTGGAAGACCGACGACGACCTCGCCGAGGTGTACACGGCGTGGGGCGGCTTCGCCTACGGCCGCGACCTCGACGGCCGTCCGGCGGCGGAGGACATGCGCGCCAACTACCGGCGCATCGCGGTGGCGGCGAAGAACATCGACACCCGCGAGCACGACATCGCCGACTCCGACGACTACTTCCAGTACCACGGCGGCATGGTCGCGACGGTCCGTGCGCTCACCGGCGCCGAGCCGAAGGCCTACGTCGGCGACTCGACCACGCCCGACGCGGTGCGCACCCGCACGCTGCAGGAGGAGACGACGCGCGTCTTCCGTGCCCGCGTGGTCAACCCGCGCTGGATCTCGGCCATGCAGCGCCACGGCTACAAGGGCGCGTTCGAGCTGGCGGCCACCGTCGACTACCTGTTCGGCTTCGACGCGACCGCGGGCGTCGTGCACGACTGGATGTACGAGAAGCTCGCCACCGAGTACGTCCTCGACGAGACCAACCAGGAGTTCATGCGCACGTCGAACCCGTGGGCGCTGCGCGGCATCGTCGAGCGGCTCGGCGAGGCGGCCGAGCGTGGCCTGTGGGCCGAGCCCGACCCGGAGGTCGTCGCGGCCATGCAGCAGGTGTACCTCGACCTCGAGGGCGACCTGGAGGACCGGCACACGTGACCCGGCGGCGCTTGACCCTGGTCGGGATCGGCCTCGGCCATCCCGACCACCTGACGCTGGAGGCGGTCCACGCGCTGCAGTCGGCGTCGGTGGCTCTGGTGACGGTGAAGCGGACGGGGGACCCGCTCGCCGCGGTGCGTCGGGACCTCCTGGCCCACCACGCACCCCGCCTGCGGGTCGTGGAGGTCGTCGACCCCGAGCGTGACCGGTCGGCCGCGTCGACGTCGACCACGTCGGGGTACGAGGGCGTCGTCGGCGACTGGCACGAGGCGCGGGCGCAGGCGTGGGAGCAGGCGCTCCTGGAGCACCCCGACGGCGACGTCGTGGTGCTCGTGTGGGGCGACCCGGCGTTCTACGACTCGACCATCCGGGTGGTGGAGCGGGTGCTCGCGCGGAGCGCGGTCGCGGTCGACTGGTCGGTGCTGCCGGGCATCTCGGCACTGCAGCTGCTCGCCGCCCGGCACCGGGTGGTGCTGCACGAGGTCGGGCAGCCCGTGCACGTGACGACGGAGCGCCGTCTGCGCGAGGCGGTGGAGCAGGGGCAGCGCAACGTCGTCGTGTTCCTGACGTCGGGCACCGACCTGTCGGGCCTCGACGACTGGCAGGTCTGGTGGGGCGCGAACCTGGGGGCGCCGTCGGAGCGGCTCGTCGCGGGCCGGGTGGCCGACGTGGCCGACGCGATCGCGGCAGCGCGTGCGGCCGCAAAGGCCGAGGCCGGCTGGGTGATGGACCTCTTCCTCCTGCGCCTCCCCACCTGAACCCTCCCCACCCCGCTGACCGTGAGATGGTCGGGACGTGCTCTCGGACCACCGCCGCATCGCCGTCCTCGGTCTCGTGGTCGTGACCGTCCTGGCACTCGCCGTGTCGTGGTGGACCCAGCCCACGGCCCTGCCTGGCGACGCCGAGCGGGTGGCGCAGCGCGCGGCCGTCGACAGCACGGTCGACGTCGTGGTCGTGCCGAGCGTCCCGCCGGGCCTGACCCTGCGGTCGGTCGAGCCGGACCTGCCCGCGGGCACCACGCGGGCCGACGTGCAGGTGCTGCTCTGCGGCCGGCTCGACGGCGACGCCTCGGTCGAGGTGTCGACCGCCGGCGACCTCACCGCGATCTGCTCGACCGCGCGGCCCGCGAAGGCCGGGACCCGCACCCGCCCGGACGAGTCGTTGCTCGTGCGCGTCACCCCCCGCGCGCGGGGCGACGTAGAGCTGCGCGGCCTCCGGGTGCGCTACACGCGCGACGCCCGGCACCTCTGGCAGACCGGCACGCAGCTGGTCCCCGTCGCGGTCCGGGTCATCACGCCCTGACGTCAGGCCTCCTCGGTGTCGCGGGAGTCGGTCAGGGTGCTCGCGCCGTAGGCGGCGATCGACCCGGACACGACCGCGAGCACGAGGAAGACGATCCGCTCGCCGTGGAAGAACGAGGCGACGAGGTCCGGCGTCCAGGCCCCGGTCGGCAGCACCTGCACCACGAGCGTGGCGAGCAACGTGCCCACGAGCGCCGTGCCGACGCTGGTGCCGAGCTCCTGGGCCGTGTCGTTCAGGGCTGCCCCGAGCGACGTCCGGTTGCCGGGCATCGCGCCGATCAGCGCGACCGCGCAGGTCATCATGACGGTGCGCAGGCCGACGACCATGACGACCATCGCGACGACGATCGCGGGGTACCCGTGCTCGACCGCGTACGCCATCGTGACCAGGCCGACGGCGAGCAGACCCGCACCGACCAGGCAGGCGACGCGGTGCCCGAGGCGCGAGACCATCGACTCCGTCAGCGGGTTCGAGAGCAGCATCGTGACGATCATCGGCAGGCTCGCCAGGCCGGCGCGGACGGGGCTCCAGCCGTAGGCGTACTGGAAGTGCAGGACGAGCGAGAACATCACGCCGGTCATCGCGACGGACGTGCCGAGCTGCGCGATCGTCGCCCCGCGGACGGTGCCGCGCCTGAAGACGTCCAGGTCGAGCATGGGCGACGCGGTGCGGCGCTCGTGGCGGACGAAGAGGACCGCGGAAGCCACCGAGCCGAGCACGCAGGCGAGCGTGACGGCCGACAGCCAGCCGCGCTCGACGCCGCTGGTGAGGGCGTACGCGCCGAGGCCGATGGCGGCGACGCTGAGCGCCGCTCCGGGCAGGTCCAGCGCGTCGTCGGTGAGGTCGTCGGCGTGGTCCGCGGCGACACCGACGCGCACGCCGATCCAGGCCACCAGCGCGATCGGGGCGTTCACGGCGAGCAGCCACTCCCAGCCCACGTGCTCCAGCGCCGTGCCGCCGAGCACGGGTCCGAGCACGAAGCCCGCCATGCCGACCATCATCATGATCGGGAACGCGCGACGTCGCAGCGCCTCGTCGTCGAAGAGGCGGAAGACGAGCGAGTTGGTGATGGGCGCCATCGCGGCGGCGCAGAGCCCGAGCGCGGCGCGCAGGGCGATGAGCTCGGCCGTCGAGCCGACGAGCAGCGCGCCCAGGCTGATGGTGCCGAACGCGGCCAGGCCGACGAGGAGCACCCTGCGGCGACCGAAGCGGTCGGCCACCGAGCCGGCGGTCAGCATGAGGCCGCCGAAGGTCAGGGCGTAGGCGCCGGTGACCCACTGCAGCGACGTCGTGGTGCCGTGCAGGTCGCGGCCGATGGTGGGCAGCGCGATCGACAGCAGCGTGTTGTCGACCATCTCGACGAAGAATGCGAGGCAGAGGGCGGTGAGGGGGATCCAGGCGGCGCGCAGCGAGGGGTAGGTGCGGGTCGTCGGAGTCGTGGTCGTGGTCGTCATGAGCCACCTCCGGAAGTCTCGAACAGCGTTCGACCATCGAACGCTGTTCGAGACGATAGAACATGGTTCGATAGGATGCAAGAGTGAGTCCCCGACGACCCGCTGCCGGCGCGCCCCGCCAGCCGCGCCCCCCGCGCCCACCCGGCCCGCCGCGACGCCAGCCGCCCCCGCGCAGCCGGACCACCCACTCGATGGAGTCGGTCCTGACCGAGGCGGTCGGGCTCCTCGACGAGGCGGGCGAGCCCGCGCTCACGTTCCGCGCCCTCGCCGCACGACTGGGCGGCGGCGTGGGCAGCATCTACTGGTACGTCTCCGGCAAGGACGAGCTGCTCGAGCGCGCCGCCGACTTCGTCCTCGAGGGCGTCCTGGACGCCACGGAAGGCTACGTCGACGGCGACCCGGTCGACGACCTGCGGCGCACCGCGATCGCCCTGTTCGACGCGGTGGCCGACCGTCCGTGGCTGGGCGCCTACTTCATGCGCAACACCGGGTCGCAGCCCAACTCGCTGCGCTACTACGAGCGGGTCGGCCAGCACGTGCTCCGCCTGGGCCTGGACCCGCTCGAGACGTTCAACGCCGCGTCGGCCGTCGTCGGCTACGTCATCGGCATCGCGGCCGACCTCGGCCAGCAGCCGCCCGAGGAGGTCGTCGACGGCAGCACCACGCGCTCGGACTACCTGGCCCGGACCGTGGCCGAGTGGCGCGAGCTCGACCCCGACGAGTGGCCGTTCCTGCACACCATCGTCGACGTGTTCGCCGACCACGACGACGCCGCCCAGTTCCGCGCCGGGCTCGACCTCCTCCTTGCGGGCCTGAGCCTGCGAGCGGGCCACCGCCCCCCTCCCCCACCCCGCCGAGGGTGACGTTTCGACCCCGATCCGCGGCGGATCGGGGCCGAAACGTCACACTCAGCGGGGGACGAGGTCGGCGACAGTCGTGCGTGCGAGGGTCGCCTCGGTGGCTCGCGCGACCTCGGCGTCGACCTGCGTGAGACCGTCCTGGATGCTGCGTCCCACGGGGCAGCGGGGGCTGGGCAGGTGGATGGCCAGCACGGGCTCCTCGCCGCGCACCAGGCGCCAGACCGTGTCGAGCCGGATGTCGGCGGGGTCGACCAGCAGCCGCCAGCCTCCGTGGGCGCCCGGGGTCGAGGTCAGGAGCCCCGCCTCGCGCAGCGGCGCGAGCACGCGCCGGACGTGGACGGCCGTCACCTGGGTGCTGGCGGCCAGCTCGGTGGCCCCGACGAGGCGACCCGGCTGAGCCCCCGGCCCGGCACCCGCACCGGCCAGGTAGGTCAGCACGTGCACCGCGACGGCGAACTGGGTGCTCTGCGGACTGGCCATGCCCCCAGTCTGGCACATCCGTGATCAGTATGGTTATAGTTACTACAACCGCAATCACTCTGCACACGAATGGGGATGCCATGACCACCTACGCCATCACCGGAGCCTCGGGCCAGCTCGGCTCGCTCGCCGCCGACCTCCTGCTCCAGCAGGCCGACCCGTCCGACGTCGTCCTGCTCACCCGCTCCCCCGAGAAGCTCGAGCGTCCCGGCGTCACGGTGCGCGCCGCCGACTTCGACGACCCGAGCACGCTCGCCACCGCGTTCGAGGGTGTCGACGAGCTGCTCCTCGTCTCGACCGACGCCGTCGGCAGCCGCGTCGAGGGCCAGCGCCGCGCCGTCGAGGCCGCGAAGGCCGCCGGCGTGCGCCGCGTGCTCTACACCTCGGTCGTCGACCCCTCCGACGACAACCCCGCCGCCGTGACCCCCGACCACGTGGCCACCGAGCGCGACCTGCGCGAGAGCGGTCTGCGCTGGACGTTCCTGCGCAACAACCTCTACGCCGACATGCAGGCCGACACGATCGCGCAGGCCGCCGCGTCGGGCCAGTACGTCACCAACACCGGCGACGGCGGTGCCGCCTACGTGACCCGCGCCGACTGCGCCGCCGCCGCGGTCGCGGCGCTGCTGAGCACCGAGCTCGACGACGTCGCGCTCGACGTCACGGGCCCGCGCGCGATCACGGCCGACGACGTCGCGACGCTCGCGGCGCAGCGTCGTGGTGAGCCGGTCGAGGTCGTCCAGGTCGACGACGCCGCCTACGTGGCCGGGCTCGAGCAGGCCGGCCTGCCGACGCCGGTCGCCCACCTGCTCGCCTCGTTCGGCACGGCCATCCGCGAGGGCCGGCTCGCCGCCGTCTCCTCGGCCGTGGAGGACCTCACCGGGCGTCCCGCCACCCCGGTCGAGGACGTCGTCGCCTGACGCGCGACCGTGCGGCGCCGGGCTCAGGGGTCCACGGCGCCGCACGGCGGCAGGTCAGCAGGGCCGCGTGAACGTCTGCGTGCCCGTCTTGTCGTAGTTGAACGCGTGCCCGTTGAGGATGACGGGGCGCAGGACCGACCGGCCGTCCACCACCTGACGCTGCTCGTAGTGCAGGTGAGGTCCGGTGCTCTTGCCGGTGCTGCCGACGCGACCGATCTGCGTGATCGGCGAGACCTGCTGCCCCACGGAGACGGCGATGCTGTCCTCCTGCAGGTGGGCGTAGAAGCTGCGCCAGCCGTTCCCGTGGTCGATCTCCACCGCGTGGCCGTAGCTCGTGTACTTCTTCGAGACGCCGATGACCTTGCCGGACGCGCTCGCCAGCACGGGACGCCCGGCGTCGGACGACCCGGCGATGTTGAAGTCCACCGCCAGGCGGTTGGGCGTGTGGTCGCTGTACGTCTTCACCGGCCAGGCCTCGCCGCAGCGGAAGGGCACCTGCAGCGGTGGCCGGGCCTGCGACGCGGTCGCCTCGCTCGCCGTGGGTGCCGCGTGGGCGGCAGCCGCGAGCGAGCCGGCGAGCAGGGTCGCGGGCACAGCTGCTGCGACCGTCAGGGCGATCGTCCGTCGTCGGTTCATCCGTCCTCCTGGTGTCGTGGCGCGACCCCCGTCGCGCCGATGACGAGAGCCTGCCGACGCGCTCTGCGATCACGCTCCGAGCCGTTCGCAGCGAGTTCGCAGCGGCGCTCGGCAGGCTGAGGCACGGCGGCGGACGGCGTCGCCAGGCACCTACGAACCGAGGACACCTCATGAAGCGCACCCGTCTCGCCGCCGCTGCCCTCACCGCAGCGGCCCTCCTCGCCGGACCGGCCGTCGCCGGGCCCGCGCACGCCGACACCGCCGGCACCAGCTCGACGTCGTCCGCCACGGCGATCTCCGCGAACCGCCAGGCCGTGGTGGAGCGTGCGATGTGGGCGCTCGGCAAGCCCCTGCCGTACATCGACCGCTATGGCACGAAGCGCAACAGCACGCCGGTGCAGGACCGCAACCTGTTCGAGTACGGCGGCAGCAACACCAACAAGAACCTGTTCAACAACTACAACGGCCAGGAGTGGTGCGGCTACTTCGCCGCCTGGGCCTGGACCAACCGTCTGGTCCCGTCCAAGTCCGACTTCCCGGCCATCCCGCAGTACTACCCGGGCTCGCAGAACTGGGCGGACCAGACGGGATCGCGCTTCAAGCCCTTCTCGGCGTCGTCGACCGCGCGCCCGCTCCCGGGGGACGTGCTCGTGTGGAAGAACAACAACGCGGGCGGCGGTCACGTCGGCGTGGTCGTCGAGGTCAACGGCAACAAGATCTACACCGTCGAGGGCAACGTCGGCGGCGACGAGATCGGCTACAAGTACTACCTCTGGGACGGCGACGGACCGACGATCAAGGACAAGACGTTCCGCGGCTTCACGTCGGCGGAGTGAGGACGGGGGACGCGCCAGGGGGCGCTCCCCCAGCCTGAGCAGCCGCGGAGGCCTCCCGTTCCAGCCGGAGGGCCTCCGCGGCCTCCTCCGTGCGCCCGGCATCGTCCAGCAGGGCCGCGAGAGCACGCCAGGCCGCGGCCGCGCTGAGCTGGCGGCCCAAGGCGGTCAGCTCGGTCACCGCGAGGCGCAGCTCCGCCTCCGCCTCCGCCGGTCGGCCTTCCAGGCGCAGCGCTCCCGCGAGGGTGCGGCGGGCGCGGGCGGCGACGAAGGCGTCGCGCGACCGGACGGCCCACGCCCGCGCGCTGCGGGCGAGCTCGACACCGTCGGCGCCCCGTCCGAGCGCGACCGCGACCTCGGCCTGGGCGTCCAGCACGTAGCCGCGGTCGTAGTCGTCCCCGTCGTCCTCGAGCAGGCCGACCACCTCGAGGATCAGCTTCTGCGCCTCACCGAGCACCCCGAGGCGACGGTACGACCGTGAGAGCTCCAGCGTCGCCTGGCGGTATCCCGCCCGGGCGGCGGTCGGCTCGAGCAGCGCCCGCGCTTGCGCGAAGGCCACCGCCGCAGCCTCGTTCTCGTCGTAGTCGTTGTGCACGGTGCCGCGGCCGTTCGCGACCCAGCCGGCGAGGACCGGGTCGTGGACGCCGTCGAGCGCCGCCGTCGCCGCGTCGAGCGCCGCCACCGCCGCGTCGCGACGCCCGAGCGCGAGCGCCGCCGAGGCGGTCACCACCTGCGCGGCGGCCGCGGCCCGCGGGTGACCGGCGTCGACCAGCCGGGCCGCCGCCGACTCCGCCAGGCGTCCGGCCTGCTCCGACGACGAGGCGCGGGCCTGCAGGTGCCAGGCCCGGCAGAGGTCGAGAAAGGCACGGCCCGTCGCCGCGTCGACGTCGTCGGGCGCGGCGCGCCCGAGGACACCGCCCACGAGGTCGAGGCACGCCACCCAGTCCTCCTCGGCCGGCGCGCCGTGGTGCGCGGGTGCGACGAGGACCAGGAGCCGCCACGCGAGGTCGGGTCGGTGCGACGCCAGCGAGGAGGCCAGCACCCGAGCGGTCGCGTTCTCCGTCGCGAAGAACCGCACCGCCGACGTCCGGTCCCACCTCTGCGCCGCGTCCTGCGACGTCGTGGCCTGCGACGTCGGGCGAGCACCGTCCGGGGGCTCGGGGAGCAGCTGCGTCGGGTGGGCCCGGTGCGCCGGACGTCCCCGCTCGAGCAACAGCGCCGCCACCCGCTCCGCCGGTGACGTGTCGTCGTCGTGCGTGTCGGTGCCGCGCAGGAACCGTGCGACGACGTCGTGCAACTTGAACTGCGTCGCCTGCCCGAGGTGCCGCACCGGCTCGACGAGGTGCAGCGCGCTCAGGGCGTCGATCGCCCGCTCCCCCGCGTGGTCGTCGCCGAGCAGCGCCCCGAGCACCCAGGCGCTGAACGCGGGCAGTCGCAGCCGGGCCACGCGGTGGGCCGCCTCCTGCACCTCCCCGGGCAGCTGCTCCCACACCTCCGCGAGGCTCGCCGCGATCGAGGCCATGGTGCCGTCGTCGCCGGTGGAGAGCCGGTCGGCCAGGCGGCCCAGCGCCACGTCGGGTCGCTGCCGTGCCCGCCCGGCCGCGAGCCGCAGGTCCCGCCGCGACACGACGACGGCCATGGAGCCCGCCGACGCCGGCAGCAGGTCGAGCAGGGCCGGCGCTGCGACGTCCGCTCCCACGTCGTCGAGCACGACGAGGACCCGTCGCTCGTGCAGCAGGCTGCGGTAGAGGGCGGCTCGCTCGGCGACGTCGGCGGGGACGGCCTCGGGGTGCGTGCCCAGCAGCCGGAGGAAGGTGCCGAGGGCCGCCCCGGCGTCCGGACCCGTCGGTGTGCGACCGGCGTCGAGGTGCAGCGAGCCGTCCGGGAAGCGGTCGCGCAGGCGATGGCCCGCCTCGACCGCGAGCGTCGACTTGCCCATCCCCGGCAGCCCCGTCAGGTGCACGACGACCGGCCCGTCGTCGACCTGCTGGGCGGCGCCGAGCACCGCCTCCAGCTCGTGCGCGCGGCCGACGAAGCCCGGCGAGCGCCGCGGCAGCGTCCGGGGCGCCGTGGGTCGGCGCAGTGCAGTGTCGGCACCGGGCACGGTCGTGACGTCGGACGCCCGCACGGGCACCACGTCGCCCTCCAGCACCCGGGCGTGCGCGGAGCGCAGCAGGTCCGACGGCTCGACCCCCAGCTCGACGTCGAGCCGCTCGAACGCCTCGCGGTAGACCCGCAGCGCCTGCTCGCGACGCCCCACCGACGCGAGCGCCAGCACGGAGTGGGCGAGCAGGCCCTCGTGGAACGGGTGCAGGGCGGTCAGCAGGGCCAGGTCGGCGACGACCGTGTCGGCGCGGCCGAGCGCGACCGCCGCGGCCACGTGCTCCTCCCAGAGACCGAGCCGCTCGGCCGCGAGACGCGTGCGCTCGAGCTCCACGGCCGACGTGGGACGGACGTCGAGCAGGACCTCCTCGGGCACGAGGTCGAGCGCGGTCCGGAAGTCGTCGAGACATCCCACCTCCGAGCGCTGCGCCCGCGCCCGCGCGCGGTCGCGGCACGCTCGCAGCCGTCCGACGTCCGTCGTGACGCCGTCGTCGAGGACGTAGCCGTCGGCCGCCGTGCGCACGAGGGGTGCGTCGCACTTGCGGCGCAGGCCGGAGACGAGCGCCTGCACCCGGTTGCGCGCCGAGGTGGGTGGGGCGTCGTCGTACAGCCAGCGGACGAGCGTGTCGCTGGAGGACCCGGCTCCCACGGCGAGCCCGGCGAGGAGCGCGCGTTCGAGGCTCGACAGCGCGACGGGTGCACCGTCGCACTGCAGCGTGACCCCCGCGAGCACGGTCAGCACGACCCTGTCCCCCGAGCAGTCCACGTCAGGACCCTAGCCGCAGGACGCCCCGTCACCCCAGCGCAGATCCGCTCCCTGGGACGCGCAGTGGTGCCGTCGGCGCGCATCGAGGGTACTGAGGAGGCGTCTTGGGTACTCGGCCGCGGTAGGGTCGGGGTATGGTCCGTCCGACGAGCGTCGCTGCCCGCGACGACGCGCGCCGCCAGTCGCTGCTCGACGAGCTGATCCCGCTCTTCCACGCGGAGGGCTTCCTGGTGTTCAGCCTGGAGGACCTCGCCCGGCGACTCGGCTGCTCGAAGTCGACGCTCTACGTCGTCGCGCCGAGCAAGGAGCAGATCATCCAGGCCACGGTGCGCGAGTCGTTCCGGCGCTCGACCGACGCCGTCGAGCGACGGGTGGCCGCCGAGCCCGACCGTGGACGCCGGATCAGCGTCTACCTCGACGCGATCGCCGAGGAGCTGGCTCCCGCCGGGCCGACGTACTTCGCCGACCTCGACGCCTACGAGCCGGCCCGCGAGGTCTACCGCAACAACGTCCGTCTCGCGGCCCAGCGGGTCAAGGAGCTGGTGGAGGCGTCGGGCCGACGTCGGCTCGACCCGCGCTGCCGCCTTCCACCAGCTGGCCGTCCTCGTCGACCACGCCACCCGCACCACCTGACCCCGTCTCCTCTTCCGCATCCTGTGGAGAGGGCTGGACTGCGGGAGGGGCTAGCGGGAGGTGAGGTCCGGGAGCAGGACCGGGCCGGTCTTGCGGTCGAGGTTGGCGACGTGCTGCTCCATGCGGCCGATCGAGCCGACCAGCTGGTCGAGCACGTCGGCGACGGTCGCGATGGCGGTGGCAGCCGCCGTGAGCTGCTCCAGCTGGCCGGGCAGGGGCCGGGCCGACGTGGCGAGGGAGTCGATCGGCTCCTGCAGCCCCTGCAGCGACGCGAGCTGGGACTCCAGCCCGTCGATCTGCTCACGCAGGGCACGGATGTCGCCGCCCACGGAGCCGAGCGGCTCGGCCGCGCCGGCCACGCGGTCGGCCGCCGACACCACCCCGTCGGCCGTCGCGCCGAGGGAGCGGGCGACGTCGAGCAGCTGCGTCAGCTGGTCGCCGACCTCGGGCAGCACCGCGACGGCCTCGAGCACCGGCGGCACCACGCGCGCGACGTTGCCGTCGATGCGCTCGACCTGGTCGAGCGTGCGCGGCGACCGCTCGGCGGACTCGGTGAGCTCGGGCAGCGCGACCCCGGCGGCGGCGAGGCGCGGGAGGAACGGGAGCAGGATCACCAGGCCGACGATCAGCATGGTCAGCACGGCGATCAGCTGCACGGCGACGACGCGGGCGGCCCAGGCGGGCATGGACGCGAACGGGTTCATCAGGACCTCCAGCACGATGGTGACTGCTACGCACTGTAACGGTTACACGCTGTCACAGCATCGCGGTTAGGCTGTGGCCATGACCACGACGGGGGACGGACGCGCGAGCCGCTGGGCCGGGCACCGCGAGCAACGCCGCGAGGAGATCGTCGAGCGGGCGGTCGCGGTGATCGACGCCGAGGGCGCCGACGCACCGGTCGAGTCGATCGCCCGCGCCTGCGGCGTCCCCCGGCAGGTGCTCTACCGCCAGTTCGACCACCGCCACGACCTCGACGTCGCGGTCGCCGACCGGATCGTGTCGATGCTGCTCGACCACGTGATCGTGCGCATGACCACCGACGACGGCGTGGAGGCCGGCCTGCGCGGCACCATCGACGCCTACCTCGACTTCGTGCTCGAGCACCGACCGCTCTACGACTTCGTCCGGGCGCTCCCCGCCGCACCCGGGTCCGGCAGTCCGGTCGACCGCATCACCGACGTCGTCGTGACGGTCGTGGCGACGCTCGCGGGCGAGCTCATCGGCTCCGACGCCGCCGCCCGCCTCCCGCTCCGCGACGTCTACGCGACGGGACTGGTGGGCCTGGCCGACGCCGTCGTCTCACGCTGGCTCGCCGACCCGGGCGCCCGCACGCGCGAGGAGCTCGTCGACACCTTGGTCGACGTGCTCCAGCTGTGCATCCAGCCCGTCCTGGCCCAGGCCGCCGGCCGCACCTGACGCCCCTCGCGCCACGACGGGCCCGGCCGGGCCGAGCCGCTAGCGTCCGCGGGACAGGAACCGCGTGATCAGGGCCGCGCTCTCGGGCTCCGCGACCGACGTGGCGATGGTGCGCGCCTCGCGGTCGAGCTGCTCCGACAGCGGCGTCCCGAAGGAGTTGCGCACGAGCCGACGCGCCCGGCCGAACGCCCGCGCGGGACCGTCGGCCAGACGCCGGGCCAGCGCGTGCGCCTCGCCGGCGACGTCCTCGTCGTCGACGACGCGCGTGACGATCCCCCACTCCTGCGCCTCCTCGGCGGAGAGCCGGCGCGGCGTCAGCGTGAGCTCCAGCGCGCGCTGCAGGCCCACCACACGCGGGAGCAGCCACGACTGCCCGCCGTCGGGTGTCAGGCCGACCGACGTGTAGGCGGTGACGAACGCGGCCGACCGGCCGGCCACCACGAGGTCACCGCCGAGCACGAGCGACAGGCCGGCGCCCGCCGCCGCACCCTGCACCCCGACGACGACCGGCTTCTCGAGCCCGTCGAGCAGCCGGACGCCGACGTGCAGCGCGTCGGCGAGCTCCTGCAGGAACGCCGAGCGGTCGGGCGCCGCGTCCATCGCCCCGAGGTCGCCGCCGGCGCAGAACATCCGACCCCGACCCGTGAGCAGCACCACCCGAACGGCGTCGTCGTCGCGCACCTGCGTGAGCACGTCGGCGAACGCGGCCGTGAAGGGCAGGTCGATCGTGTTGGAGGCGTCCGGACGGTTCAGCTCGACGTGGGCGACGCCGTCGTCGACCGTGAGCAGGACGGGGGCGTCAGTCATGGGCCCAGTGTCCCGGTGCGTCCGCCGCCTCGCTCATCGCGGGGCCATGCGCAGCGAGCCGTCCATGCGGATGGTCTCGCCGTTGAGGTAGTCGTGCTCGACGATCATCCGGACGAGCTGCGCGTACTCGTCGGGGCGGCCCAGGCGCTGCGGGAACGGCACGCCCTTCGCGAGCGCGGCGCGGATCTCCTCGCCGACCGTGGCGAGCATCGGGGTGTCGATGATGCCCGGCGCGATCGTGTTCACACGGATGCCGTACTGCGCGAGGTCGCGGGCCGTGGGCAGGGTCATGCCGACGACGCCGCCCTTGCTCGCCGAGTACGCGGCCTGGCCGATCTGGCCGTCGAACGCCGCGATGGACGCGGTGTTGACGACGACGCCGCGCTGGCCGTGCTCGAGCGGCTCCGTGGCGGCCATCGCCTCGGCCGCGACCGCGAGCACGGTGAAGGTGCCCACGAGGTTGACGTTGACGATGCGCGCGAAGAGGCCGAGGTCGTGGATGCCCTGGCCGCCCTTGCCGAGCACGCGACCGGCGGTGCCGATGCCGGCGCAGCTGACCGCGACGCGCAGCGGTGCCTGCTCCGAGGCGGCCGCGACGGCGGTGCGCACCTGCGCCTCGTCGGTCACGTCGGCCTCGACGTACGTGACGCCCTCGACGTCGGGCGCCTTCTCGATGGACTGCGCCAGGTCGACCGCCACGACGGCCGCGCCGGCGGCGGCCAGCTCGGCAGCGGTCGCGGCGCCGAGTCCCGACGCGCCACCCGTGACGACGGCGGAGGTTCCGGTGAGCTGCATGGGTTCCTTCTTCCTACTTCAGGTGCCGGCTGATGACGAGCCGCTGGATCTGGTTGGTGCCCTCGAAGATCTGCATGACCTTGGTCTCGCGCATGTAGCGCTCGACGGGGAAGTCCTTGGTGTAGCCGGCGCCGCCGAGCACCTGGACGGCGTCGGTGGTCACCTTCATGGCGTTGTCGGTGGCGACGAGCTTGGCGACCGACGCGGCCCGCCCGTACGGACGTCCGGCGTCCTTCAGCCGGGCGGCGTGCAGGTAGGTGGCACGCGCGGAGTCGACGGCCGCGGCCATGTCGGCCAGCAGGAAGCCGAGCCCCTGGTGGTCGATGATGGCCCGCCCGAACGCCTCACGCTCCTGGGCGTACGCGACGGCGGCGTCGAGGGCGCCCTGCGCGACGCCGACCGCCACCGCGGCGATGCCGAGCCGTCCGGCGTCGAGGCCGGCGAGTGCGATGGCCAGGCCCTGACCCTCGGCGCCGAGCCGTCGCTCCGCGGGCACCCGGACTCCGTCGAACAGCATCGTGGCCGTCGTGGAGGACATGAGCCCCATCTTCTGCTCGGGCACGTCGGCCGTGAGGCCTTCGGCGTCGGCCGGGACGAGGAAGCAGGAGATGCCCCGCCCCTTCTCGTCGGACGTGCGGGCCATGACCTTGTAGAAGTCGGCCTGCCCGCCGTGGGTGGTCCAGGCCTTCGCGCCGGTGATGACGTAGTCGTCGCCCTGGCGGACCGCCTTGGTCCGCATCGCGGCCGGGTCGGAGCCGGCGTGCGCCTCGGAGAGGCAGTAGGCACCCAGCAGGTCACCCCCGAGCAGGTCGGGCAGCCAGCGCTGCCTCTGCTCGTCGGTGCCGGCCTCGGCGAGCCCGAAGCAGGAGAGCGCGTGGACGCTCACCCCGACGCCGACGGCCGCCCAGGCCGAGGCGATCTCCTCGACGACCTGCAGGTAGACCTCGTACGGCTGGCCTCCGCCGCCGAGCTCCTCGGGGTAGGGCAGGCCCAGCAGGCCGGCACGGCCCAGCAGCGCGAAGACGTCACGCGGGAACGTCGCGGTGCGCTCGGCCTCGTCGACGCGCGGGCGCAGCTTGTCGTCGACGAGCTCGCGCGTGAGGGCGATGAGGTCGGCCGACTCGGGGGTCGGCATCAGACGATCGGCGGGCATGGCGACCTTTCCGGCGACGGGGGACGACGACGTCAGCGTACCAGGACGGATACTGTCGCTCCCTCTTTGGTACTGCCTCGATGTCTTCGGCGGAACTCGACCAGCAGGCGGCCGGAACCTTGGCAGGATGGTCGTCATGGAGCCGCTCTCCCCCGCCACGGGGACCGACACCTTCAGCGCCGTCGCGAACCGCGTCGTGGAGTACCTGAGGCGCAGCACGCCGATCAGCGACTGGTCGGTCAACCGACGGATCGAGGGCGAGCAGGTCTTCCTGCACACCACCAACGGCACGCTCGTGCGGGTCGGCGACCGTCGGCCGTGGGACCAGTCCTACTGCCACCGGGCCTTCGACCTCGGGGCCGACGCGATCGTCGACGACGTGACCACGCACCCGCAGTACAGCGACCTGCGCATCGGGGCCACCCGCAGCTACGCCGGCGTGCCGATCCGCGACCCCGAGGGCGAGATGTTCGGCATGCTCTGTGGTTTGGGCGTCGACCCGCTCGACGGTGCTGACGTCGACGCCGAGCTGCTCGCCGTCCTGGGCGACCTGCTCGGCGCGCACCTGTCGCTCGCCCGCCGGGCCGAGAGCGACGACCGCGAGCGGCGCACCGCGGAGGCCCTGGCCCAGACCGACGCGCTCACGGGCCTCGTCAACCGCCGTGGATGGGACTCCGTGCTCGCCGACGCCGGGGTCCGAGCGAGCGCGTACGGCGACCTCGCCGCGGTGGTGCTGTGCGACCTCGACGGCCTGAAGGACGTCAACGACCGCGACGGGCACGCCGCCGGCGACACCCTCCTGCAGCGCACCGCGCACGCGCTGACCAGGGCCCGCGGCGCGCACGACACCCTCGCGCGGTACGGCGGCGACGAGTTCGTCGTCCTGGTGGAGGACGTGTCGCCGAGGCTGCTCAGCCGGACGCTGCAGCGCTACCGCGACGCGCTGGAGCACGAGGGCGTGGAGGCCTCCTTCGGGTGGTCGCTCGTCTTCCCCGGCGACGAGCCGGTCGACCTGGCGTTCCAACGCGCCGACCGGTCGATGTACGAGGACAAGCGGGCCCGCCGCGCCGCACGACGCGAGCCCGACACCGCCGCCGGGTAGCCTGCGCCGATGGACGAGCGGCACAGCGGCGGGTGGCGAGGGATCCCGTTCCTGGTCGCGTTCGTCGCCGTGCTGTCGGTGCACCTGGTGCTCCTCGCGGCCGACGCGAGCCCGTGGGACAGCGTCACGAAGTGCCTGCTCGCACCTGTGCTCGTGGCGTGGGTCGTCGCCGCGCGGGGTCCGGGGCTGCTCGTGGCCGCGCTCGTGCTGTGCCTCGGCGGCGACCTCCTGCTCGAGGTCGAGGGGCTGTTCGTCGCCGGCATGGCCTCCTTCGCAGCGGCCCACGTCTGCCTCGTCACGCTGTTCGTGCGCGCCGGTGCGGTGCGGGAGCGTCGCCCCCACCCGCTCCTGGTGACGACGTATCTCCTCGCCGGCGTCGCCCTCGTCGCGTGGGCGTGGGGCGGCCTCGCCGCCGACCTGCGTCCGGTCGTGCCGGTCTACGCCGTGCTGTTGCTCGCGACCGCCGTCACGTCGTCGTGCGTCGACGTGCTGGCGGGCGTCGGGGGTGCCCTGTTCCTCATCTCCGACGGGCTGATCGCCCTGGGCGAGGCAGGCCGCGTCGACCCGGGGTCGGCCACGGTGTCGGTGGCCGTCATGGTCCTCTACGGCGCGGCGATCGCGCTGCTGACGGCCGGCGCGCTGCGCGTGTCGGGCGACCTGTCCACGAGCGGGCCCGTCCTCCGTCAGCCCAGCGGCGAACCCCTGACGTGAGACCCGACCCGACCCGACCCGCACGGGCGACGCACAGCACCGACCTGACCTATCGCTGGGTGAACCGCGCCGGCGCTCTGCTGCTGCGTGCGTGGGGCGTGCGGCTGCGGGCTCGTGGGCTCGAGCACCTGCCGCGCGACGGTGCCGCGGTGCTGGCCGCGAACCACACCGGCTACCTCGACTTCGTGCTGCTGGAGTGGGCGGCGCGCCAGCGGGGACGACTCGTGCGGTTCATGAGCAAGGCGTCGGTCTTCGACGCCCCCGTCGTCGGCCGGCTCATGCGCGCGATGGGGCACGTGCGGGTCGAGCGCTGGACGGGTGCGAGCGCCTACCGCCACGCCCGGCGCCTGGTGACGTCGGGCGAGGTCGTGGGGGTCTTCCCCGAGGCCACCATCTCGCGCTCGTTCCGCATCAAGCGGCTGAAGCCGGGGGCCGCAGCGCTCGCCCTGCACGCCACCCGGACGACCGGGGTCGTCGTCCCCGTCGTGCCCTGCGTCGTGTGGGGCGGGCACCGGCTGCTCACGGTCGACGGACGTCGCACGCTGCGCCGCGGGGTGGCGGTCGACGTCGTGGTCGGCGAGCCGCTCCTGCCGCGTGAGGGCGAGTCGGTGGCGGAGCTGACGGCGCGGCTCAGGGAGGCGCTGGAGCGGCTGCTCGACGACGCCGTCGAGCACTACCCGCAACAGCCGCGGTCCGAGGCCGACCGGTGGTGGGTCCACGCCGACCGCGGCGGCACCGCTCCCGACGTGGCCACCGGCGCCGCGCTCGACCGCGCGGCACTCGAGCGCGCGGGCGCTCCCTCGGACTGACCCGGCGACCCGCCAGCGTGTCCTGGGGACGACGAGGCGCAGGAGCCCCTCTCGTGCGCCACGATGTGCTCATGGCCTTCTCCGAGACCACTGCCGTCGCGATCGGCGACCTCACGTTCGACGTCCGGATCGCCGGGCCAGACGACGGGACGCCGGTCGTGCTGCTGCACGGGTTCCCGACCACGTCGCTCTCGTGGTCGTCCGTGGTACCCGCGCTCGCCGACGCCGGCCTGCGCGTCGTTGCCCCCGACCAGCGGGGCTACTCCCCCGGCGCCCGGCCGGCGGAGGTCGCGGCGTACGCCACCGACCGCCTGGCGCAGGACGTCGTGAGCCTCGCCGACGCGCTCGGGCTCGACCGCTTCCACCTGGTCGGGCACGACTGGGGCGCGGCCGTCGCGTGGTACGTCGCCGCGCATCATGGCCACCGACTGGAGACCCTGACCACCTTCTCGGTGCCGCACCTGGCCGCCTACAACGCGGCGCTCGCCCACGACGCCGACGCCCGCGAGCGCGGCTCCTACATCCGGCTGTTCCGCCAGGAGGGGACGGCCGAGGACCTCCTGCTCGCCGACGACGCCCGCCGGCTCCGCGCCATGTACCAGGGCGTCGTGCCCCAGCACCTCGTCGACGCCTACGTCGCGCAGCTGCAGGAGCCGGGGGCGCTCACCGCGGCGCTCGGCTGGTACCGCGCCATGACCCCGGAGCTGGCGGGTCTGCCGTCGGTCGACGTGCCGACCACCTTCGTCTGGAGCGACGACGACCTCGCCATCGGTCGGGCCGGGGCCGACACGTGCGGCGCGCACGTGAGCGCCGACTACCGGTACGAGGTGCTCGAGGGCGTGACGCACTGGATACCGGAGCAGGCGCCCGACGCGGCCGCGACGGCGATCCTGGACCGTGTCCGGGGCGTCGACCCCGAGGCCCCCCGGCCCATCTAGCCGACGAGCGGCCAGCCGGCGGGGTCGTCGAGGTCGCGGCCGACCCGCCGCGCGTAGGCGTTCCAGTCCTCCGCGCGCTCGGCGTACCACCCGCGCTGGGCGTGCATGAGCTGCTCCAGGTCGAGCGTGCCGACGTCGGCGTGTCTGGCCGCCAGCTCGACCGCCACCTGTCGCGCGGCGACCGCGTCGCACGTGGCGTCGTGCGCACCGTCGAGCGCGACCCCGTAGTAGGCGGCGACGTCGCCGAGGCGACGACGACCCAGCGCGCCACGCTCGATCCCCCAGTCGACGACGTACGGGTCGACGACGAGCAACCGCTCCCAGTCGGGCTCGGCGAGCCCGTGCCGGCGCGCCTCGGCGCGCAACATCGACAGGTCGTAGCAGGCGTTGAACACCACGAGACCCACCCGGCGCTCGGCGAGCGTCGCGAGCCAGTCGAGCACGACCGGCAGCGCCTCCGCCGACGTCGGGGCGTCCTGCAGCATCGCGTCCGTGATGCCGTGGACGGCGGCGGCTGCCTCGGGCACGGGGACGTCCGGCCGGACGAGGCCGGTGATCTCGAAGCCGGGCTCGTCGAGCAGCGCGAAGCTCACCACGCGGTCGTGCAGCGCGTCGGTGCCGGTGGTCTCGAGGTCGAGCGAGGCGAGCGGCAGCCGGTGCCACCCGTCGTGCCCGCCCCGTGCCGGCGGGCGGGGTGCGCAGGCGACGCACCACGTGCGCCAGGCGCCCGGCGTGCCGGTGAGCCGGCCGGCTCCCGCGAGCACGTGGAGGGTGCAGGCGGCGCAGAAGCCCTCGAACCGGTTGGTGCGCACGGCCCGACGCTAGGCGGCGGGACGGACAACTCCGGGGAGGCTCACCGGCCGTCGGGCTCCAGCGCGTCGACCACGAACGCCCGGGCCGACGTCGCCCGAGGTGCCTGGCAGGTGAGCACGGCGGCCTCGCGCTGCACCGCGCGCACGTCGGCGACCACCCGTGGCGGGAGGATGCCGTCGCACGACAGGCGCACCCGCCAGCGGTCGTCGGCCAGCGCGGTCACCTCGACGCACTGCACGTCGCGCGGGCCCCCCGGCCCCCACCGCTCGTGCACCGCCACCGCGGCCGCCTGCGCCACGGGCGGCATCGCGCTGCTGCCGCGCAGCGCCCAGGGGGTCACGCGCCCGGCGAGGTGCTCGGCGACGACGTCGAGCGACGTGTCGTCGTCGAGCCCGCCGTAGTAGGTCGTGTCGGGCACCACCACGACGTTCGCCGCGAACCGGTCGCCACCCACGTGGCTGCACTCCCACACCGCGTCGCCGAACCGCTCGGCGAGCGCGGCGGCCACCGGACGACCGCGCACGGCGCAGCAGGTGTCGTGGCGTCCGTGCGCGCACACCAGCACGGCCGGCTCGTCGGTCCAGCCGTCGTGGTCGGCGGGCTCGCGCAGCACGGGGCACGAGTCGAGCAGGTCCGCCGGCTCGGTCCAGGTGCCCCAGCGCAGCCGGCCGGCGGGGACGTCGACGACGGCCCACGCGCGGGGACCGTCGGCGTCGCTGCGGCGCCCCGGTCGGCGGATCAGGACGGTCCGACCGCCCGCCTCGCGGGTGGCCTCGACGAGCCGGGCCACGACGTCGGGGTCCAGCCCCTCGGACTCGAGCGCGTGGAACGGCCACGGGCCCTGGTGCTCGACGAGCAGCAGCCGCTGCACGTGCAGCGCCGTGCCCGGGAGGGGGTCGGCGCGCACGCGGGCGCGCGCGGCGCAGAGGTCGTCGAGGTCGGCCACGGGCGGCTCAGGCCGCCACGAGCACGCCCGCGGCGACGAGCCGGCGCGCGGTCTCGTGCCCGAGACGGGCGACGGTGACCACCTGGCCGTCGAGCAGCCCGTGGAGCACGTCGGCCTCGAGGTCGGCGACGTCGACGTCGACCCCCCGGCCGCGCAGGTGCCCGTCCGCGACGTGCGCCGCCAGGCTGCCGCGCAGCACGAGCGCGGTGTCGTCGGTGAGCCCCTGGGCCAGGCGCAGCTGCGCCAGCGGACCCACGGGTGCGGCGCGGCCCGACGTGCCGTCGCGCCCCCCGAGCGCGGCGGCGAGCGTGTCGGTGGGCACGGCGCGGACGGCGGCCAGCAGCCGGTCGCGCACCAGCTCGGCGTGGGCGTGGAGGTCGTCGGGGTCGGCGACGTCGACGCCCAGGGGCAGCGACGTGCGGACGTCGGGGTCGTCGGCGACCGCAGCCAGGGCCGCGGCCACGACCTCCTCGGCGAGGTGGTGGCGGTTCCAGGTGTGGACGCCGAACGTCAGGTGCGTGCTGACGTCGCCGAGCGCCGTCGCGGCGTGGAGGGTGCCGCGCGGGAGGTACAGGACGTCGCCGGGCTCGAGCACCTCGTCGATGAGGCACTCGCGCTCCGCCTCGGCGCGCACGGCCTCGCGACGGTCGGTCCAGGGCTGGTCGCGCAAGGGCGCCTCGTGGACGGGGGCGTGGATGCGCCAGCGCTTGGCGCCGGAGATCTGCAGGACGAACACGTCGTGCACGTCGTAGTGGTCGTCGAAGCCGCGCGACTGCGGCGGCGTGACGTAGGCGTTGACCTGGACGGGGTGGCCGAGGTCGGCGACGAGCTGCTGGGCGAACGCCACGACCGGGGGCCAGGTGCGGTGCAGGGCCTGCAGCACGAGCGTGGCGCCGTCGGCGAACAGTGCCGTGAGGCGGGTGTCGTCGACCTGGTCGGCGATGCCGGCACCCACGCCGCCGCCGGACGTGAAGGCGCGGGTGGGCAGGGTGCTGCCGTCCTTCGCGACCCGCAGGAACGGGGTACGCAGGCCGTGGGTGGAGACGAGGTCGTCGACCGCGGTCTCGCCGAAGAGGTCGTCGAAGGCGCCGGGCAGGTCGGCCGCGCGGGTGAGCAGCGGCGCCCGACCCCACGTGTCGGCGGCGAAGCCGACGGGGTCGACGACCAGCCGACGCAGGGCCGGACGACCGGGGGCGACGTCAGGTGACGTCGTCCCGGTCGGCCCGCCCTGCTCGGTGGTGGTCACGACTCAGTGCGCCGAGCCGTCGGCGCCACCGTCGGCGCCACCGTCCTGCACGCCCGGCGTGCCCTCGGCGCCACCGTCAGCGGGGCCCTCGGCGCCACCGTCAGCGCCGCCGTCCTGGACACCCGGGGTGCCCTCGGCGCCACCGTCAGCGGGTCCTTCAAGGTTCTGCTCGCTCATGAGGTTCCTCCTCGAGTCGGGTACGCGGCGGGTGCCGCGAGACCCAGCCTGGCACCGTGCGCGGACGTCGCAACTCGGCGTCAGGCGCCCGTCCCGGGACGCTCGTCGCGCTCGTGCAGCTGACCCTTGAGGTCGCGCACCTGGCGCCTGCGACGGTGGGCCAGCGCGCCCGTGACGGTGAGGATGACGACGAGTGCGACGGCTCCCACCGCACCGATCGCGCTGGCCACGCGGAAGCCCGGCGCGTCGACGTCGAGGATCCGCTCGCCGGCGTGCGCGGCACTGCCGGCTCCGACGACGATCGACAGCGTGAACCAGTTGGGGGCGGCCAGCACGACGGCCACGAGGAGCAGGATCCCGCGCCAGGTCCAGTTGAAGAACCGCCGGCGCAGCTGCACGACGACGAGCAGCGGCACGATGGTGAACACGAACCCGTAGAAGAGCCCCCACAGGACGCCGCTCGTGATGTCGCCGTTGACCTGGTCGGCCACGCGCTGCGCCCACCAGCGCGGGAAGAACGCCCCCGCCACGAGGGCCAGCAGGTAGACCACGGCCACGCCCACCAGCACGGCCGCGAGGCGCTTGACCCATCGCTTGGGGTCGACCTCGGAGGGCACGTAGCGTCGTTCGTCCTTGCCGTGGCTGCGGTCGACGTCGTGGTCGTCGCGGGCCGGTCGCTGCACCTGGTCGTCGCTCATGGACCCATCGTCGCGCGGCCGGCGGCCGTGCACCAGTCCAACGGCGACGGCGTCGTCGCAGGTCAGGAGGCTGCTGCCAGCGCCGCCCAGTCGGCCTTCGACCAGCGACCCGTGACCGGGCGACCGAGCGCCTGCTGCCGCGCCTTGACGGCGGCGACGGTCCGCGGCCCGAGGTAGCCGTTGCGGTCGGCGCGCGGCACCGCGAGCGCGACCTGCAGCACCAGCACGGACTTGCCCGTCGCCCACGGACCGAGGGTGGTCGGGTAGTTCTTCGCGCCGTAGCGCGCCGCCTCGCTCGACGTCATCGAGCCGGCAGCGTCCCAGGTCGTGCTGGCCGGGACGAGCGAGGACCACGTCGGCTGGTCGAGGGTCGCCGTGGGCGGCAGGTCGTGCGCCTTCTGGTAGCGCGCGAGCGCGGACCGCGTGGTGGTGTCGAGCGTGCCGGTGACCTTGACGCCCAGCGCGGTCTGCGCCGAACGCACGGTCGACGCGCGCGAGCCGAGCTCCTCGGTGCTGCGCGACGTCTTGCGCACGAGCGCCGTGAGCGCGGGGCAGGGACTCGTGCGCGCCTGGCCGTTCACGACGCCGGGCTGGCCGCTGTACCGGGCGCACGGGCCGTAGTCGACCGGCTGGACCTTGCCCGTCCAGAAGCTGGTGGTGCCCCGGGCGCCGTTCCAGCTGAACGAGACGTGCACGTGGTCGCGGTGGCCGGAGCTGGGTCGCCAGCCCTCTTTGGCCCGGTAGATCGCCCAGATCTTCTCGTTGTAGATGACGTACATGACGCCCAGCCGTCGGGCGTTCGTGCCGCCGTCCTTCGTGAGCCAGGCCAGGAAGTCCGCCGCCGCGGCGCGCTCGGACGGCTTCGTGACGTCGACCATCCAGTCCCACGCGCGGCCGTCGGCGTGCTCGGAGACCCCCTCGGTGCAGCTGCGGGCCGTGTTCCCCGCGCCGCCGACGCCGTAGGTGCGCATGACCAGGTCACGCGTCAGCGCGACGCCGCGTGGCGTGCCGGGCTGGCAGGCCACCTGCGGCACGTACGCCGAGGCCGGGTCGACGTCCTTCGGCAGCGTCACGGGCGCCTTGAGCCCCTTCGGCTTCGACGGGAACGCCACCGGGGTCGACGATGCCGCCGTCGACGTGGTGCCGCTGATGACGGTGAGCGTGGTCGCGCACAACAGTGCGGCGACACACGCGAGC
>LULJ01000062.1_pt1 | contig 37642 bp, 36 predicted proteins | sample 728171 | NCBI WGS metagenome assembly LULJ01 (sample SAMN03860292, study PRJNA289734) | marine metagenome | biome: seawater column; feature: ocean; material: water; isolation source: Red Sea water column Station 169 - depth 25m | place: Saudi Arabia: Red Sea | collected 2011-10-15 | depth 25 m
GAAGGACAAAAAAAATTTCCACCTGTAGATCAATGGAATCCAGATTTATGTGAAGGACAAGAATTCTTCATTGATAGAGAAGGTAATTGGTTTTATAACCATTCACCGATTAAAAATAAAAAACTCATAAATCTTTTCTCAACAGTAATTAGAAATGATGATAATAATTATTTTTTAGTTACTCCGGTTGAAAAAGTTTCAGTTAAGGTTGAGTTAGCACCATATAAAGTTATTGATTTTGAAATCTCTAAAAACAACATAAAACTTTTCACTAACATGAATTATGACTTTGAACTAAATGCATTAAATACAACAAGATTAATTGCTTATAATAATTCTGAAATACCACTTGTTCATGTTAGAAACAAGATTGAAGGTTTTTTTGATAGAAACACATATTACAAGTTTGTTGATCTTGCGCTTGAAAATAATTACATAGAAAACAAATTACTTTATGTTCCAAGTAACAATCATAATCACATAATAGGCAAAATTGCATAAAAAACTTACATTAGAAAAAAAAGTGTGCCCAGTTTGTAATAAACCATTTTCTTGGAGAAAAAAATGGAAAAAAAATTGGTCAAATGTTATTTATTGTAGTGAAAGATGTAGAAGGTCTAAGAGTTCAAAGTTAAATTAATCCATTCATCAATATAAAACTCTAATAAATCTAAAGGTAGGGAGCCTCTTTTAAGTACTTCATAATGAAAATCTTTAATATCATATTTATCACCTAATAACTTTTCAGCTTTATTTCTAAGCTCTAAAATTTTTAACTGTCCAATTTTGTATGCTAGTGCTTGACCAGGCCATGCTATGTACCTATCTACTTCATTATTAATATCTAAAATAGATTTGGCTGAGTTTTCTATAAATAGATTTACAGCTTCTTCTCTAGACCATCCCTTATAATGCATTCCTGTATCTACAACCAACCTTATAGCGCGCCACATATCATATGTAAGCTGACCAAATTTATCGTACGGATCATCATAAATACCCATAAATTCACCAAGTTCCTCACTATATAAACCCCAACCCTCAACAAACGCAGTTATACCTTGATATTTTCTGAATGGTGGAACATTTTCTAATTCTTGAGCAATAGAGATTTGAAAATGATGACCAGGAACAGCTTCATGAACTGTCAAAACAGGAATTTCATATTTTGGCCTAGATTCAGGTTTGTAAAGATTTGCATAAAAATATCCAGGTCTGCCAGGACTTGGACTATTGTAATAGGCAGTTGTTGTAAAAGGTGCAGATTCATCAGGAATTGGTATAACACCATATGGCGCTCGAGGAAAAACTTTAAATATTTTTGTTAGCAATGGATCAATTGTTTTTGACATGATGAGATATGCGTTGAAAAGATCCTCAGAATTGTCGTAATAAAATCTTGGACTTGTTCTTAAATAATTTAAAAATGAATTAAAATCACCATCCCAATTTACTTGTTTAATAATTGCTTCCATTTCTGATCGTATTCTTTTTATTTCATCCAATCCAATTTCATGAATCTGATCAGGAGTAAGATTTGTAGTGGTGTAAAATCTTGCAAGATACTCATAATATTCTTTACCACCTGGAACATCACTTATACCAATTGAACTCCTTGAGTTTGGTAAGTATTCTTTTTTTAAAAAATTATTTAAGTTTATATATGCAGGAATAATTTTGTTATTAACAACTTCTTTAGCTTTAATAACTAATTCATCTTTCTCAGCATTTGATATTAAGTTACTATCTGCTTCTATAAAAACTTTCATGTAGGGATTTTTATCAATTTCAGACTCGATAATGGCATCTATTTGCACTATCACACTCTCAGTAATCATCTTTGGTTGAGTAATGCCTTTTGAAAGACCTTCTTTATTAATCTTAATAAAATTATCAATATTTTCTGAAAAAATATTTAATCTTGAAAGCCAATCGTAATAATCTTGTATTGATGAATAAACAAGTCTATTTCCTGTTTCATAAAAACTTTGAATACCACCTCTTTGATTTATTCTTAAAAAGTAAGTTGGAAAATTTCTAAGATCAATCTCTCTATTAATACCAAACTCATAAAGCTTATAGTTAAGTTTATTTTCATCATTTAACTTTGAAAAATTAATCTTTTTAAGATTATTTAACGATTCAATACTTGAATCTTTTTCTATTAAAAATTGTTCAATACTGTTTGAATTGATTATATTATTTGATCTTTTATCACCAACATAAGTAGCAAAAAGTGGATTATTATTGAGTGTCTTTTCCCATTCTGAATTTAAAAAATTAATAAATACTTTATTTTCATCTTCATTAATTTCTTCCTGAATATTTTGCTCAACAACTTCGACTGTGGTACAAGAGAACAATACAATAAAAAGAATAGGAAATAGAAAGTACCTCATTTTTTACATATTAGGATAGTTAGGTCCTCCAGGACCCTCAGGAGTTACCCAATTTATATTTTGTGATGGGTCTTTAATATCACAAGTTTTACAGTGAACGCAGTTTTGAGCATTAATTACAAATTTTTTCTCATTATCTTTTTCTACAACCTCATAAACACCAGCAGGACAGTATCTCTGTGCTGGCTCATCATACAGCGGAAGATTAACACTTATAGGAATTGATGAGTCTTTTAATTGAAGATGACATGGTTGATCCTCCTCATGATTCGTATTAGATAGATAAACCGATGATAACTTATCGAAAGAATATATACCGTCTGGTTTTGAATATTCTATTTTTGGCATTTCATCAGCTTTTTTCAGACATGCATAGTCAGGTGTTGGATGATTAAGTGTAAAAGGCAATTTACCTCTAAAGATTAACTGGTCCACAGCATTAAATGCAGCTCCAATCAAAGCACCATACTTATGAAAAAATGGGCCAAAGTTTCTAGATTTATAAAGCTCATCATAAATCCATGAGTTTTTAATTCTAGAATCATATGATTCATTAGATGAATCTTGTAGCTCTTCAAAAATATGTTGACCAGCTATTTCACCAGATTTCATTGCTGTGTGTGAACCTTTAATTTTTGAAAAAACAAGAGTTCCAGCATTACATCCAATAATAAGCCCTCCAGGAAATTCCATTTTTGGCAATGATTGAAGGCCGCCCTTAATTAGTGCTCTTGCTCCATAAGTAAGTCTTTCTCCACCTTTAAGATATTTTTTAATGGAAGGATGCGTTTTCCATTTTTGAAATTCATCAAATGGACTAAGATGAGGATTTTTATAATCCAACGGTATTACATAACCAAGATAAACTTCGTTATTTTCACCATGGTACAAGTATGAACCTGATGGAGTATCAAACGGAGTAGGCCATCCATTTGTATGGACGACTAAACCCTCTTCGTGAAGCTCAGGCTTAATTTTCCAAACCTCTTTGAAACCAATACCATAATGCTGTGGATCCTTTCCATCAGATAAATTAAATTTCTGTATTACTTGCTTGCCGAGATGCCCTCTACATCCTTCTCCCAAAATAGTATATTTAGCTCTAATTTCAATACCAGGTTCATGTCCAGGTTTAACATCCCCAGATTCTGAAATACCCATATCCCCGGTCTGAACACCAACAACTTTATCATCCTCAATTAAAATCTTACTAGCAGGAAATCCTGGAAATATTTCAACACCCATTTGCTCAGCTTGTTCACCAAGCCATCTGCATAAGTTGCCTAAACTTATAACATAGTTACCATGATTATTCATTGGAGGCATAATAAAAGATGGCACTGGTATCCCAACTTTTTCTAGAAGAAATACTAATTTATCTTTTTTAACAGGAACATTCAAAGGAGCATCTAATTCTTTCCAATTAGGAATTAATTCGTCTAGCGCATTGGGTTGAAAAACATTACCAGAAAGAATATGTGCTCCAATTTCAGAACCTTTTTCCAAAAGACAAATACTATGATCTGTATTATTTTCTTTATTTAGTTGCGCAAATTTAATGGCAGCAGCAAGACCAGATGGTCCTCCACCAACAATGACAACATCATATTCCATTACTTCTCTGTGCATAAGATTTTCGTGTTGTATTCGTAATTAAAAATACATTATAATTATACTATATTATAAACAGTATTTATATTAAAAATATTTAAAAATAATTAAAACTTATATTAAATATACATATAAATAAGTACAATTTACAAGTTAATTTAAAACAATTAATTACTATGAAAATTTTAGTTCCGATTAAAAGAGTTGTCGACTATAACGTAAAAGTTCGACCATTATCTGATAATTCAAACGTTGATTTGAATAATGTGAAAATGGCAGTTAATCCATTTTGTGAAATTGCTTTAGAGGAAGCTGTAAGGTTAAAAGAATCAGGTAAAGCAACTGAGGTTATTGCTGTTTCTGTTGGTCAGACAGATTCGCAAGAGCAACTAAGAACTGCATTGGCACTTGGTGCAGACAGAGCAACTCTTGTAGAAACTGATTCTATTCTAGAACCTCTCGCAATCGCTAAAGTTCTTCAAAAAATTATAGAAGATGAAAAACCAGATTTAATTATATTAGGTAAACAAGCTATCGATGGAGATAACAATCAAACTGGTCAAATGTTAGGAGCATTGCTTGATTATCCTCAAGCTACTAATGCCTCTGAAGTTTCGATAAATGATTCATCAATTACTGTTACTAGAGAAATTGATGGAGGTCTTCAAACACTTGAATTGACAGTTCCTTCAATAGTTACAACAGATCTTAGATTAAATGAACCAAGATATGCATCTTTGCCAAATATAATGAAGGCTAAGAAAAAAGAATTAAATGTTATACCTGCTGCCGACCTTGGTATTGATTTAGGTTGTAGAACTGAATTATTGTCTGTAGAACTACCTCCATCTAGAGAAGCAGGTATCATAGTTGAGACAGTAGATGATTTAGTTGATAAATTAAAAAATGAAGCAAAGGTGATTCAATGAGTATATTAGTAATAGCTGAACACGATAATAATTCACTCAAAGGAGCTACTTTAAATACTGTAACTGCTGCAACTTCCTTAGCAGGCGATGTAGCAATTCTAGTTGCTGGTTCAAATATCGATAGTGTTGTTGCTGAATGTCAAACATTAGATAACGTATCTAAAATTTTAAAATGTGATAGTGAGACCTATGTAAATGCAATAGCAGAAGATATCTCTTCTCTAGTTCTTGCTAATTGTGACGGGTATACTCATATACTTGCACCTGCAACAACATTTGGTAAGAATCTTATGCCAAGAATTTCTGCCAAATTAGATTCACAACAAATATCAGATATTATTTCGATAGAATCTGATGATACTTTTAAGAGACCTATTTATGCAGGTAGTTGTATCGCAACAGTTAAATCAAACGATAACGTAAAAGTTATAACCGTAAGATCTACTGCCTTTGATGCTATTACTAAAAATAATTCAGATATTGAAGTTCATGAAATTAATGATGAGGGATCATTAAACATTAGTAAGTTTGTAGGTGAAGAGTTAGCTCAAAGTGACAGACCAGAATTAACAGCTGCAAATATTGTAATTTCTGGTGGGAGAGGAATGCAATCTGGAGATAATTTCCATTTGCTAGATTCGATTGCCGATAAACTTGGTGCGGCTGTAGGCGCATCTAGAGCAGCAGTTGATGCTGGTTTTGTTCCAAATGATTATCAAGTAGGACAAACTGGTAAGATAGTTGCTCCAGATTTGTATATTGCAGTTGGTATTTCTGGTGCTATACAACATCTAGCTGGAATGAAAGACTCAAAAGTTATTGTTGCAATAAACAAAGATGAAGATGCACCAATTTTTCAGGTCGCAGATTATGGACTTGTAGCAGATTTATTTACGGCCTTACCTGAACTAGATTCAGCAATTTAAATATAAATTGAAAAATATCTTTGTTAAAGAAAACGCCTTTAACATAACGCTTGTTGTAAGTATTTTATTTTTAATCATTTTTACTATTCTTAACTATTTTCAGTTAATCCAATCTGTTACTGCTGATAATTTAGCTATTATTGGTCAAGCCTCAAGATGGTGTGAAAGAGTTAGTGACGGTATTTTTAGAGAACCTGTTAATACATTAACAAATTTAGGTTTTATGATAGCTGGCTTATATATATTATATAAACTAACTAACGAAACCTCATTTAATGAATTTTCAGGATTAAACAATATAACTATTCTCTATGGTGTAGCTGTTGTGTATTTAGGACCTGGTTCTATGATGATGCATGCTACAAACACTGAGTGGGGTGGCTGGGCAGACAATCTAAGTATGGTTATGTACATAATTATCCCATGGTTATATAACTGTTACAAAATGTCTAATGCAAATCAAAATACTTTTATAAAAGCATATATAGTTATTGTAACTATTTACTCTATATTAAGATGGAAGTTCGGTTATGGCATGGGAATTGGTTTAGACCTATTTGGTGTCTCAATTGGTTTGTGGGTTATTAGCGAATTTTTGTTCAAATTCTGGTCTCCATCTATGAGATTTTTGTCAGGTTTTGTAGGTTTTTTAGTTTTAATGTTATTTGGGACAATGCCTGATGAGGTATTTTTAAACCTGAGTGACTATTGGTGGATAATTTTCTTTTGGTTACCTGGTTTATTAGCATCAAACAAGCCTACTGAAATGAGATCATATAGATGGTATTTTGCTGGTATGCTAGCTTATATGGCTGCTTTTTATATCTGGTTACAGGGTAATGCAACTTTAAATCCCGATATTTTAACTAATGGTGTTTGCGATCCAGATTCTCTAATTCAGGCGCATGGAATATGGCATATATTAACTGCAATATCTACAATATTTTTCTTTTATCACTATAGATCTGAGAGATCAGTCTAGAATTTTTTCACAACCACTTCCACTGATTAAATTTAATGTTATTTTTTTATCATCGGGTGATAACTTATTAAATTCATCTTTAATCCAATTTAAACACTTTACTTGATATGGAAATGTTTTTTGTTTCCAAATTTCACCGTCTATCGGTGTTTCCCAAACTTCATCACCTTTTTTATAAGCATTTGCGTTAGCAATCAGACATGGTATGTAAACTTTACCAACTTCATAAAATATTTCGATTAATGTATTAGGAATATTATCTACATCAATCCACCCATAATTACGATCCTTAAAGTAATTTAATTTATTTTTATTATTTGCTTCTTCATTTTTTACACCAAAAAATTCACCAATACCTCCGCTGTCATGTAAACCTGATAAATCTGACATTATATTTACCCATGAAACTGTTCTTGGTGATTGTTTATATGCAATATTTCTGGGTGTTGGATCAAATCCAACTAGTTGGGTAAGTTGACCATATAAACCAAAATCGGATGATGAGGGTCGCTGTCCAAACATAAAAGGTAAAAATTTAAGATGCTGTTCCATCAAAGATAAATATCTTTTGTAGCTTTGATCAATGAGCTTTGCTGTATCATTATTTGAACCAACAACCCATAACCTATTAATTTGTCTGTCTGCAATAATGTCACCAAATTGATTCATTGAGTCATCATCAATATCTATTTTATGTTGAAGAACGAGCATTTTTTTTGCATTATCCGCATCTTCATTAAAATACCACCTGTAATGAAACATATATTTGGTTGTCCACTCATCTGCGAAATCTTCTAGTAAATAATTAAGAAAACATAATATGGGTGAGGGGGGTATTACAGATTTTTCTTTATATAACTCTTCTAAATATCTTATTATTGGTGTTGTATCAGTTCTACAAATATCTAAACCTTTTTCATCTTTAAATACCATTGTAGGTAATAAAACAGGGTTGGGTGCTTCAATATTAAGAAAGGATAAATTTTGAACTACATCTCCCCATGAAACTGAATAAGGAATATTTCTATACCTCAGAAGAGATAGCATTTTTTGTGTATACGGAGATCCTACATTTCCAAATACTTTTATAGGATCTGTCATTAGATTCTATCCTATGGGATTCCCAGCCTCATCACCAAGCTTAATTGCTTTTTGAAATGCTTCTCTAGCTTCAATATTAGAAACATATTTTTTAACATTAGTCATTTCATCACTTACACAACCCAATCTGTTTGCCATATAACAAGAATGTCCTAACATACAATCAGCTGCTGAAAATTCACCAATCAAGTAATCTTTATCATCTAAAAAATCATTTACTGGAGATAATGATTTTGAAAGTAAATTTTTAGCTTGATTTAAAACTGTTTCATCTCTTCTATCAGGTGGTAGCAATACTGTTTGAACCACAATTTGATTCATTGGAGGCATCACCATTCCCTCACAGAAATGAAACCATTGAAGATAATATGGATATTCATCAGAATTTATATCAGGTTTAAGTCTACCGTTACCATATTTATCAAGTATGTATTGAATAATGGCTCCAGATTCAAATATCGAAATATCTCCATCTTCTATAACTGGAACTCTACCTAAAGCATGTCTAGATCTGTGTTCTGGAGATTTTAGGCCTTCTTTTGTAAAAGGCAGCACCTCTAAGTCATATTCAATTTTAAGCTCTTCGAGAAGCCATGCAACTCGACCAGCTCTTGTTCCTGGTGTTAAATATAGTTTTATCATAGTTACTCCTTATTTTTTTACCATTTTTTGCGCATTTTTAATAAATTCTTTTGTTTTTTCCTCATCATCAAGATTTTTATCTATTTTAATTTCAATTGGCACTTTTATACCTTTAAGCATCCCAGGTTGCTCATACATAGCATCCTTCCATCTCTCTAAGTTTTTTAATCCATCAGTTGAAACACCAGACCATTTATGTGTTCTTACCCAACACCAGTTTGCAATATCAGCAATTGAGTATTCATCTGCAAGCCATTTATTATCTTTTAGATGTGTATCAAGTACTTCAAACAACCTTCTTGATTCATTTTGATATCTATCAATAGCAGGTTGTATTTTTTCAGGAAAATACCTAAAAAATACATTTGCCTGTCCCATCATTGGACCAACTCCACCCATTTGAAACATGAGCCATTCTAAAACTTTTGCTCTTTTTGCAGGATTTTTTGAGATCAATTTATTTGCTTTATCAGCCAAGTAAATCATTATTGCTCCAGATTCAAAAATAGAGAGATTATTTGATGTATCTACAATTGCAGGAATTCTTCCATTAGGACTAATTTTTAAAAAATCAGGTTTCTTTTGTTCACCCTCAGAAAGATTAACAAGTATTGCTTTATAGTCCATGCCCAATGCTTCGAGTGTGCATGAAACTTTATGACCGTTTGGAGTTGGAGCTGTATATAATTCAATCATTTTTAATCCTTTATAAAATCAATTAATACTTTAGATAATTCTTTTGGTTTAGTCCATTGAAAAAAATGGCCACCACCAATATTTTTAGCTCTTATAGCATTAGGTACCATTTTCAATACATCCTTTTCCATATCATTAGTTACAGGATCATTGCCAGCAAAAACAGATAAAAATGGTTTATTAGTTTTATTATAAAATTCTCTTGCTTTTTTTTGGGCATCTAAAGATTTATCTGGAATTATTGGTACATGACTTGGCATAGCTCTACATCCCATTTTATATTTAGGAGATGGGAAAGGGGCCTCATATGCTTTCATTAAATCACTCATATAGGGTGATATTTTAGATAATCCTAATTTATGAAAAAAATAATGATTTCTAATTTGATTATTTGGTTTTTTTTCCATCATTGTTGAATTTAATAAACCAACAGGAAGATTTTTCGTATCCCAACAAAATTTTTGCCAATACATAAATTTTAATGCAGGATGTGTTTTACCAGAATCCATCTTCCTTACTTCTTTAAACATGTTAAGCGGAGTAAGTTTTGTATTTGATTTCCTAAATTCATGCACTTCATCGATCACAGCCTTTGGAGTATTTGGCATATAGGGTAATCCGGTATTACCCATAGATATTTTTGTAAATCTATCTGGGTTATCAACAATCATTCTAAGGCCGATTAATCCACCCCAATCTTGACCAAAAAATATTAAATCATTTAAATTATTTTTTAATAACCATTGATTCATCCAATCAACTTGATTCTGGTAACTATAATCATTTCTTGAGGCTGGCTTGTCTGACTTACCATATCCAACTAAATCGGGTGCGATTACTCTTATTCCAGAATCATTAAGGATAGGTATCATTTTAGAGTATAAATAACTCCAAACTGGTTGGCCGTGCATCGCTAATAAAATTGGACCATCCGATGGACCTTCATCGATATGATGTATTCTTATTTCAGTTCCATCATCTGCAAAAATATCTGTGTATATTGGATTGAATGGGTAACCTTTAATATTTGCGAAATACTTATCAGGAGTTCTCAGTACCTTCATTAAAAATCTTTAATCACTCCATCGTTTATTAATTCTTTGATTAATTCTTCAAATGGGTCGTCCTGTCCAAAATAATACTTTCCTTTATATACATTTAAAGGAACTCCATGATGGCCAGCTTCTTTTTGATCTAATTGATTCATTTCAATTTCCTCAATTAAACTCTTTTCATTTGATTTTATTGATTCCCTGACTTCACCTAAATCTTCTCCAAAATCAGCTAGCAGATCTTTTAATTTATCTTCTGAATTCCAGTTCTTAACGCTCCATATCAAGGTTGATAATTCATATGCAAACTCTATTCCCTTACCTCTATTACACATTAACTGGCCCATATGACAAACATCAAATATATAAGGTTGATGATCAGCTATTTTTCCAGTTAATGTATTCTGTCTTATTGGATCAGGCTTTATTGGCATGTTTAATGGCATATTTAATTTTTTTGCTTTTTTCTTAAAGTCTCTAATGAATGGAATAAAGAAAAATATATTTTTGTTATCAAACCATTCAGGCATTCTTATAGCTATGGGATAAACGATTTTAAAATTTATATCCAATTTATATTCATTCTTAAGTTTAAGCATTCTTGGAAGAATTAAATATGAATAAGGACTTCTGTATGAAAAATAAAAATCAATCATATTATGTTCTTCCTTTTTTTAATGACAAATAAAACATTATCATAAAGTATATTAATATTGGTACATTCCCAATTACCCCAGGAGGTGTGTTTATATAGTAATCATCGGTTAAAGGGTGAAGTGAACCTGAAATTAATCTAAAGCAATGATCTAAGAGACATATCATATATATTAACGGTACGAGGCTTTTATATTTAATAAATAAAATTAATAAAACTAATGTTAATGATGCCTGTGTAGCTCCCCAAAGCGATGCAAATAAATAAACTAAGTTATTCGGATCTATAGTATCTATAATTGGAAGTTCTTTTATTGTTGCAATTCCAACAAGACCAGCATTTTCTGAGAGGAAATGTACAAGTGATCTAAATATATACAAAGCAAAAATAGGATAAAGACCATATATCGCAAATTTAGAACCTTTGTAATCATCATTTAATTTATTAGGAAAAAGTACCATTAATTTATTTTATCAATAACAATTTCATTATTACCTACAGGCATAACAACTCTAGTTCCATCGTCTGAAAGAGTATAGTCATCAAATATGCCTTCAATAGGTCTAAAAAATACTCTTTCCATTAAAGTATTTCGAGGTGTTGGTATGGAATGATAAATGAGTAGATGTTTTACATCCGCATCTCTTGCAATTTCACCTGCTTCCTTTATGCTCGTGTGATAATCCTGTATATCAAGAAGTATTTTGTCCAATTGGGGTATTGGGGCGAGTTTTCTCATTCTTTCAACAATATCTATTGATATAGCCGAATGCACAAGAAGATCAACATTCTTAGAATATTTTTGAACAGTTCCATCATGAATAGTGTCTCCACTTATAACAACTGTTCTTCCCTTATAAGATATTTTAAAACCGAATGACGAATTAACAGGATAATGATCAACTACAAAAGGTAATATTTCTAATCCAGGAGTATCATTTGGAATTAATTGATTGTCCATAATTTGGATCGCATTAAATCCTGCAATACTCATTGGTAACATTTCATCTCCATGATGTTCATTCCTATATTGATAATCCGGTGAGTATGCTAGCTCAAAACCTTTAGTAATAAGATTTATTCCCTCTGGTCCATAAACTTTTAATGGTGCAGTCCTCCCTTGAATCCAAGATTGAAGATGTGCATCTGGCAAGTCCGCCATATGATCTGAATGCATATGTGTTATTAAAACTGCCTTTACATTTGGCCATGGCAATTGGTATTGAGTAAGGTTATTAACACTTCCATTACCGATATCAAAAATATAAATGTCATCACCAGCTTCTACAAGCACACAAGATTCAGCTCGTCCAGGAGAAGGTAGAGGGGATCGTGAACCACAAATAACAACTTTTAACGTATCATCTTTATCAAGAAAAGGTTCTGCACTAAAAAGAATATTTTTTATACCAATATTTAAAATTCTGTCTTGAACCGAATGAGAGTTTAATGATACAAGACCAATAATAAATATTGAAACCACAAAGCTTATAATAATTAATATTTTTTTCATATTTTTAGATTGTTTCTATATTGAGCTGACCCTCTAGTCCTGCATCTCTATGAACATGAATCTTTTGATATTCTGGATCCATTGTCATATCAAACATTGCTTTTCTATTTGGATACTTAGCAATTGCAACAGCATCCCATAAATCTTCAACTTCACCTAACATTAATCTACTAACTTTACCTGCAAAAATAAATTCACCACCATACTTTTCAACTAAATTTATTACTTCAGCAGCATAAAGACCATATGCCTCTTCTCCGGTCAGATTATTATCACGACCATCATCATATTTAGCTTCATCTTTAAATTTAAGCAAATTCACCATTGATATAGGCCCAATTTCAGAATTTTCTAAGAAACCATTTATTTGAGCTTCGTTGGGCATAACTTTGTTTTCAACTTTCATAACTAAAACACCTTTGACATATATTACGTCAATATATTATCTTTTAGTATATTACTGGAGAATGCTGATGAATAAAGTTTTTTCAATTTTATTTTTTATTCTTATTATATCTATTGGACTATTCCAATTCATTCGAAACTCTGAACCATCTATTAATTATGAGAGATTCAATTTAGTTTCTCCTGGAATATTAAGAACACCTGATAAACGATTTGAAGACTTAAAAGATTATCCGTTCACACCTAATTATTTAACAATTGGTGATACAAGGATTCATTATATTGACGAGGGACCTAAAGATGGACAGATTGTTTATTTACTTCATGGAGAACCTACATGGAGTTATTTATTTAGAAAAATGATACCAACTCTTGTAAACGAAGGATTTAGAGTTATTGCGCCAGATATGGTTGGATTTGGTAAATCTGATAAATATATATCAACAGATGATTATTCACATCTAATGCATGTTGAAAAGATGACTCAATTAATTGTAGAACTTGATTTAAAAAATATTACCGCACATTTTCATGATTGGGGTGGACCAGTTGGATTTCGAGTATTAGCAGAAGAACCAAATAGATTCGATAGAGTTATTGCAACCAATACAAGTTTGCCTGCAACTGGAAGAGGTTTTTTGAATGACTTGAGAGGCTACATAATATGGCCAATATTTAAATTTACGATATGGCTTCAAGGACCAGCAACTTGGGAAGAATTTATTGGTGGTGATGGTTTTACAAATTGGATTCGATACTCAACTTACACAGATAATATTGATGTTGGTGGAATTATGCAGATTCTTGGGTCAGTAACTGATGAAGAAAGACTTGCTTACGAAGCTCCATATCCAAATGCTTCATTTAAAGCAGGAGCACAGATTTTTCCATATTTAATTCCAAGCGAAATTAGAAAAAATGAAATGGCATACAGAGATGTACTTGAAAAATGGAACAAACCTTTCTTAATCGCCAATTCAGATAATGACCCTGTTACTGGTAATAATCCTGAATTAGTTGAGCTTTTAAAAAGAATACCTACCGCACAAGAAATTGTCATAAGTGGTCCTGGACATTTTGTACAAGAAGAAGCAGGACCTGAATATGCTCAATTAATAATAGATTTTATTAATGAAAAGCCTGAGGGATTTACTGTTGAAAAGAAAGTTCTAGATAAGAATTCTATTTTATAAATTTAAATATACAATTACTTAATGAATAGAGTTACTGCACATACAGGATCTAAATATCCAATTATCCAAGCTCCAATGGGTTGGATTGCAAGAAGCCAACTTGCCTCGGCAGTATGTGAAGCAGGTGGGATGGGAATAATAGAAACTTCATCTGGCGAAATCGATAATTGTAAAAAAGAAATTCAAATGATGTCAGACCTAACTAATAAACCATTTGGTGTTAATTTACCTTTATTATTTTTAAAAGATGACTCAATGGTTAATTTTTGTGTCGAGTCGGGTGTTAAATTTGTAACAACTTCTGCTGGTGACCCTACAAAATATGTTGGTATATTGAAAGATGCAGGAATAACTGTATATCATGCTGTCCCTAGTCTTGATGGTGCGATTAAAGCAGCAGATGCTGGTGTTGATGGTCTTGTCGTTGAGGGTACTGAAGGAGGTGGATTTAAAAGTCCTATTGAAGTTGGTCTTTTAGTTCTCATTCAATCTATAAGACAAAATTTAGATTTGCCAATAATTGCTGCTGGTGGTATTGCAGATGGTGCTGGAATGGCCGCTGTATTTGCTGCAGGAGCGGAGGGCATTCAAATGGGAACAAGATTTGTCTCAAGTTTAGAAAGTCCAGTTCATGATAACTTTAAAAATAAAATTATTGATTCAGGTATTGATGGCACATATATATTAAATAAAAAATCAAAACCAGTAATTAGGGCGCTTAAATCACACTTAACTAAAGAAATTAATGATAAAGGCGAGATGGATATGACTGCACTTATAAATATTAAAGATTTATATTTTGGTGGTGATATGGAGGCAGCTCCGGCTTTATCTGGTCAATCATCAGGATTAATAAATGAAATAAAACCAGTAAAACAAATCATTAATGAAATTATTAAAGACTTCAATTCGATTTGTGATTCAATGAGAGAATTAAAGTTTTAGGAAAAGATAGCTAACCTTTTTCAGAATCTTCTAACTTTTCTCTTAGCATTAGTTTTTTTAAACTAATTTTATCTTTAAGAGTCATGATATAGGCAGAAATTGCTAATATAAGTATGCCTGCTGCTTCATAAATTATATTTATAGCATTAACATCTTTGCTTTGAAGAATAATCATTCTTGTTAAAGCAGTCATTGCAATGATAAGTGGAAGAGTTACAGGTATTCTGTTATTAGCATAAAATGAAGCAACCATTCCAAGCACCTCAGCATAAATAAATAATAAAAATAAATCACTCAGATTTACAATTTTTACATCAATCATTCTTATAATTTCAGAAGTTGTTGCAAATATAGTAGCTAAGGCAATTAAAAATAATAAGACTCTTTCTGAAATCCAAATAAATTTTTGGACATAATTTGTATCGTTCATGTTTAATAATATTACATATATTTTAATTCATCTCAAATTTAGTTTTTTGGTGGCATTAAAAATAATTGAGATGTCTTTTCCATATACTCCTTATAGTCCAATCTATTTTTAAGACTCCTTTCATCCATCATTGGACATGATGCAAAGACAAATAATGCTAACATAGCTAGTGGGCAAATTATTAGCCAGAATGGTGCAAACTCTGAACTCATACTCATAAAAAATATACCAAACCAAAACCCAATCTCTCCTAGATAATTTGGATGTCTAGAATATTTCCATAACTTGTATTTCATAGTTTTACCTTTATTTTCTGGATTTTGTCTGAACCCTCTCATTTGTTCGTCAGCTACAGTCTCAAGTACTACTGCAAGAAATGTAAAAATAGATGCAAAGTATAAGCTTATCGTTACCTCTACATCATAAGTGAATATATAGATAAGTGGATATAAACAAATATTTACAATGAATGTTGGGAATAGATGTATACCAAAAAAATTATTGAACTCAGCTTGAAATTTATTTGTATTTTTTAAATCTATATATCTAAAATCTTCATGCTCAAATCCTCTCCAACTTATAAGCCAATTTCTAGTTAATCTAGCTGCCCAAAATATTATTGGTAAAGTAACTAAGAGTTTTAACAACAAAGAATTTTCTGAATTCAATGCTAAATATATAACTATGGGAACTGGGGCGACTGACCAAAAAGGGTCATATAGACTTGAATTTTTGAGTATTACACTCCCAATATATATAAAAATTGTTGCATAAACATGCCAGATTGTGATTTTTAACCAAATAAAATCTAATGAATTTGGTAAAAGAATATATGATACATAAAAAGATAAAAAATAAATTAATATACAAAGAAGCTGACTTACTTTCCTATCTTTGATCATATAAAAAGGGGCCAAATGGCCCCATATTTTTGTACTATTTACTTGACCAAGTTATTGCTAACTGAAACGCAAGAATAAATAAAACAAATGCTGTTTGAAGCGGTGATCCAACAACAAGTGGAAAATCAAGGTATTCAGCCATTCTTTCACCTGACGCTGCCCCAATTTCATTTAATTGAGTTACGGCGGATTCTAAAATAGAAGCACCTATTTGATTTACTCCAAACATAAAAGCTGCAACAAATATACAAAATACTGATGTAAAAACTTTTGCTAGCATATTTGCATCAGGATTGTTGTAAATATTATTAGCCATTCTAAAACCTAACCATGTAAATAGAACCATTCCAACAAAATACATAGCATTTTGAATAAAGCCTACTTGCATTAAGTTTAATATTTGATATTCAGCCATAATTATCCTCCCTTATTAATTGATTCTTTATAATAGTATAAATAATTAAATTACGTTACAAAGATTTAAAAAAATATATAAATAATTTATACACATATATATGTAGAATTAAATTTAAATATATTTAATACTGATATATAAGGAGGATATAAATTATGTTTATAAAAAAGTTTATTTCATTATTTTTAATATTTTCATTCAATCTCTATTCGGATGATACAGAAACTCAATCATTTCCAGGATTAATATCATCAGATGTATTTAATATGGGAAATGGAATGGAAATGCACATTGAAAGAAGAAAAACTTGTAACCAAGGAACTGTTCCAAAACATTTTCATCCAGCAGCTGGAACATTAGTCTATGTTTTAGATGGTGTTTCGCAATCTAAATCAACCGGTAAATGGAAATCATATTCTAATAATGAATACTGGTTTGAAAAATCCGACTGGGTTCATGGAGGTGAGACAGATGCTCCAGATTTAGGTAATGCTTGTTCAGATCTATTAGTTATTAGAGTTGCAGAGTCTGGCAAAGATCACACTGTTTTTATAGATTAATTAAATTAAAATAAATAAACCCGTTTTAATGCGGGTTTTTTTATTTTTAATTTTTGAATTAAAATAGACTTAGAAAATTATATTTCATTATTTATGCCAAATAAAAAAGCAAATATCACTGAAGTAGTTTTAAGAGACGGACAACAGTCTTTAATTGCTACCAGGATGAAAACTAGTGATATGTTACCGGTTCTAAAATTATTAGATAAAGTTGGATATTCCTCATTAGAGGTATGGGGAGGCGCAACATATGACTGTTGTTTAAGATATCTAAAGGAAAATCCATGGGATAGATTAAAAATATTTAAAAAACATATTAAAAAAACAAGGTTACAAATGCTTTTAAGAGGCAAAAATCTTGTTGGCTATAAGGAATACGATGACTCGGTTATTTCTCTTTTTATTAAAAACGCGGTTAAAGAGGGCATTAATATATTCAGAATTTTTGATTCGCTTAACGATATAAATAATATTAAATCTTCAATTGAATATGTAAATAGAGAGGGTGAGAATTCTCAAGGTACAATCTGTTATACAACTAGCCCTGTGCATAATGAAAAATACTGGATTACTCTAGCAAAAAATATTGAGGATATTGGTGCTAAATCATTAGCTATAAAAGATATGGCAGGCTTGCTTAGACCAAATGTTGGTTTTGATTTGATAAAAAAACTTAAGAAAAATTTAAAAATTCCTATTTATCTTCATACACACTCAACCACAGGATTAGCTGATGCAACTAATTTAAAAGCATATGAGGCCGGTGTTGATAACATTGATACTTCAATATCATCTTTTAGTAATCTTTATGCTCATACTGCAACAGAAAGTTTCATTTCTATGATATATAAAGACTCAGATAACCCCTTTGATATGAAATTATTAACAAAAATTGCTGAGTATTTTCAATCAATAAGACCTAAATATATTCAATATGAAGGATCTATGAGGGGTGTTGATATTAATATGCTTCTTTATCAGGTGCCTGGTGGTATGTTGAGTATTTTAGAAAAACAATTAGTTGATCTTAAAAAACAAGATAGACTGAAAGATCTTATTGATGAAATACCAAGAATTAGAAAAGATGTTGGATATGTCCCATTAGTTACACCATCATCTCAAATAGTTGGTGCTCAAGCATTAATGAATGTTCTAGATAATGAACGATATAAAACATTAAATAAAGAATTTATTGATTTAGTTAATGGCAAATATGGAAAAATTCCAGGAAAAGTAAATAAGAAACTTTTAAATAAAATTGATAAAAATATTTTAGACGAAAGCACTGAAAATTTTACAATCGATAGCTATAAAAAAGATTTTTCTGAATTTTGTAAAACCAATGATCTCAAGGATTTTTCTAATAAAGAGACAGATTTATTGAATTACATATTATTTCCCAAAGAATCAAAAGAATATTATCTGTCTTTAAATAAACACACATGGAATGATGTTGTTGGTCTTCAAGAAGGCTTTGGGTTATTCATAGAATAATTTATGAATACTAATATTTGGAATACCATTAAAGATGAGGTTAAGCTTAGAATCGGTGCTGAGCCATCTCTTGAGCCTTATTTAAATCAATTAATTTTATCTCAGAAAAACTTAACAGATTCGGTTGCCTCCGTGCTTGCATCAAAACTAAATAGTGATGCTTTATCATCTTCTAAAATAAAAGAATTTATTCTAGATGTATATAAGAAGTGTGATCATATCGAAGATGACCTAATTAATGATTTAATTTTTTTTAAAGATCATGATCCTGCATGTAAATATTTTTCAACACCAATTCTTTTTTATAAAGGTTTTCAAGGATTAGCTACATATAGAGCTGCTCATTGTTTATGGAATGATAATAGACATACTATGGCACTTTTCTTTCAAAATAGAGCATCTGAAATTTTTGGTGTTGATATACACCCAGCTGCAAAAATTTCTGGAGGTGTGATGATAGATCATGCTACAGGTGTCGTTATAGGTGAAACATCTGTAATTGATGAAAATGTTTCTATATATCAGGGAGTTACGCTTGGTGGAAAAGGTTTTGAGAATGGTGATAGACATCCCAAAATTAAATCAGGTGTATCAATATTTGCTTCAAGTACCATTTTAGGAAACATCACAATTGAGAAGAATGCAAAGGTTGCTGCAGGAAGCCTTGTATTAAAAGATGTTAAAAAAAATACTACTGTTGCTGGTATCCCTGCAAAAGAAATTTAAATTTAAACTGATTTATATAAATCTATCTCTTCATTGTTCATTTCTGAATCAATTGAATCAAATAATACACTAGACATGTACCTTTCAGCTGTATCAGGAATCATACATAAAATATTTGAACCAGGTTTTGCTTTTTTTGCTACTTTTATAGCAATTGCAAAAGTTGAGCCCCCAGAGACGCCGGTTATTATTCCTTCTTTTTTTGCCAATTCAGTTGACCAGAAAATTCCATCATCACCTGATACTGGTATTAATTCATCATAATACTTTTCATCAATGGCTTCTTGAAGTACAAGAGGAATAAAATCAGTTGTCCATCCTTGAATTGGATGTGGGTTCCAGGATGGATGAGACTCAGCCGCTGAGCCATCTGAATTTCTTTTTTGAATATTATTACTACCGATAAGTGGCGCAACATCTGGTTCTGTTAAGATTAATTTAGTTTTTGGCATTTTTTCTCTTAATAATCTTGAAACGCCAGTAAATGTTCCACCTGTTCCATATCCAGAAACCCAATAATCTAATCCAATTTCTTTAAAATCATCATATATCTCAATTCCTGTTGTTTCTTCATGAATTTTTGCATTATCTTCATTTTCAAATTGCCTTGCATAAAACCATTTATTTTTATCAACTAACTTCTTTGCTTTATTGTAGGCACCAGTTCCACCCTCAGATGCTGGTGTAAGCAAAACTTTTGCTCCAAGAAATCTCATTAATTTTCTTCTTTCAATTGAAGCACTATCAGGCATGGTAACTACAAGCGGATAGTTTTTTGAGGCACATACAAGAGCAAGACCTATACCAGTATTACCGCTTGTAGCTTCAACTATTGTTTGACCTTTTTTTAAAACACCTTTTTTTTCAGCATTATTAATAATACTGAGAGCTAAACGATCTTTTACTGAGCTGGCTGGATTAAAATATTCTGCCTTAACATATAAATTTGTACCATTCACAGAGATATTTTTAATTTTTATAGAGGGAGTATTCCCAATAGTATCTAAAATATCTGAGTAAATCATAAAATATAAAATAAAATATTAATTTGTAGTATGAAACATCTTTTTGTAATATTTTAAATATAAATGTAACTAAATGGCAGTCATTATTTCAAATTAAATTTAGATAAATAAAGAGAGGGAATTAAATTGAGACTTAAAAATAAAACAGCAATTATAACTGGAGCAACTGGTGGAATAGGTGCAGCTACTTCAAAAAGATTTCTTGAGGAGGGCGCAAATCTTGTTTTAGTTGGAAGATCTGAGGAAAAATTAACAAATTTAATGAATTCTTTAAATAATCCAACTAATGCTATAACCTGTATAGCTGACTCAAAAGATGAAAAAGCAATAAGTAAATCTATCAATGATGCATGTGAAAAATTTGGTTCACTCGACATAGTGATGGCAAATGCTGGTACTGAAGGAATTGTAAAACCGTTAACTGAATTCACTGTTGAGGAATTTAATGATGTTATTGATATTAACGTAGTAGGTGTTTGGCTGTTTATGAAATATGCTTTTCCTGTGATGCAAAAACAACAAAGTGGTTCTTTTATAGCAGTTGCTTCAACAGCTGGACTGATAGGATTTAATGGCTTATGTCCTTATATCGCAAGCAAACATGCTGTGTGCGGCATGGTTAAAACAGCTTGTTTAGAAAATGGTCCGATGAATGTTAGAGTTAATGCATTAGCACCAGGACCTGTTGATAATAGAATGATGGCTTCTTTAGGTAAGCAATTAAATCCAGATGATCCTTCATCTGTTGTAGATATGGTTAATGGGATGGTTGCAACTAACAGATATTCAACTAATGAAGAAATCGCAAATCTGGCATTATTTCTTGGTTCTGATGAGTCATCAAATTGTTCAGGATCAGTATATGTATGTGATGGAGGATATACTGCAGCTTAATGAATAATTTACAAAATATTTTATGCATATTTTTTTTCATACCTTTTGTATGGTCTGATCAATTACAAAATCAAAGAGGTATGACAAATCTTCTTGGATATGAAACTTATCAAAGATGTTCTGAACAGATGAGTAATCCAGAATCAAAAATATATGAATTGTCTTATAAAAGAACATCTACTATGCCTCTTTCACCATTTGCTGGTGAATATAAACCCAAATTTCTTCCTGAAATACCATGGGCTGGTTCTAAACAAGTATTTACAATGGATGTATTAAACGAAAATGTTAACGATGGAAATCAAGGCACTCAAATGGATGCTTTAGGACATTTCGGTTACACAGATGAAGTTTGGAATGGAGAAGGCGTGGCTGACTTGTCTTCACTTAAATACTTTGGAGATCTAAAAGGAAAAGATGTAAAACCAACACCTGATTCGCCTCTGAAAAAATTAGGTATTGAAACTGTTCCACCCATAATAACAACAGCAGTATTTCTTGATGTACGAAAACATATATTTAATGGGATTGCTATGAAAGCAGGTGAATATGTAACTGTTAAACATGTTGAAGATACAATTAAAAAAACTAGTTTAAAGGATAGAGGAATCCTCCCAGGAGACGTAATTTTAATAAATACTGGTTGGAGCGATAATTATCAAGATCCTGATGAGCTTGGTATTTATTATAAAAAGGCACCTGGTGTTTCATATAATCTTGTTAAGTATCTGAGTGAAAAAAAAGTTGTTGGAGTTGGATTGGATACATGGGGCGTCGATACATTTGCAGACGAGGATGAGTATGGTCCTGAAAGAGCTCAAAATCCAGATGGTATAGCTAATCCTGCTCATCATTACTTTTTAACACAATCTGGTGTGCACACATTAGAAAACTTTAATTTAAAGGGTCTGTCACAAGATAATGTAGAACTTTCTTGCGTCATAATTCTACCTTTAATGACTGAAGGTAGTGCTGCATCTCCGATAAGACCTGTTGCAATTGGAAAGGGCACCTAAAATTATTTTTTATAAATTTACGTAATAAAAATTTGTTTAGCAGTGTTTTCTAATTCAGATTGTAAAACACTATTATTTAAATGGAATCTATCAATCTCTAATTTAATATCAACATTTTTAAATTTCTCTAAACCTTTTGTAAACCAGTTATCATTTATTTCAATATTATTTTTTGTATATATATCATATGAAAGTAACCAAGATTTAAAATCTAGTTCAACCACTTTATTTATTAAATCTTTACACTTTTCAATATTATTAGAAAAATAATAGCCTGTTAATAATGCGTAAATTCTTCTATCAGAGGTGCTCTGGCCTTGAGGGATAGGATCTAACTCATAAGCTTTTTCTAAATGATTAATTCCCTCGCTAATATTATCTGTTCTTATTAATATCTCACCATAAACAGAAGATACTCTAGGATCATTGGGATTAAGTTGATAAGCTTTGGAGCCATGATCTAATGCTTTATCAAAATCATGCAGTGAAAGATGAACTTCGGCTAACATTCTATGAGCTTCAAAATCATTATTATTAAGTTCTACAGCCTTATTAATATTATTCATTATTTCTATCATCAGATTATCAGTATCCTGTCTATATCCTCTTCCATAGGCTTGGCCTAGTGCACAAGCTTTCCATGCATAAGCTTGAGAATTATTAGAATCAGCTTTTATAGATTGATCTAAAACTCTAATACTTTCTTGATTATCTTCTTTTGTAAACTTGTGATGTAATTCCTTTCCTTTTAATAAACACTCATAAGAATTCATATTTTCTGTAGGTTTTCTTTTCGCTCTTTCAAGACTTGATAATTCTATTTCTCCAATTAAAGAAATAGTAATTTTTCTAACAATTTCGTCTTGAATATCAAATATATCTTCTTTTACTCTGTCATACTTATTTGCCCAAATTACTTTTCCTTCGTTTAATTCCGATAGCTCAACAGAAATTCTTATTCTTTCGTTTATTACTCGTATGCTTCCAGAAACAACATAATCAATACCAAAGTCTTTTTTAAACTCATTCAAAGAATATTTTTTTTCTCTATAGTCAAAGCATGACTGTCTTGAAAGAATTTCAATTTCCTTAATCATTGAAAATTCTGTAATTAAGTCTTCAACAATACCATCCACTAAAAAAGCACCATCATCATCTTTATTTAAATTTGTAAATGGAATTACAGCTATTTTTTGTTTATATGAACCTCCTTCAATTCTGTTAACTTCTTCTATTGATATTTTTGTGATAACTCCTTTTTTATTTAAAACATAACCAACTACAAGGACTATGGGTAATCCAATTGGAAGACCTATGAATAATAAACGCATAAACAAATCAGAGTTTAATCCAAGAAATGCTTCAACTTCAAAATATGGAAGAGCGATGTTTGCAAATTGTATTAATGCAAAACTTCCAACAAGATAGGCAGTTGTAATTTTCCAGAGATCTCTAAAGTACTTCACTAAATTTAAAGGTTTAGTTTTTTACTAGTACCTAATCCTGCTCCATATACCACAGCATTTAACCATAATCTGTTTGTTCCTAAAGTAGATCCTCTAAAATTTGGTTCTCCTGAGAATAGAATTATTTGTCCACTTCCAAGTCTTTCTCTTGTAACATATGCTGAGTTAGCAATTCTTTGAGCGGCCTCTGGCCATACTAAACCACTCATTCTAATATTTATATCTTTACCAGAAGGAATAGTTGACCAATTTAATACCTTTACTTCATTATTTTCAGGTGAGTCTATTATTTCGCCAATTCTCACAGCTGCTTGAGAATTCTTATCTGTCATTAAAACAGGGTAGTTACTATATAAAACTGGAAGTATTTCAGTAGATCCAAAAGTTAACCAGTGTTTTTGATCAGTTCTAGCTCCCACAAAAGATCCTGAGGGCATAAATAATGATTGCCATTTATCTCGATCTTCTAACTCCTTTTGTGATAATTTTTTCTTTGATGTTTCCCATGGATAAGAAATTTCTGTATTTACTTTGTTACCTAATACAGATTCATAATCAATTTCATCACTTAATGCATATATTTCTCTCTGTAAATCAATATTGAAATTATTACTTTTATCAAAACTATTTTGAATTTGTTTGACGTTCCCAACTCCTTCCTCACTAGTTAGTGCTCTCACACTACCATTATGAGCAATAAGTGTGCCACCTTGTTTCACCCAATCAGTTAGTATTGTTTTATTATTTTTTGATAAGCTTCCACCACTTGGAATGATGATTGTGTTGTAACGTCTTAAATCAGCATAATTAATAATAGATTTATTTATTTGACTATGTCTGATACCTAAATGATGATCAATTGACCACCAACTCACGCCAACATCATAAGAATTAAATCCTTCATGACTTAAAATTGCAACTTTTGGTCTTTCTAGCAGATTAAAGTGCTCACCACCCCAATCAGGTAATTCTTCAGGACCAAATCCAGATTCAATTGAAACAACAGATAGTTCTAAATTTCTAGCAATCTTTTCAACTAACATGTGTAAATCAGTCATAAAGGGATTATCCATTCCTAAGACGACAACACTGCCTCTTGATAATTCGTGACCTGATAAAGAAGTCGACTTATTAATGATTCTTACCTCAACACCTAGTTCCATTAACCGAGCTGCAAATGCTACTGAGCGATCGTCATTGCCATCAACGGACCACATTAATGCATCTTTATCAATCTCATAGTTAGTCTGATTAAATTCCCATGGAGATAGGTTATTAGTTATATTTTCTGGAACAGTTATACTTGGCAAACCGTACATCATTGTAAGATTGAAGGCTGTTGTATCGTACATAATTGATGATCCATCTCTTAAATTTGCTTGTTTTTCTTTAACAAGTACTGATTCATCGATTTCTGCATCGAACTCAAGCATTGCAGCTATAATAGGGGCTTCAGCCTGTCTATTCGGGATAATTAGACTTCCTACAGGAATTGAAAAATTATCATCTATATCACCTGATTGTTTTAATACATTCTTTACTAATATCGGCTTGTTATTTTTATAAAGTTCTATATCTTGGAATTGTAACTTTTCAATTAATGTTTTTAATCTACCTATATTTTCTGTTGGTAAAATTACAAAAGTTTGATTAGCATATTTACTGTCTTTAGATACATTATATTTTCTTCCCTCCCAAAAATCCCTATACATTGCTTTTGAATTTTCTTTAAGAGTTTTTAAATTCACCATTGTGCTGACATATTGATGATGAACAGATTCTTTATAAGACTGAATTGTTCCTTCAGGTCTTTTTACACCATCTTCAGCCATTCTGGATTGTTCATAAAGAATTCCAAGAGTTCCTCTAAATTGGACATAAAATGAGTATCCTGGATAGAGATCTTCATGCCATTCACCTGTATAGAATCTCCAGTTCCTCTCATCAAATGCATTACCTTGATCTTGAGCAAAAACATTACCCCATTTTATTAAATCTCTATCTATATTTTTATTAATTGGTTCTCTAGGTGGGCCAGTCATAAATGTGTCTTGTGGACCCATTTCATGAGCATCGACAAGTATTTGAGGCTTCCATTCATTTATTAATTCAACTCGACCTCGAGTTTCAGGTTGTGTTACATATATCCAATCTCTATTTAAATCAAAAAAATAATGATTTGTTCTGCCGTATGGCCAATCTCCTGTATGAATAAGAGATTGATCATCATAATTTGGGGCTGTTCCACGATATTGTTCCAAAGATTTTGCAAATCTTGCACGACCATCAGGATTCATTAATGGATCAATAATTATTAACATATTGTCTAACATATCTATAGTTTCTTCATCATTGCTGGCAATAAAATGATAAATGCTAGCCAAAGCTGCATCTGCTCCAGAAGTTTCATTTCCATGAATGGAGTAGGCCATCCACGCAATTGCAGGTAGATCATTTATTAAAGCTCTAGCCTTATTTGCATTTGTATTTTCTCCATCAGCAAGTAAATTCACATTTTTTTTAATTTCATCTAATTTGGCTAAATTTGATGGAGACGAAATAAATAATGCATATAAAGGACGTCCTTCATGACTTTTAGCATATTCTTTTACTATCATTCGGTTTGATTGATTAGCCCAACTTAATATCGCTTCAGAAATTTGCTCAGGTGTTGCAACACGCTCACCAATTTTAAAATCTAAAAATTTGTTTGGATGATCAATATCATCATTATAAGAACCATCAAGTATATTTTCTTTATAAAGATCTTTTGAAAATGATGTAGGTTCCATCAATGTTGATGATAAGAGATTTGTAGATAATATAGTGATTAGTAATAGTTTAAGCATTTATCAGGCTCCGTTTGAGTCATTAAAGTTTATTTGTAATTCTTATCATAAAAGTATAGTTTAATAGATAAAATATAGACAATAATTAAATATATTTAAATATGGAGAAATTTTAAATGCGCTACCTATATATATTGTTTTTTTCATTTTCATTAATTGCTGATGATCATTTAATTGCTGATGATAAATGCAAGGAGATTACAAAAGATAATTTAGTTGAAAGAACTTTTTCAAATTCCTTTAATGGCATATTCAATGGTAAGAAAATTGAATATGTGGCAAGTTTGAAAGAAAAAATTATCTATGAAAAAGATAATCCTAACTTACCTATGGCATCTTTTTTCTATACAGAATATATAGCAAAAGATTCAAATATTAACAGACCGGTTATATTTAGTTTTAATGGTGGTCCTGGTTCAGCTTCATTGTGGCTTCATATGGGTGTTTTAGGGCCAAAAGTTATAAAAGTTCCTAGTGATGCTACCGATGATGGTGCTCCACCATATAACATTGTAGATAATAAATTATCTCCACTTAGCGATGCAGATTTAGTTTTTATTGATCCAGTTGGTACTGGTTACAGTAGAGCAATTGGGTGTCATAAGGGAGAAGAGTTTTGGGGTGTAAACGAGGATCCAAAAATTATTGCAGAATTTATTAGACGTTGGATAACTGATAGTAAAAGATGGAATTCTCCAAGATATATTTTAGGAGAGAGTTACGGAGGTATTAGAGGTCCATTGTTGATATCTGAATTAAGATCAGGTGATATTACGCCAATAGAAATTAATGGATTATTAATGGTGGCGCCTGCATCAGATTATCAATATCTAGTCTTTCATCCAGGTAATAATAGCCCTCATTATGGATTTTTACCGTCCTATGCGGCAACAGCATATTATCATGGAAAGATAGATACTGATAAAACTTTGACTGAATTTTATAATGATTCAAAAGAGTTTAGCTTAAATGAATATGGACCAGCACTTTTGAAAGGTTCAAGGATTGAAGATAATGAAAGAAATAAAATTATGGAAAAATATTCATTTTTTACTGGGCTAAGTAAAAGATTTGTTGAAGATTTTGATATGAGAGTTGATCCATCAAGTTTTAGGAAAGAATTATTAAGAGACGAAGGATTTTCAGTAGGAAGACTAGATTCGCGATATAAGAATTCTGACTATATATCAGGTGGTCAATATTCGGATACAGATGTTTCGAGTGAAGGTTTCATGTCTGCATATGTAACAGCTATTCATACCTGGTTCAGTGAAATCGGTGTTGAAATGGAAATGTTATATCAGAGTGGTGATTCGGAAGTTTTTTATAGTTGGAAACATCCGCAACAATGGAAGGGCAATGATTTTGGTTATGTGAATACAGTTCCTCATATTGCTAGAGCTCAAAGATATAATAAAGATTTTAAAGTATATGTTTCGTGTGGACTATATGATCTTGCTACTCCATGCTTTACAGCTGAAAACTTTATGAATGATAACTCAGTCGATATGTCTAGAGTAATATTTTCTGAATTTGAATCAGGTCATATGATGTATAACCATCAACCTTCGTTTGATAAGTTTTTAAATGAAGTTACAAGTTTTGTTAAATAGGAGGTAATTATGAAAAACTTAGTTATTGTTTCATTTCCAGCAAAAGAAAATATGTTAGATGCGCTTAAGAGCGCAATGACAGAAGCATTACCTGATACAAGAAGTTATGATGGATGTATTTCTGTTGATACTTACATCGAAGATTCTACTAATACAATTCACCTAATTGAAGATTGGGAAACTCTCGAACATCAAGCAAAATATCTTAACTGGAGAGTTGAAACAGGATTGCTCACACAATTAGACCCACTTCTAGAGGGTGGAGCACAAAGCATTAAGGTAATATTATGTGGTCCAAAACATTCAAACATATAAAATTCTTTGTTCTTTTATTTTCAGCAGCCATTAATGCTGATTATCAAATTACAGTATTAGCAACTAATATTTCTAATTTTGGAGGTTTTGGAGAATGGAGTTTTTCAGCGCTTTATGAAAGTGATAACGAATCTATACTTTTTGATACTGGATTCCATGAAGATACTGTTTTACATAACGCTAAAGTACTAAATAAAGATCTCTCAAAAGTTAATAAAGTTGTTTTAAGTCATTTTCATAGTGATCATACTGGGGGTCTTATTAAATTAAGAAAAACTTTTAAAGATATTAATAAAGATGCATTTAGTAAGGTTTATGTTGCGAGAGGATTTTTTGATCAAAGATACAAAAAAGATGGAACTAAAGAAGGTCCTGGAAACTTTGATGATTCTCTTGAATTTAAAAAAGTAGCAGAGGAGGAGGGAATAAAATTCATAATCCTAGATGATTATAAAATGGTCGCAAAAAATATATATGCAACAGGAACGATAGATAGAAAAATTGAATATTATAATGGTCCCAAAGGCTTATATATAGATAAAGAGTTTAAAGTACCAGATATCATAAAAGATGATCAATCTGTTGGTATGTTAACTGATAAAGGTTGGATTATGATGTCCGGTTGTGGACATTCTGGGATAATCAATACAGCAAAAAAACTGCAGGAAATAAAAGATGTACCTGTTTATGGTGCTATTGGCGGCTTTCATTTATTTCAAGCTGATGACAATACTATAATTAAAACTGCAAACTGGCTTAAAAATAATGGTATGACTAAATTTATGGGCGGTCACTGTACAGGCATATATGCAGCAGAAACAATAGCTGAGATCATTGGGATTTCAAGACAAAACTTATCTCATACCGCAATAGGTAGTGTTTTAACAAAAGACTTAGAAATTATTAGAAGTTCTGTTGAATAGTTAGTCTGGTTTCGAGTACCAAATCATAGCAGATTGAAAAATCATTATTAATACATGTAGATAAATTATTAATGAAGAAAAGGGCGAACCTATCATAATATTTATTGCAATTATTGAAACAGATATACAAAAAACAGAACATAATATCTTGGGAGTGATTCTTACTGTGTCACCTCTATTGATTGCAGCTCTTAATCCTTGAGCTAAATTAAAGCCATAACATGTAAATATAACCATACAAAGGTAGATAATTTCGTTGTTTTCCATATTTATATAACTATAAAAAGACTATATGAGTGTTGAGTATAGGATAGGGACATATCAAATACAAATATATAACTTCGCATAATATATATTATGTTAAATAATATATTAGGAATACCAAATATGTTTACCAAATTGATTATCTGATACAGTTTTATTAGTTTCTAGGTAATATTTAAGCCCTTTTACAACTGAATTTAAGTAACTTTGCAGAACGTATTTAACATATAGATTGAATACTATTACATTAATAGATCTATATTTATATGGTAGATAAGGTTTTGCTGTGATTTTAATAATAGATTTGTTATTTAAATCTTTAACATTCCATGAAATATCTGCAAGTTTTCTATCTTCAAATATCTCAAGCTCATAACCACTTTGATGCCATTCAGTAAATTTTCTTACATATTGTTTATTATTATGATAAATAACTATATCTTCAGAATTTTTACCTTTCCATTTAACTACTATATTTTTTTTACAAAAAGGATGAAATTTTTCAAGATTACTTTTACTTTTAATTAAATCAATAACTATATTAGACTCTTTATTTATCTCTAATTGACTCTGAACTATCATCTCAAAGATTTTCTTGTCCAAAATTTAAGCATATTTTTGGTAGTATCATCTTTTATAATAAAGTGATGATAAATGGCAGCAAGTATATGAATAATTATTAGAGCAATTATAGCGTTTGTTGCGAATTCATGAATGCCTCGAATTAACTCAAACATATATAAATTGTCTACTTCTGAAGATAAATTAAATAAACCAAATACCACAATTGGGTCACTAGTAAAATTTGCTGTTGTTATTCCAGATATTATTAGTAATCCCATAAGAAAATAGAGACCAAAGTGCCCAAATTTAGCTAAATGTGTTTGCCACAGTGGCATTGTTTGTGGGAGACTTGGTGCTCCATACCGATATCTTAATATTATTCTTAAAACAAATAAAAAAGTAACTATCATGCCTGCTGTTGCGTGATCTACTCTTGATTCTAAACGATCCAAAAGTTGCATTTCACCTCCAAATTTTTGAGCAATATTTAAATCAAGCATTATGATAATAGCCATTAACCAGTGAATAATTTTCTGTATTCTTAGGTAATCAATCATTATTCTCTTGGAGGAAGTCCCTTAATACGTTGAATAGTTGCATTCGTTGATGCCCTTCTATGCTTACTTAATTCTTGATAATCCATATCATTCCACCAATTGTTAGCATCTTCTTCGGATGGGAAAGTAAAAATAATTGCTCTCCCAGGTAAAGGTTTTGGTCCCTCAAGCACATCTGGCGAATCATCATATGTAATAAAAGTTCCATTATGTTTTTTTAAAATTGGAAAAAATCCTTTTTCATAAATCCTGTATTCTTCTGCATCATTTATAGTTAAATTTACCACTATATAAACATTAATTTTTGCCATTTTTACTCCTTAAAAACACTTATGTAAGTTTATCCATATGACTAAAAATATCAATAAGGTTATATAATAGAATAATGAAAAAATTTGCATTTTTACTATTATTTTCATGTAGTTTAATAGCGCTTGATAAACCAAACATAGTTATCATATTAACTGATGATCTTGGCTGGGGTGATGTCTCTTATCATGGTGGCACGATTCCAACACCAAATATTGATAATTTAGTCTCTAGAGGTTTGGAGATGAATCGATTTTATGCTGATCCATCATGCAGTCCTACTAGAGCATCAATGCTTACAGGTATTAACAACTTTGCTAATGGTGTTGTTCGACCTTTTGCTAATCCAAGAGTTGAATCATTCGGAATGCCGCTTGAGCACAAAATTATGCCTGAATACTTGAAAGATGTAGGATATGTAACAGCTTTATCAGGAAAATGGCACTTAGGTATGTCTGATGATGCCTTTTTACCAATAAATAGAGGCTTTGATTCAACTTATGGTCATCTTATGGGAGGTATTGGTTATTTTGATCATGGTTTTTCAGGAAGGTTAGATTGGCATAAAAACGGCGAAGTTCTATATGAAGACGGCTATTCTACAACTCTTATTGCTAATGAGGCTGTAAGAATAATTGAAAACAAAGACGAATCTACCCCACTTTTTTTATATGTTGCTTTTAATGCACCACATACTCCTATTCAAGCTGAAGAAAGTGATATTGAATTATTTAAAAATATAGACAATGATTATGATAGAAAATATGCTGCTAATATTTTTTCTTTAGATAGAGAAATTGGAAAAATTATTAAAGCTATTGAAAACTCAGGACTCCTTGAAGAAACAATCATTGTATTTTTTAGTGATAACGGGCCTGTTTTTGATGTTGATCCGATAGCAAAAGTTATAGCACCTGATCTTTTATCTGCAAGAGGTAGTGCTGGTAAATTAAAGGGTAGCAAGCTTTCAGCATATGAGGGTGGCATAAGAGTGCCTGCTGTAATTTACTGGAAAGGTAAACTTGAGGGAGGAAAATCTGAACAATTTTTCTTTGCTCAGGATCTCTTACCAACACTTTTATCAGCAGCCTCTATTAAAGTTAATAATTCATCTTTTACAGGCGTTGATAGATGGGATGACTTGATCAATAACAATATCAAGGAACCAAAAAATGTACATACTGGCAATATAGTTATAAATGATGAAAGAGCTCTATTTAATGGAAAATGGAAGCTGTTCTATAGCCAAAATATTCAAGCAAATGGCCCTAAAACATATGAGCTTTACGATATATTAAATGATCCATATGAAACAAATGATTTATCTCAACAATATCAAGAGGTATTTAATGAAATGAAAAACACAATGGATAATCAGACTATTTGGATGAATCCACCAAAAATTAATCCTGTAATGATGTTTTTATGGGGAGATAGATTTACAGATGAAACTAGGTTTATTGGAAGTCCCTGGCTAAATAGAGATTATGAACTAAAAGAACCGCCCTCACCTTTTATTAATGCAATATTATTTGCATGGATTATGATTTTGGCTTTTAAAGAAATAGTTATTCTGGCTATTTTGATCATTTTATTATTTGGATTGTTTGTAAGATTTTATTTAAAATCTAATTAATTTCTTTTATAAAATCTGCAATTGCATTTGCGCAACTTTTTGGATTTTCAACAACATTAAAGTGTGCTGAATCTGGAATTAAACAAAATTTTGAAAACCTAGCGTTTGGCTTTAACTGGATTTCTTTATAATTAAGCTTTTCTGTAACGTATTGACTTTGATACTTTTTAAATTCTTGGCCAATACAACCTGGATAAACATCTTTTATTTCATTTCTAAATAAATTATAAATACCAAAATAGGGCTGATCAGAAATCAATGTACCTGAATTATTATATTTAAACTCATCTTCTCCTTGAAATTGCATGATTGGAAATAATCTTTCTCTAAGATTAGCCCTATTCTTCACCTCGGAGTAAACACCACCTTGAATAAGTGAATGTTTAAACTTTTCTGAATATTTTTTATATGACAGTTGTGATTTATATTTTAGATGAGTATATCTATCGTATAAATCTGTTCCTTTTTTTGCTCTGCTACCTTTTAATTCAAAAGAATCAGATAGAAGCTCAAGTGGTTTTTTAAAATGAATTACTGAAAAAAGAAGAAGTCTAAGTTGCTCATACACTGTCATAATTTTGTGTGGAGGTCCAACACATATATCTGGTGCCAATAATTCCCATTCTGGTTCAATATAATTCCAAACTTGAGATCCTCTTGAATAACTTAATACTTTACTAGGAAAATTAATTGCAAAATATTCTAAAATTACGGCACCCCTATCATGACCTACAAAGTGACATTTAGTTATATTTAGAGCCTTAAGGAAATCATTTATTTTTATTCCTTGATTTTTATGTGAGTATTTATGATCCACATTAATTTTTTTATTATCAATTATTTTATTAGTAAATAGATTTTTACCATTTGTGGATGCCAATGTATCTGATAACTCAATATCAAAATGATTTTCGTAGAAAGGAATATTAAATATTAAAACTTTGAAATTAGTATTTAAATTAATAAGTTCAGCTGCTAGCCAACTCATCGACTCCATAGGATTTGTGGGTATTCCTCCAATCATAAGAATTGTATCTTCTTCAGTAGCTTTAGCATTACCAAATTCAAAGTAAAAATGACTTTGATTATCGATAAATAATGTTTTCTTTGCATATTTTGATTTTTTAATATTAGGAGTATAAAAAAGCTTTTCTCTAAAAAAGATTAGAGTCGATATGTATATATCTATGAATATAAATATAAAATTAATTATTAATTTGATTAAAAGATTTAAAAAATTATTTGTCATTCTTGGGAAAACCAAGATCAACTTTGCTATCTTTAGGGTCAGGCCACCTAGTTGCTACAGATTTCGTTTTGGTATAGAAATCGATTGAAGAAGGTCCAAAAGCTTTTGTTTCAGAAAAACCACTATCCTTCCATCCACCAAAACTATGAGTATAAGTTGGGAGTGGTATTGGAACATTTATTCCAATAGAGCCTGCCTGGATTTCATTAGTCCATTTTTGTGCAACCCCTCCATCACGAGTAAATATTGCTGCCCCATTACCTAATTTATGACTATGTGTAATATTCATTGCATCTTCATAAGTTTCTGCCCTTACAAAAGACAAAACAGGTCCAAATATTTCATTTTCGTAAACAGACATTCCAGGTTTTACATTATCAATTAATGTAGCACCAACAAAACAACCTTCCATAGCGTCTGATACTTCTCTTCCATCAACTACTAATGAGGCTCCTTCAGGTTCTGCAGTTTCTATAAAAGAGTAGATTTTATCTTTATTTTCTTGTGATATTACTGGTCCTAATTGAGTATCAGAGTTATCAGTTTTACCAATAACTAGATTAGGCATTCTCTCTTTAATTTTTTTAACTAAATCATCTGCTATATCACCAACTGCGACTACAACCGAAACTGCCATACATCTTTGACCTGCTGCACCAAAACTTGCAGATACGGCAGCATCTGCAGCCATATCTAAATCAGCATCAGGCAAAACAATCATATGATTTTTACCACCACCTAAAGCTTGAACTTTTGTATTATTTTCAACGCCTAGCATTTTTAAACTTTTAGCTGCAGGAGTACTACCAATAAAAGCTAAAGCTGCAACATCTTTATGACAAACAAGACTCTCAACAACATCCTTGCCACCATTTAAAAGGTTAAAACATCCATCAGGTAAACCTGCATCCTTATATATTTCTGCTATCAATCTTGAAATTGACGGAACTTTTTCACTTGGTTTAGATATAAATGTATTTCCCGTAACAAGAGCCATAGAGCTATGAACAATTGGTATTAATATTGGAAAATTAAATGGGCCAACACCAACAACAACTCCTAGTGGATAACGTCTATCTGCAATATCGATTCCACCTGCAACATTGGGACTCAAATGAGACGGATAAAAGTGTTGAACAGATGCAGCATGAGTAATACATTGAACCGCTCTATCCAATTCAGCTTCAGCATCTGGATATGTCTTACCGGCTTCAGTAGTACATAAGTCAATTATTTCAGATGATTTTTTTATAAGTTCTTGTCTAAATTCAAGCATCAATTCTGCTCTAAAACTTAAACCAGTTTGTGACCATGTATTAAATGCTTTTAATGATGTTTCAACTGCTAAATTTATTGATTCATCAGTAGCATAAAGTACTTTTCCTATCTCTTTACCATAGGATGGGTTAACAATTATTGATGAATTTTTTGAGGCAGTATCAGACTTACCGTTTATAAAGTTATCTACTGTGTACATTGTGTCAATTATAAAATATATTTTTTATGTCATCTATCCACTTGACTAAAATAAATTAACTTATAGATAATAACATTATATGCACTATGATATTGCAATAATAGGTTATGGTCCTGTCGGCGCTGTAACAGCAAATTTATTTGGACAAAAAGGTTTCAATACAATTGTAATAGAACCTAAAAAAGAAATTTGGGATATTCCAAGAGCTGTTCATTTTGATGGACAAACTCAAAGAATATTCCAAACAATGGGTTTTATGGATGAAATTTCTAAAATTATTCATCCAATGGAAGGAATTAATTTTTTAAACAATAAAGGTAAATCTATTGTAAATATAAATCTTAAACTTGATGAACCTATTAATGGTTATGATGAAAGTGTTTTCTTTAATCAGCCTATATTTGAAAAATTTTTAAGAAGTGAAGCTATTAAACATAACAATATTGATATAAAACTTGGCTATAAGTTAACAAATATTGATGCTCAAGAATCTATTAATAATTTAACTTTATTAAATATAAACAATGAAGAAAATGAATATATTACAAGTAGTTATGTTTTAGCTTGTGATGGTGCTAATAGTTTTGTTAGAAAGGCATTGAATATAGAATCGTTTGATTATAAATGTGATCAAGATTGGGTTGTTGTAGATTATCAAGTAGATGAAAAATACAAAATTAACACAGATCGATATCAGATATGTGACTATAAAAGACCAACGACAATTGTTCCAATAACAGGACAACACGTTAGATGGGAATTTAAGGTTAATCCTGATGATAATTTAGAGACATTAGAAGACGAAAAAAATATACGTAAAATGATGAAGCCACATCTATGGAGGCTGAATCCAGAAATTCCACTGCATAGTGGTAAATTGTTAAGATCTAGTGCCTATACATTTCATGGTCTATTGGCAAAAAATTTTAAATTTAATAATTGTTTTCTTTTAGGTGATGCTGCCCATCAAATGCCTCCGTTTTTAGGACAAGGTCTATGCCAAGGTATAAAGGATTCATATAACTTATGTTGGAAATTATCAGGAGTAATGAACAACGTTTTTAATAAAAAAATTCTTAATACATATTCATTAGAAAGAAAAGGAATTGTGGATTTTGTAATAAAAGGCGCAATGAAACAAGGCGATATAATTGGAAGTCAAGATTGGTTAACAGCAACCTTAAGAGACATTTATCTCAATGTTGCCAGTTATATACCAAAACTTCTAAAACCTTTAAAATTTCAAAAGCCATGGAAAATTAAAAATGGAATGATTGATAATTATCTATTCCCTAATGATGTTAATGGTGTAATTATTCCTCACCCTTCTCTTGATATTAAAGTCGATAATAAATTATTTGATCAATATCTTGGTAACAATTTTGGAATTTTACTATTTCACAATGATATAAATGTATTCAATGAAATTAAGAATTTAGAATCAGCAAAAATTTTTGATAATAATATCCATCTAATGACAGAAGATAATAAATTTAATCAAGATAAAAAGATTTCTAGTTGGGCTAAAGAAAATAATATATCTGCTGCGATAATTCGACCAGATCAACATATATATGGTTGTGTAGATGATGAAGATATTGTAAATAATATTGACAAACTTACTACAAAACTCAAAGGTGAGCTTTTTAAGCATTAATATTCATATACTAATGGATGATAATAATAGAAGAGGTAGAAAAAATGTTGAAAAGCGTCTTATAGATTCTGCAGCATATCTTGTTGGATCTGTAGGCCCAAATCAACTTACTATAAGAGATATTGCTGACCATGCTGGTGTAAATCATGCTCAAATTCATCATTATTTTGGTGGAAAAAAAGGTTTATTAATTGCAACCTACAAACAATTGGCATTTGAACATGTTCAACAATTAGAAAGGAGAAATGTATC
>LULJ01000169.1_pt1 | contig 37307 bp, 61 predicted proteins | sample 728171 | NCBI WGS metagenome assembly LULJ01 (sample SAMN03860292, study PRJNA289734) | marine metagenome | biome: seawater column; feature: ocean; material: water; isolation source: Red Sea water column Station 169 - depth 25m | place: Saudi Arabia: Red Sea | collected 2011-10-15 | depth 25 m
CATATCATCCTGTTGGTTCAAAGTGGGCTGTTACAACAACAAACCCAAATAGAACACAACTTGCAACCGTAGCTAACTGGTCGAAAGTTTACGAGACAAAAAACATTGGTATCGTAAGAGCTACCAACGTATCCACTCAAGACTAAAGGTAATTAAATCATGCCAAGTTTATTCGAGGTTACTGCTGGTAAGTTAACTGGACCAACAAAAGGCGGTACAGTAACACAAGCAACCAACAAATCTACAGGTGTAACTCTAAATACAGAGTCAGGTCAGATCACTATGAACAACGCAGCTTTAGCTGCTGCTGCAGAAGTATCATTTACAGTTACCAACAGTGAAATTGCTGCAACAGATGTTGTAGTAGTTAACCATGGTTCTGGTGGTACTGCTGGTTCTTACTTAGTAGGAGTTTCAGCAATCGCTGCTGGTTCTTTTGGAATTACAGTAACAAATGTTTCTGGTGGTTCTTTAAGTGAAGCTATTGTTATTAATTTCGTTGCACTTAAGGGTGCTTCAAGTTAATGGGCATATTCGCTTTTAAGCGTATGAGAGAACAAGAGGCTGCCAAATTGGTAGTCTCTGCTCCCTCTAAAAAAAAGAAAACCAAAGTAAAACAAAATGGCAATCACGATAGACGCAACAGTAGGCGGAGCATCAGCTAACAGTTACATTACTTTGGCAGATGCAAATTCAATAATAGAGGGTCTTGTTGCAGATGATGATGTAGCTGCATGGGACGGGTCAAGTAATGATAATAAAAACAGGGCTTTATATACTGCTGCGGTTAGAGTTGACCGAGAAAGATTTTTAGGAGCAAGAGTAACAAATACACAAGCATTACAATGGCCAAGACAAGGTGTTAGAAAACCAGACACCTATATCAATACATATTCAATTGGCTTTCCATTTAGAATATCCACAGATTATTTTTCTGAAACAGAAATACCAGAGCAAGTACAAAAGGCACAAGTCATACTTGCTGTTTACTTGAATAATAATCGTAATGGTTTAGGATTAAGTGGTCTTGAAGATTTTAAAAATGTTAAAATCGGTAATCTTGATGCAACACCGAATTTTTATGGTTCGGTTGGTGCTGATAGAGTACCACCACTATTTGAACGGTACTTTACTGGTTTACGAATAAGTGGACCCGGCAATGTCGCAATTAAAAGGAGTTAACAATGAGCTACTACCCAGCTGCCAAAATCATTAATGATACAGATGCACATACAGGTCGATTTGGTTGTGTTCAAGCAATCAAAGATTCTGAAATTGCAACTTTAGTAGCAGAGAATATTACTGGCGATCTAACAAGCATTGATCTAAAATCCAACTGTAAAATTGAAGGCGTTATTACTAGCATCACACTTGCAAGTGGAACTGTTGTTGCTTATCTAATATGAGTCTTGCAAATGCCTTAAAAAAAGCTGCATCAAAAACACTAAGTAAGCTTGGTGGTGATGTAACCATAAGGCAAGTTTCTGCTAGTTCATACAACACAACTACTGGTGCTATAACAGAAACAACTTCTGACACTACAATTAAAGGTTCTTTAAATAATGTAAATCGGTCTGAGGTAAATGATCTTATTGAATCTCAAGATAAAATTTTAACTATATCTGCTGGTGATCTGGCCTTTGTACCTACTACAAAAGATAGAGTTGTAATAAGTAATGTTGAATTTAAAATTATATCTGTTTCTACAAATGAACAAAATAATACACCTATTAGTTTTGAACTTGTCTTGAGGTAACCATGGTTAGACAAATAAGGTTGGATCAAATAGATGATGTAATGGCAGAAGCAGTACAAGAGTTAGTACAGAAAACAACATTACGTTGGACAGAACTTTCAAAAAAAGCTACTCCTGTTGTAAGCGGTAATTTAAGAAATGGTTGGAAAACTGATATAAGAAAGTTTAAAGGAACAATTATTAATAATGTAGAATATGCAGAACCAGTAATTTATGGCACACCATCTTCATTGCCACCTAGTTGGCAGGGTAAATATAGAACCAGACAACAAACAATTAAAGGGTTTCCAGAATTGCAGGCAAAACAACTTACAACACAATATATTCCAAATGAGTTAAAAAGAATTATTAGAGGTATGTAATGGCAGCAACCGATCTTAATACAGTTCGATCTACTATAGAAGGCAGACTTGCAACAGAGTTAGCATCAAGCCCTTCTATACCTGTTGTATTTAACAATATGTCTTTTGATTCAACTACAGAAGATACTTTTGTTCAATGTCAAACAAGTTTTGGTACTGGTAGTTATCTGACGATGGGTGGCTCTGCCAATTCTACAAATAGTGTTGTTGGATTAATTCTTTTAAACATTTTTACAGAAGAAGGTATTGGTGCAGGGGCAAATTATGTTATTGGCAAAAGACTCCGTGACCTTTACAATAATATTACAGTTTCAAATGTTATTTTTGATTCGCCAGTAGGACCTGAAGTATTAGCATCAAGTCCTGAAGGTAAATTTCAAACACAAATAAGAATAACTTTTGAAATATACGAGGATCTTTAATTATGCCAAAACTTGTAATAACAGAAGAAATGCTTGACGCTATTGAAGCTGTCAAAGGAGTAAGGGATGCAAATTATTGGGATCCTAATTGCAAAAGATATATGGAGAAACAACAAAATTCAAAAAAAGATGTAAAAAAGACTGAAAAGAGTTAAACTATTTATAAATATTTCTTTTTTTTGTTATGGCTGCTGTAAAAGGTGATGTCGGTAAAATAATGTTCCACAATGCTGCTGGAACTGAAGCTGACATAGGTGGTTTAAGATCTTGGGAATTATCTATTACAAAAGATACTCAAGAAACTACTGTTATGGGTAATACATCAAAGACTTTTACTGGCGGTCTTATTTCAGGTGAAGGATCAGCAACTTTAATTTATGACAATGCTGGTAACTCAGATTACTTATCTTTTGTTGAAGATGTATTAACAACTGGTGATGCTGCTGATGCATTGTTTGAATTGTTTCCAGATAGTTCAGCAAGTTCCAAAAAATTTGGTTTCTCTGGAATTATTACTGGTGCAACATATGGTGCAACACTTGGCGAAATTCAAGAAATTAACATTACATTCCAGTCCTCAGGTGCAATAACTTCAGATATATAGTAAGTTAGGTAAACAGCAAAATTTTCAATGACAACAAAAAGAACAGTTGACATTATTACTGAGGCTTTCAGTGATGTAATGTCTGCAAGACGAAAATATGAACTAGAAACACCATCAGGTAAAAAAATTGATATATATTTTCCTCCTGTAACTAGATTTGATAGACAGAAAGCGCAAGCTGCTGCTGGCAGTGAGGATGCTCTAGTGGTTTCTACACAATTACTTTGTCAGTTAGCACAAAAAGAAGATGGATCAAAAATGTTTGCTTTGGCAGATGCAGTAAATCTTCAACGTATGTTACCCGAAAAGGTTTTAAATGATCTTGAGTTATTTTTATTCGAAATCAAATTAGATGTCGATACAGCAAAAAAAGATTAAGGAGAAATAACTGGCTTTATTTTGAGTTGTTTCTCGCATCTGAACTAGGGAAAACATTAACAGAATTAAGAAAAAATATGACTGATGAAGAATTTTTTTACTGGGCAGCTTATTACGAAATTAAACAGGAAAAAGAAGAAACAGCTCGTCAAAGAGCAAAAAACAGGTAGTATATAAGAAGTAGATTTCAATAAGAATTAAGTGGCAGAAAGTATTGTTACTTTAAGAGTTGACACCAGAAATGCGGTCAGTTCTTTAAATAATGCTTCTGCATCTACAAATAAATTATCAGCAGCATCAAGAGGCGCAACAAAATCTTTGGCGGCAACATCTTCTGCGGCACAAGGTTTAGGTACAGCATTAAGAAATAGTATTGCACCAATCCTTGCTGTTGGAACAGCTTTTTCTGTTGTAAATAATAGTATTGGAACTTTTCTTGCGAGAGAAAGAGATATTGCAATTCTTGAACAAGGTTTAAAAAATTTAGGTGCTGGTTCATTTGCTTTAAATGAATTACAACAAGTTGCAGATAAGTTTGGAAAAACAACTCTATTTAATCAAGAAGATTTTACAAGAGGTTTTAACCTTCTTACAAGTTTTAGAAATATTGGTGTTGATTCATATTCAAGAGTTGCTCAGGCAGCAGCAGATATCGCACAGGTAAACCAAGTTGATGTCAGCACATCTTTCATGCAACTTGCAAAAGCACTACAAGACCCTGAAAGAAATTTATCAAATTTAAATCGATCTGGTATTGCTTTTACTAAACAACAAACAAAAGTGATTAAAGAGTTAATGAAAACAAATCAGGTTGCGAAAGCGCATACCATGATTTTGGATATTGTAGATGAAAGTTATAATAAATTAGCCCAAGCTGCCGCTGTAGGTTTTGCTGGTTCTGTTGATACTCTTGGCGAGGAGTTTCGAGATTTTGGCGAAACTATAGGAAAGGCACTTATACCTGTTATTGACCCTGCAGTAAAAGGATTAACAGCTTTATTAAATTTTTTAAATTCATCTGGTGGCCAAGCAGCAGCAATTATTGGTGGCATAGCTTTGGCCGCAAAAGGTTTGGCTGTTGTATTACCTATTTTATCAACTAATTTTATTGCAATAAAAACGTCAGCATTAATTGCAACTGGACAATTAATTGGAATGAAAGCAACACTTGCAGCAACTACAGCTGGCTTTGCTTCTGCTTCTGCTGCTGCCAGTGCTTTTAAAATAGCTTTGGCAAAAACTGGAATTGGTTTAGCTGTAATTGGTCTTGGTGCATTTATAACTAAATTAATTGAAGCTAATAATGAACAACGAACATTTAACGAGCTTTTAGAACAAGGCTCGGCAAAAGCTTTAAAAATAGAAATCGCAGACCTTGAAAAAGAACAAGAAATATTAAATAAACAATTAGAAGGTACAAACAGACTTTTAATGGGTATTGCTGGAATTGCAGGCCTAGACATATTTACAAGAAGTGCGCAAGACATAAAATTAGAATTAGCAGAAGTAAATAATAAAATAGCAAAATTAAAAGAAGGCTTACCAAATGCAGAAGCAAGAGATTTATCACAACAATTTAAAATTCAATTAGATGACCTCAAAAAACAAAATGCAGAACTTACTAATGCAGTAAAAAGAGAAGCAATAATTGGCGAAGAAAAAAGAAAAGAGTTTGACCTTGAACAAAAAATTGCAAAAATAAAAGAGCAAAACCTTAAACCTACAGAGGAAGCACAGCTTATTAATTTAATTAAGGCAAACCATAGTTTAGATAAACAGCTAGATAAAACAAAAAAAATTAATGAAGCAGCTGAAAAACTAAAAGAAACGTTTAAGGAGGTAGGGCAAGAAATCGAACAAAATATTAAAGACAATTTACGAGAAGCGATTACAGGAGCGCAATCTTTCGGTGATGCAATGACTAATGTATTGAATAGAATCAGAGATAAGATTATTGACGCGCAACTAGATAAACTTTTTGACGGCTTTGCTGAGAATGTTGGAAAAGGCGCAGCGAAAAAGGGTGATGGCAAAGGAATAGGTGGTTTTATTGGTGGAATATTAGGAGGTTTATTTGCAGAGGGGGGCAACCCACCAGTCGGAAAACCATCTATTGTTGGTGAAAAAGGGCCAGAGCTTTTTGTGCCACGATCTGCTGGAACAATTATCCCTAACAATCAAATGGGTGGCAGTGTAGTTGTCAATGTCAGCGTAGACGCAAGCGGTTCAGCTATTTCTGGCAGCGATCAAAAAGGTAATCAATTTGGTCAGGAGTTGGCGATAGTTATACAACAAGAGATAATAAGACAGAAACGAAGCGGAGGTTTACTTGCATAATGGCGGATTTCGATACAGCGGTAAATATTAAACCGATTTATGGACAGGTTAAAAACCAAGCACCAAAACAGAGCGTAGTTGCTTTGGGTGATGGATATGAACACCGCTTGACTGTGGGATTGCAACAAAATCCAAAAGTTTATAATTTAACTTTTGTTGTTTCACAAACTGAAGCAGAAGTTATTGATGGCTTTTTAAGGAGTAGAAAATTTAAGAATGAAAGTTTTACTTATACCCCAGAAGGTGAAGGATTCACAAAAACAGGAACTTATGTTCAGAATGATGGTTCAGACGCAAGTGCTTCAGGGACAGTAATAACTGCAACTGTAAATAATCATGGATTATCTGCGGGTGATACCATAACTGTTGATTTTACAAGTGGGGCGACTGATGGAACTTATACTGTTCAAAATGATACTGGAATAAATACTTTCACCCTAACTGCATCTGCGGCTAATATAACCTCTACAGCACTTTCAATAACAAAATCAGGGCAAGGTAAATATAAATGCGATAGTTGGTCAATTTCTATTCCTTACAATAATAGATGTACTGTAACAACTACATTTATTGAAGTATTTGAACCCTGATGGCAATACCTGTTTCTTCATTACAAAAAGTTGATCCTTCTGCAATTATTGAACTTTTTCAACTTCAATTAATTGAAGGAATACACTATGCAACCGGAAATGCTCCGGCAAGTTCCGATAACGGAAAATATTATTTTCATAGTGGTACGAGTTTAAAAACAAACAACTCTATTGTTTGGGCTGGAGTTACTTATGAAAGATACCCTGTTGAATGTATGGGTTTTGAACTATCCGGTGAAGGTGCAATTGCTAGACCTGTAATGAGAATAAGTAATATTTTATCGTTATTTACAACTTTGATGGCTACTGTTAACAGTTTTAATTTTGGTAATGATCTTGTAGGAGCTAAATTTACAAGAATACAGACTATGGTTGAATTTATAGATGCAACAAACTTTGCAAATAATCTCAATCCATTTGGTACCCCAGATACATCAAAAGAATTACCAAAAAGAATTTATGTTTTAAATAGAAAAAATTTAGAATCAAGAGAAATTGTTGAATATGAAATGGTGGCTGCTGTAGATTTGCCAAATGTTGAGTTACCCACAAGAATTGCTACAAAAAAAATATTTCCAGCAATAGGTGATTTCATTTGATGGATACTTGGGAAATTTCTATTTTTGAATATATTAATAAAAAAAAAGATGAGGAATGTTGTGGACTTTTGACAAGGCAAGGCAATGATACAATTTTTTTTCCTTGTAAAAATTATGCAGAAGATAAATCAAACAACTTTTTAATATCTCCAGATGATTGGATAGAAATAGAGGATAAGGCTAATATAATTGGTATAGTTCACAGTCACCCAAAAGGAGATTTGAAGATGTCAGAAGCTGATATAAAAAAATGTGTTTCTCTTGATTATCCCTTTTACCTTTTTAGTATTGAAAAACAAGATTATAAAATTTTTTACCCAAAAGATTTTAAATGAAACTAACTAAAATTATTCTTTATGGCAAATTGGTCAAACTTTTAGGTCAAAAAGTTTTTTATGCAAAGTTAAATTCTGTAGGTCAAGTTTTTAGTTTTTTGCAAGCAAATTATCCACAGTTGGAGGATATTTTTTTAAAAACAAATTATTATATTAAGGTTGGTAATAGATATGTAGATCAAAAAAATATTAATTACCCTTTGAGTGATCAGACTCTTAGATTGGTTCCAGTTGCTGAAGGTGCCGTTTTGGGAATTGTTATACCTTGGCTAGTTAAAACTGCCGTTCCGGTTGCGGCAAAAATGCTTGCAACAAAAATTATTACAAAAGCAGCCTCTAACTTATTAGCACCTAAACCTAAACCACCTAATGAAGCACAACAATCAAAAGCAGCAAAAGATAAATCTATTTCAGGTGCATTTAATGGCATTACTAATACAGTAAATTCTGGAACTGCAATCCCTTTAATTTATGGTGAGACTGTTGTTGGTAGTATTGTGGTTTCATCTTCAGTAGATACTGTACAATTTTCTGGTAAGGGTAAGGAGGACGTTGATTAAATGTTTGATCCGCAAAAACCTTTAGGTGTCAATAAACCTAAAAAACCTAAAAAATTAACAACTGTTCAATATGCAACAATAATTGAAGCATTGAATGACGGGGAAATAGAGGGTTTTCCAGCTGCAGTTGCACAAAATTTTAAACTTGGTTCTTTTAATTATGCACAGGCCGCCAAAAAAAATATATTCTTGAATGGAACACCAATTCTAAAGCCATCAACAATCTTAAAAAAAAGTACGATTCCTACTTCGGAGGGGGGTAATTTTGGATTTGTAGAGATTGATGATAATGACTTTAACTTTAAAAGTATTGGTGTTGATTTTAGAAAGGGTGTGGGCGCACAGGGCGCAACAAAAACAGGAACTTATGTTGCAAGTAATACTGAAGTGACAGTAGATGGTTTCCCGACTTTTTTTACTACAATAACCATTTCAAATCATGGATATTCACTTGGAGATGTTTTAAAAATTGATTATACCAATGCTGATGGCCAACCCCTTATGAATGAAAATGGAACTTTTTTTGTTAAAGAAGTAGTTGATTCTAATAATTTTAAGGTTGATAATAAAGGACTTATTTTAACTGGTGTTCCAAATTCTGAAGGCACTTGTTCCGTTTTTTTACAAGCACAACAACCGCTTGACGGCATAAATCAGGTCGAAACCCCCGTCAATTCTGGAACATTAGGAACTGTAATAACAAAAGAAAATCCTGTAACTATACAAGTTCCACACGATGCTAATAATCTGATTGATCAAGTCAGAGTAACAATAAGTGCGGATCAATTTAGTAAAAAAAATGGAAAAGCTACTTTAGTAATATATAAAATTGAAATTGTAGATAATGATGGCACAGTTTTCCCAGTAATTGATAGCCAGTATCAACTTGGTGGTAAAGATGTAGAATTTAAGGCGTTATCAATAAAAGGAAAAACAAGTAAACCATTTTCAAGAGATCATATTATTTCATTGGCAAAGCCACAATTCACATCTTATACATTTCCAGTTTCAATAAAAATTAGTCGTATAACAGATGATAAGGGCGCTCTTTTCCCTGATAAAATCAAGTTTTCAGGGTTATCTACAATTATTTTAGATAATAATGCTTATGAGGGAATAGCTCATTTAGCTCTTAGGTTTGATTCACAGCAGTTTCCAAGTCTACCAAAAAGGTCATTTTTGCTAAGAGGAAAAAAGATAGCCATACCAAGCAATTCGACTGTAGATTCAAAGACAGGAGGATTAACTTTTAGTGGTACTTTTGATGGAACTTTAAAAACTGTTAAAGAATGGTGTGCTTGCCCTGCTTTTGTTTTATATGACATTTTGACGTCTGAACTTTCTGATTTTATAGATTCAACACAGCTTGATGTTTATTCGTTTTATAACGCTTCTGTTTATTGTAATGAGCTTGTTGAAAATTTAGTCACAGAGGGAGAAAAAGAGCCAAGGTTTAGTTTTAATAGTGTTATTAGTGATCAACAATCTGCCTTTGATGTAATTAATAATATTTGTTCAAATTTTAGAGCGGTTCCTTTTTTTAGCGAAGGATTAATAAAAATTAATCAAGACAGACCACAAACTACACCCGACTATATTTTTAACAGAAGTAATGTTACAGATGAAGGTTTTTCATATTCTGGAACTGATGTTAGAGATAGAGCAAATAAGGTTTCAGTAAGTTTTTTTGATAAGACTTTACAAAAAAATCAATATGTCACAGTAGATTTAGCTGATTTGTTTTCAGCTTCTTCTTTTACAAATGATACAAATGCAAAATTGGCTTTAGGAGTCATACATAAAAAAATTGATGCTTTTGGCTGCACTTCTTTTGGTCAGGCAAAAAGACTTGCAAGATTTACTTTATTTGAGGATCAAAGGAGTACAGAATTTATAAATTTTGAAACAACCATAACTGAAGGTGTTTTGCTACAACCAAATCAAATTATTGGTGTAAACGATCCAATGAAAGCCGGCGTGAGAAGGGGAGGAAGGATTGTTTCTGCTACTACTTCAACAATAGTTGTTGATGACACAGAATTTACTGATATACCCACCACAAATACCCCTACAATTAGTGTTATTTTGCCTGATGGAACATTAGAGAGTGGAACAATATCAGGCGTATCAGGGGCGACTATAAGTGTAAATAATATTACTAGAGCAGATGGAACAACTGGGCAATCTACATTTACATCAGCACCACAGTCAAATAGTGTTTTTGTTGTTGAAAATACAAGTGTAGCTCTTGCTCTTTATCGTGTTTTAACAGTAAAAGAAAATACAAATACTAAAACTTATGCAGTTAACGCTATTACTTATCATTCAGATAAGTATGATTTCATAGAAACTTTTGAAACTGATCTTTCATTACAGACAGCCCAGACAACAGTTTTAAATCAAATTATTGATCCGCCACAAGATTTATCTATTCAAGAACAAATTTATGCAGAAAATGGTCAACTTAAAAGTAAAATTACTATTTCGTGGCAGCCTGTTTTAGGTGCGGCTAATTATAAAGTTGTTGTTTTTCCGCCAGAAGAAGATTCTTTTGAAATAACTACTCAATCAACATCAGTTGATATATTAAATGCACAGCTTGGTGAATATGATATTGACGTATTTTCCTTAAATGGTGCGGCAGTTCCATCAGGTTCACCAATAGAGATAGAAAATTTTGAAGTTGTTGGAAAAATTACACCGCCAGATGATTTAACTGGCCTTACTGTTGAACCTGTAGATAAAAACTTTGTAAAATTACATTGGAACAAATCAGAAGATATTTCAATGATTAACGGGGGAAGTATTTATATAAAACATACAAATCTTACAACTGGGGGTAGTTTTCAAAATTCAAGTCCTATAATTGACGCTGTTAGTGGCACATCAACTGAGGCAGTAGTTCCAAAACTTGCTGGTACTTATGTTATAAGAGCAAAAGATGGCAATGGTACTTTTTCTGAAAATGCTCAAACAGTTCAATTTACTTTAGATGATTCAGAAGCAGATGATGAAGATGCAATCACAAACATAAATGAAGATGGAGCCAGTTTTGGTGGAACAAAAACAGGTTGTGAAATCTCACCAGATGGAAATGGTTTAGAAATGATATTAGCTGGTGATGGATTATTTGATGATGAAACTGATTTCGATACATTAACACCAAATTTAGATCAGATTGGTGACACTATTTCAACTACTGCAACCTATGAATTTACAACTGTTGGTGATCTTGGTGCGAATAATAAAATGCCTACACATTTTATAAAAAACATTGCAGCAACTACTTTTTTAAAAAATACAGAAATAGATACAAGAAATAATATTGATACATTTTCTGATATTGATGGTACAAAGGTAGACGAACCAAAAGTTGATTTATTTGTTGCTACCACTGAAGATGACCCTAGTTCTGGAAGTCCTACGTTTACTGCATTTGAAAAGTTTAGTAATGCTACTTTTAAAGGAAGAGGGTATAAATTTAAAGCTGTATTTACTTCAACGAAACCAGATGAAAATATTAAGGTAACAACATTAAGAGCTACAGGATCACTTGCACCTAGAACAGAAACACAGAGAGATGCAACTATAACTGAAATTGTAGGAGGAGCAAGTGTAACGCCTGATTCTGAAGGTTATATTGCAAGCGGTTCAACTGGTGTAAATGTAGTATTTTCTAAGCGTTTTAAATCACCACCTACAGTAAATATTTTTCCAAGAGCTAGTTCAAGAGCAAATACAATTTATTATCAACCAGTATCAGTTTCAGAAACGGGTTTTACAATTAGATTTATAGACAGTAGTGATTCAGTTACATCTGTGCTTTTTACATTTACTGCAACAGGTTTTGGAAAAGGTGATACATCATAGGCATATTTTCTTTTTTACTGTAAACTTAAAATATCTAATAAAACTTGATGGCTAGAGTTGATACTACAGGAGGAAACGGCTACATAGTAGATAACAATGTAGGGAGTGTGTTCCGTACGAAGATAAATTCTGCTTTTGCTGCAATAAATTCTTTAAATTCTGGTTCTGGCGATCCATCAATAACAACAGCATATCAACCGCATATTGATACATCTGATTTAGCTTTAAAAATCAGAAACGGCTCAAATAATGCCTTTATACAACTTGGGGTAATAGATACAAATTTTGGTATAAATAAACCAGCTTTCGCTGTTAGACCAAGTGGAGCGCAAGCAATAGCAAATACGACTTTTACCATTGTTAATAACAATACAGAAATTTTAGATACAAACAGCGCATACAATACTTCAACTTATAAATTTACAGTACCAACAGCCAAGGCTGGAAAGTATGTAATAGGTGGTCAGGTGTGCATTGATGATTTGCAAGATGGTGATGCGATACAAATGTCTTTTTATGTAAATGATGCACAGCTAACGGCATATGGGAAGGTTTCAAGGGCTTATTGTTCTGCTGCTGATGTATTTACATCAGTTCATGCACAACTTATACTTGATTTATCAGTTGGAGATACTGTGGCACAATACGTTGAACACAATGAAGGCAACAACCAAAATACAGTTACGGCTGAAACTTGGTTTTATGGTTATAGGTTAACAGTAAGCTAAATGGCACAACACGATGGAACTATAGATAATGGAACGGGAAATGCTGTAAGAACAGACATTAATAATGCTCTTGCTGCAATAAATTCTAATAATTCTGGTGCATCAGATCCTAGTACAACATTTGCCTATCAATTTTATGCAGATACAGGAGATAACACATTTAAGATTAGAAATGCAGCAAATGATGGGTATATAAATATATCAATTACAGGTGGATTAGGTACAGAAAACTTTGGACTAGCACCATTATCAGGTGCAACTTTTACAGGTGATGTAACTTTTACAAGTAATGCAATACTTGATAATCAAGCTGACATTAGGTTTGAAGAAGCGACAGCAAATGGTTCTAATTACATTGCACTGCAAGCACCAGCAGCGATAGCATCAAATGTAACTCTTACGCTACCAGCAGTCGCACCTACGGCAGGGCAAGCCTTATTAGCTGATTCTTCCACTCCAACCACTTTAACTTGGGGTTCTGCTGCTGGAGTTGGTGGTGCAACAGGTGTAGATTTTAATGATGATGTAGCAATTAGATTTGGTACTGGAAATGATATTTCGTTAGATTTTGATTCTGCTACTAATGCTTTTGATTTGGTTTGTAGTAATGGTGCTAGTATTTTACTTGATTCTGATGATGATATAACTTTAAGATGTGACGATAATATTATATTTCAAACCGATGGTACAACAACACAGGCTTTCTTTAGCAGTGCTGGATTAGAACTTGTTGATAATAATACAGGTCAAGGTGCAGATGGAACAACAACAAATGTTATAAAATTTCATGATACTGATACAACTGGTGCTACAGATCAAGTTATAGGAAGAATAGATTTTGAGGGTTCTGATTCTACTTCTGGGTCTGCTGGTGTTGTTGCAAGAATACAAGGTCAGGGTCAAACATCATTAGGTGGCGGAGAAATAATGATGAGATGTGCAAATACATCCAGCACAACTCTTGTTGATTCTTTACTTGTAAGAGATGACTCAGTAGTTGCATTTCAAAACTTTGTACTTGCTAGTGATAGTGAACTCCAAGGAATTGGAGTCGGTACTGCCGTTGCTGTATTAAGAGAAGTACAACCTCATGATACTGATTCTGGTACTTTTTCAAGTGGGTCGGATCAAGTAAGAGGTTTAAACACAGTACAACATAATGGAGAAAGTTTTTGTACTTTAGATACAGGTACTGGAGAATTTGAATTACCAGCAGGAACATATTTAATATACTTTCAAGCTGTGGCTTTTGATGTTGGTAGACATAGAGCAAAAATTGTTACTGATGGTGGTACTGACAAACTTTTTGGAGATAATGTTATAAGTAACACAGCATACCCAAACCAGCAGAGTTCTGGAGGTTTTGGTGTGGTAACTAATGCTTCAACAGAGGGTTATTTTCTTAAACACAGAGGTACAACAACAAGATCAACTAATGGTTTTGGACGATTTATGGATTTTGCGTCAGAAGAAGAATTTTATTCCCAAGTTATAATCTGGAGGATGACATCATGACAATTAACGCAGACGTTGACATTCATTTAGCTATTGAACAGCTTGGCTTAAATAATAATCAGTATGTTATTAATAGGACTACTCATAGTATTGCAAAATGGTACGATGACGGCAGAAATCCAGATGCACAGCCAACTGATGAGCAGATAAACGCAGCTTGGGAGGCTTGGAAAACTGCTAATGGTTCTTTAGCTATGGTCGAACTACGCTTTGAAAGAAATATTAAATTAAAAGAAACTGACTGGATGGCATCACCTGATAGAACAATGACTGATGCACAAAAAACTTACAGGCAAGCATTAAGAGATTTACCAGCAAATCAAACACCGACAGATACTCATTTATCTAATATCACATGGCCTACTGAACCGACTTAATGCCACAATTATCATCTTTAGTTTTTATCCATCTGACAGAAAACGGAAAAACAGAGGAAGAAGCAAAAGCAATAATGTCTAATGTAAATAAAATTATGTTATTAGATAGCGGTAATGGTGCTGTAATAAAGACTTGGAATGTATCAGACGTAATAAGGCCAACTCAGATGCACATGGACAGTTATAAAGAATTAGCTGATAAATACGAAAAAAATAATCGGGTTATTAAAAACAGAAAGCAGCAATATAAAAAGATACAAGAACAGTTTTCAATGATGACCAAAGACATAGAAAAGTATGGGGTATTAGATAACAGGGGCGAATGGTTCAAGCATTGCAGCGAAGTTAAAAAAAATAATCCTAAATTTTAAATTTCTGCTATGTTATTAATAGAAGTAGGAATTGGCAGAAGTAAGACACTATTTATTTCTACTTCTAATAATTAAGTTATGGATATAATTTTACCTAATTTACCAGATACCTCAGATGTACTTGTACCACCTAAAACAATTTTTTATCCACCTGTAGTGGAAGAGCCTTTTTTAGATCCAATTCTTTTGCCGAGTCTGGAACAGGTAGAGTCGGGATTGCAGGTAGATCAGGGAGGTAGCTCTTCAACAGAAAAGGAACCAAAAGAGGAAGTGAAAGGTATAAACCCAGAACAGATACCAAAGAACCTGCCACAAAACTTAGAAAATACTTCATCTGAAACTGTAGCTACATTTAATATACCATTTATTAATTATGAATTTCCTGTACCCTCCCCAGAGGTAATTGCAAGTTCTGTTATCGCTAGTGGAGTATCAGCAACAGCAGCAGTTACAGGATCAATAATTTTACAAAGTATCATTAATCAATTAAAGAAAATAATGACAAAAATATTTAAAAAAGTTCTTAAAAAAGAAGTCGCAAATGTTAAGGAAAAGATGGATAATAAAAAAGGTAGCTAGAGTTCACATTCCTGTACTATGTGGTGTCTAAACTAGCTACTTAAATTTTTCAGAGTTAGCTTTTACATAACTTCGTATATTAATTACATCGCTACAAATATATGCAAACTTAGAGTTAGGGTTAATCATATATCCCGATGCGTGAAGCTGACTACATTTCAAAACACGAACTAGTTGTTTATCATGCTCTTGCTTGTTTAGTTCTTCTTTGGCTTGCTCTAGTTTTATCTTGGATAATTCGTTACAAGTTTCATTATCCCCTAATGGAATCATAAAAGATAATTGAACACCCCAACCTTCGTTAATACTGTATGTTTCTCCTCCTTGTGCATCATTACCTGTATAAAAAGGGGTAACAGCCATTGTCGGTTGACTACAAACTAAAGTTCCAAACTGTTGTTTGCCTGTCATTCCATTATTAATATTCATGTTTTGATTGATGATACTAGAGTTGCCAACAGCATTGGGTTGAGCAGTTACATTAGTATCAGATTCAGCTTTGACTGAATTACTGACTAAACACAGACAAGCTAGTAATAACGCTTGTAGTCGTAATGTCATCTGTCTGTGTAATCTTTTCTATCATTTGGCTGGCTGCTTTTGTTGTTATTGATAATGACCAATCTGCAGTAGTATCTTCTACTGTAAAAACAGCGTCACCACCAGCAATACCAGCAGAAGCAGCAACGGAAATATTAGAACCTTCCCAACTTTCAACTGCAGCACCATATTTTTCAGTAACAATAGTGCGGTTAATTGTTTGTGTAGTATTTTCAGTTCTATTACTTGAACCAGTTGTCCAAGAAGGTACTGTATTCGCATAAATAGGGCTAGAAAAAAGTAAACCTATAAGTAATAGTTTTTTCATTTGATGCCAACTTTTGAGTTCTTATTATCTACTATAGTATCTTTTTTCTTTTTTATCGAAAAACCTAGTGATGCGGTTGATGCTGAAAAAATCGAAGCAATAAAAGTCGGGTCAAAATCTACAATTTTTTTGCCTGATGGAGGTTCATAGTATGAAAGGGATAAAAGTGTTGCTGACCACAAAAGTACGCAAACTTTTACAATGGTTTCAACTTTACTTGGTTCTTGATCTTCCATAAAAAAAAAGCTGCTTGTGGGTATCTTTAAGCATTTGACCACTGCTTAACAAACAGCCATGTGCCAAATGTAGCATTTCTTGTTATGTTTGGAAAGTAACACACACATTTAACATAATGTTAAAAATTTTAAGGCCTATTTTAACAACTTTTTTTACAACAACTGCTGTAAAAAGGTTGGTTGTTGATTTATTAAGAACTATTTGCAAACAAACTACTAATACTCTTGATGATAAGGCTGTAGATATTTTAGAAAAACAGTTGTTTCCAGATAAATGAACATAAAAAAATTTCTCAACATAGATATAGAGGAAGCACCAGCAGAGTTGCAACTATCTGTTGAAATGCGTTGTAGAGAAATCATGCAGAGTGAAGATTATGACAATATAAAAAGATACTGCACACATTTAGTAAGACACCAAATGCATCAAGATGTTTTTCTTGCTTCTATTCTTGGTAGGTTGGTAGAACTAGAAGCAGAAAATGTAGTAAAAAAAGTAAGAAATAAACCAAACCTTATAAAAAGATTCAAAAAAAGATTTTTTAAATAATTTTCATAAAAAAACCCGCATATGGCGGGCCTTATCTTAACAACTTTATTTTAATGGTAAAGTCTTTGTTTTTCAATAGTTTTTTTCATAGACCAATAACGAATTAAAGTTTTTAATTGATTTATACGTTTTTTTGCAGCAGTAATTTTTTCTTTTGTATTCATAATTAGCTTTCGTATTTTTTTATATAGGCTTGTTTTTCCTCTTCTGTAAAGTCTTTCATTTGCATTTTGTTAACTTTATCGACTTGATAATTATGTTTTAGAATTGCTGTTTTTATATGTTCAACAACCCAACGACCTTGCTCTGTTACAACTTGTGCTTTACCTCTTTCGTTTATAAAAACATAATGGTCATAACCTTTTAAAGTATCATCAAGCAACTGTTTTTCCATTTTTTGTAAACGTAATTCTTTAAGTTTGTCTAACTTAATTTTGAATTTGTTTTTGTTGTATTCACTCATTTGTTTCTCCTTTTAATTTTTTGTGTGAACCATCTTTAAAATCTTTTACAAAAACCTCTTTCATTTTTTGCCAACAAGCTTTTATTTTACTATTAGAAAAATTGTTGCCAGAGATTGTTTCGCATTCTTTTTCAGAAAATTCATAGTTAAGAAAAAAATCGTCCCAATCAATAAATATAGCTTTATTTGCAACAGCGCTTGCATATTCATCTACTGTATCTATATTTGTAAATTCAACGCAACGTAAAATGCTTACATACAAAATTTCTGTATTTTTTCCATATTGTATGGTTACACATTTAAACTTAGCACCATCAAAGCTACGAATAACTGTTTTACCCATTAAGTCTGGATAATCAATAGCAAGTTTTTTTCTTTTATTTGAAAAGTTAAATAAACTCATTTTAATGCTACCCCCTTACCAGTTAATCTTGTCATAAAAGCTGCAAAGCCTTCTGCAACCGCTTCTGTTTCTTTCTCTGTAAAGTGCAAAGGTAATCTAAGGTCAAATACATTGTCTAAAATAGATTTTGTATATTTACAAATATCTTCATACCTAATTGTATAAGGTAAAAATCGCCAATTCCAAAATAATCTTGCATTTGTATTATTTGTTCCACCTAAGTATGAAATAGGTATATTTGAGCTATTACAAAGATGCAAAAGGCTCATTTTACATTTTTCATCTAAATCAATTTGCATTTGAATAGAATCTCGCACAGGTCTATTCATAGCTGTATAACCAGCAAGAACACCCTCTGGAATTAAATTTTCTAACCTTGTTGGGTCAATTAAATATTGATCTGAAAGTGGAAAAGTAATTTGTTTAAATTCTTTCATCTTTTCTTTAAACAACATATAATTTTTATTTGTTTGAATAATTGTATTTTCAATCATCTGTAGTTGTGGTCTTGCAATAGCTGCACTTAAATTATTTAACCGACAGTTATAAACTGGTAATTGACATCTATATTTATTGCCACCACGACCTTCTATCATATGTAGTTTGTAATTGTTTTCATAAGCACCTGACATATGAATACATTGCCACATTAACTCTTCATTATTAGAAACTATAATGCCACCTTCCCCTGCATTAAGCATCTTATAAGATTGCATTGAATAAATACCAATATCTCCCCATGTACCAGCCATTTTTCCATTATGTTTTACGCCAAGTGCGTGTGCTGCATCTTCAATAAGCACTACTTGAAAAGCTTTACATAATTCAACTACTTTTGACATTTCTGGCATATGACCACGCATATGAGAAAGCAAAAGAAATCTTGGCCTTGTTCTAATAATTTTGTTTTTTAAATCAGATAAACTGATTACATATTGGTCATTACATTCAACAAGAATGGGATTTCCACCAGCTTGTATTACAGCACTTGGTACCGCAACAAAAGTAAATGCTGGTATTAGTACTTTGTCATCATGTTTAACACCACAAGCTTTTAGTGCTAAAAAAATACCGTTAGTTGCAGAAGAAACAGCCAAAGCATATTTGCAATTAACATACTCAGTAATTTCTTTTTCAAGATGTGTTACATCACTTGTCGTTTCTTTGTATTGATAACGAAAAAGTTTTTTTGTTTTTAGTGCTGCTTGTATAGCGTTATTTACTAGGTCAGTATTAAGTTCTGCACCCCAGTTGATTTTTTCTAATTCAGTCACAGTCGGAACATTTAAATTGTAAAGGTTGTTTTAAAACCATCGCTGATAAAACCAGCATGGCCATTTTTGTTGGTGGTTGCTCGTTACTAAATGGCATAATTTTTTGATTTGCCAGATGTAATCCTTCGTTGGAAACTATCAAAGAATGTTCTGCTGATAATTTTTCACCATGGCTTTTATCTAATTGAGAAAACAAAATGCCATCGCCATATTGCTTGTTATTACAAGTATGTGGTCTAAAGTCAAACCAATCGAGATCAAAGCACTCAAGACCAAGAGCAAGATGGTCTTGAAATACTTTTACATTATGTGGCAGTTTAGGATTAGATACTCTTTTAAGCACTTTTGTCATTGTTAAAAAGGCATTTCTTCTTTTTCTTCTTTAAGTACAGAGATTGACCCTGATACAAAAGATGAACCATTTTTAGACATTCTGTTCCAAGCACTTACTGGTATCTTGACAACTTTTTCACCAGCATAATTTTCTTCGCCTTCTTGTGCTGTAATCCACTCTGTAAGTGCCATGGCATCTGATAAAGTAAATTCAATATTGCCACCAAAGTCTGGTGACTTTTCTGACTTTTTATCATTATTGTCAAAGAGGACAAGACGTCCTGTAAAAAGGTTTTCGTAGGCCATAATTAAAAAGATTTAATAGGAATAATTGAATTTGTTTCTTCCCAAGCAAGAACTTGGGGTAAGGCATACCGAATGAGTGGTTTACCCAAAGCAGTAGCCTGTCGTGGCACGTTGTACCACTGTGGACCTTCTTCTTTACCTCGCCTAGTACTTGTTCTCCACTTCTTTATGGTTCTTTCTGTAATACCATATCTTTCAGCGAGGTCTTTGGTAGATAAGTAGGGTTGATCTTGTTCCATTACTTAAGCTTCATTTGTTTAGAAATAATTGCTCTGTCTAGTTCGATTTTTTGTTCTTGGGTTAGTTTACCTTGAGCAAATCTAGTGGCAATATTTTTTTTATGGTCTGTTAATTGATCTACAGAAGTAGCAATTTCTATAGCTTTTTTTGCAAGACCAAAAGTAACATCAGTATCTGGTTTGTTTGATACTTTTTCTTGTACTTGTTTTCGCAAAGTTTCTATAACCTCGCCTTTGTTTTCTGAAGGTTTTGGTTTATTTGTTTTCCAACTTTTGTCTTTACCGTTGTACAAAGATAAACCAAACTGGTTACCAAACTGCATAAAGGCTCTTTTTCGTGCATCGGTTTCTGCTTCTTTTACTGCTGATTCAAACTTTTCGCCAAGAGAACCAAAACGACCATGACCAGCCCCTGTACCTTCTTTAACCACATCACCAACAGTAATTCTTACTCTTGCAATATATGTGATACATTTTGGGTCTTCGGAAACAAGAAATGTCTCCAAAGTTTCTGATGCCCAGCCATCAAATCCAAAGATGCGATTGGCTTCGGCTATAACATGCCAGCCTTCAACATAAGCTAGTTGGAAGGTACCCTCTCGGTTTCCATCTCTCTCTTTAACGTTTTTTGCGAGTATTGGCTCTTTGAGCATCTCGTTTTGTTTTTCTGTAAAAGTCATTTTTTTAGTTTGTTTTGTAAGCCCAACTTGGTAGGCTGAGTGTTTGGATTTCTTCTGCATACCCATGCCAATAAGCATCTGTATGGCATTTAGAAATTTGTAAGCATCTGTATGGCATTTAGAAATTTGTTTTAAGGCAGCTTGTCTAAGACGTTTGCCTTCGGCAAGTGCTTCTTCGTCTAACTCTGTAATGCTTATGGCATATGGATAGACTTTTTCAACTGCTATAAATACAAATCGCTTTGCACCAACTACTGATAAGTAATGAGCAGCTTGCAAATGGTAAAGGTAATTCGCTACTGACTTAATAAATTTGTCTGGGTGGCTGTTACCCTCGCCAGTTGTTTTTAGGTCGATAATAGTATCGCCATGTAAAAAGTCGCATCTTGCTTTACAAGTAAGACCAGTTTCTTTGTCTTCTTTCCAAAAGCTTTGTTCTGCAAGACCAACAGAAAGAAGTTTGTTTGCTATCGGGTGTGACCAAACAGCGTTGGCAACATTAGATGCAAGCTCGTATTCTTGGTTTGTAATAGGCTCTATGCCTTTGGCTGCCATTTCTTCTGCTTGCACTTTACCAGCTTTGGTTGATCTACTAAGGCAAACACCATAAGCTTTTTTTGCTCTGTCTGGTTCTAAAGTAAATGCGTGGCAAAGCTCGCCAGTTCTAAAAGCTTTTTTAAGTGCTGGTTCGTGTTCTAATTTTTTCTGTTCGTATTTGCTTTGGTAAAACACTTGCGGACAAGTGCTTGTAATAAGCTTCAGATCGCTGGCAGAATACGCTGGGTCTGCATGATATACCTCTGCTGGTATATACTCTGAGTCTGTATTAATCTTTGGCATTAAGTTTATCCTCTAGGTTTGCGATACGAAGTTCAAGCATGGTAATTGTTTCTGCTTGCTTAACGATAAAGTCTTTGATGATGTTAGTTTTTTCATCTAAGGCATTACAAGTAGCATCTGTATTTTCGCCTAGCTTTTGTACTATGTTTGTAAGTTCTATACAACCTCGTACAATTTCAAGCTTATTTACAGCTTGTGTTTTTTCTTGCTCTTTTAAAGTTTCAAGAATTTTTTGCATATCTCTTACCATTTAGTTACCTCTTGGCAAGCTAGTTCTACACCAGCACGACAATCTGCTTTGGTCATGTCTTGAAGTGATGAAGTAAGTGCAGTATATAAAATACCGCCTACTGCTAAGTAAAGTAGAAAGTGCTTCATGCGTTTGCCCTCTGTCTTAGTAAGAATGAAAGCTGCTTTCTGTACTTAGCAACATTTTTCTTAGCTGTACTTAAGTCTTGCCAGTTACCTGTCGCACAGCAGAAAGCGTAACTGTCTTGGGCTTCTTGGAACTTGACCTTTACTTGGTCTATCTCTTGCTGAAGTGTTAGCATTTGTTTGTGGGGGTTGTGGACTCTCGCCCTGATACTTCAATTATAGTCAAGCTTTTCCCCATTGGCTACCCCACCATGTTCGGTTTGTTTATTGGTGTAACATTTAGGGGTTATAAAATTTTCCATATAACTCTTTACCTTTTTGGTCTCTTGCTTTTAACGCCATCTCCAATGTAGGAAAAGACCCTACATAATGGCTCTTATTCTGTTGATGCATACAAACAACATATGGGTTAGTTGTCTGGTGGCTTTGATAAGTAATTGACTTATGGCCAGAGGTATTATTTGTACCTTTTAACCTATTAGAACTATTTTGTTGTATAGTTGCTTTTCTTAAATTTTTAAAAGCATTATCACTTTTATTATGGTTTATATGGTCGACCTCATATGGCCATGGGTCTTTTTTTGTTACTAATAGCCAAGCAACCCTATGTGCTGCACAATCTTGTTTATTAATAGATACATAAAGGTAACCAGTTTTTTTAAGATAACCAGCCTGTGTACCAGCTTTTACATTAGATTTATTAACTTTCCAAGTTAAAGCACCAGTAATGATGTTGTAAGTAAGTAATTCATTTACAACATCAAATGGCGGTAGTTTTTTTGCCCTACAGTACATCTAGTCAGTACCTTTAGAAATTTTCAATAAAAGTTCTTTTTCTTTTATAGGGTCAAAGCAGATGTCTCTTTCAACTGGTAAGCCAAAAGGTCCTCTTAATTCTTTTATTTCTTTCATAGAGAAAGAACCAAACTCTTGTTCGTGACCTTTTACCAAACCCCAAGCAATTTCTGTCTCTGGGTCGTATTCAGCAATAAACCAAGTCCAGTTGCTATCGGGTGTGAATAGCTTTACATAAAAGACCATTTCTTGTGATAGGTCATCATGTGCTGGTTGGCTGTAAAGCTTAGGAAGTTTTTTTAAGATTTCTTTTGTTAAGAGTTTCATTGTTTTTTGTAAAGTGATTTTAAGTAAGTTGTTTCTATAGTTTTGCGAAGCTGTAGGTAAAGTTCATTGGTCATGTTTTCTAACAAGTACCGATCATTTAACCTACTTATTGCTTCGTCAAATTCTTTCTTTGTCATTAGAAAGGTTGATGCCAATTAATGTATTGTGAAGTTGATATGTCTCCACTCTTACAGAGTGAATCTGTATAATCATTCCACATTGTTCTTTTAGCAGTAACATCTGTCCTACGGTAGATAGTATTTTTCCAAAGTTCGTTAAAACATCTAAGTGCTTCTGCTTTGGTCATGTAACGAGAGGTGGCCATTATATGACCCCTCTGTTCTTGTAAAGATGACCACCAAATGGGTCTAAGTGTTTGAAACAAAGCTGCAAACTTTCTTCATCTAATAGGTTGTATCTAGCACCTTTTGCTGGTTTGTTCCAGCCTGCTGGTTTATAGATGTCGCCAGTTTGTCTATCTATAAAAGCTTCAACACATTCGTGCTTATCGTGTTGAACACCATTTTCACTTGTAAATGGTTCTTCTGTTCTGATGACTTTAAAATACTTGCGACCTGTTTGATAAATGTAATGGGTTACCCATTGTGGGTGCATACCATTATCTTCGTGCCACTTCTTCATAGAAAGAAAAAGTTTGTTGCAATAAAGTTGAGTTTGTTTCTCAACTAATTGTTCTTGTGTAAGAAGTGTTAAAGAGCCCTTATTGGACTCTTTTTCTTTTTTATGTTCCTCTATAAGAGGAGTAATAAATTGATCAAACTCTTTTTGTTCTTCTGGAGTAAGAATCTTTGGTTTTTGTTGGCTCATTAGTTTTTTGAGGTTGGGAGCATCTCTGCCCTATGATTCAATACTATCATTCCCTAAAGTGTATGTACAGGGACAATGTTCGGAACATAAACCGAACACTAATGGTAGACAATGGGGAACAGTATGTTATAATGGTAGTAAGGGCAAGAGATTGTCCTTATTGAACCTCGACATTTTAATACTATGGAAAATGCTAAACGCATTAAACTTGCCATCTGCGTCTTTGGGCATGGCGGTTCATATCAAGTCTGGGCATCTGGCTCAGATAAGAATATTGTACTTGCAACCAAAGCAGCAAGAAAAGCAAAAAGGGATTACAAAATTAAAAAAGGTTTTGTAATGCCAGTGAATCTCTATGACATCACTGATACTGAACACTGGGCATACGATGGTTACACTATTGTTAACCCAGACAAAGTTGATAAAGAGTCAGAGAGCTACAAGAACGACATTTACAATGAGTTTAGAGGCGCAGAGCCAATTAAACGAATTGAAGTTTTAGAAGTGGTTCTTTAGAAAATACAAGCTGCTTTTAATCGGGCAGCTTTCTTACACCAGTTAAGGAACCGAACACTTAATGGTACATCTAGGGGAAACTTAGATTATAATTGAGATATAGGGAGAGATCCCACAACCCCCGAGGACTAAATGACTAACGAAGAAAAAATTAATTTTCTTACAGATGGTTACCAAGCTTGGATTAAAAACCAAGACTTACCAAACATGAGTGCAGATGAACTTCTTTACTCTGACCACCCTTTAACAGAACCACAAAGAAAGTGGTTAAGAGACTTTAACAACACTTGGGAAACTGAGATTGACTAACACTTAGGTTGACTAGGTACTATTGTTATCATTAAAGCGTAAGTAATCTTTCCTTAAAGAACCGCCTTACCGCCTTTCTAAAAAAACCCTGTACAAAGGGTCTTTTTTTTGTTTATTGTGTATTATTAAGATAATCAGGGAGCCTGATGCCCGTTGCAACACGAGGGCTGAAAGCTGTTATGGCAGGGCGGTCTCGGCGAGGTTGACCGATCTATCCCCTGATTATTCATCTAGTTCAACGACAAGTATATCTGCACCCACCTCTTCGCCTTCTTCGCAGTACCTTTTCTTAGCAGTAAGAATTGTTACCAAAGAATCATCTACAAATGTTATTCCGCTTAGAGCATCTAAACTAGACCTTACGAGTTTATCTAGGTCATTTTTTCGAACAGTAACATTTCTAGGTGACCCTGTACGGAGACTGCCATTGGTGTAATAATGAGCCTTCGGCCTCTTAAAACGAAAAGTGGCTTCTACATAACAAGCACCCTTGATAGGTGGTTGTTTTATTTTACTAGCTTCCCTTTTAACCAATTCTCGCCATGGTTTTACTCTTTTACTTACTTCAATCATTCGACCCTTTCCAATATATTTTTTACTCCCTTGCGGTGCTGCTTCAAGACCATTTACAGAGAATTTAAAAGATGTCATTCAATCCACAAGGGTATCAATTTACCGCACTACCAACAAATCTTAGAGGTAAAATACAACCAAATCAACTAGCTGTATTATGGGTAATACAAAGCTATGCAAACAAAGATGATCAACAATGCTGGCCATCTTTGAAGACAATAGCTGATAATGCTTGTCTAAGTAAGAGAACCGCACAGAAAGTTGTTAACCAATTAGTGTCTCTTGGTCTATTAGAGAGAACACACCAAACTGGAAAAAATGGAGAACAAAATAGCAACTTGTATAAAGTAACTGTTTGGCATCTAGCTAATGTGCCAGAACCTAGTATTAATAGGCGTGGCAAATCCTGCACCCCTGCACCAGATGCTACGCCCCTATGGCAGGAAATGCCATGCCCCATAGCAGCAGATGCCACCAAACTAGATACAATTAAACTAGATACAAAAGAACTAAATAAAAAAAATACTAAAAAAGATTATTCTGATGACTTTTTAGAATTTTGGTTTATGTACTTAGACATTAAAAAAAGAGCTAGTGGCCAGAATAAACCAAAAGCATGGGAAGAATGGAAAAAAGCTATAAAGAAAACAACACCAGTAAATATAAAAATTTCTCTTATGGCTGCTGTAAAACAACAAAGAGCAACAGAACGAGATGGTGGCTTTGCTGTTTGTTTTCCTAACTGTTTTAGATGGTTGCGAGATGAAAGCTACGAAGGCTATGTAAAAGATGAGAAAGATACCCTGTACAAACAGAGAAAGTCTGATACAAAGATAGAAAGACCTTGGGAAAAAGATAAACCCCAAGATTCAGAACTACCTTTTTAACCTCCCATGACAGTTAATTACAGAAGAACATCACTAGATAGAGACACTACGTTTTATATTCCAAAAGTAGAATGTTTTGCTTGCTACGACTCGGGTATAGTTTCTAATGGAGATGGGCTTGTTAATAGATTTATACCAGACTATGACCGAGACAAAAAAGGCAGACTTTGTGGTGGACAAGATTTAGCAATAATTTGTCATTGCAAAGCAGCTTATGGCGATAGTCAGAGTGATAAGGAAAGTGAAAGAACTGGCTACAGAGATAGCTATGGCAATATAAGAACCGCAGACTCGATAAGAGGAGAGCCACAACCCTTGGGTTTTTCGCTTGAAAAAGAAAAGATACGACAGATACATACTCAAAGAAAAGAGATTTGGCAAAAAAGTGCTAAAGATATAAATGAAACTAGACAAAAAATTGCTAAAGGTGAAAAATATGAAACCCCTTATTACATACAAGTGGTTAAAGAAGAGCTAACCAAAGTAGGCGATATGTTTTCTTTTGCTACAGAAAAAGCTATCGTTAAATCCATGTCAGACAAACAGGAGGTAAAAAATTGACTGAATTTGAAACCAAACTTTTAAAAATATTAGAGGAAACTAATACACAAATTTGTAATGTTCATACCCAACTTTATGATCTAGACCAAACTATGGATAGTATTGCTTCTGCAATACAAGGTATTGATGATGTTGATACAGGTGAATTATATTTTATTAAGCAGCAACTAAAACAAATTAACGAAACAATTTCTACAACAGACGATCTTGATAGTAATTTTAATGAAAATTTAAATGCAATAAGTGGTAATTTACATGTTATTGCTAAAATTCTAAAAGGTAAATCACTATGACCAAAATTAACGACCTAAAACCAGACCATAAGAACGCTAGAAAAAGAACAGACCGTTCTGCTTCTTTGATACAAGAATCATTAGAAAGATATGGTGCGGCAAGATCAATAGTTATTGATGAAGATGGTCGTGTATTAGCTGGCAATGGAACTGTAGAAGGTGCGAAAGCTGCTGGCTTAGAAAATGTTCGGGTTATTGAATCAGATGGCAAAGAAATTATTGCGATAAAACGTACTGGCCTTACAGAAGATCAGAAAGTTGGTCTTGCTCTTGCTGATAACAGAACATCTGATTTATCAGATTGGGACGCTTCAATGCTTCACCATTTATCAATGGAACATGAGATTGACCCATGGTTTGAACCAGAGGATTTAACAGAGTTAATGGATGATAGAACAGATGCAGAAGCACCTGAAGATTTTAAAGACGTTGATGAAGATTTAGAAACAGAACACAGATGTCCAAGTTGTGGTTATGAGTGGAGTGGAAAAGCCAAATAATATTCGCACTGTCTTACATGAGATTTTAAGACCAATTACAAGCAAGATAGCTGTAGCTACATCTGGTGGTATTGATTCTGCATCTTTAGTTATGGCAGCAAAAGATTTAGATAAAAAACAAATTATTGTTAGTTTCACTTTTGATGATTTTGAGTCACATGATTTTAAATCTGCCAGACTACTAGCAAAGCATTTTAATTTAGATTTTTTGCCAGTTATATTGCCATCAGACCAAAATGAGATTGTTGAGACAGTACACTTTCTTATAAAAGAAATCAAATGCAAGAAAAAAAGTGCTATTGAATGTATGTTTCCCTTCGTATATCTTCTTAAGGTTTTAAAAGAAAATAAAATTAAAACTCTTGTTACTGGTTTGGCTGCTGATGGACATTTTGGTTTATCTAAAAAAGCAATGATACATTACTCAAAAGATGATAAAAAATTTAAACAACTTCGGCAAGAATATTTTTCAACTTACGAGTCTGCACATATAGTTCGTTTACAGCGGCTTTGTAATAAGTATCAAATACTTTTACAAAACCCATATTTTAGTCCTGAGGTTTTTGATTTATGGATAGATAAAAATTGGCAAGAGCTAAATAAACCTAGACAAAAAGAAGCAATAAAAAAATATTTTCCAGAATTAGATAAATTTAAAATTAAACCGCATACTAATTTACAACTAGGAGATAGCAAAATTGCACAAAGAGTAGGAAGTGCGGTAGTTTCTAAGTATAAACCTTATGCAAAATCGCCAGTTGGTATCTATAACAGAATCGCAAAAGGCATCTATGCCTAAACCAATTTACAAAATACCATCTATGGTAGAAATAGAAGCAACTCCGTGGAATGGTTTTAAAGTTGCTTCAACATTCTCTGGTTGCGGTGGTTCTTGTCTTGGTTATCGTATAGCTGGTTATAAAGTTGTATATGCAAACGAATTTATAGAATCTGCAAGACAAACTTACAAAGCTAACCACCCAAACAGTTATCTTGACCCTAGTGATATAAGAAAAATTACCGCAGACGATATTTTAGATAAAATAAACTTAAAAAAAGGCGAACTTGATTTATTTGATGGCAGTCCTCCTTGTGCTGCTTTTTCTATTGGTGGCAAACGTGAGGCTGGTTGGGGTAAAGAAAAAAACTACAGCGAAACAACGCAGAGGGTAGATGATCTCTTTTTTGAATATGCAAGAATCTTAAATGGTCTACAACCAAAAGTATTTGTGGCAGAAAATGTTTATGGTCTTGTACAAGGTACAGCAAAAGGTTATTTCAAAAGAATATTAACCAAACTAAAAAATTGTGGTTACAACGTAAAATGTAAAGTCCTAGATGCTCAATGGCTTGGTGTGCCACAGATGAGAAAGAGGACAATTTTTGTAGGAGTTAGAAAAGATTTAAACATAGAACCAGTACACCCAAAGCCAATTCCATATCAATACTCTGTAGGCGAAGCACTTATTGGTGTTGAAAAATCTGACGAATATAAACCTATTGTTGAAAATACAGAAACTTATCGTTTATGGAAAGAAACAAAGCCGGGCGATCAATTTTATAAAGCTGCCATAAGGTTAACTGGTCAAAATAAATTTTTCTCTCATGTAAAGCAATCGCCATTTCGTGTTGCTAATACTGTTGTACAAGGAACTATGGATAAATATCATTGGTCAGAACCTCGCTTGTTTACAATTCAAGAACTTAAACGAATCAGCAGTTTTCCTGACGATTTTATTTTGCATGGTAATCTGTACCAAAAGTGGGAACGAGTCGGTAGGGCTGTACCACCACTTATGATGGCCAAAGTTGCAGAAACTATTGCCAAAGAAATACTAGAAAAATGTTAAAAACTAAATTTCCTACAAACCCTTATGATGGTATGATTTTTTATTCAATAAATGAGGCAAGAACCTATGAATTTTTAAAAGATTTTAATGGTATTGGTAATCATAAATGGTACGACATAACAAATGAGGATTTAGATCCTCTTACTGGATTACGTTAAATGGATATACCAACAAACTGGACTTTTGAAACCTCTGGCGTTGCACAAGGTTTTGATCGTCATGTTAGAGAACAGTTGCCTTGGTATGACTTAGCAACAAATGCAATTCTTCATGTAGCAAGACACTATATTCCAGAAAATGGTCTTGTTTATGATTTTGGTGCATCTACTGGAAATATTGGTAGAGCATTAGCACCAATACTTAAAAAAAGAAATGCACACTTAATTGGCATAGAACCAAGTCAAGAAATGATAAAGCTGTACAAAGCACCGGGCGAAATAATATGCAGCAAAGCAGAAACTTTTATCGCTAAAGATTTTGATTTATCTGTTTTATTTTTATGTTTAATGTTTATTCCACCAGCCAAAAGATTTAATCTTATGCTAAGACTAAGAGAGAAATGTAAACCCGGAGGGGCAATCATTGTCTTTGACAAGTTAGAACCAATTGGTGGCTACGCTTCAACTGTTTTCTATCGTCTTACACTGGCTGGCAAAAAAGCATCTGGTACAAATTCAGATGAGATAATTGAAAAAGAATTATCTTTGTCAGGTGTACAAAGACCTATTACAGAAGATCAACTTGCTGGCGATTTCATAAATTGGTTTAAATTTGGCGATTTCTCAGGTTACCTAATAGAAAAACCAGCATAATGGCAGCTTCACAAACAACACAAGCAGAAACAGAAATGCGTATTGCAAGATGCGCAAGAATTATTGCCAATGGTGGTAGAAGGTCTGATTGTATTCAATACGCTGCAACAAATTGGGGGGTCACTAAGAGGACTGTTGACAATTACTTAAAAGAAGCAAGAACACAATTACGTGCAGATTGGGATATAGAAAGACCACAGATGATTGCTGATTTACTTAGTCAGTGCAGTACTTTACAGATGGAAGCAAGAAGAAATGGACAACTCAATATAGCTCTTGGCGCAATCAACACTGCGGCCAAGTTAGCTGATCTTTGCTCATGAGTATTCTTGAAACAGTTAAAAAAGGTCATGTATTATTTGGCGATGGCCTATTTGATATACCTTCCACAAAGACAGTACAAGATAGAATTACATCTAATTTACTACCACATCAAGAAAAGTTTTGCGCTGATACAGAACATAGAAAATTAGCTTTGGTCTGTGGCTTTGGTGCTGGTAAGACATATGCACTTGTAAGTAAATCAATTCTGTTGGCATCTATGAATGTTGGTCATATCTCAGCAATCTTTGAACCTACTGCACCAATGTTAAGAGACATACTGATGCGAACTATGAATGATTTGTTAGATGAATGGCAGATACCATATACATTTAGAGCAAGTCCATTGCCAGAGTACCAATTGCAATTTAAAGAAGGTGTACATACTATTCTGTTAAGAACCATCTTGACCTACCAAAGATTGCGTGGTCAAAACTTATGTGCTGTTGGTTTTGATGAAGCAGATACTGTTGCAAAACGAGATGCAGAGCAAGCAATGAATATGGCACTTGCTAGACTCAGGTCAGGTAATGTTCAACAGTTTTACGCTACTACAACACCAGAGGGTCACTCATGGGCGTTTGATACTTTTGAAAAAAACGCCAAAGAAGATACTCGGTTGATAAAAGCAAAGACAGCAGATAACCCATATCTTCCAGAGGGTTTTATTGATTCATTACTCGAAAACTACCCACCACAACTTATACAGGCTTACCTCAACGGAAATTTCTGCAACTTAACCACAGGACAAGTCTACGATAAGTTTGATCGCAAAATTCATGTTTTACAGAATAATCCATATGTTGATGATAATGAACCTTTACGAATTGGAATTGACTTTAACATTGGAAACATGAATGCAGTAATTGGTGTGGCAGTAGGTAATAAATTTATGGTCATAGATGAAATCTCAAAAAGCCACGATACTGACAGTATTGCAAAAGAAATTAAAGGGAGATACCCTTTCAACAAAATATATATCTATCCTGATGCGTCAGGTGGAAACAGAAGTACAAATGCTACAAAGACCGATATCCAAATATTAGAAAGCTATGGCTTTGTTAATCAATCTGCTTTGTCTAACCCACCAGTACGAGACAGGGTTAACTCTGTGCAAGGTTTACTGTTAAATGGAAAAGGCGAAACAAGATTAATGATTTCAAAAAAAGCTGTAAAGTTAATTGAATGTTTAGAGTTGCAAAGTTATAACGAAAGAGGAGAACCAGACAAAGATGCAGGGTATGATCATATGAATGATGCGCTTGGTTACATAACTTGGCGGTTGTTCAATCCCTTACATATGGGGGCTGGTCGCAAAACTGGTATTAGGCTTTATTAAGATTATTGTCTAAACTATAAACAAACATTGGAGCAAAACTGTGTATTCTGGATATAGTCATTACAACAGACAGACAGCCGGTAGTAGAGGTACAGAAATAAATGACCCCAACAATACATGGTTTCAGCAAGAGCCACATTGGATATTAATTGAAGATTTACTTGGTGGCACATATCAAATGAGGTCAAAGCATAGAAAATATCTAATGCAAGAACCTAGGGAACTGGATGAAAGTTATGACAATAGATTAGCTCGTTCTGTCTGTCCACCTTATTTTCTTAGGCTAGAAAGAATGTTGGCTGGTATGTTAACTCGTAAACCAGTAAGACTAAACGAGACAGGAGATGCCATAAGAGAACAACTGTTCAACGTAGATTTACAAGGTAATGATCTCAATGTTTGGACATATGAGACAGCAAGAAAAATGATTCGTTATGGTCATGTTGGTGTTTTGATAGATGCGCCAGCAACTGGTTCTAGTGGTAGACCATATTGGGTTACATATACACCAAGAGATATTTTAGGTTTTCGCACAGAGATGATAGATGGCGAAATGCAGTTTACACAATTAAGACTACAAGAAAAAGTATCAGAGCCAGATGGTTTATATGGCGAAAAAATTGTAGAGCAAGTTCGTTTGCTTACACCCGGCAATTTTGAAATACACAGAAAAGCAAAGACAGGTAAGTTTGTAAAAGTAGATGAAGGCACAATGCCAGTAGACAAAATACCTTTTTCTGTTGCCTATTCCAACAGGGTAAACCTTCTTGATTCAAGACCACCTATGGCAGATATAGCAGAACTAAATTTAAAAGCTTACCAAATACAATCTGACCTTGATAACCAACTACATATATCAGCAGTACCAATGCTTGCCTTCTATGGCTTTCCACAAAATGCTGAAGAGGTGTCGGCTGGTCCGGGCGAAGCTATTGCTTTTCCAGCAGATGGTCGTGCTGAATATATTGAACCAGATGGTAAAAGTTATGATGCACAGTTTCGTAGATTAGATAGATTAGAAAGTCAAATCAATGAATTAGGTCTTGCAGCAGTACTTGGTCAAAAGTTATCTGCAGAAACAGCAGAAGCAAAACGAATAGATAGGTCGCAAGGCGATTCAACAATGATGGTTGTAGCTCAACAGATGCAAGACATGATTGATAACTGTTTAATGTTTCATAGTCAATATATAAATTCTGAAGCTGGAAGTTGTTTTGTAAACAGAGACTTCCTATCACAAAGATTAGAGCCACAAGAAATACAAGCATTACTTACACTTTACACTTCTGGTTCGATTACACAGAAAACACTTCTTGACCAACTTACTGAGGGTGAGGTTCTTGGTGATGAGTTTGATGTTGAAGAAGAAATAGAAGCAACGCAAACTGGTGGCATGGTTGAAATGGCACAGCCGAAACAAGAAGCAGAACCAGATGAACCAGAACAAGATGAAGAGTAATTTATGTCAACACCTGAAACTTTTTACAGAGAGGCGATTGACTTAAACCGCTACAGCAACCAAGTTGCTAGACAGATTGTTACGAATTACAACAATGTAATTTTAGATTTAACAAATAAATTGGCAACCATAGATGAAGTTACAGCACCAGCTACTGTCGCAAGAATTAGAGCTATGTTGGTGCAAATGAAAGAAAGTCTTGAAAGTTGGTCTAATGCAAGTGCAGTTTATTTAGCAGACGAACTACAAGGTCTTGCTGTATTCCAAACAGAATTTGTAAAAGATCAACTTGAAAGGGTATTACCAAAAGGTACTGTTGGAGTTAACTCTGTACAAATATCTCCAGACTTTGCTCGTAGTATTGTTTTTACTGACCCGACAGAAGTAAACATATTAACATTACCGACTGATCTAGAATCTACTGTTCAAAGAACATTTAACCTTACTGCAGCCAAAGGTTCTGCAATTACTTTACCAAGCGGTCAAGTAGCAGAAAAAGCTTTTCGTGGAATATCTACAAAACAAGCAGAATTAATTTCAAGTCAGATTCGTATTGGTATTACAGAAGGCGAATCTATTCCCAAGATTGCAAAAAGACTAAGAGGTAGATTGCAGTTTGGTGCAAACCAAAACATGACAGCAAAAGCACAAAGACTTGCTGGTGGAGATGGCATGAAGTTAGCAAACAACCAAGTAATGACTATTGTACGAACTTCTGTTAATCAAGTACAAAATTCTGTAAATCAAGAAACATATGCAGCAAACCAAGAGGTTACGCAAAGATATGAATATGTTGCAACTTTAGATGCGAGAACAAGTGCGATCTGCGGAAGTTTAGATGGAAGAATTTTTAAATATGGAGAAGGTCCTATGCCACCACAACATTTTAATTGTAGGTCAACTACTGTTCCAATAATAGATGACGAAGATTTGCGAAAAAAATTTCCTGATACTCGCCCAAGTGCTACTGGCAGAGTGCCACAAGGTATGAATTATGCGACTTGGTTAAAAGATAATCCATCAATACAAACCGATGCACTTGGTAATAAAAAAAGATTTTTTAATTATCTGATTGATAAAAAAAGAAAAAGTCCAAGAGAGGCTTTGCGATTAATAATAAAAGATGATGGAACAGAGCTACCATTAAAAGAGTTAATAAAAAAATATCCAAATGCCACTTAAAAAAGGGAGACAACCAAAGACAATTACAAGCAATATAAGGCAACTTATGCAAGAAGGTTATGGTAGAAGCCAAGCTGTTGCTATTGCTTTGTCAAAAGCTGGTAAGAAAAAGCAAAAAACAAGACGGAAAACAAAATAAAAGATATGATATTAATAGTTGCTTTGTAAATCATGCCAATGGGAAAGGGTACCTATGGTACAAAGGTGGGTAGACCACCAAAGAAAAAAAAGAAAAAAGGTGGTAAGAAGTAATGGCAAAATCATTAGCTGAAAGATTGTCTGAAGCAAAAAAAGCAAAACAGACACCAAAACCAAAGAAAGATGCGAAAGCTAAGAAGGGTTCCTAAAGATAAAAAAACTGGCATACCTAAAAAGTATTTAGCTGGTTCAAGAAATCCATCTGCCAAAGCTGCTGAAATTAAAAGAACAGCTAAGCTTTACAAAGCTGGTGCTTTTATTGATGTAAAAGCGGTACAAAAATCAAGAGTTGCCCAAGATGTCACAAAAAAGCAGAAGAAAACCACTAAGCGCCGCCGTAAAAAATAGCCTTAAAAAAAAGGCTGAAGGCACTAAGTTTAAATATGGTGAACTTGCAGAAGTTTACAGAAAAGGTCAGGGTGCATATCTTTCTGGCGGTTCTCGTAATGTACCAATGGCTGCATGGGCAATGGGTCGGGTAAATAGTTATATGAGAGGAGATAAAGCAAGAACAGTAGACATGGCCATATTTAAAAAATATAGAAAAAGATGAGTGACCCTAGAATAAAAAAATTTGGTCTTGCTGGTTTTAATAAACCAAAAAGAACACCAAATCACCCTAAAAAGTCACACGTTGTTTTAGCAAAAGAAGGCGACAGAGTTAAATTAATTCGTTTTGGTATGCAGGGTGCAAAGAACAAACCACCAAGACAAGGCGAGTCAGATGCAGATAAAGCAAAGCGCAGATCATTTAAAGCAAGACACGCAAAAAATATTGCAAAAGGTAAAATGAGTGCAGCCTTTTGGGCTAATAAAGTCAAGTGGTCATAAATTTGGTATATTAATTTTTAAAAGCTACGCTTTAATTTATGTCAGAAGAAAACAAGGAAGTGGCTACGCCACCAACACCAAACAACACAGAAGTTGAGCAGTTAAAAGAATCAGTTAAAAAATTAGAAGCAAAAAACTATGAATTGATAGGTAAGCTTCAGAATCAAAAAAAAGAAACTAAAGTGCCAGAGGACTATGAGTCTTTGTTAGCGTTTAAACAAAAACATGAACGTGAACAGCTTGAGAGTGAAGGAAAGTACACAGAAGCTACACAAAAATTAGAACAGCAATACAGAGATAAATCTGCTGAAGATAAAAAAAGAATTGAAGAGTTAACAGCAAGAAACAGGGAACTTGAACTTATTGCCCCTGCAATGCAAGCTTTATCAGAAATAACTCACGATCCAGAGTTGGTATTAAATAATCTTGTACCAAAAGATCAGATGCAGATTAAAGAAGGCATACCTGTTGTCATAGATGGGTACGAACAGTTACCAGTTCAAGATTATGTAAAAAACAAACTTGAGAAAGAAAAACCTTATCTGTTAAAAAATAAATTACCAACAGGTGGCGGTGCGCCTATATCAAGACCATCTACCGATAATTTTTCAGAAGATATGTTGAAACCATTTTTAAAAGCAACAGAAGATATTACAGAACAGGGTAGAATCTTTAAGACATATGGAAAAGAAACTTGGCAAAAGTTGAGAGATATTGCCAAAACACGTTAGTATATAAATATTAGGCAAAGCTACGCTAAGTCAAATAGGGTTACGCCCACACCGTTAAAATTATTTTTCAGGACATGGCAGTTCTAAGGAGTGATATTATCATCCCTGAGATATTTACGCCTTATGTCATTGAACAGACCACTCAGCGAGATGCCTTTCTTGCAAGCGGTGTGGTCGCACCAATGGCAGAGCTAAATGCAACAGAGGGTGGTGATTTCGTTAATGTACCTTTTTTCTCCGCAAACTTAAGTGGCGATTTTGAGGTTCTTTCAGATTCTTCTTCATTGACTCCCGGCAAGATTTCCACCGACAAACAAGTTGGAGTTATCTTACATCGTGGTCGTGCGTTTGAATCAAGAGACTTAGCTGCACTTGCAGCTGGTTCAGACCCAATGGCAGCAATTGGTCAAAAGATCGGTGCTTACATTGCAAACCAAAGACAAAAAGATTTACTTGCTTGTCTTGATGGAGTATTCGGTTCAATAAATGCTAACGATAGCAACTCTGCTTTCTTTGGTCTTACTATTGATTCTGAGTCAGGCGATACACCAACTGGTTTATCTCCAAAGCACGTTGCAAAAGCAAGATCAATTCTTGGCGATCAAGGCGACAAGCTTACAGCAGTTTGTATGCACAGCAAGGTTTACTATGATCTCGTAGAGAGAAAAATGGTTGACTATGTTCTTGCATCTGATGGAAACGGCGGTTCTGCAACAGCAAGTGGTGGTACTATTGCCCCTGCATATGCTGGTGGAAACGATACAGTTCCAACATACTGCGGACTAAGAGTTATTGTTTCTGATGATGTTTCTACTACTGGTAGTGGTTCTTCAACAGAGTACAGTACATATTTCTTTACTGCAGGCGCAGTAGCAAGTGGCGAGCAAGCTGGCCTAACAACAGAAACAGACAGAGACATTCTGGCTAAATCTGATGCTATGGCTATTGACCTTCATTACACATATCATCCTGTTGGTTCTAAATGGGCTGTTACAACTGTAAACCCAACAAGATCACAACTTCAAACTGTAGGCAACTGGTCGAA
>LULJ01000427.1_pt1 | contig 36031 bp, 31 predicted proteins | sample 728171 | NCBI WGS metagenome assembly LULJ01 (sample SAMN03860292, study PRJNA289734) | marine metagenome | biome: seawater column; feature: ocean; material: water; isolation source: Red Sea water column Station 169 - depth 25m | place: Saudi Arabia: Red Sea | collected 2011-10-15 | depth 25 m
AGGCTATACCGACTATCCGAGCCTGGAACAGGTAAACGATCCTCTCCCGGCCTGATCCATGCTGGACGATGAAGCGGTAGAAAGCGTCTATCGCATTCTCTCGCAAGAAATGCCGGGGCGCACACCGGACGCGAAGGGCCCCAAGGGCCAGCCCGACGCGTTCCGGTCCTGCATTTCGTGCATGCTGTCTGCCCAGTCGCTCGACCGCAATACGGCGAAGGCGAGCAAGGCCCTGTTCGCGCTGGCGACGACGCCGAAGGCGATGCTGGAGCTGGACGACCGCGACATCGCCGCCGCCATCAAGCCGTGCGGGCTCTACAACAACAAGACCCGCTCGATCCGCCGCTTCTGCGAGGCTCTGCTGGCGGAGCATGGCGGCGTGGTGCCCGACAGCCGCGAGGGGCTGATGAGCCTGCCCGGCATTGGGCGCAAATGCGCCGATATCGTGATGAGCTTCACCTTCGGAAAGGACGTGATCGCGGTCGATACGCATGTGCATCGGGTCTGCAACCGTATTGGACTGACCGATGCGAAGACGGCGGACCGGACCGCGCAGCAATTGGAAGAGCGCACGCCCGAATGGGCGCTGCGCGACGGACATTTCTGGCTGATCCAGTTCGGCAAGCGCGTCTGCACGGCCCGCGCCCCGAAATGTCCGGCCTGCCCGGTCAACGCCTATTGCGAATTCTACGCCGCGACGCGCGCTACCAGCTGAAGCCTGCCGCCACCGCGCGCTTTTCCGCCTCGGTACTTGTCCGTCCAAGCGCTTCGTTGCGATGCGGAAACCGGCCGAAGCGTGCGATCATGCGGTGATGCGCTTTTGCGAAGCCGAGCGATCCGGGGACATGCCGCGCAAACAGGCGCAGGCTCAACTCCTGATCGGCGATCGCCTCGCTATGCATCAGGGGCATGAGCAGGAATTGCTTTTCGGACCGCGAAAGGCCCGTCAGCCAGCCCCGGCGAAGCGCGGCGTGGGTCAGGGAAAGCGCCAGATCGTCCCAGGCGAAGGCCTGCGCCGTGTCGCGATAGAGATTGCGCGGCACCTGATCGAACAGCAGGATTGCGGCGCGGGTCAGTGCGCGATCGCCGAGAAAGTCATATGCCGGCTGCGATCCCATCGCGTGAAGCACATGCTCGAAGCGGCGTGCGAGTAGATCGTCGACCTTCTCACCGCCGCCGAACCAATCGCTGGAGCCGAGCCGTTCGAACCAAATATGCAGCAGCTCTCGCGCCCAGGACCGTACAGCTGCCGTCATCGTCTATCGCGTGCCTTCGACGCGCTCGTAGGGGACGAAGTCGGTCAGGAAGATATTGCCGGAGTAAAACCCGGTCAGCCGGTCGCGCGTCGTGATCTGGTCGAGGCGGCAGAGGCGGCTGCCCGTTCCGAACTTGCGGATCACCAGCACATCGTCCTCATCGAGCGTTTCCGGCGCACGGGTGCGATTGACATATACCGTGTCGCCGCTGCGATAGACGATCGCCGTGTCGTCGATCACGGTCAGCGGGCGGCTCTGGAAGGTGTTGATGCAGCTCTGCGGTTCGCCCGCGACACGGCCATCGATCATCTCGGCCAGCTTCTCTTCGCCCGATTTGCGTTCGGCGGAAGCGGGGGAAGCGACGAGGGTTACAGCGGTAGCGGCGATGGCGAGTGAGGACAGGCGGGACATGATCGGTTCTCCTATGGAAGCGATGTATACCTCAAAATGCCTGAACCCGGGCTGAGTTTCCGATCCGCTATGCCATTGGGCGCAGGCTTCAACCGGTGCCGCCCACCGTCAGGCGGTCGATCAGCAGCGTCGGCTGGCCCACGCCTGCCGGCACGCTCTGCCCGCCCTTGCCGCACACGCCGACCCCTTCGTCGAGCGCCATGTCGTCGCCGATGCCCAAAACGCGGGTCAGCACACTGGGCCCGTCGCCGATCAGCGTCGCGCCCTTGATCGGGGCGACGATCTTACCGTTCTCGACCTTGTAGGCCTCGGTACAGGCGAACACGAATTTGCCGCTGACGATATCGACCTGTCCGCCCCCGAAGCTGGTGGCGTAGATGCCGTCCCTGACGCGGGAGAGCAGCTCGGCCGGATCGTCCTCGCCGCTGCGCATGAACGTGTTGGTCATGCGCGGCATGGGCGCGTGTTCGTAGCTCTGGCGGCGGCCGTTTCCGGTCGGCTCCACGCCCATCAGGCGCGCGTTCAGCCGGTCCTGCATATAGCCCTTCAGGATACCGTCCTCGATCAGCACGGTCTCGCGCGTGGGTGTGCCCTCGTCGTCGATACTTAGCGAGCCGCGCCGTTCCGCAATGCTGCCATCGTCCACTACCGTAACGCCGGGGGCGGCCACCCGCTCGCCGATCCGGCCCGAAAAGGCGCTGGTGCCCTTGCGGTTGAAATCGCCCTCGAGCCCATGCCCGACCGCTTCATGGAGCAGCACGCCCGGCCAGCCGGGGCCGAGCAGCACGGTAAATTCGCCGGCGGGGGCATCGACCGCGCGCAGATTGACGAGCGCCTGATTCAGCGCCTCGTCGATCGCGCGGTTCCACTGCGCCTCTTCGAAGAGGTGATCGTACATATAACGGCCGCCGAGGCCGAAATAGCCGCTCTCGCGCCGTCCATTTTCTTCGACGACGATCGAGACGTTGAGGCGGACGAGCGGGCGGATGTCGGTTGCGAGGAAGCCGTCGGCGCGGACGATTTCGACCACCGACCAGCTACCCGCGAGCGCGACCGACACCTGCACGATGCGCGGATCGCGCGCGCGCGCAGCGGCGTCGATCTTCTGGCAGAGCTCGACCTTCTTCGCGAAGGGGACGAGGTCGAGGGGGTTCGCCTCGTCATAGAGGTGGCGGTTGGTGCGCGGCGGCGGGCCGGCGGGTGCCTGTTTCGCGGGATCGAGCAACGCCAGCGTTTCGGCGGCGCGACGGATCGCGCCGGCGCTGACGTCGCTGGCATGCGCAAAGCCCGTCATCTCGCCCGTCACGGCGCGCAGCCCGAAGCCGGCGTCGGTCGAATAATCGGCGGTCTTCAGACGCCCGTCGTCGAAGCCGAAGCTCTCGGTCGCGCGATATTGCAGATAAAGCTCGCCATCGTCGGCCTTCGCCAGTGCCTCGCGCGCGAGTTTCTGCGCCAGATCGGGGTCGAGCGCATCGGCGCGGTAGAGGAAGCGGCGGGGATCGGTGGGGCTTGTCATGCGCATGATATAGGCGCGCATAGCGGTGGCGCAAAGCCCGTTCGGTGCCGCCGTGCCGCGGCGCTTCAACGACGGGCGGTGCGCGGCCTTGCAGCGCTCCCCGTTTCAGCGGCGGCGGCTGCAAAAGAAAAGGGCGGGAAAATCCCGCCCTGTCCCTGGTCTCAGTCGCCTTCGCCCGGTTCGGGCGAGAAGAATTTTTCATATTTGTCGTCGACGCCCTTATATTCGTCGGCGTCGGCGGGGCTGTCCTTCTTGGTCGTGATGTTCGGCCATTCGGCGCTGAACTTGCTGTTCACTTCCAGCCATTTTTCAAGGCCGCTCTCGGTGTCGGGCAGAATCGCCTCGGCGGGGCATTCGGGTTCGCACACGCCGCAATCGATGCATTCATTGGGGTTGATGACGAGCATATTCTCGCCCTCATAGAAGCAGTCCACGGGGCAAACCTCGACGCAATCCATATATTTGCAGCGGATGCAGGCGTCGGTGACGACATAGGTCATGGGTAAGGGCTCCCTTCGTGGCGGATTGCTGCCGCCCCTTGTTGCGATTCCCCGCCTCCTATGCCGCGTGGCGGCGATGCGTCAATGGTCCGCCGCCAGTTGCGAATCACTCTCATTTCCCGGAGAGGCCGGCGCAGAGGTCAGTCGTTCGTAACAGGCCTGCGCTTCGGGCGCGGGACCGCGGCGTGGCGGCAGGGTCAGGAGGCGGATCACCTCGATGCGCTCGCCGACCGGAAGGACGATCGTCGCGCCGGGATGGACCGCGGCCGACGCGCGGCTGACACGGCGGCCGTCGAGGCGGATATGGCCCGCCGCGACCATCGCCTGCGCGATGCTGCGCGAGCGCGCGAAGCGCAGATACCAGAGCAGCTTGTCGAGCCGGATGCTGCCTGCTGCGCCGGGGCTTGCCATCAGTCCTTGCGCGCCTCTGCCATCAGCGCCGCCAGCCCAGCGAAAGGACTGTTCGGCGACGGGCCGCGCCGGACCGGGCGGTCGGGGCGGTCGGTTCGCGGTGGCCGCGCCCCGCCTTTGCTCTGCTGCTGCCCCTGCGGCCGCTGACCCTTTGCCGTGTTCGGCTTGCCGGTCTTGCGCGGCTTGGCTCGGTGCCGTGCCGGGTGTCCATCGGTCGAGGTTGTGGCCTTTGTTTCAGGCCGTTTGTTGCCCGCCTTGTGCTTGCGGTGTTTGCGCTTGTCGGCGGCCTTCAGCCCCGACCAGCGCCAGCGCTGGAGCGCGGGGTCGCCGACGCTGCGAAAGCCGAACGCCTGCAGCAGCGCGCGGCGCGTTTCCTCGTCAAGCCCGAGCGAGGTGGCGAGCGCCGGGTCGATGACGAAGCCGGGCGGCGGCGCGGCCGAAACCCCCTGACCTTCGTCGGCGCCGTCAGGATGGTCGGCATGATGTTCGGCTGCACCCGCGACGGGCTCGGTCGGCGGATGCGCGGCCTTCAGACGCGCGGCATGGGCCTGACGCGCCAGCTTTTCGGCCATGTCGATACGCAGCCAGCCTGAGGCGCAGCGGCGGAAGCCTGCAATGCGCAGCCCGCCGTGATGGCCGCTCTTTTGCAGCACCGCGCCCTGCGGCGGCAGCGCCGGGATCGGCGCGCTTCCTTGTTGCGCCGCAAGCAGCGCCGCGCGCCAGCGCACGGCTTCGGGCTTGAGCAGCAGGTGATGAAATAGGTCGAGCGACCCGACGGTCAGGCCGAGCTTGCGCAGATAGGGGCGTTCGTCGGCGCTCATCGCGCCCAGTTGCGCCTCGACCTGCGCGCGCGGCGCCATGCCGCCGCCATCGACGAGCGCGGCGAGCAGCGCGCGGACGTGCGGCGGGGTGAAGAGGTCGCCGGCCGCTTCGCCCATCGCGGCCAGCGGCGCGGCATGGCGCGCGAGCTGTTCGGCGACGAAAATCTGCAACCGCTCGGCGATCGCTTGCACCTGCTGCGGTTCGAGCCGCCGAAGCGACGGGTCGATCTGGATTGCCGGCTGTACAAGCGTCGGGCCGCGCGCGAGTGTCGCGATCGTCTGGCCGTGCCAAGCGAGCCGCGGCGGCGCGCCGGCTTCGCTGACCAGTTCGATCGCCTTGTCTTCGCCGCTCGCAAGCAGCGCGGCGCGGCGCGCGAGTTCGGCGCGCAGATGCTTCTCGGCGGCGGCGAGTAACAGGCGGTGATCGCTGGCGCGCGCGCCGGGATCGACCTTGAACTGAAAGCCTTTGAGCGTCCCGATCGCTTCGCCGTCGACGGCGACGGTGCCGTCGGGGCCGACCGCGACTGGCAGCGCGGCGTGCCGCTGCCCCGCATCGCGGATCAGCAGCGCAAGGCGGCGATCGACAAAGCGCTGCGCGAGCGCCGCATGCAGCGCGTCGGACAATCGCGATTCGAGGTCCTGCGTGCGCTCGGTCCATCCGGCGCCGCCTTCGATCCAGTCACCGCGCTGGGCGATGAAGCATAATGTGCGGACCGCGGCGATGCGGCTGGCGAGCTGGTCGATATCGCCGTCGACCTGGTCGAGCCGGGCGAGACGGCGCGCGAACCAGTCGGGGTCGATCATCCCGTTGCCGCTTGTGCGCCATTGCCACAGCTTGAGGACGGTGCGGCTATGATGTTCGGGGCCGAGCTGTTCGAAATCGGGGAGGCCGCACACGTCCCACAGGCGCTGCACCGCGGCGGCTTCGTCGGCGCGGGCGCGCACCTCCATGTCGCCCGCCAGATGCTTGAGCACCGCAATATCGACGGCTTCGGGGGCCGGGCGCAGCGCCTTGTGCTCGGGCGGCCGCGCAAGGTCGGCGATCAGCGTGTCGAGCGTATCGAAGCGCGGCGCCGGATTGCGCCAGAACAGGCTGGTCAGCGGCGGGAAATGATGGCCTTCGATCGCGGCGATTTCCTCGGGCGTGAAGCCGCCCTGCGGCTGGCCGACGGTACCGAAACTGCCGTCCTGCTGGTGCCGCCCTGCGCGTCCGGCGATCTGCGCCATTTCCGATATGGTCAGGCGGCGGACCCGGCGGCCGTCGAATTTCTGCAAGCTCGCGAAAGCGACGTGCTGGACGTCGAGGTTCAGCCCCATGCCGATCGCGTCCGTGGCGACGAGATAGTCGACCTCGCCCGCCTCGAACATCGCGACCTGCGCGTTGCGCGTCTTGGGGCTGAGCGCGCCCATCACGACCGCGGCGCCGCCCGAGAAGCGGCGGAGCATTTCGGCGATCGCGTAAACTTCCTCGGCCGAGAAAGCGACGATCGCCGATCGTTTGGGCAAGCGCGACAGCTTCGCCGCGCCGGCATAGCTCAACGTCGAGAAGCGCGGCCGGCTGATGACGTCGATTTCGGGAACCAGATCGCGCACCAGCCCCTTGATGCTCGCCGAACCAAGGATCATCGTCTCTTCGCGGCCGCGCGCGCGCAGCACGCGGTCGGTAAAGACATGGCCGCGCTCGGGGTCGGCGCCGAGTTGCGCCTCGTCGATGCCGACGAAGGCGACGTCGCGATCGACCGGCAGCGCTTCCATCGTTCCCAGCACATAGCGGGCGTCGGCAGGCCAGATGCGTTCCTCGCCGGTGACGAGGGCGACCTGCGCGGACCCTTTGATCGCGACGACCCGGTCATAGACCTCGCGCGCCAGCAGGCGCAGCGGAAAACCGATCATTCCGCTGGCGTGCGCCGTCAGGCGCTCGACCGCCAAATGGGTTTTGCCGGTGTTGGTGGGGCCAAGGACAGCCTTGACCGGGTGGGAGGAGTGGGACGGCATTTTCTTGGATGCAACGCTGGCACGGGCGGCGCGGCGGCGCAACAGCGGATCGACGAAGGCGGCGCGATCCGGTCGATTTCCCGATCGCGGCACATCATAACCCGCACGCGCCACGACTGGCCGCAAGCCCGCCCGTTAGCGCGGCCGTTAAATTGACTTTAACGGCCTTTGTTTACAGACCTCGGGTCGAAAACATCATCGACGGCCGGGCTTTGGGGGCCCGTCGAGCGGGGGTTGCGATTTGTTTCAGCGTCACGAACCCATCGCGGGTATGTCGGGCAATGCCGCGACCCTGTCGATGTCGCAGGCGATTTCGCTGCGCCGTGCCGCCGACGAATCGCCCCGCGCGCTGTCGTGGATCGACGCGCTGCGCGACCGTTTCGCGCATATCGACCTTGTCCCCGACCTTGGCGACAATATCGGATCGGCCGAATGGTGGCGCGGTCTGGCGACGCTCACCTTGCTGTGCGGCACGGCCATATCGACTTTTCCGGGGCTGAAGCCGCTCGAAATCGGCGGCGCTCCGGCGCTCGACGCATCCGACTTCAACGAAGCGCGCGCGCAGATGATCGTGCCGATCGCCTATGGCGGCGACACCGGGCGTCATATGGCGGCGACCGACGCGGTGCGCCCGCTGGCCCAGACGCCCGAACGGCCGCAGATCGAACTCACCGCAACGCTGGGGCAGGGCGACAGCTTCGCCCGCGTGCTCGAACGCTCAGGCGTCGGCAGCCCCGATGCGCAGGCGATCGCCAGCCAGGTCGCGGGCGCCGTCCCGCTGTCCGATATCGCAGCGGGAACGCGCATTGACCTGATCCTCGGCCGCCGCGCCGCGCGCACGATGCCGCGCCCCGTCGATGCACTCGCGATGCGCGCGCGCTTCGACTTGCGGATCGAGATGGAGCGTATCGACGGCCGGCTGGTGATGCGCCGCATCCCGATCGCGGTCGACAATACGCCGCTGCGCATCCGCGGCCGGGTCGGCGACAGCCTCTATCGCTCGGCGCGCGCCGCCGGCGCACCGCCCGAGGCGATCCAATCCTATCTGCGCGTGATCAGCCGCCAGATTTCGGTCGGCAGCGATATTCGCGCATCGGACGAATTCGACATCATCCTCGACCATCGCCGCGCCGAAACGGGCGAGAGCGAGACGGGCAAGCTGCTTTACGCCGGGCTGGTGCGCGGCGGAAAACCGAAGCTGTCGATGATCGAATGGACGGTCGATGGCCGCACCCAATGGTATGAGGCGTCGGGCATCGGGCAGCAGCGCGGCGGCATGATCCGTCCGACGAACGGCCGCATCACCTCGACCTTCGGCATGCGCCGCCACCCGATCCTCGGCTACACGCGCATGCATAGCGGCGTCGATTTCGGCGGCGGCTACGGCGCGCCCATTTATGCGGTCAGCGACGGCGTGGTGACGATCGCGGGGCGGACCGGCGGTTTCGGCAACTATGTGAAACTGAACCATGGCGCGGGTCTGGGCACCGGTTACGGCCATATGAGCCGCATCGCGGTGCGCCCGGGCCAACATGTCAATCGCGGTCAGGTCATCGGCTATATCGGGTCGAGCGGCCTGTCGACCGGCCCGCATCTTCACTATGAAGTCTATCGCAATGGCGTTGCGGTGAACCCGCTGTCGGTCAGCTTCGTGACGCGCGCGCAACTCGAAGGCAAGGCGCTCGCCGATTTCCGCGCCCGCATCCGCCAGCTCACCTCGGTCTCGGTCGGCGCCGCGCTGACGCCGGTCGCCGCCCGGCCCGCCGAAGGGCCCAAGCTCGGTTCGCTGGCCGACACCGCATCGAAGCGGGCCGGCGAAGGAATCTGACGGCGGCCAATATCCATTTGCCCGGCGGCCAAGCGCCGCTATGCACACGGGCATGACTCACGCCGCTTTCCCCGACCTGCGCCTGCGCCGCACCCGCCGAACCGCCTGGAGCCGCGCGATGGTGCGCGAGACGCAACTGACCCCCGCCAATCTGATCTGGCCGCTATTCGTCTGTCAGGGCGACGGTGTCGAAGAACCGATCGCCAGCCTCCCCGGCGTGTCGCGATGGTCGGTCGACCTGCTCGTTGCGCGCGCGCGCGATGCGGTCGACGCGGGCATCCCCTGTCTCGCCCTCTTTCCCTATACGCAGCCCGACCGGCGCAGCGAGGACGGCGCCGAAGCGCTCAATTCCGACAATCTGATGTGCCGCGCGACCGCAGCGATCAAGGACGCGCTCGGCGATGCGATCGGCGTGCTGACCGACGTCGCTCTCGATCCTTATACCAGCCACGGGCAGGACGGGCTGATCGACGCGGCAGGCTATGTCCTCAACGACGAAACGGTCGAGGTGCTGGTCGGCCAGGCGCTCAACCAGGCGCGCGCGGGCGCCGACATCATCGCGCCCAGCGACATGATGGACGGACGCATCGGCGCGATCCGCGAAGCGCTTGAGGTCGAGGGCTTCGGTCATGTCCAGATCATGAGCTATGCCGCCAAATATGCGTCGGCCTTCTATGGCCCCTTCCGCGATGCGGTGGGATCGCGCGGGCTGCTGAAGGGCGACAAGATGACCTATCAGATGGACCCCGCCAACGTCGAAGAGGCGCTGCGCGAGGTCGAACAGGATCTTGCCGAGGGCGCCGACAGCGTGATGGTCAAGCCGGGTCTGCCCTATCTCGACGTCGTGCGCGCGGTGAAGGACGCGTTCGCGGTGCCGGTCTATGCCTATCAGGTGTCGGGCGAATATGCGATGATTGAGGCCGCCGCGGCGGCAGGTGCGGGCGACCGCGATGCGCTCGTCCTCGAAACCCTGCTCGCCTTCCGGCGCGCCGGCGCGTCGGGGATTCTGAGCTATCACGCACTGCACGCGGCGAGGCTGCTCACTGCATGATCGCTTCCGCTTCGCCGCGTCGGCCCCTGTTCGTTCTGACCATCTTGGTCGGCAGTTTCCTGCTCTTCCTCGTTCAGCCGATGGTCGCGCGCATGGTGTTGCCGCGGCTCGGCGGGGCGCCGGCGGTGTGGAACAGCGCGATGCTCGTCTATCAGGCGCTACTCCTTGGCGGCTATGCCTATGCGCATTGGCTCGGGCGTTTCGCGGTGCGGCGGCAGGCGATGATCCACCTCGGCCTGCTGCTCGTTGCGGCGCTGTGGCTGCCGGTCGGCCTCGCGCGGATCGCCCCGCCGGCGCCGGGGCAGGAGGCGTTGTGGGTGCCGCTTCTGCTCTTTGCCTCGATCGGTCCCGTCTTCTTCGCGGTTTCGGCGCAGGCGCCGTTGATGCAGCGCTGGTTCGCCGCCGATCCGCGCGCCGGCGATCCCTATTTCCTCTATGCGGCCTCGAATCTGGGCAGCTTCGCCGGGCTGATCAGCTATCCCGCGCTCGTCGAACCGCTGTTGCCGCTCGCGAAACAGAGCATCGGCTGGACGCTGGGCTATGTTCTGCTGTTCATGCTGGTTGCGGCCGCCGCCGCGGCGCGCTGGGGGCGCGGCCCGGAAAACGCCCAATCGCCGGACACGGCCGGCGACGAAGCCAGGCCGGACTGGCGGCGACAGCTCCATTGGCTGTTGATCGCCGCCGTTCCGTCGGGCCTGATGCTGTCGACGACCACGCATCTTACGACCGATATCGTCGCGATGCCTTTGCTCTGGGTGTTGCCGCTCGGGCTCTATCTGCTCAGCTTCGTGCTCGCCTTTTCCAGCTGGACGTCGCTGACCAACGTCATCGTGACCATCGCCCCGGCGCTGCTGCTGCTCGTCGGCGGGCAGGCGCTGCTCGGGACGGGCGGCGGAACGATGCTCGTCGCGCTGGCGAGCCTCGTCATGCTGTTCGTCGTCGCGACCGCGCTCCACGGCTATCTCTATTTCCTGCGGCCGGGACCGCGGTATCTGACCCTGTTCTATCTCATCATGTCGGCGGGGGGCGTCCTTGGCGGCGCCTTCGCGGCGCTGGTGGCGCCGCTCGTCTTCAACTGGGTCTATGAGCATCCGGTGCTGGTGCTTGCCGCGGCGATGCTTTTGCCGTTGCCTGCGCTGCTGCCGTGGGAAAAATGGCTGGGACTGCGCCGCCCGCTACCCGTCGTCGCCGCACTGGTCGCGATTGCGGCCTTCGCATCGTGGAAGCTTGTGGCGACCTGGGACGGGACGCTGCACGGCGCGCATGTCGTCTGGGCGGCGATCATCGTGGCGGTCGGTCTGCTCGTCATTCGCTGGCGCTGGGCCTATGTTGCCGTGCTCTTCCTCTTGATGCTCGGATTCGGGGGCGTCCAGACGCTCGAAAAGGGGCGCGACGGGATGCGGGTGCGCAGCTATTTCGGTATCTATACCGTCACCGACGATCGCTATCATCAGCAGCGGCGGCTTGCGCATGGCACGACGCTGCACGGGCTCCAGCGCACGACGCCCGGCCACGAACTCGATCCGACTACCTATTATGGCCATCAGTCGGGGGTCGGCCTGACGCTCGACAGGCTGCCCGAACTCGCCGGGCCGGATGCCGCCGTCGGCATTGTCGGCCTGGGGACGGGCACCTTGTCCTGCTATCGCAAAGCCGGGCAGCACTGGACGATCTTCGAAATCGACCCGGTCATGGCCGATATCGCGCGCGACCCCACCAAATTCACTTTCCTGTCGCGCTGCGCCGCCGACACGCCGATCGTGATCGGCGACGCGCGCTTGCAGATCGCGAAGCTGCCGCCGGCGCGCTTCGATGTGCTGGTCATCGACGCCTTTTCTTCGGACGCGATCCCGCTGCATCTGCTGACGCGTGAAGCGTTCGACGCCTATACGCGCGCGCTGCGCCCCGGCGGCATCCTGCTCGTCCATATCTCGAACCGCTTCTTCGATCTCGAACCCGTGCTCGCTGCCGAGGCGCGAGGGCGCGGGTGGAGCGCGGCGATCCGGCTCGACCCGGGTCCGGAGGACAGCGAGTTCGGTGATCTCACCGGATCGAACTGGGTGGCGCTGACGGCGACGCCTGCCCGCCTGGCCCAGTTGACGCATGGCCTCCGCCCCCGCCAGAATGCCGCCGCGAACGACGCCTGGGTCGCGCTGCGTGGTGAGTCGGGGTTCCAGCGCTGGACCGACGATTATGCGTCCACGCTACCGATACTTCTCTGGGGCAATCTGATCGGGAAACATGAATGACCTACACCGACGTCAGCATCATCAGCGTCAACGGCAAGTCGCCGCAAATCGATCCGAGCGCCTTCATTGCGCCGGGTTGCCGGATCATCGGCGACGTGACGATCGGACCCGACGTCAGCATCTGGTATAATTGGCACTGCGACGGACCCATGCCGGGCCGCCCCGAAGGTTATGCGACGATCATCGGCGAGGATGTACTGATCGGCCATATGGCGATGGTGCACGGCTGCACGCTCGCCGACCGCGCCTTTGTCGGACTGAAGGCGACGGTGATGAACGGCTGCCGCATCGGCAGCGACGCGATGCTCGCGGCGGGCGCGCTGTTGACCGAGAATAAGGAAATTCCGGACCGCGAACTATGGGCGGGGTCGCCGGCGCGCCGGGTGCGCGAGATCGGCGACGCGCAGGCGGCGGGAATGCAGATGGGCGTTGCCCACTATGTCCTCAACGGACGGATGCACAAGGCGGCGATCGACGGCTGATTACCGCCTCTGGCCTCAAAGCCGACGCCTATTTCGCTTCGCCGTCCGGAACCGCCAGCCCGTTCTTCAGCATCACCGGCACCTGCGTCAGCGTGAAGAGGAAGGACAGCGCGGTCACGCCCCAGACCTTGATTGTCAGCCAAGTATCGAAACTCATCCGCCCGGCTTCGATCAGCACGTACATCACATGGTTCGCGATGCCGAGCGCGGCGAAGAACAGGCCCCAGTTGCGCGACAGCAGCAGCCAGCCGCGTTCGGTCATCCCGTCGAGCGCCGACTGGAGCAGATATTTGAGCATCGGCTTCTTGAACCACCAGCCGCCGAGCAGCATCAGCGCAAAGACCGCATAGATGATCGTCGGCTTCATCACGATGAATTTGGGATCGTGGAGATAGACGGTCAGCGCGCCGAACCCGATGACGAGGATACCCGACATCCACAGCATCGGCGAAATCCGCCCGAGCTTCCATTTCGAGATGCCCATCGCAACGAGGATCGCGACCATGAAGGCGATCGTGCCCTTGATCGCGCCCGCAGTCGCGGCGAAGGCGCCCTGGCCGCCGGCGGTGAACTTGTAGGTGAGGAAAAACACCAGCAGCGGCCCGAAGTCGATCGCGAAGTTCAGCCAGCCATGCTTGGCGGGCGGCGCGGCGGGGACGGGTTCGGGGCCGCCGGGAAGCTGGTCGAGCGGTTCGCTCATCGGATATTTCCTGCAATGATGCCCGCGATCTCGTCGGGGTCGAAGGGGCGCAGATCGTCGATCGTTTCGCCGATGCCGATCGCGTGGATGGGAAGGCCGTGGCGTTCGGCCGCGGCGACGAGGACGCCGCCGCGCGCGGTGCCGTCGAGCTTGGTCATCACGAGCCCGGTCACGCCCGCCACGTCACGGAACACGTCGATCTGCGACAGCGCATTCTGTCCGGTGGTTGCGTCGAGAACGAGCACGACGTCGTGCGGTGCTGCGGGGTTGAGGCGGCCGAGCACGCGCTTGATCTTGGCAAGCTCGTCCATCAGCTCGCGCTTGTTCTGAAGCCGCCCGGCGGTGTCGACGATCAGCACGTCGATGCCTGTCGCGGTCGCCTGCTTGACTGCATCGAACACGATGCCCGCCGCGTCGCCGCCCTCGGGTCCGGTGACGATCGGCACGCCCAGCCGTTCGGCCCAGACCTTGAGCTGGCCGATTGCGGCGGCGCGGAAGGTATCGCCGGCGACCAGCATCACGCCATAATCCTGTTCCTGGAACAGATGCGCGAGCTTTGCGATGGTCGTGGTCTTGCCCGATCCGTTGACCCCGATCACCAAAATGACCTGGGGACGGGGGAAAGCATCGATTTCAAGCGGCTCGGCGACCGGACGCAGCACCGCCGCAATCTCCTCGGCCACGACCCGGCGCAATTCGTCGGTTCCGTTCGCGGCAATGTCGCGGCGTTCGGACAGGCGATCGCGGATACGCGCCGCCATGCCGGGGCCAAGGTCGGCGGTAATCAGAGCTTCCTCGATCCGGTCGAGGTCGTCTTCGTCGAGGCGCGACTTGCCCGTCAGTCCCGCGAGATTTTCGCCAAGCCGTTCCGACGTGCGCCGAAAGCCGCCGAGCAGCCGCTCGCTCCAGCTCGGTCCGCTCATCCCGATATCCTTTCCGCATTCATTCTGTCGCCGTCGCGTGCGCCCGCCCGGACCGGCACGATGGCGCCCGGTTCGGCGGGCGCGGTCAATGTCAGCGCGGCGAAGTTTTCGGCATGGCCGGTTCGGCCGTCGCGCTCGACCAGCATGGTCGTTGTCGACCCCCTCAGCCGGTCCAGCCAGGCATGACGCCGCCGCGCATTGGCCTCGCGCAGCCGCGCCGCCCGCTCGCGCGCCACACCGCGTCCGACCTGCGGCATCCGCGCCGCGGGCGTCCCGCTTCGCGCGCTGTAGGGAAAGATGTGGCCGAAGACGATGTCGCAATCGTCGATCAGCGCCAGGCTGTTCGCGAACATGGCGGCATCCTCGGTCGGAAAGCCCGCGATCAGGTCGGCGCCGATCGCGATTTCCGGGCGCGCGGCCTTCAGCCGTTCGACCAGCCGCACGGCGTCGGCGCGGCGGTGGCGGCGCTTCATCCGCGTCAGCACCATGTCGTCGCCCGCCTGCAGCGAGAGATGAACGTGCGGCATGATCCGCGCGTCCTGCGTCAGCAGCGCGAACAACCCATCGTCGATACGGTCCGGATCGAGCGACGACAGGCGGAGCCGTTCGAGGGGCAGGCGCAGCAAGACTTCGACCAGCGCAGCAAGGCTGGTGCCGCTGTCATCGCCATAGCTGGCAAGATCGACCCCGGTCAGCACGATCTCGCGCTGGCCGCGGTCTATCGCCGTCCGGGCCGCTGTCAGGACCGATTCGACCGTTGCCGAGCGGGCGGTTCCCCGTGCGAGCACCGTCGCGCAGAAAGTGCAGCTATGCGAACAGCCTGTCTGCACGCCCAAGAAGGCGCGGGCGTGGTCGGCGCCGGAGAGGGCGGGGGTGTAGGGAACGGAAGAACGGCCCTTCGACAGGCTCAGGGCGAACGGTGAAGGAGGAGCTCCGTCATCCATCTCCGCTCGTGCCGAGCTTGTCGAAGCACCGTTTTCGACTTGGTAGCTTGCCGTTAGCCCCTTCGCATCGTTGGCGACCACCCGCGCACCCATTGCGGCAAAGCGCTCGGCCTCCAGTTCGGCGGCGCAGCCGGTAACGACCACCGCGGTGTCGGGGCGCTCGCGTAGCGCGCGCCGCACGGCCTGGCGGGTCTGGCGCACCGCTTCGTCGGTCACCGCGCAGCTGTTGAACACGATCGTGTCGCGCGCTGTGGCGCGCGTCGCGGCGGCGCGGATCGCTTCGCCTTCGGCCAGGTTCAGCCGGCACCCGAAATTGACGACCTCGACCCGGTCGGCTTCGGCAACGCTCATCCGAATTGCGCCCAGTCGGTCTCGCCCTCGAACACGCGGGTCGCCGCGCCGCTCATCACGATCGGCTCGCCGGGGGACCAGCGGATCACCAGATCGCCGCCGGGCAGCGACACGGTGACGGGCGATTTGACGATGCCGGCGCGGATGGCGGCGACCGCGGTCGCGCACGCGCCCGTGCCGCACGCCTGCGTCAGCCCGACGCCGCGTTCCCAGACGCGAAGCTGAAGCTGATTTTCGCCGTCGAGGCTGGCGACATTGACGTTGACCCGCTCGGGAAACAGGGGGTCGGTCTCGATCCGCGGGCCCAGGTCGCCCAGTGCGACCGCATCGGCTTCGGGGACGAAGAAGATAATATGCGGATTGCCGACATTGACCGCCGCGCCATGTTCCAGTTCGTCCCAAGCGACGGGCATGTCGCGGGTGTCCATCGGCATGGCGAGCGGAATATGCTCCCAGTCGAAGACGGGTTCACCCAGCACGACTTCGGCGCCGCCGTCGGCGGGGGTCACGCGCAGCATTCCGCCCAGCGTTTCGATGACTGCGGGCTTGCCGATCAGCGTGGCGACGCAGCGCGTCGCATTGCCGCACGCCTCGACCTCGCTGCCATCGGCGTTGAAGATACGCATTTTGACGTCGGCCTTCGACGACGGTTCGAGCAGGATAAGCTGGTCGCAGCCGATGCCGTGGCGGCGATCGGCAATCGCATGCGCCCGCGCCGGCGTCATCTCGACGCTGTTCGCGCGCGCATCGATCACGACGAAGTCGTTGCCGAGGCCATGCATCTTGGTGAAGCGGTCCGCCATAGTCCGCGCATGTAAGGGCGCCGACGGGCGAAGTCTAGCGATGTGGCGGCGTCAGGCCGTCTTGCGCAGCACTTCCTCGTCGCCGGCGGGTGGCGGCGTTTGCGGCAGCGCGGGCGCGCGGAGCAGGCCGCGGTCGGCAAGCAGGCGCGCCGTGTCGTCGGCGGACGCGGCGCGACCGAAGAACCAGCCTTGGCCCTTCGCGCAGCCGAGCCGCGTCAGTTCGATGGCGGTTACTTCGTCTTCGACGCCTTCGGCAGTGATCGGCATGGCGAGGCTTTCGCCGAGGCGCACAATTGCCACCACAATCGCCTGCGCATCGGGGCTGCCGCGCATCGCGGCGACGAAGCTGCGGTCGATCTTGATGCGGTCGAAGGGCAGCGCACGCAGGTGCGACAAGGAACTATAGCCGGTGCCGAAATCGTCGAGGCTGAGCGATACGCCCTGATTCTTGAGGCTGGTGACGATCGAGCGGACGAGCGGCAGATTTTCGAACAGCGAGCTTTCGGTAATCTCGACCTCGAGCTGGCTGGCGGGGTAGCCCGTTTCGACCAGCAGCTTGGTGAGCTTCTGGCTGAACCAGGGGTCCTTGAGCTGTTGCGGAGAAATATTGACCGCGAGAATGATCGACGGATCCCAGCCTTTGGCGATTTCCATCGCGCGGCGGATGACCAGCAGGGACAATTCGCCGATCAGCCCGCTTTCCTCGGCGATCGGGATGAAGCGTTCGGGCGGGATCATACCATATTCGGGCGAATCCCAGCGCATCAGCATTTCGAAGCCGACAAGGCGGCCGGTCGCGATGTCGACCTGCGGTTCGAAAAAGGGAATGAACTCGCCGCGCGGCATGCCTTCGCGGATGCCGTTTTCGATCTGGTTGCGGACCTGGACCGCCATTTCCATGCCCTGCTCGAACCAGCAATAGCGGTTCCGACCCTCGTCCTTGCAGTGATACATCGCGATGTCGGCCTGGCGGATCATGGTTTCCATCGTCATGCTCGCATCATTGGCGAGCGCGATGCCGAGCGAGGCGCCGATGCGGATATGCTGCGCATCGTGGGCGACCGAATCCTCGAGCGACGAAACCAGTGCCGCGGCGAGCGCGTCGATGTTGGCGCGCGCGGCGGGCTCGAACGGGATCATCGCGACGAATTCGTCGCCACCGAGCCGCGCCTTGGTCGCATTGGGCGGCAGGATGGCGGTGATCCGCTCGGCCGCGACCTGCAACACGCGGTCGCCCGCGGCGTGGCCGTGGATGTCGTTGACCGTCTTGAAATGGTCGAGGTCGAGCAGGAACAGGGCAACGTTGCGCTTTTCGGCCACGGCGCTGGCGATGAGCTGCTGCCCCGCAACGATCAGCGCGCGGCGGTTCAGAAAGCCCGTCAGCGGATCGGTGTCGGCCAGATAGCGCGCGCGCTGTTCGGCCTCGGTGCGCTCGCGAATCTCGCGGTTGAGGTCTTCGTAACGGCGCCAGCCGAACAGGATCAGCGCAACATTCAGGATCAGCGCCGCCGACAAGACCTTGTCCGGCCCGCCGCCGATGCCGATCAGCGTCTGCACCACCGCCTGCATCACATTGCCGCCGGTGCCGACGAACATCACGATCGCGGCGACGACGATTCCCCCTGCGATCATGTCGCGCCGGGCGTCCTCGCTACGGTTTCGCGGCTTCATCGTCGAATTCATGCTATAGTCCCCACCATCCGCCTGCATATGCCGACAAAGCGGTGAAATTTGCGTTAAGTGGCGCGCCGCTGCGAAGTCCGGGCCAGCGGGCGGTCCGACTTGCCTTTGTGGGCGATCTCGCTTAATGAGCCGCCGTTCGCCCATTGGATTCGGGTGGGCATATCGACATCCGCGACGGAATTTCTGTCCACGGATAGCCGCTGGTTGGCGAGGTTTCGCTCACCGGCGTCTTTTGCGTTGCGGATCGAGAGAAGGATTTGGAAGCGCATGTTCGACAGTCTGAGCAATCGGCTTGGCGATGTTTTCGGGAAGCTCCGCGGCCGCGGTGCGCTGACCGGCGCGGCGATGCGCGAGGTGCGCATCGCACTGCTCGAAGCCGACGTCGCGCTGCCCGTGGTACGCAGCTTCGTCGACCAGGTCACCGAACTTGCGATCGGCCAGAATGTCCTGCGCTCGGTCACGCCGGGGCAGCAGGTGGTCAAGATCGTCAGCGACGCGCTGACCGAAATGCTCGGCTCCGAAGCTGCCGAACTCGACCTTGCCGTCACGCCGCCTGCCGTTGTCATGATGGTCGGCCTGCAGGGATCGGGCAAGACGACGACGACCGCGAAGATCGCGAAGCGGCTGAAGGACAAGGAGCGCAAGAAGGTGCTGATGGCGTCGCTCGACGTCAATCGTCCCGCCGCGCAGGAACAGCTCGCCGTCCTCGGTAGCCAGATCGACGTCGCGACCTTGCCGATCATCGCCGGGCAGCAGCCGGTCGAGATTGCGCAGCGCGCCATGCAAGCGGCGAAGCTTCAAGGCTTCGACGTGCTGATGCTCGATACCGCGGGCCGCCTCCACGTCGATCAGCAATTGATGGACGAGATGCAGGCGGTGTCGCGCACGGCGAATCCGGCCGAAACGCTGCTCGTCGTCGACAGCCTCACGGGTCAGGACGCGGTGCAGGTCGCGCAGCGCTTTACCGAACAGGTGCCGCTGACCGGCGTCGTGCTCACCCGCATGGATGGCGATGCGCGCGGCGGCGCCGCGCTGTCGATGCGCGCCGTCACCGGCAAGCCGATCAAATTCGCGGGCACCGGCGAAAAGCTTGACGGTCTTGAAGTCTTCCAGCCGTCGCGCATCGCGGGCCGCATCCTCGGCATGGGCGACGTCGTCAGCCTCGTCGAACGCGCCGCCGAGACGATCCAGGCCGAAGAGGCCGAGGCGATGGCGAAGAAGATGGCGAAGGGTCAGTTCGACCTCGACGATCTTCGCACGCAATTGAACCAGATGCGCCGCATGGGCGGACTGGGTGCGCTGGCGGGCATGATCCCCGGCCTGAAAAAGGCGCAGGCGGCGATGGCGCAGAGCGGCACCGACGACAAGGTGCTGGTCCATTTCGACGCGATCATGGGCTCGATGACGCCCAAAGAGCGCGCGAAGCCCGAAATCATCAATGCGAAGCGCAAGATCCGCATTGCCAACGGGTCGGGTACCACGGTGCAACAGGTGAACAAGGTGCTGAAAATGCATCAGGAAATGTCCACCGCGATGAAGAAGATTCGCAAGATGGGCGGCCTCAAGGGCCTTGGCGCCCTCCTCGGCCGCGGCGGCGGTATCCCCGGAATGGGCGGCGGCGGCGGTGCCGGAGGACTGCCCGGCCTTGGCGGTGCCGGACTTCCGCCCGATCTCGCCAATCTGCTGAACAAGAAGAAATAACCCGGAAAATCAAAGTCAAAGTTAGAAAGTCAGAAGGAAAATATCATGGCTACCACCATTCGCCTTTCGCGCGGCGGTTCGAAAAAGCGCCCCTATTACAAGATCGTCGTTGCCGATTCGCGCAGCCCGCGCGACGGCCGTTTCATCGAACGCATCGGCAGCTACAACCCGCTGCTCGGCAAGGATAATCCGGACCGCGTCAAGCTCGACGCCGAACGCGCGAAGCATTGGGTTTCGGTTGGCGCGCAGCCGACCGACCGCGTCGCCCGCTTCCTCGACGCCGCAGGCGTGAAGGAACGTTCGGCCCGCAACAACCCGAACAAGGCTGTCCCGGGCGAAAAGGCCAAGGAACGCGCCGAAGAAAAGGCCGCGAAGCTGGCCGAGGCCGAAGAAGCTGCGGCGGCGGCCGCTGCGGCTCCGGCTCCGGCCGAAGAAGCTGCTCCCGAAGCCGCTGAATCGGATGCGACCGGCTCGGTGAAGAGCGAAGAAACCGCTGAAGCGGTTGCCGACGCCGTTGCCGAAGAAGTTCCGGCCGACGCGAGCGCCGACGACGCGGCTGCGATCGCCGAAGAAGTTGCCGAAGGCGGCCCCGTCGCCGAAGCCGGCGAAGAAAAGGCCGAAGGCTAAACCCTTGGCCGCCGCCGATCGTCCCGTCACCCTGGCCGCCATTGCCGGCGCGCACGGGGTCCGGGGCGAGGTGCGGCTCAAATTGTTCGGTGAAGGCGCGGAGGCTCTCCGCGCCTTTTCCGTTTTCGACGCCGGCGCCCGCAAGCTGACGCTGAAATCGGTACGCCCCGCCAATCAGGGGGCGGTGGCAAGCTTTGCCGAAATCGCTGATCGCAGCGCCGCCGAAGCGCTGCGCGGTGCGGTGCTGACCGTCCCGCGCTCGGCGCTGCCGTCGCTCGCGCCGGGGGAATATTATCATCACGACCTGATCGGCCTGCCCTGCGTTTCGACCGACGGCGAGGCTGTCGGCCATGTCGTGGCGGTCGAGAATTTCGGCGCCGGCGACATATTGGAAATCGAACGTCCGGCCGAAGCGGGGCACAAGCCGAAGCGCTTCATGGTGCCGATGACCGCGCAGGCGGTTCCTGCCTGGAGCGCCGAGGGCGTGACCGTGGCGGCGGCCTTCGTCGAATAGGCGTCGGCGCAAAGGCTTGGCGTTCGCTGCCGGGGCGTCTAGCCTGACCGCCCGCCAACCAGAGAGAGGTCCGCAGAGAGGTCCATGTTCGCTCCCCTGATCCTGTCGCTCGTCCTTGCGGTGCAGTCCGTTCCGGCACAGACCACGCAATTGCCCCCGCCGCCGCCGCCCGTTCCGGCGGCCGTGACGCCCCCGGTCGAGGTCGCGGCGCCCGATACGCGGCCTTATATCGCGCTCAAGACCGACGCGGGCACGATCGTCGTTCGACTGGAGGACAAGCGGGCGCCCATCACCAGCGCCAATTTCCTCCGCTATGTCGACAGCAAGCGGATGGACGGGTTCAAATTCTATCGCACGACGCGCAGCTGGGGTGAAGGAAACAAGCTGATTCAGGCGGGCAACCGCGGCGACCCGCGAACCAACTTCCCGCCGATCGCGCATGAGCCGACGACGAAAACCGGTCTTACCAATTGCGACGGCGCGCTGGTGATGGCGCATTTGCGCCCCGGCGATGCGACGACCGATTTCTTTTTGCTGCTGTCCGACATCAAAGGCTTCGACGCCGACGCGCCGGGCGGCGACGGATCGGGGTTTGCCGTATTCGGCGAGATTGCTTCGGGACGCGACGTCGCCGAAAAAGTCTTCGCGATGCCGGTTTCCGAGACCGCGGGCGAGGGGGTGATGCGCGGCCAGATCCTCGATCCCGCCGTGACCATCCTGTCGGCGCGCCGCGTTCCGGCGCCTGCCGATGCGCCGAAGGGCTGCGTGGTGAAGGCACCTCCGGTTTCGGCGCCGTGACGCCCCAAAGTGCCTCCGGACGATTTGGTTCGCGAAGCCGACGAAAGACATGATCATTTATTTTGCGTTCATCTGCGCTGTGGCTATACCGCGCCCATGACTCAGCGCCCTTCCTCTCGCGCCGCCGTGCGCCTGATCGCCGCCGCCCTCGTGATTTCGCCGCTGCTCGCGGCCTGCGCCGGCGGGGGTGGGGTCAAGAAGGACACGCGCTACGTCGCGCGCGACGTGAATACGCTCTATCGCGCCGCGCAGGACCGCCTCGACCGCGGCCAGTACAAGCTTGCCGCGGCGCTGTTCGACGAGGTCGAGCGCCAGCACCCCTATTCGCCTTGGGCGCGCCGGGCGCAGCTGATGAGCGCCTTTTCCTATTATATGGACCGCGAATATACTCCGTCGATCGAATCGGCGCAGCGTTTCCTGTCGATCCACCCCGGCAACAAGGATGCGCCTTACGCCTATTATCTGATCGCGCTCAGCTATTATGAGCAGATCAGCGACGTGACCCGCGACCAGAAGATCACGCAGCAGGCGCAGGCCGCGCTGGGCGAGATTGTGCGTCGCTATCCCGATAGCCGCTACGCCGCCGATGCGCGGTTGAAGCTTGACCTTGTCCGCGACCATCTGGCCGGCAAGGAGATGGAAATCGGCCGCTTTTACGAGCGGAGCTCGAACTGGCTCGCCGCCTCGATCCGCTTCCGCGAAGTCGTCGACAAATATCAGACGACCAGCCACGCGCCCGAGGCGTTGTTCCGACTGACCGAATGCTATCTCGCGCTCGGCGTTCCCGAAGAGGCGAAGAAGTCGGCGGCCGTCCTCGGCGCCAATTATCCCGGCAGCAAATGGTACGAGCGCGCGTACAAGCTGATGGAAAAGCACGCGCCCAGCGCCTGATGCATCGCGCGATAGATTCGCGCTTTGTTCTATTGTAAGGCGGGGCCGGATGCTGACCGCGCTGTCCATATCGAATATCGTTCTGATCGAACGGCTCGACCTCGATTTCGAGGGCGGGCTGGGCGTGCTCACGGGCGAAACCGGCGCCGGCAAGTCGATCCTGCTTGACGCGCTGGGGCTTGCGCTGGGCGCGCGCGCCGACACGGCGCTGGTGCGGCAGGGCAGCGACCGGGCGCAGGTCACCGCCAGCTTTGCGCCGCCGGCAGCAGGCACGCCGCTCGCCGCGCTGCTCGATGCCTATGCGCGCGCCGATGCAGGCGCGGTGGCGGCGGCGCATGCCAGCTGGCGCAGCGCCGAGGAGCGGCTGGCGGCAGCGCGGGCCGCGATTGCCGAGGCCGAACGCGACCGCGAATGGCTGGAGCATTGCGTCGCCGAGTTGCGAACGCTGGCGCCGCAGCCGGGCGAAGAGGCCGAACTCGCCGAGGCGCGCGCCGCGATGCAGAAGGGCGAGCGGATTGCGGGCGACCTTTCCACGATCATGGAGGCATTCGACGGCAGCGCCGGCGGTCCCGCCCTGCTGCGCGGTGCCGCGCGGCGGCTCGATAGGCTGGCGGGCGACCATCCGCTGCTTGCCGAAGCGCTCGCCAGTCTCGATCGCGCGATCATCGATGCCGACGATGCCGAAGCCAAGCTGCATGAGGCGGCACGCGCCCTGGAATATGATCCCGACCGGCTCGAAGCGACTGAGACGCGGCTGTTCGAACTGCGCGCAATGGCGCGCAAGCATGGCGTCCAGCCCGACGAGCTGGCCGCGCTGACGGACGATCTCGCCGCGCGGCTCGACGCGATCGAAGGCGGCAGCGCGGGGCTTGCCCGGCTCGAAGCGGCGGTCGCCGAAAGTGCCGCCGCCTACACCCATGCCGCGACCGCACTGTCGGATCAGCGCACCAAGGCCGCAGCGCGGCTCGATGCGGCGGTGGCTGGCGAACTGGCGCCGCTCAAGCTCGATGCGGCGCGCTTCCGGACGCTCGTCGAGCGCCTGCCTTCCGAGCGCTGGGGTGCGGACGGTATCGACCGCGTCGAATTTCTGATCGCGACCAATCCCGGCGCACCCTTTGCTCCGCTTGCCAAAATTGCCTCGGGCGGCGAATTGTCGCGCTTCATCCTCGCGCTGAAGGTTGCGCTTGCCGAAGAGGGCGGCGCCGACACGATCATCTTTGACGAGATCGACCGCGGCGTCGGGGGCGCGGTGGCGAGCGCGATCGGCGAGCGGCTGGCACGGCTTGCCGGCGGAAGCGGAAAAGGCGCGGGCAAGCAATTGCTCGCGGTGACGCACAGCCCGCAGGTCGCCGCCAAGGGCGCGACGCATTTCATGATCGCCAAGTCGAGCGAAGGAACGGTGACGCGCACCGGTGTCCGCGCGCTCGACGAAGCAGGCCGCCGCGAGGAGATCGCCCGGATGCTGTCGGGGGCCGAAGTGACCGCGGAAGCACGGGCGCAGGCAGACCGGCTGCTCGAGGTCACGGCGTGACCGCGCATCCGCTCGACCGACCAATCCGAAGCATCCTGACCGGCCGACAGGCGCATCTGGCACAGGGCGATGCGCGGGCGGTGCGGATCGATCGGGATTACGGCCCGTTCGGTGCCGCTTCCGACACCGGCGCGGCCGCGCAAGCCGCACTCGGGGCGCTTGTTCCTGAGGGTGGCGAGTTGTGGCTGGTCGAAGGCGAGGCTTGGCCGCTGCCGCCGGGAACCCGCGAGGTAAAGCGCGCCATTCTGACGCAGATGGTTGCGGAAGGGCCGCCGCCTGAACCGCGCGCGGACGATCCCTTCATCGTGCCGCTGGGCGAGGCCGATGCGGCTGAAATGACCGCGCTTGCCGAGCATGCGAAGCCGGGGCCGTGGGGGCCGAAGACGCATCTCTATGGTCCCTTTTTCGGGGTGCGTGAGCAGGGGCGCCTGCTTGCGATGGCGGGGCAACGGATGCTTGTTCCCGGCATGGCGGAGGTCAGCGGCGTCGCGACCTGGGCCGATTGCCGCGGCCGCGGACTGGCGCGCGCGTTGATCGGCCATGTCATGCGCGCGATGGCGCAGCGCGGCGAGACGCCCTTTCTGCACAGCTATGCCGACAATGAAGGCGCGATCGCGCTGTATGAATCGCTCGGCTTTCGGGAACGGCGACAGGTGCACGTGCTGGTGATTGCACGGTGATGGACAGACGCACCCATCTTGCCGCGCTCGCGACTTTCGCAGCAGCAGTTCTCGCACCGCGCGACCTGCTGGCCTTGGAGACGATCATGGACGAAGAACAGCCCCATTATGGCCTGATCGGCCAGATGATCGCGCAGCCCGGCCAGCGCGCTGCGCTTGCTGCGATCCTGACCGAGGATACAGACGCGATGCCCGGCAATTTCGCCTATCTGGTCGGCGAAGACAGCGCCAATCCGGATGCGCTGTGGATCGTCGAGCTTTGGGCTGACAAGGATGCCCATGCCGCGTCGCTGCAATTGCCGTCGGTGCAGGCGGCGATTGCGAAGGGGCGACCGCTGATTGCGGGCTTCGGCGCGCGTGCCGAGTTCAGGCCGATTGCATCTCCTCTGCGCTGAGCGATGGCGAGCGGGGCGATGCAAAGCGGCTTGCCGATTTCGCTCGCGGTGATATCCAATTTCCATTGGGGAGGGGGCTATCAAGGCGCCCGCGACGCCGCGGCCGGTCCAACTGATCTTCGAGTTTCAGCGCGATGGCGCGCCCAACCCGCGCGCGACCAAGGAAGTCAAACCCTGGATCATCGAAGCGCTGCAAAAGAGCGGCGCGTTCAGCGAGGTGCTCGAGACTCCCGTCGCCGGCGGCGCCGTGCTCAGCGTCACTTTCAACAATATCGTCAAGAAGGAAGATGTCGACAAGGCGAAGAAAGACGGCTTTCGCGCCGGGCTCGGCTTCGGGCTGTTCGGTGGCGTCGTCGCGACCGACCGCTATGACGTGACCTTCGAATATCTGCCGGGCGAGGGCGCCGCGTCGATCAAGACGCTGGTTCAGCACGCATTGCACATGAAATATGGCAAGAAGGACGTCGAAATTCCGGGGACGCAGGTCAAGAATGTGACGGAGGCGGTGAAGACGGTGGTGCGTCAGGCGACGGATCGCGGCGTCAACAATCTCGTCTCCGATCCCGCTTTCCCGCAATAGATGGCCTGGCGGCGGCTCGCCTTTTTCGCCGCGACGACAGCCCTTCTTGCGCTGGCGGGCTGCGTCCATGCGCAGATCGACGACACGGCACCGTCGATCGAGACGCTGAAGTCGCTGCGTGCGGCAAAGGTTCCGCCGATCGCGCTAGGTCCTTTCGTCGATGCGGGCGGGCAGGCCCCCATTGCGCGCGCCGTTATCATTCGCGGCTCGACGCTCAGCCCGCCGAAGGGGGCCAGCTTCGCCGAATTTCTGGGCATGAGCTTCGAAAAGGAACTGCGAGCGGCGGGGCGCTTCGATGCAAGCGCGCCGGTCGCGATCGCGGGGCGGCTGATCGAAAGCCGGGCCGGCGAGACTCATGCGTCGCTGGGTGTGCGCATCACGGTGCTACGCGGCGAAGGGCCGGGCTTTTCGAAGGACTATCGAGTCGAGACGCGCTGGAAGGGTGATTTTATCGGCGCCATCGCTATCCCCGAGGCGTTCCGGCAGTATAATGCGCTCTATCCCTTGCTCGTGCGGCAGGTCTTCGCCGACCCCGCCCTGTTGGAAGCTTTGAAATCGCCGTGACCACTGAAGCCGACGCCGCCAACGAACTGATGCGTCTCGCCAGGACGATCGCCCATCACAACAATCGTTATCATGCCGAGGATGCGCCGGAGATTTCAGACGCCGAATACGACGCGCTCGTCCGTCGCAATAACGAGCTTGAAGCCGCCTTTCCGCACCTGATCCGTGCCGACAGCCCGAACCGACTGGTCGGTGCGGCGGTCGAGGCATCGCCGCTCGCCAAGGTCGCCCATGCGGTGCGGATGATGAGCCTCGACAATGCTTTCGCGGCCGAGGATGTCGAGGAATTCGCCGCGCGCGTGCGGCGTTTCCTGAACCTTCCGGGCGATGCCGTGGTGGCGATGACCGCCGAGGACAAGATCGACGGCCTGTCCTGCTCGCTGCGCTACGAAAAGGGCAGGCTGGTGCAGGCCGCGACGCGCGGCGACGGGACGGTGGGCGAGGATGTCACCGCCAATGTGCGGCATATCGCGGATATTCCGCAGGAATTGCCGGGGGACGCCCCCGACGTTTTCGAGATTCGCGGCGAAGTCTATATGTCGAAATCGGATTTTTCGGCGCTCAACGAACGGTTGATGGAGGAGGGGCGGGCGCTCGCCGAACAGCGCGAACAGATATTCGATCCCGCCACCGTCCGCCAGTTCGCCAACCCCCGCAACGCCGCGGCGGGATCGCTGCGCCAGAAGGACGCGAGCGTCACTGCGGCGCGCCCGCTGCGTTTCCTTGCGCATGGCTGGGGCGAGGTAAGCGCGCTTCCCGCCGATACCCAGTTCGGCGTCATGCATGCGCTCGCGGGCTGGGGCGTTCCGGTGTCGCCGCTGCTCGCGCGCTGCGACAGCGTCGCCGATCTGCTCGCCCATTATGCCGAGATCGAGCGGCGGCGCGCCGACATGCCCTATGATATCGACGGCGTCGTCTACAAGGTCGACCGGCTCGACTGGCAGGCACGGCTCGGCTTCGTCGCCAAGGCGCCGCGCTGGGCCATCGCGCATAAATTCCCCGCCGAACGCGCGCAGACGACCCTTGAAGCCATCGACATCCAGGTCGGCCGCACTGGCAAGCTGACCCCGGTCGGGCGCCTGACCCCCGTCACCGTCGGCGGTGTCGTCGTCTCGAACGTGACATTGCACAATCGCGACGAGATCGCACGGCTCGGTGTCCGGCCGGGGGACCGCATCGTCGTCCAGCGCGCGGGCGACGTGATTCCGCAAGTGGTCGACAATCTCACCCGCGACACGCCGCGCGACCCCTATATCTTCCCCGACCATTGCCCCGTCTGCGGCAGCGAAGCGGTTGCCGAGGAGGGCGAGGTCGATGTCCGCTGCACCGGCGGGCTGATCTGCGCGGCGCAGAAGTTCGAGCGGCTGCGCCACTTCGTCAGCCGCGGTGCGCTCGACATCGAGGGGCTGGGCGAGAAGAGTATTCAGGAATTCATGGATATCGGCTGGCTCGACAAGGGGCCGGCCGACATCTTCCGCCTGAAAGAGCACCGGGACGAACTGCTCGGACGTGAAGGGTGGAAGGAAACATCGGTCGACAAGCTGATTGCCGCAATCGAGGCAAAGCGGCAGCCCGACGCCGCGCGGCTGCTGTTCGGGCTCGGCATCCGGCATATCGGCGCGGTGACCGCGCGCGATCTGCTCAAGGGGATCGGCGACATCCGGCGATTGCCCGAAAAGGCCGAGCAATTGCGGGCTTGGACCGAGGCGAACCCGCAAGATCCAGACGAATCCGACGGCAAATATGCAAGCCGCAAACTCGACGCAATCAAGGCCATCCTCGAGGTGCGCGCCGACGGCATCGGCCCCGCGGTCGCCGAGGCGCTGAGCGATTTCTTCCATGAACCGCATAACCGCGCGCTCTGGGACGATCTGTTCAGCGAAGTGTCGCCGCCGCTTTACGTCGTCGAAACCCGCGAGAGCGAGGTGTCGGGCAAGACCGTCGTATTTACCGGCAAACTCGAGACGATGAGCCGCGACGAAGCGAAGGCGCAGGCCGAGGCGCTCGGCGCCAAGGCGGCGGGGTCGGTAAGTGCCAAGACCGACCTCGTCGTCGCCGGGCCGGGCGCGGGGTCGAAGCTCAAGCAGGCGGCCGCACTCGGCATCAGGGTGATCGACGAGGCGCAGTGGGCGGAAATTGTGGCGACGGCGGGATAGCACCGCGGGACATATGGTTGGTCATGCGGAGGGGGCGAGGGGGCAAAATGGCTAAGAGCGACTATCTGAAAAGCCTCATGCGCGATCTGGAATCGCATACCGAGGTGCGGCGGTTCGGGAGCGGGTGGCTTTCGGGCTTCTTCGGATTGCTGTTTGCGATCAGCGGCTTTTTCATGGTTGTCGCGCTGCGCTTTCCCGACTGGTTCGCGACTCCCGAGCTGGAGATCGTCAAGGGCTGGACCGGATTTCGCGGGATCGTCCACCTGACCTTGCTCGCCAGCTATGGCCTGTCGTTGCTCAGCCTGTTGCTGCGGCCGCGCAAGGTGCTGGGGCTGACCGCGCTGATGATCGGGCTGGCGGCGGCGTTGATGGGCGGCGCCAATGTCCAGCCCGCCGAGACGCGCGACTGGGGCATTTTCTTCGGGCTCGACTTTTTTGTCGTCAACTTGCTCGTCACCGGCTTCATGTTCGCGCCGCTCGAACGCGCCTTTCCGCATCGCCGCGCGCAGCGATTGTTCCGCACCGAATGGCGCGAGGATCTCTTCTATTATCTCGTCAGCACGATGTTCGTGCAGATATTGGGCTTTCTTGCGCTCGCCCCGCAGGCGTTCGTCAACGACCATACGAGCAGTTGGGCGGCATTCCGCGCCGGCGTCGCGGCGCTGCCGTGGATCGCGCAGTTCGCCATCGTCCTCCTCGTTTCCGACCTTGCGCAATATTGGTATCACCGGCTGTTCCACAAAATCCCCTTTCTGTGGGGATTCCACGCGATCCATCACAGCGCGAAATCGATGGACTGGCTCGCGGGATCGCGGATGCATTTCGTCGAGATCATCCTTCTGCGTTCGATCACCTCGCTGCCGTTGTTCACGCTCGGTTTCAGCCCGTCGGTGATGCAAGCCTATATCGGCTTCGTCTATGTCTGGTCGTCGCTGCTCCACGCCAATGTCGGAGGCGATTTCAACCGGTTGGGGCACTGGATCGCGACGCCGCGCTTTCACCATTGACACCACGGGCTGGAACGCGAGGCGTTCGACGTCAATTTCGCGATCCACTTTCCTTTCCTCGACAAGCTGTTCGGCACCTTTCATCTGCCCAAGGATCGCTGGCCCGAAAATTACGGCATCCCCGAAGATGTGCCGCGCAGCTACGGCGGCCAGTTCCTCTATCCGTGGACGCGGACGGGGAAGAAGATCGACGAGGCGCCCGCCGAATAGGGCATCATGTCCGCTTGCCAGCGCGCGCGGACGGGCATAAGGCGCGGCGCGTGGGGGTTCTTGCCGTCTTGCGCCGTCCCGGCATCCTGTTGCTGCTGCCTGTGCTGCTGGCACTGGCGGCGCGCGTCTTCGTCGCGCCCGGCTGGATGATCGAAAGCGACGCAAAGGGCGCGATCACCGTGCGCGTCTGTTCGGATCCCGCCAATCCCGGCGCGACGCTGACCATCCCCATTGAAAAGGCGGGCGACCACGACAGCGGCAAGGGGCAGCAACATTGTCCTTGGGGCGCGCTCGCGGTGGCCCCGATCGTTCCCGATACGCCCGTGCTCCCCGCCGCGCTCGCCGCGGCCGATCCCGCGCCGGTCGCGATTCCCGCGCTTGGCTATGCGCCCGGGATCGCGTCGCCGCTGCCGCCAAGCACCGGACCACCCGCCTTCGCCTGACCCGGTTTGATGACCGTCCGCGCACCTCGCGCGGCGCGGTTCTGCCTGTGTTCAAGCGAAGGATATTCCATGAAGAGTCACGTGACCCGTGCGGCGCCATTGCTGGCGCTCGCCATTTCCCTGTCGTCCACCGCCCATGCCGCGGACGCCGAAGACCAGTCGACGATCATCGTCACCGCGCCGCAGCTTACCGATGCGGCCGAAGCGCGCGCCGCCAAAACGCCCGGCGGCACCGATGTCGTTTCCTATGAAGATTATGCCGACAAATCGATCGTCAGCCTGCGCGACACGATGGCCTTTTCGCCCGGCGTCTATCTCCAGCCGCGCTATGGGCAGGAAGTGCGCCTGTCGATTCGCGGTTCGGGCCTGTCGCGCGGTTTCCACATGCGCGGCATCACGCTGCTCCAGGACGGCGTGCCGATCAACCTCGCCGACGACAATGGCGACTTCCAGGAACTCGAACCGATCTTCTTCGACCATCTCGAAGTCTATCGTGGCGCCAATGCGCTGCGCTTCGGGTCCGGCACGCTGGGCGGCGCGATCAACGGTGTAACGCCGACCGGCCGCACGGCCGAGGGCGTCTATCTGCGCGCCGACGCGGGCAGCTTTTCTATGCTGCGCGGACTCGTCTCGGCCGGGGTGGCGAGCGATGCGGTCGATGCGTGGGGCGCGGTCAGCGCCGACACGTCCGACGGGGATCGGGATCATGCGGGGCGGCGGAGCTTTCGCTTTCATTCCAATGTTGGCTTGCGGCTCAGCGATGCCGTCTCGACGCGCTTTTACGCCAGCTTCAACAATATCAACCAGCAGCTTCCGGGCGCCCTGACCTATGACCAGGCGCTGACGACGCCGAAGATGGCGAACGCGGGCAGCGCGGCGGGGGATCAGCAGCGCGACATCGATTCGCTGCGCCTGCAGAACCGCACGACCTTCGATTTCGGGTCGGCGACGCTGGAGGTCGGCGGCTTCGTCAACGCCAAATCGCTGTTTCACCCGATCTTTCAGGTGATCGACCAGAAATCGACCGATGTCGGCAGCTTCGCGCGCCTCGACTATGCGGCGGGGCCGGTCGAACTGACGCTGGGTGGCGAGCTTCGCCACGGCAGCACCAAGGCGAAACAGTTCGTCAACATCAGCGGGTCACGCGGCGCGCTGACCTTCGATGCCGACCAGAAGGCGCAGACGGCGAGCCTCTATGGCGAGGTCCGCGTGCGCCCGGTGCCGCAGCTTTCGCTGATTGCGGGGGGCGTCTATGCCGATGGCTGGCGCAAGCGCCACGTGAATTTCTCGGCGTCTCCGGCGACCGACGGGCGCGTCGATCTCGACGCCTTTTCGCCCAAATTCGGATTGCTGTTCGAACCGTCGAGCCGCATCCAGATTTTCGCCAACTATAGCCGGTCGGCCGAATTCCCCGGTTTCGGCGAGGTGTTCCAGACGATCGGCACCCCGCCGACCAGCGCCGTCGTTTCCGCCATCCGCCCGCAACGCGCGTGGACGGCCGAGATCGGCACACGCGGCAGCGCGGGCATCGCGCATTGGGATCTGGCGCTCTACCGTTCGACGCTGACCGGTGAGATGCTGCAATTCTCGACGAACAGCAGCATCCCGGCCGCGACCTTCAACGCCGACCGGACGCTGCATCAGGGGATAGAGGCGGCGCTCGAGCTGAATTTCGCGCCGTGGGTGCGGCTGCGCCAGATCTATACCTACAGCGACTTCCGCTTCCGCGGCGACAGCCAGTTCGGCAACAACCGCCTGCCGGTGGTGCCGAAGCATGTCTATCGCGCCGAGTTGCGGCTGGGGAGCGAGGCGCTGCACGTCGCGCCGAATGTCGAGTGGGTGCCCGACGGCCCCTATGCCGATTATCGCAATCTGGTGCGCACGCCGGGCTATGCGCTGATCGGTATCACCGGCGGTGCGCGGATTACCGACGGCATCGACGCGTTCGTCGACGTGCGCAACATCACCGGTAAAAAGGCCATCGGCGATATCAGCGCGACGATCACCGCGACACCGACGTCGGCGATCTATTACCCCGTCGAACGCCGCGCCATTTCGGCCGGCCTTCGCGCGCGGTTCTGACGGGGAGGAGGGGGATGGCCGACATCAGCCGCATGCCGCTCTATCGCACGATCTGGCGCTGGCATTTCTATGCCGGGCTGTTCGTCATCCCCTTCATCCTGATCCTGTCGCTGACCGGTGCGGCCTATCTGTTCAAGCCGCAGATCGACCGGTGGGAGGAGCGCGACTGGCGCGGGCTGGCCGCCGCGCAGCGCGTCGATGCCGACGCGCAGGTCGCGGCGGCGCTCACCGCCTTTCCCGGCGCGACCTTTCATTCTTATCGCATCCCGGAAGCACCGGGCGACGCCGCGGTGATCCATCTCGGCCTGCCCGGCGGCACAATGCGCGATGTGGCTGTGTCTCCGCAGGGACGCGTCATCGGGTCGGCAGATCCCGACCAGCGCTGGACGGCGTGGCTCGCGCGGTTGCACGGCAAGCTGCTGCTGGGGCTGGGCGGTGGCATCCTCGTTGAACTCGCGGCGAGCTGGGCGATCGTGATGATCCTGACCGGCCTCTATCTCTGGTGGCCGCGCGGGCGGGGATTGGCCGGGGTCGTCTGGCCGCGATTGAGCCTTGGCGGGCGCGCGGCGCTGCGCGATCTGCACGCCGTCACCGGATTCTGGGTATCGGGGCTCGCGCTCGTCCTCCTCACCACCGCGCTGCCGTGGACCGACATCTGGGCGACAGGCTTTCGCGCCGTGCGCGCCGAGATGGGCTGGGTGTCGGGGGTGCAGGACTGGAAGGGCGGGCTCGATCCGCACGCCGCGCACGACCATGGCGCGATGGCCAAGGCAATGAACGGGGCGATGCCGGCGCATCGAATGGCGAACGCGGCCGATGCGCCGCGGGTCAAGCTCGACCGGATCGTGCTGCGCGCACAGGCCGAACATATGCCCGCGCCGGCGATCATCCAGCCGCCGGGGGCGCCCAATATGTTCGGGCCGCCCAACGGCAATGTCTGGACGCTGACGACGCAGACGCAGAACCGCCCGCTCGTGCGCAAGGTCAGCTATGATCCGGTGACGGGGATCGAGGTGGCGCGCAGCGGCTTTGCCGACAAGCATGTGATCGACCGCGCCGTCGGCTATGGCATCGCCTGGCACGAAGGCCAGCTATTCGGCCTCGTCAATCAACTCATCGGCGTCGCAACGGCGCTTGCGATGATCGCGCTTGCCGTATCGGGTTTCCTGATGTGGCGCCGCCGCAAGCCCGATGACGCGATCGGGGCGCCGCCGATGCCGCGCGATCCGGCGCGGCTGAAGGGGGTGGCGGCGATCGTGCTGTTCCTTGCTGCGCTGCTGCCGCTGCTTGCGGCGTCGCTGATCCTGCTGTGGCTCGTCGACCGGCTGATCCTGCCGCGCCTGCCGCGGGTGGCACGCTGGCTGGGAATGGCTCCCGCGGCGCGCTGATCCGCCGACCGGCAAACGGCCCGGCATCCCCCCACAGGTGCCGGGCCGCGCGCTGGCGGGACGTGCTGCGACCCGTTCAGCCCGCCGCGATCGCACGCGGTTCATTGTCCCCCGGCACGGCGCCGGGGATGACCGCATGCATGTCCTTGTTCTCGGGAAAGATCGGCCACAAAAGCTGCTGGCCCAGCGTGGCCGGCGGCAGATTTTCGACGCCATAGCTTTGCGGATAGGCGCGCGTGATCTTTGCGGTGCCGAACAGCACATCCCAAAAGAAGAGTAGATTGCCGAAATTGCCCTTGTAGTTGACCGCTGGGTCGTCGGCGTGGCGGCCGTGATGCGCATGATGCGTCGCGGGGGTGCTGATCGTACGTTCGACGACCCACATCACCGGGGCGAGCGCCCGGATGCGATAGAGCGGCGCATCCCAGGCGACATCGCTGTGTGCGCCGATGATCACCGCCATCTTCACGATGAGGTAGAAGGCGTAGAACCAGCCGAGCCCGAGGTAGACGAGCACCCCGGCGAACCAGATGCTCGGCATCATCGCATAATAGATGATGTTGTTCCGGTAGACGAGCCGGACGCTCATATAGCGGGCATTATGGTGCGCGCGGTGCAGGTTGTAGAGCCAAGCGGTGCTGTGCGACGCGCGGTGCCACCAATATTGCATCATGTCCTCGAAGACGAGGAACAGCGCGAGCGCGGCGTACCAAGGGGCGTGCGCCAGCGCGCCTTCATATTGCGGAAACCAGGCGTGGCCGAGCGCGCCGACGATCAGCAGGATCGCAGGCTGGGTCGCGATGAGCAGCGTGAAGGTGCTGACGATTTCGATGATGCCGTCGTGGCGCGACTGTTCGGATTTGGCGAACAGGCGCGTGCGGATCAGTTCGAGCAGGCAGAAACCGACATAGATTGCGACGACGATCAGGCTCGATTGGGCCGAGGTAAGCTGCATCCCGATTCTCCCGTTGTGGCGTTGGCCCACTTGTCTTTCGCGGTGTGGTGGCACAGAAACCGACTCGACAATGCAAAGAAGTTATCAATTGGCCCTCGCCGAGCGAACGCGCCTTTCGGGCGTCGAACGCGACCGGTTGCTCGCGATGACGTCGCCGCGATCCTTTGCGGACGGTCAGTTCGTCCAACATCAAGGTGATCCGGGCGATGCCTTCTGGGCGGTGATCGAGGGGCATGTACTCGTCGGACGCTATGCCGAGGATGGCGCCTTCACCGCCTTTGCGGTGCTGGGGCCGGGCGATATCTTCGGCGAGCTGGCCTTCTTCACCGGGCTGGAGCGCCAGGTCGACGCGATTGCCAGCGGTCCGGCGCGGCTGGTTGCCATCGATCGCCCGGTGCTTCGCGCGCTGATGACCGCCGACATCGGCTGGGCCGAGCTGCTGCTGCGCAGTCTCGGCCGTCAGCTTGCCGTGTCGCTCGACATCATCGATGCCGAACGGCGGCTGCCCGTCGCCGAACGGCTGGCGCGGCTGCTCGCGGCAATGGCCGCCGCCATCCTGTTCCTCCTCCTTGTCCTGACCACCTTCGCGTCCATGGCGGCGGCGGCCGAGCGCGGGCCGTTGATTCTTGCGGCGGCCAGCCTTCAGGAATCGCTGACCGACGCGGCCGATGCGTGGGCGGCGCAGGGGCATGCGCGCCCCGTCCTGTCCTTTGCGGGATCGTCGGCGCTCGCGCGGCAGATCATGGCGGGGGCGCCCGCCGACCTGTTCATCTCCGCCGACGAGCCCTGGATGGATGCCGTCGCCAAGGCGGGGCTGCTCCGGCCCGGTACGCGCGCCAATCTGGTCGGCAACCGGCTCGTGCTGATCGCCCCCAAGGCGAGCAGGCTGCGCCTTGCCCCGGCCGATCCGAACGCGGTGCCCGCGGGCAAATATGCCAAGGCGGCGCTGACGGCGCTCGGCGCGTGGGGCGATGTGGCGGACAAGCTCGCCCCGGCCGAGAATGTCCGCGCCGCGCTGGCGCTCGTCGAACGCGGCGCCGCGCCGCTCGGCATCGTCTATGCCACCGATGCGCAGGCGTCGCACGCGGTGCGCGTCGTCGGCACCTTTCCCGCCGCCAGCCATCCGCCGATCCGTTATCCGCTGGCGCTGCTCAAGACGTCGCGCAGCGGCGACGCGGCGGCGTTCCGCGCGTTCCTGCTGTCGCGGCAGGCGCGCACGATCTTCGCGCGCCACGGCTTTACGGCGCTCTGATGCTGTCGGCCGAGGAGTGGGGGATTGTCGCGCTGTCGCTCAAGGTCGGCGGGGTCGCGGTGCTCGCGACGCTGCCGCTTGCCTTCGCGCTCGCCTGGGTGCTCGCGCGCTACCGCTTTCCGGGGCGGCTGCTGCTCGACGCGCTGGTCCATCTTCCGCTCGTCCTGCCACCCGTCGTCACCGGCTGGCTGCTGCTTGTCGCCTTCGGCCCGCTCGGCCCGATCGGCAGCCGGCTGCAGGACTGGCTCGGCGTCCCGCTGATGTTCCGTTGGACCGGCGCCGCGCTGGCCGCGGCGATCATGGCGTTGCCGCTGATGGTGCGCGCGATGCGCC